>Ga0210129_1000009_pt1 | contig 59205 bp, 81 predicted proteins | sample WestPond_Cattail_2_FD_185582 | JGI IMG/M metagenome (GOLD analysis project Ga0210129, IMG submission 185582) | Wetland microbial communities from the San Francisco Bay, California, USA, that impact long-term carbon sequestration -... | ecosystem: Environmental > Aquatic > Marine > Wetlands ... | reverse complement strand
AAATTGATGTGTAGTTTTTTAAATGAAAATGATAGCGTAATAGCATATTCTTTTTTAAATTACAAATATGGAGTTTGTTACACAGTTGTTATTAATGATGTCTTGAAGTTTGTAAAAGAGATTGAACTTAATTAGTGTAGCTTTTGATTCAAAACTTCCTGAAAATCTACATCAACAGAACTAATGTAGCTCTCATGAGACACATTACCGGCAAACATAATAATTAAATATTTTAGCGAAGGGCTCAGACGGGGTAATGCCAAATCTTTAAATTCTCCTGTATTTTGAGTTCCAGTAATGAACTGATAATTTATCCCATCTATAGAGCCATATACGTAAAATCCAAAGTATTTATCTACGCCTGTCTTAACGTAGCAGCGTAGGTAAATCCTTTCAATCTTTTTAAATATATCATCAGAGACTATCTTAACTGGGTTGCTGATATAACAAATTTCTTTGTATGACTGTGTTGTTTTTACGGTATTCAGGTTTAATATTTCTGACCAGTCATCGTGTTTTATAATGTAATTACAGCCATTTGCGTTGAAAGCGTAATTGATATAATCTGTTGCACGAGACCATTGAAGCGTTTTGAGGTTGAATTTAAACGGACCGACAAACAAATCCCTGGTCATTTCACTGTAAGATAGATAAGCTGAGTTTATTTGAGTAAAAAAATCATCAGCTTCAGGTAAATAGGCTTGAAGCAAAACAGTTTTTGTGTTATTAATAAATACCTGAAAGTTGGCATCATTAAATATCTTGATGTTATTCGATATGAATTTATTCGAAGTGATGTCGCTTACACATTGTATATCCTTCCCATTCAATTGAATCAGGCCTTTTTTTGATATAAAATAGATAATCCCTGATACATTTATTATTGAATGATCGGAGACAATGGATTCGTCAGAAATCGGCACTATAGAATCGATTAAAACATCTTGTTGTAAGCTAATATTTAAAGCGTAAACACCATTTTGACAGAATACAAGTAGAGGGTATTGGCCGAACTGGCCGGAAGATTTAGATATAGCCTGAGTCGCTGATGCGACTATCTTTGAATCCCCCACCTGGTAAGAGTTCTTGTAAAGAAATACAAAAGGATTGTTGGTTAATGAAGCCTTAACCTGATTAACATCCGATATTGTAACATCGTTTCTATCGTCAATAACTAATGTTCCTTGAGCCGAATAACCTATATCATTAATGTAAGGATTAATCAATAAAGAAACCGGGGAAGGTAGGAAAAATTTATACGAATAATCTTCAGTAGGATGAGGCGTAAGAAGATGTGAAAGAGCGATTGTATTAATTTCACTTACAATCCTTACTATGTTTAAATTAAACGCTCGCCTGTCGGGATAACCTATCACTGCTTTGGTATGTATAACATCGTAACTTGATCCAGCGTGATAAGTATCTGACCAGACTCGTTTAATCCCTATATTAGTTTGTAATTCGATTTCCCAAATATGGTCCCGGCCTGTTGGATAAGCTTCTAAATTATAACTTACAGTGTGTTTGTTGAATAGTTTTTGTTTAATATTTCCAAGAAATAGACGAGAATTGTAATTCAATACAGTACTTGCAGCAATCCCGTGATTCATATTTGAATCATTGATATAAGATTCATTTGTTTCAAGATTCTGAAGATTACCTAAATCAAAGTTTGTCCAAACCTCAGATAAATTATCAAAATCGGCAAGTGGTATTTCTTTTACTTTGTAAAATATTTGGTTGAGGATTGATTCTGAAATACCTTTTTGTAATACTGACAAGGTATATACATTATCAAATGTAACCTCCCATCTCTGAATTGGTTTAGTAACAAAAATAACTATTGATTTTATGAAAGCAGGATTAATGTGAGAAATACTACCTGTTAATTTATATTGTACAGTCCCATGTCCATAATGATCTAATTCAGTTATTGGATTAACTTCTCCAACATCTATCCATTCTGGTGTAGTCTCCATATTACTTGTTTCACTGCCTCCAGTATATAATATCTGAGGTATAGATGCATTAAATAAAGTTCCATCATATAATCTAAGTGCCATTCTTAAACACATGAAACCATTAAATTTTCCAAGTGCTAAAGCATCATAGTTCGTTTTTTCATATAATGCCAATGCTGTTTCAGCCCTTGTCTGCGCGGACATACCGTCTGATAAAAAAAAGGGTAAATTAAAAGTTCCCCACACCCCCTTGAAATCACAATTAATAATAGAATAAGGTTCCATTCTATTAGGAATCCGTAAGAATTCAGAATATGTCATTGTTGAGACAGTAAATAGCGAATAATAAGTTTCTCCCACGGTGTAATCAGAAACGATCAGGATATTACCGATATGGGAAATTTTCACAGGATTTGGGAAGACATGGTTAGGCGAGAAATTACTAAATGTTGTTCCGGTGTTGTTGAATTTTGTTTCTGTATAACTTATAATAATAGTGTTCTTAATCGTATCAACATCATGAACGTATATTGCGTATGATGACATATCGATCCCTGTAAATTGAGCATCAGAATCGATAACAGGCATTAAGGCGCCGGTATGGTCATGCATTAAGTTAATGTTTTCTGAACTGGTAATATCAGGAGCGGTTGATTCACGGATCGACCTGCTTCTTCCCTTTAGATTTAATCTTGTGAACATTTTCTAAGTTATTTGTGATTTGTTGATTTATTTGCTGAAAGACTGAGATTTCAGGAGAACTCTCATCAAGAGGTAAGAACGACTTTGATTCGGTCACTTCATGAATAACCTTAAGAACTGTCGCAAGTGTGAATAAACTCTTTTCACCAGGTATTAATTTTTTAATTCTATATAGGATTTCGCCCTTAAGTTCCCAGGCTTTTTCGACAAACTTCTTTTTTTCAGCATCGAACTCATCAACGATTTCCTTGATTATCTTTTCTTCTCTATCTTTCTTAAAAACCTTATCGCCTAACTTCTCCTCCCAACTTTCAAGGGCTATCCTTGAGATGTGTAGTACTTTCGATGCTTTCGTGGTATTAAAATCAAGGGATTCAAGCATCTTTAAAGCCCTCACCTTTTCCTCATATGAATATGTTTTTCTTGACATATCGCAAATCTATCAATAAAAACGCTAGATAAAAGTTACATAATCATATTATTATCTTGCATAATGAATAATTTATATTTCAAATTTGATAGTATTTTTCAAATATTTTAATCAACTATGGAATTCATTATAGGTAAGATAGATAAGTATTTCATTTTACAGTGTTATAAGGAAGACCCTGAGCATGTACAGGATGTTTATGTCATTGATGTTAAAACCCCAGAAGCTTGTGTAAAAGATACCGTTGAAAAACTTAAAGAAACTGATTGTACAGGAAATATAGCCAATTTCTACAAGATATTTCTTGAAAATGATATTATAGGCTTTTTTGCAATAAACAAAGGGAATATAGTTGATACCGGGATTGTGTTGAGGACATTTTACATCCGAAAACAATTTAGAAGAGAATATTCCAAGGAATTTATCAATCAATTAAAATCAATTTACGGAGAGTTTTCATCATTTATTTATAATACAAATTATAAGACTATAGGGTATTTCAATAGAAATGGCGGCCTTATAGTCGATAGTATAGTTTATAACGATAAGATTGTTTTAAAATTTAAATTTAAATAACATGCCAATATCATTAGCAGGAACAGCCGTAGGTATAGGAGGCGCAATTTTTGGCCAGATTAAAGGCGCTAAAGAGCGTAAGGCCCAACGAAAAATCCTCCGACAGGCTTATGCAAAACTTGACGAACAAGGTAATAAACTAAAAGAAAGAGGGGATGAATTAAATGCCTTTTATACAGGGGAGAGCAATAAAGATTATCTTGACACATCTGAGGCCAGAAGTGCGTTATCTGCACTTCGAAAGAACCAACAGGAATCACAGAAAAGAATGGCTGATATTGCAGCCGTGACAGGAGCAAGCGAAGAATCACAATTAGCCAACAATGCAAATCTTAATGAGACTGTGGCTGAAACGACTAGTGATCTTGCCGGAAAAGGCACTGCATATAAAACAAGGTTGAGGCAAGAAAAAAACCAACAGCAATCAGAATTAGACGCCATGGGACAAAATCTTGAAAACAGACAAATGGGATTGATGATGGGAGATATAGGAACACATGGGGAAGCTGCTGCCGGTTGGGACCAGTTTTCACAAAACGCATTAGGAACAGGATCAAGTTTATTCTCCCAGGGGTCAGGTTTATCCGGGTTACTTAAAAAGAAAAAAGGAGATACCGGGGAGGTTTCTCCTGATGTAGTAGGTTCAAATTCTCAAAATTTAGCATAATGTCAGATCTTGAAGATATATACGCCGGTAATCCTGTTTATAAAACAAAAACAGAGACAACCAAAGAAGTTAAAAAGCCTGTAGATACTACATCTATCTCTACTCCTGACGAATATAATCCAAATGAGTATCTTCCATTGACATGGTACAATAAGTATTTAAAACCTCAACCGGTAGACACCAGTAAGGAAGAGAAATTGGGCAAATATGCAAAGATGCAGAACATAGGATCAGGACTTTTAACACTTACCGGAATAATCGGAGGCTTGGCCGGTAATCAAATGAGAAATACTGACCCCTCAAAATATAATTTTGCTTATTGGGACGAGATGGATAAAAACAGAAAACTGGCAGGTCAGGAACAACAGCAATATGCCCGGGATATGTTTAATTTAATGACCGGTGGATATAATGAATGGAGAAGACGAAAGGCTGAACAAGAATCATTAAAACAAAAACAAACCCAGTGGGAACAGGAAATGGACCTGAAAAAACAAAAACTTAATAAACCGGACAAAGAAGCACAGTGGCACCCATCGCCAAGCATGAAATACATCAAAACGACTACGGGCCTACATGAATATACACCAACGAATTATGACAATGTGTATAACACGGCTTTGTCTGATTTAAAATCAGACCCTTCAGTTCAAAAAGAACTGGATATCGAATTGTCTCAAATTGACCCGAAAGATGTTGAAGGAAGAAAATCTGTAATTATCGCCAAAGCTTTAAGTAAAGGATATAAAAGGACTATAAGGGCTACCGAAATATCCCATAATGATTCGGCTGGCTTTGGAATACCTGATGAGAATTCGAATATCGAAACACCCGTTAAAACAAAGAAAAGAAAAGTGTTTAATCCTGCGACTGGAAAAATAGAATAACATGCCTAAAAAAACATTTTTTATAGATAACGAACCGGTTGATGTTGATGAACAATATCTGAATGATTTTCAGAAGAACTATCCCAATGCTGAACAGGCCACTAATTTCATTGTTGATAACGAGCCCATAAGTGTAAAGTTAAAAGACATTGATAAGTTTAAAATCAATTATCCCAAAGCAATTCAAACTTTAGTACCGGATCCCATACTTTCAGTTGATGAATACAAAAAAAGCTTGTTGAATCCTGAAAAAACTGTCGATGATCATGAACGGGAATTGGATTTCGCTAAACGTACAGGCGGGATTTCTAAACCTACAACGGCACAATTCCCTAAATTTACCGAAAATTTAAAACAACCAACCGATGAACAAATCACAAAACTTGCGGAGCCTGAAAAAGTTGAAAATATAATTTCTGTTGCTGATTTTATTAGTAAAAATCAGATTAAACCAAGGGAAAGTGAGATCATAAATTATAATCCGAACAGGATCCTATCTGAGAAAGAACAACAGGATTGGTTGGGTAAATTAAATATAAAAAGAGAATCACAATCAAAAATTAATGAAGTACTAAACCCTCCAAGTTGGGGACTTGGTGTTCTGAAAAATATAAATATTGGTACTGAGCAAACAGTACGTATATCGGCCAATGCTGAAAAAATAGTAAATGGTGCCTTATATAAGGCTATGGGCATGGAACCTGAAAAGGGGGTAATTGAAAAAACCGCTGATTGGATTCATGAAAGGTATGTGAAACCAATGCCTGATTTACCAAATACGGTAACAGGAAGTGTAGTAAGTCAATTAACACAGATGCCTACCGGGTTTTTTCTTCCTTTATTTGCAACCCCGGAAATAAAAATAATGGGAGGTGCTGTCACATTGCTTCCGAAAATGCCAATGTTATTTGGTATAAAAAATGCATTACAGGCTACATCGGAGGGAGGCACACCAATAGATGTTGCCTCAGCAACAGCTCAAGGTATAAACGAAGGTTTGACCATGGAGTTATTTGGGTTTACGGCTGGAAAAACCGGAGAAGCTGTAAGCAAATTAACAAAAATCCAAACAACAGGTCAGATTGCCAATACATTAACAAACGGCGGATTATTTGCAGGTTTAACAGCCGCAGAAGGTGGTGATTCAAAAGAAATAGCAAGTTCGGCTGCTTTAGGCGCTGTATTATCTGCTCCGGGGGTTGCCTCATCACTTCTTATGAAAAAGGCTATCAGTAGGTTTGAAAATTCTCCTGCAGAATTAATTGTTAAGGCAAACGAATTAAATACATCTGTTTCTGATTTAAGACAACAACAACAAGACTTATTAAATAAATCAAATTCGGAAAAGGATCCGGAGAAAAAAGCAAGTTATATCGCTTCAGCCAATATGATAGATGCTATTATTGACTTAAGGGTTGTTTCCAATGATTTAAGCAATAACCAGGAGGAAGCTATAAAATCTGTTCAGGAAAAAGATATACCGGAAGAACAAAAACAGGTCCAGGTTGATAAAATAAAACTTGTTGCTGCCGGCAAAGACCTGGACGACACTTATAGTAAACTCAGGAATAAAGACGGGAACATTTATCGTACATCTGACAATGAGGGAAATGAACTTTATTTAATTGATAAGACAGACGGCGGATATATTGCCTATGATCCGATAAATGATACCAATAAACCTATAGCCGAAAATATTATTGAAAAGCCTCAAATTATCGATTATAATGATTTAAAAACAAAAGCTCTTAATGACATCTTAAATCCATTGCCATTTCAACCAGGCCAACAGGTAAATTATAAAGGCGCCCAGTATCAAGTTGATGAATATCGCCCAGGCGATGGGTATGTTTCTTTAATCAATAATGAGACTCAGGATTTCAAAGAGACAAATGTTGATGAATTAACTAAAGAGAATACGCCCGAACAAAATATACCAATTCAGGAAACTTCCGCACAAGATCAGCCAAATGAAACCGCACCCGAATCACGGCAAATAGATAAACCTAGAATTGTTAAGACTATTCCTATGAAAATAGGGAAAGAAGAAGGCAATATAAGTATTTTATCAGAAGGCGATCAGTATTCCGTAGATGGTGTTTTTGATAACAGCCAGGCAGAAGAGATTGCAAACAATCTCAATAAATTGTACGAACGAAAAGGTTTAACATGGGAAGTCGTAGATGCGAACCCACAAGATGATTTAAGTTTAGATTATAAAATAATAGGAGAGAAGAAAAATGATAAAAGAAACATCACAGGGGTACAAGGTGGTGAGCGAATCGGGCAAGAACCTGAGCAAACCGAATCTAACATTACATCAAGCCAGAAGCAGACTGGCACAAGTGGAGTATTTCAAACACCTGAACAAAAAGTAAATCATGGTGATATTATTAATGTCAGAGAGGGTGAATTTTCTTTTAAGAATGGAGATTGGTATTCAGATGATAAAAAAGCAACTGACCCAAATATCATTCAAAAACTCAATGAGTCCAAATCTGAGATAGATGACTTCGTTAATGAGCAAAGAGAAAAAGGAACACCAGAGGATAGAATTAATTCTATGCTTGATATTGTTAAAGATCAAATATTCAAATATGATCAGGAAACATATAATCCAGCCATTAAGGATTTGGTAAAAAATACTCCTGTTGATATTGAAGATTTTAACAATATTATGTCGGAAAATGTTAAAACCGATGTACCTCTAGAACAGAAAGTAAACCTTGTAAAAGAATACATAAATGCAAACAACAGTGAAAATACCAACACCGGCCAAACTGGAATACCTGTACAGGAAAGCACTCCAGTGGAAGTCAAAACAACAGACTCAACCGGGCAGCACAACAAACTCATAGGGTTATTACGGGAATATAATGAACTTCCAAAAAATAGGTCAGGTCAAAGGACAAAATTATATCAACAAATAAACAGGTCCGCTTCTGAATTAAATTATTTAATTCAAACTGATAAGCGTGGAAATCTTATAGCCACTAATGGAGAGAAACCTATTCGGACAATCCCAATTAAACGTTCATCTGAAGAAATTCAATCACATAAATCTTTATCAGATTACGATAACGTAGGTTTTCAATCATTCGTCAAAAAAGCTATTTCTAATCCAGATATAGTTAATCTTCCTGGCATAAATTGGGGTGTTACCGGGAAAGAAAAAACCGGCGCTTTAAATGATATTGCCAATAACAAAAAATCAGCCCGGGCAAATGACATGTTAGATGCAATGACTGATATGTTTAACAAATCAGGCGTAGAACATATTGAAGGAAAAGGAAAGGAAATTAACCGTACTTTCATTCCATTAAAAGAAGTTTTTCCTGATGAAAAAGTCACCAATGAGATAGTAGATATTGAAGATATTAATCACCTCTTTGATATAAATAGTCAAGATTATTGGAATAAACTTGCAAAAGGAGAAGATGAATTTGTAAATTTGGAGTTCATGCCTGAGCAACAAAAAGAAATAATAGGTTATGAGAGAACAAACGAAACAGAATATCAACAAGCTGATCAACCACATAGTGTCAGCGACCGGACTGTCCCCGAAGGAGGTATCACTGAGAATGCTCCACTTCCTCCAACAGAAACAAAAACAGAAATTTCAGGACAGGGGTATCGAGATGAATTAAAGAACCAGGAGATTGCCTCCCAGGAACAAAAAGTTTCAGGACAACAGGAAATACCCGAAGTTAATCCTTTACATGAAAAAGCCAAAAAAGAATTTGGGACAACCAAAGAAATAATCAAAGGTGGTTATGTTCTTCCTGATGGAACGATACTAGATTTCAGCAATGGCAGGATTATGAGGATATTAAACCATTCTGATATTGGTAGAATATTTGAAAATAAGCCGGAAAATGCAAAAAAAGAGTTTATCAATAGTGGTGCAATATTAGTCCGTCCTGAATCCGCAGGATTAGCAATATCTATAGCACCTACACCTGAACAGATTAATACTATTAAAAATTATCTCGACAAAACCAAAGGTAGGTTAGAATTAGAACTTTTAGGTAAAGAAGATGCTTATGTTAACTATCCTAAATTAACTGAAACATCTAAAATATTAGGGGATATAAAGGATTATTTTGTAAAAGGTAGAGTTCCGAAACCGGAAGTTGTGTTTAGTAAAAGCAAGAAAGATGTAACGGAAACACCTGAGTTTAAGAAGTGGTTTGGAGATAGTAAAGTTGTGGATGAAAAAGGGATGCCGTTGGTTATGTACCACGGAACACCTACTGGAGACTTTTCGGTATTTAAGCCTGATATGATTTTTACTTCGAATAAAAAATATGCAGATGTATATCAAAGCACAGCAACATCAAGCAGAAACCCAAGAAGACCCTTAACTAATCCAAAAACATATGAAGTTTATTTGAAAATTGAAAAGCCATTTGATACCAGGGTAGACGAAAGGGCAAAAGAAATATTTGACGAATTTGCTTCCGATAACGGAACAGAATATTATTCTTATGCAATGGGACTGACCGACAAAGGTCTTCCTGGTTGGTTAGAGGCTGACAATTTAAAATCATTCATGCAAGAAAAGGGATATATTAATGATTTTGATGGATTTATATTAGACGAAGGCGGCATAGGTGGATATGGACAACCTGTAGTAGATAGAGGAATTTCATATATGCCTTTTGATCCTACTCAAATTAAATCAATAGACAATAAAGGAACATTCGACACTAATAATCCTGATATTAATTTCTCTAAATACGATCCATTCTATTCCAACACCGAATTTGCTTTAAATTCCATTAAGCAAGAAAAAGGAACACCCGAACAATGGAAGGCCATGTTATTAAAGAATGGTTCCAAAGAATCCGAACTTGACTGGATGGATTGGGATTCATTTTCAAAAGACAAAAAGTCTTTAACCAAAGAAGATATTAAAAATTGGATTGATGGAAATAAGGTAGAGGTGAAAGAGGTGGTGAAAGGCAGTAAACTTACACCGGAACAAAGTAAGAGATACTATGAATTAAACACGAATTACGATAAATTGACTGGCGATGAAATGTATGAATGGGATAAATTAGACAATCTTGTAAATAATACATCGTCAGATAACACTAAATATTCCCAATACACCACACCAGGAGGAAAGAATTACAAAGAGGTATTATTGACGTTGCCAGTAAAGATTGATGGAGAAATAAAAGCTCGTAGATCTGGCGTTATTAATAATAAATCAAACATATACGGCATTTATATTAATGATGAGTTTGACGGTAATTATCAAGGCACATCTGAAGAAAACGCTATCGAAAATTATAAAAAACAATTAAGCCGTCAAGATAAAAGTCAATTTAAATCCTCCCACTTTGACGAACCAAACATTGCCGTTCATGTTCGTATGAATGAATTTACTACCAAGGACGGAAAGAAAGCTTTGAATTTGGAAGAAGTTCAGAGTGATTGGGCGCAGAAAGGGAAGAAAGAGGGATTTAAAAACAATATCAAAAAACCCATATATACCGAAACTAAACCAGAAGATATTGAGTTGGTTGAAGATAAATATCAATGGAAAGTAAAAGGTAGCGAAAATAAAAACTATGTTGGAAAAGGAGTTGTTTCCAGCTCCGAAGAAGCAAAAAAATATTTAGCTAAATTAATAAATTCAAATAATCAGATAAAATATAACAATCAATTAAAAGAGTTTGAAAAACAAGTTCCCATTATGCCATTCAAGAAAACCGATCAATGGGTAGGGCTTGGTATGAAATGGGCTTTACGCTATGCTTCGGAAAATGGATTTGATGTGGTAACATGGACAAGTGGGGAAACTCAGGCTAGTAGGTATGATTTGAGTAAACAGGTTGATAGAATTTCCTATGAGGTAGATAAAAATACAAAAAAAGGTAAGTTTCCAATTAAAGTTTTTGTATATCCTAAAAATGGAGATTTACCTATCGTAAAACAACCACAAAATGAAAACGAATTATCTGATTTTGTGGGTAAAGAGATAGCGTCAAAAATAGTTAAAAATGAAGGAGAATTTGGATTAATAAACAATAATGGATTTAAGGCTTTATCTGGCCTTGACCTAAAAGTTGGTGGCGAAGGAATGAAAGGCTTCTATGATCAGATTCTCCCCACATGGACAAATAAATATCTCAAAAAGTTTGGAGCCAAAACCGGTACTTCTGAAATTGATATTAAACCAGAAATAACAGATTCAGGCATTGATTTGCAAACAGGAGAACCAAAAGTATCTACCGAAGGTAAATATTTAACCGTTCATTCAGTTGAGTTAACACCTGAGATAAAAGGCATGGCCTTAGAATCCCAACCGATGTTTAACCGGTCTACAGAGCCAATACCATTTGAGAAAGAACAACTTATTAACAATGCCAAGAATCTTGTTCAAAAACTAGATGAAAAAACTCCTTTAGGACCTGTTTCTTTTGTTGGCTCAAGCAAAACTGACCTTATCCAAATAATGAAAGAAAATGGCGAAAGTGTCCATAATGTCAATATAATTGAGCAAACAAAAGAAAATATCAAAGGGTTTAAAACCAAAGAAGGTGTTTATCTAAACGCAGGTACGATAAAATCAGAACTCGAAGCCGAAAAGATATTCATTCATGAAACCATAGGGCATGTAGGTATAGAACAGTTCCTTAAAAACAATGGAATTGATGATATTAAATTCTTCATGAAGGTTCATGATTCAGTAAAAGAAGAAGGTTTTAAAAAACTTGCCGATGAAATAGACCAGATTGAAGGTAATACCATTGGCTCAACCTACAAGGCTTATGAAAAAGAAGATACTTTCACTAAAGGCCGTGAATATATGGCGTTTCTCTCTCAAAAGATTCTTTCAGAAAAAGACTTGACACCGGTAGAACGTAATATATGGCAGCAATTTGTAGACATATTAAGGGGAATTATCAATACCAGGTTACGCCGGGATATTCCATTTACCGATAAAGAACTTGCAGAAATAGTGAGAGCTGGCAAAAATGAAGTTACTGGTATAGCTAAAGAAAATATGAGTTTTTCTGAAAAACTGAAATCATTAGAAAACATATATAACGAATCCAAGACTATTGATGAGTTTATTGACAAATCAGGACTTTCTAAAGATGAGCAATCGAAATTAAACGATGTGCTACCAAAAATATCTGACGAAAGACTCGATGATTATTTGAAAAGACTCGAAAAAAAATGTCCTGTAGCAGAACAGGGTATGACAATTGGGTTTACGCCTGGCGGTGAATGGAATATTATCGAGTCATTACATGGAAAAACCCACGAACAGGGAGGCATTGATTTATCTATTGATAAAGGAACAGTAAAAGTTGAAGATAATTTAAAAGCATAATCATGGAAAAACATCAATTTGTTGGCGATCTTTTTAAAGAAAAACCAAAATCAGAACATACAATAGAAGTTGAGGCCGAAAATGGCGAACTCGTGTTAAGAAATTCTAACGGCGATGTTTCAATTATTCCTGCAAAATACAAATTAGAAGTGCAGGATATGATTAAGAACGGATGCCATAAGTGTATCGATGATCTAGTAAGCAAACTGCCTAAATCACCGGATAAAGCCCCAACAGGTGGAATTTATGAAAGCGATTTTACGACTATTTCCCGCGATGAAGAAGAAAGGCCGGTATTAAGCCGGACATATTTACCACAGGAATTTACACCAAATTATGAAAAACTTGCCACTGTTCCTGCGTGGCCAACTGTGTTGAAACAAAGCAATGATCCTGAAAATATTGTTATCGGAGATTATACCGGTATAGGCGGTAACTTTAAAAATAAACCTTTCACATTTTCAGAAGCCAGAAAATTTCCTGAAGAAATAAAAAAGAAACATGGGATCGATGTTATGGAAAAATATTTCAATGATTTAAAGAAATAAAATGGCATGTGTTTATAAAATAGGCAATGAATGGCTTACACGCGAAGAAGTAAGACAAAGGCTTTCCGGTGAAATGAAACCAGATTTTGATGAGGTTTTGAAATCAGTTAATTCCGGTGAAGAAAACACTATGAATGAAGATTTATTTAATAAAAATCTAAGTATTTCGGATAAAGAAAATATATACAAAATAATATCAAATATAAACGAAGAATACGGTACTCAAGGAGAAATAAACGCAGCCAGAGATATAATAGATTCTATTTTGGGAACTAAATCTAAAGGAAATAGTAGCTATAGGATCATAGATTTAAATGAAGGCAAAAAATTAACGATACGAGTATCGGATCATATAGGATATGATCCATCTATTTACATAGATTATCCAAATCAGGCGTCTATTCCCAAAACAGATTACATGATTGATGTTGTTCTTGATAAAAAAAACAGGGGAGATTTTGAAGATAGGGATGACGTGGACGCTATGGATTATAGATTTCATAGATTATTTATATATGTTCCTAAATTTGAGGATAATTTAGATGGAGAGATTCTTGCTGACGAAGTGATACAAAGAATAAATAAAACCATAAAAGACAACGATATTCCTGCATTTAGTAAAACCGTTCCAGATAAAGAAGAAATAACCGATACTAAAAAACTACTTCGGAAAATACGTGAGAACCTACAGGATGAAACTATAAATGTCAGGAAACTTCAGGAAAAAAATAATCTTATTGTTACCGATGCATCAAATATTGATTGGGCGCATAATCAAAAAAATTCCCGTGCAAACGAAGCAATTAAAAAGTTTGATCGTAAGGAATTCAGACCTATTATTAAAGATGTTTCAGTATTGAGAAGATATGGAAAAGAATTTAATGATGACAAATATGTTGATCTTGAAGGTCAATTATCAAAAGGTGAAATTACCCAGGAGGAATTTGATTCACAAGTTAAAGAACTCGATAAAAAAAGTATCTTGAGATATTTAATTGCCAAACATGCACCGGAACGTAATGCCTCTTTGTATTATGAAAAAAATCCAGATAAAATAGGAGATGCAATACCCGAAGATACTAATTTTTCAGGGATGACTGATAAGGAGGCCAACGAACTTGTGCAGAATTTTGAACAGGGAATACCAAAAGAAGCAATAGATAATCTCTGGTCAAATATCAATAAGGCCACTAATGACATAATGAATAAATGGGTTTCTTATGGCAGATACTCGGGAATATCAAATGTCATTAAAGAAAGGGATTGGAAATATTATGTTCCATTGAGAGGTTGGGAAAAAGAATATCAAGAATTAGAACAAGATTATGCGGGTAAAGGCGTATCAGGTTTAGCGATGCCCAAAGAAGCCAAAGGACGTACTTCTTTAGCCGATAATCCTTTAGCTAATATGTACAATATGGCTCAAACTGCAATTCTTTGGGGTGAAAAAAACAGGGTTAAGCAAGCTGCTGTTAAACTTGCTATGTTAAATAAAGACCGTAAAGATTTATTTCATCTTAAAAATATAAGTTATTTGACTTCGCCTGATAAAAATCAGATTGAGGTTACCATAGACCCAAAAGGAGATGTATTTGAAATCACCGGAAATATAGATAATGCAGGCAACCCGGAAATGAACAATCTTGGCAATATTAAAGAATTACAAGATGCCGACTATAAGTTGACCAATGATATCAATAAAGATTATCAATTGAGAAAACCTACATCTTTAAGCAACCAACATGAAGTTGATGCATATCTTGGAGGCCAGAAATACAAAGTTATTTTCCCTGACGCAAATATAGCCAATGAGATAAATTCTCAATACAAAACAAACCCAGTTCCGGTTATTAACTATCTTACCCGTTCACTTGCCAAATTAAGAACCGCTTATAGTGTTACATTTGGAGTTAGGAACCCGGTTAGAGACTTCGAGGACGGTATTGCTTCGACATTTATTCAAAGAGACGCTAAAGAGGCTGCTTTGTTTGCAAAAAACTGGCCTATTGCTTTAGCTCAAACAACCAGGGGTGAATTAGGTAAGGAGTCTGGTAAATATATGAAGTATTGGGATGAGTTTACGTCCGGTGGCGGCAAAACAGGAAGCACTTCTCTTCAGAGCATTGAAGATATCGCCACAAATATTGACAAACTTACTAATTCGCTACAACATCCCACAAGACACGCTGTAGTAAATGCAATGAAGGTATGGAAAGCTGTTGATTATCTGACCGGACATTTAGAGACTACTTCTCGTTATGCTGCTTATATTTCTGCAAGGGAAAACGGAGCATCTATTCCTGAATCTATCAATGCGGCTAAAGAAGTTACGGTAAACTTTGATCGCAAGGGCAACTGGTCCTCTACGATAGGTTCATTTGTGAATTTTTTTAATGCTTCGATTCAGGGTGCAACCAAACAGGCGGTAATGGCTAAGAATCATCCTTATAAATATTTCCTTGCAACAGGGTTACAATTGGCTGCTTTTGGATATGCAACAACATATTTATACGATCTTTATAATAAAGACAGGGATAAAGAGAAAGATTATAAAAAACCCAACAAATATACCCGTTATAATAATATGGTGATAGGTTTTGGAAATCATAACCTATCTATTCCGATAGCACAAGGTTATAGGATGTGGAATGCTTTTGGTGTTATTTCTCATGATCTGATACATGGGAAAATAGACGAAGAAACGGCCATCATGGATGCATTGGAGAATATACAAAATGCCATGTCCCCCGTAGAAATGGGTACAATGTGGAATAAAGACGAGAAAGAACTTCAGTTCGGCAAATACGTTTTAAGGCAAATATCAATAGTTGAACCACTTGTACAACTTTGGGAAAATAAAGACTATGCCGGAAGAAGAATTTATAAAGAGCCATTTACTGAAACACAGAAGTCCTATACTCCTGATGTTGAAAAATATCTCAATAACACAAATCCTGTTTTGATAGGACTTACTCAAAGTTTATGGACTGAACATGGAAGTGGATTACAGGGAACCAATGTCAACAAAGAAGGCGAAAAAATTTCCGATCCATGGGACCTTAATCCGGCTGCATGGGATTTTATGATAAGACAATATGGAGGCGGACTTGGTACAATATTGTCCGATGCAGTAACATCAATTTCTAAAGCTACATGGGCAAAGACTAAAGAATATGAAAAAAATACACCTGACCAGGTAGAAGGTTTTGATATTGGTAGTATACCTTTTATAAATGCCTTTTATAGAAATAAATCAAAAGGTGCTTTATATGAAGAATTTAAAAAAGTAAACCAATGGCATGATAATTTTCAAAGTAGATATAGAGCATTAGAAAAAACCAATGATCCTGTTAAGATGCTTGACGAAATGAATACCCCTAATTACAAAAAGTGGAAAGCCATTGATGAAATGCTTAAGAATTTTGATCAGGATGTAATGGCGCCAAAGAAAAAAGTTGAAGATCAAAAATATATTGATTTACTAAATAAAGAACGTGACATGTTAATGAATGATATAATTGAAAAATATAATGAAAAATAAAATAACAGCCAGGGATTTAAGATTTAATCCCAAGAAATACATGTCAAAAAAGGCAGTCTCTAAAAATATTAATGCTATTTCTGAGTCTGCCAACAAAACTGAAAATCTTAAAGATTTAAACAGGTATAAAAACTATTGGGAAGCTTTATCTGATTTCAGGACAAGAGCAAGAAGAAACAGGAATTTTGCGCAGGGCAATCAATGGAATGATGTTATTTATGATCCGGAAATTAAAAAATATTGCACCGAAGAATACCATATCAGAAGAAAGGGTCGCCAACCTTTAACTCAAAACATTATACAACCTATCATAAATAACCTGGTAGGACAATTTCTCAATAACGAAACCCAAATTGTAGTTACCTCAAGAACTAAAGAATGTGCGGATGAGGCCGAAATATTAAGCAATGCTATCCAGGCTGTGGGACAATTAAACTCATTGCCTTTGATAGATTCCCAGATGTATGAAATGTTTACATTAACAGGTGTTGCTATTCAGAAAATGAGATATAAATACATTAAGGAACGCAATGAAAAAAATATCTTTATTGAAAATTGCAATCCCCACAGGATATTCTTTAATTCTGATATTTCGGACATAAGAGGAACCGATTTAAGATGTATTGGTCAGATCATAGATTGCCAATTGGACGATATTATTTCTTCATTTTCACTTACCAAAGCTGATGAAGAAAAAATAAAAAATTGGTATAAATACATTATAAAAGAACCTCTTATTTTAACAAAAGGTTTGGATACTACGGAAATTGATAATCTTAGTTTTTTGATTCCACCTACTGATAAATGCAGGGTTATTGAAGCCTGGGAACTTAAAAGTGAATGGCGTACTTATGTCCATGATGAACTGACCGGTGAGGAAAATATTGTAAACATAAGCCTTTCTGATGTTGATAAATTAAATAAACAAAGGATAGAAGTTTATAAAAAAAATAATGTACCGGAAGAATTATGGGCACTCGTAAATGCACAACAAATAAAAGAACAATTCTGGTATGGGAAATATATGACTCCCACGGGAGATATTCTATGGGAAGGTGAATCTCCTTTCGAACACCAGGAACACCCATTTATAATTACATATGCACCTTTAATTGATGGAAAGGTAAAAGGATTTGTTGAAGATTTGATAAGTCCTCAAAAATCCATCAATAGGAACATGATGCTTCAGGATTTTATTATTGCTGCTTCTGCAAAGGGAGCATTACTTGTACCTGCTTCTGCTATTCCAGAAGACATGACGCCTGAAACTTTTGCCGACCAATGGACAAAATTTGATGCTGTAATAGTTTATACACCTAAAGCCGGAGTGGAACCTCCCCGACAAATTTCAGAAAAAAGTACCAATATTGGCCTTTATGAAATCCTTGCAAGCCAATTACAATTTACACAAGATATTTCAGGTGTTCATTCGGCCATACAAGGAAAAAATATTGGGGCCGGAGCGCCTGCATCTTTATACGCTCAAGAAGCACAAAATTCGACCCTGAACACCTTGAAACATATGACTATCTTTGAAAAGTTTCTTGAAAAAAGAGATTATAAGACTTTAAAAATGATCATGCAGTTTTATGATACTGAGAGATATATTTCAGTAGCCGGGAATGCCTATAAAAGTAATATTAAGAAATATGTTCCTGAAGATATTCGTAAAATGGAATATGATTTGGTTAGAAGTAAAGCTGTTAATACACCTGTTTACAGACAACTTATTGACGATAAACTTTCAGGATTGTTACAGGCAGGATTAATAAGTCTTGAAATGTACCTGGAAAATAGCGCAATGCCATTTTCAGATAAACTTTTAGATGCGTTAAACAAACAAAAAGAATCTTTACAGGGACAAGGCCAACCACCAACACCGGAACAGGTTCAATCAATTCAGCAAGGAGCCAACCCACAGGCAATGAAAATGCTGAATCAACAAAATCAATAATTTGTTTAATATTTTATAAAATTAGTTAAACAAAATGGATTTTAGGCAGAGGCAACAGGTAGAACTTGATGTATTAAGAAAAAGCGTAAAAGCAAGTATCAATAAATCTACTTTTACACCTTCCAAAACATTAAGTTTTGAATATTGGAGATTTAAGGATTTTGGGATTGTGAGGGTTTGTTAATTAATTTTTGAAACTCACATGCTGTTTTAATTATTTTTACCATATTATTCTTTACTGGTTTTATTGAAGATACATTTTTTGAAGCTATCTTTTTACAAATAATATCTAAGGGAAATACGATTGATTTTCCAAATGTAAAACTTTCCTTAAATATCATATTCCAATATTTTCTCACACGTTTTTTCATTCTATTAAGTATTGGTTAATGTTTATTTTCGTTTTAAGAATCTTCTATTTTTCATATCAGCAATATAAAGAACAGGCAATAATCCCGACTTATCATCATTTAGTATTTTAGTAAATTCTTCAGATGTAAACTGTAGTGAAGAAATTGGATATACATTGTTGTCGCAATCCGTACACCAATCATTACACCATTAATGGAGCGTTATTTGCTGACCTTTTCTTTTGCCACGTAAAATTGTTGCCATTATTTCCACTCTCCATTAAAGAATACAAATACTTGTCCCGAATTATCATACCCCCCATCTCCATTTCTTAATTTATAATTTTTTGGTAATTTATTAATTCCAACTGCAAGTATCGGTTTTATTTTTCCTACTGGCTTTTTCACTGTTTTATTTATATCATGCTTTGGATAAGTCTGATAATAACAGTCTTTTTGAAGATCAAAAGCGTGAAGTTCTTTATTAAAAATCCCTTTTCGTTTATAATATTCAAACTCCAAAGAATTTAATACTATCGGATTTCCTTTAGGGTCAGGAATAACATAATACTTTTTATTCCAACGTTTAGTATAAATATCGGCAAGTTTCATGGAATCTTCTAATTTCCATTCTCCGCGTTTCATTTTAAAAAAAATTTTATTCCAGTTCCACCATTCTTTAATAGATTTAAAGATTCGGGTATAATATGAGAAATCAAAAAGTTTTTCTTTTTCCATTATTTTTTGTTTTTTATTTCTTGAAATAAATCTGGATTTGCATTAATAAATTCTTTAGTAAAATCATATTCATTTACAAGAGTATCTTTAGGTAAAAAGATGAATTTATTTCTAAAATCTTTTTTTAAAAAATATGTTTTCATGGATTTTCATTTTTATTATTAATTTTTCGATGACAACATTAATCAATGGTTTGTCTAATTCTGGAATATAAAGTATTCCACATGGCTTTATTGCATTCATTCTTCCATTCATATAATACAAATCGTTTTCTACAAGAAGCGTAGAATTTAATTTAATAACTTCATCTATAGATAAAGGAGTATTTGTATTGGTATTAATTTTAGGTTGCTTATTTTTCATATTAGAAAGGTGGCCAGTTATACCAATTATATATTTTACAACGAATATTATATATTTCTTCATTTCTAATCCAAAACCATGTTATATGTTGTAATCCTACCCTAAATGTCAATTTTATAAATAAAAATCTGATTATAAAATATGCACAATTAGCGTGAGGATGTTTAGTTATTTGTCTTTTAAATCCATTATATCGTATTGAAAAAATATGAAGAATACTTAAATACCATTCTTTTGTGCAATACCAATTAAAATAATTTGGGCCTTCAATTTTAAAATAAAAAATGTGGTACATAATTATATAGTTTATATTACCGCTTCACTTGTCGCAAACCTTCTTGTATTATTTTTAGGAACATCCTTTATTATTTTCGGAGGATCAAGCTTTTCCATAGCTACATAACATCCAATAGCTGTTGTCATAAGTTCATCATCATGACACCCTTCTTTAGCTCCATAAGAACCGTTTGGTTTCTTTTCATATTGATCTGCTTCATTAAGAGCATTCTTTGACCTTTCAATATATGCCTCATCTCTAAGTATACCATTGTAATGGTCAATAACCATAGGTTTTGTTTTCTTATTGGTATGAAACCCATATCTCACAGCTTCCCCTTGCTTAACTTTCTCCGGGTCATTACGGATATACATATTGGGGTAGAATTCTACTATTTCATCTAAAACAGTTAATGAATGGTCTGCTTCCGTATCTTCTTCCGTCCTTAATGAATTTACCTCAACAACTAAATGTCCGTTATTATAAAATTTAGCAATTTGAGCGGCCTTCCATGCAAGCAAATCTTGATCTAAATGTCCCCTCCACACAGCAACAACTTCTGGTTTCCCTCCTTCGGCCATCCAATATCTATCCAAAACTTTTATTACAGAATAGTCAGCGCCACTTGTTCTTCCTCCAATATCAACTATTACAACATATCTGTCTTTCATTTTAACAGATAAGTCCGGCATGGCCCATATCTGAAAATTACCGTCAGGTGTTTCATGAAATTCTATTTTCTCAAATGCTTTTTTACCTTTTGATTCTGAAGCAAATATGTCCCCAATAAATTCAGGATCACATACGTTTACCTTATTTTTAGACACATAAATGGGAGCGAATGCACGTTGTCCTGTGCTTTGAAATGCCTCCTCAGCCGTAGCCGGGAATTCTTCACACATATTCCAATCGTCAAAATTTTCAAAATTCTTTTTCCAGTTATGCCAATTGATACTTTCTAAGGTAGCCCCAAGTTCCCATAAATATTTATCATGGGCCGTCATTGTGCTTATAAATTCCGGTATATTATTTATAGGTTTTTGGTATATTTCTACTTCAAAGAATGGAATAAATATATTTTTATACCCTCCTTTTCCGGTTTCCGACGCAAGCCAGGTATTATGCCAGTGATTTCCTATGCCTTTGGCGGTACTTTCTTTTACTATAAATGTATAAGGTTGATCAGGGATTGTATTTGTCAGTGCCAAATCCATATTTTTACCCTTTCTTCGCCGAGTATCAATCCAAGAAGCAAGCTCTGTTTCATGAAGCATTTTAAATGAAAACGATCTGAGATTTTCTGGTTTTTGAAACGAACCAATACCAACAATACAGTTTCGTTCATTAATAATTTTATTTTTTGATGATCCCCTGTAAGGCGAAAGGCTTAATTTACCTAAATCCAAAGGATGATATTCTACAAATGTTTCGTACATGCCTCTTATATTTCTTGCTTGATCTTCAACATCCGCAATAATAGCACTGCTCCAACCTGTTTTTATTAATGTTTGAATCCAAAACATATATGCTTCCGTTAAAGTAGACCCTCCCCATTGGCGGGATTTTAAAAGATTTGCCCGTATGGGAATATTCTTCAACCTCATATCTTCTAGTTCTTTCAGAAATTTTCTCTGAACTTTTCTTAATCTTAATTTTATCGATTGAGATGTTTCTTTATCAGTTATAGTAAGACATGTATTTGAATAAAATTCAAAGTCATGCCTCATTCTTTCTTTTATAAGCTCCTTGTTAAATTTATTTCTCAAAGCATCATTGACAGAACCGTAATATTTTTTTAAAAACCCATCAATGCTGCCAATTTTAGATAATTCAGAAATTACTTTCGTATTATAAAAAGATTCAGGCACCAATAAGCCGACTTTATTATTACCATTTAAATAATTTAGCCTTATTCTTTTAATGGGAGACCCAATCCCAAGAATCGGATCATAAGGTTCATAAAGTGAATCATTCCTGCGTTTATTTTCGTTGATTATTTCATCAACTAATAATTGTTCGCTCACTCTTTATTTTCTTTTTAATTATTTCTCCAGTCCTATAACCTGAAAGGTTAAATATTTCTCCTACCTCGGCATATAGGCTTTGTTTAGAACAATATCTTGCTCTTTTCCCTAATTCTTTTAATAAATCCTTATAAGCAAGATATATTCTTTCTTTCTTTTTTTCATAGTTCTCTGTCCTGGTTGAAACTTTTTCAAAAAATTCTGTCATATTTTTTAATAAAAAGGTTAAACAAATATATTGCATAATGTAATATATTACACTTATAATGCAAATTAATTTGTTAACAATTTGTTTTATTTTGTCAACTAATGTTTAAACAAAATAAAACCAATTATGGCAGAAACTGCAACCGGACAAGAAAAGCCTAAACGCCATCCATTCAAGGTTAAGATGTTAACAGTAATGGGAAAAGAAAATCCTGAAGAAACAGACTTTGATGAAAATGAAATGTTTGACAAAGCCAATGAACATGTATCAGGACTTGAAGATTACAAATCCAAATCCCTTGAAGCAAATCAAAAACTTATCGATCTTATAAAAAGCGAACCCGAATTATTTGCAATCATAGAAGATATGATTAAAGGAGCAAGTTTTAGGGAGGCTATTGCACGGCATATTGACCCGGCAGATTTAACCCCAATGGAAGGGGAACCCGATCTTGAAGGATGGAAAAAGAATTCTGAAGAACGTATTTCCAAAATGAATTCTGCCAGTGAATACCAGAAAACACTTTCTACGAATAAGGAAACTGCGTCACAGGCAATCGAAGAATTTGCAAAAGAGAATAATTTAAGCGACGAAGAAGCGCAGGATTTGGTAACCAAAATTGATCAACTGGTCAATGATATTCTTGATTTTAAAGTTGACAAAAATACTTTGTCACAATTTTATAAAATGATCAATTACGATAAAGACCAAGTTTCGGCAACTGAAGCGGCAAAAATAGCCGGTAAAAATGAGGCAATTGTTGCTAAAAAAGAAGAGGCCAGAAAAACAGACGGACTTCCTGATATCACAACTTCAAATGCTCAAATTGAAGAACAGAAACCCGTAAATACTAGAGTACAATATTCTAATTATTTCAAAAAAAATAGGTAATATGAAAAGGTTTGTAGTAATCGAAACAACCTCTAAAAAGGTAACATATATCAAAAATATATCTGAATTATCCAGGCTTTATCCACAATTAAGGGTAACACAGGATGCTTATGTCCAGGCTGAAGCAGATTTGCAAACATTACAGGACGTAATTGCTCTTTTAGAGGAATTCAGTAATACATCAAATGAATTTTACCAGGTGGGGGATTATAAGGATATTTTAACTTCTCACAATACCGCGAATGTGAAAGACAGCACCACTGTTCAATGTACTGCAAATATTGCTACAGATACTCCTCCTACCGGTATTATACGAATTGTTAAATCAGGGGTGACGAAATCATATTGGTATTCCAGTTTTACAGATGATACATTTACGCTGCAAACAAAAACTGTGACGGCAGCAGTCGGTGGCTCCGGTACTGTACTTAAAATTTCTACCGGCACCTTTCTTGACGGTACCGTCAAGCCAGGAATGCTTATAAGAAATACCACTGATGATAGTTATGCTACCATAGTAAGCATTGATAGTGCAACACAGTTAACAACTACGGCATTATCAGGAGGGAGTGATGATACTTTTGCTACTTCCGATTCAGTTAAAATAGGAGTCCTTGTCGCAACTATTGACAATACATATTCAATTTATACCCCTTCCGAAGATATAATATATAAAGGTAGGGCACTTGATATTACAAATGCCTATACTGATGAAATAAATACCCTGGAAGATATACCTATTGATACTCCACAAAGCAGTTATTTGTTTTTAAAGAAAGATTCAACATATACCCGATATCGCTATAAAAAAGCAATTGATAAAAAAATAACGCTTGACACATTAAAAATAACAGCAGGTACAGGCGGTGACAGCACAACTTTAATTGGAACAGGTTTTACGGCGGGGGCAAAAGTCGGCGATGTAGTTTATAATGTTACCGATGGTAGTCATGCCACTATTGTAACAGTGGATTCAAATACACAGATTACAACAGGCGCGTTAAGCGGGGGGACTCATAATCTTTACTCAGAAGGAGATACTGTATGGGTACATGTTGTAGGTTCTGCAATTGAATACAATAAAGGGGAACGTGTAATTATGTCTCCGTGGTTTAAAACCCAAACAGGGTTAATTATAGCAACAATTGATAATTAATAACTTAAATATTCATTAAAATGAAAAAGTATCTTACAACCAATTTAATAGCTAAATTACTTTTAGCTTCCATATGCATGTTTGTTTTGTTTAGTTTCCTTCCGGCTTTATTTGCCACGGGAGTTGTCTTGTTTGCTGCCCAAGGGGTAGCTATTTCGGGAGATCCCGTAGAAGTATTGGCAACTGATGAATTAGTTCCGGGATTAAACCTGAAGGATATTGATAAAGAGGTTTGTATTCATAATCCATCACGGTTTCCATTAGATACAATTATAAGGGAAATAAAAAAATCGACACCATGTAATAGTTTTATAAAGAAATATTACAGAGTCGCAAGTCCCGCTTTGTTTGATGCGATAGACGATACAGTTAGTGGTAACGGAAGTACATCGAGTGTACCGGCAAAAGAATATACATATGCATCAGGTGATGGGTTAAGTAAGTTTTGGATCAAAGTAACCGATCAAACTCTATGGCAGAAAGATGATACATTTATAATGAGGGACATTGCAATATCACCCTTGTTAGTTGTTGCCGCAAGTAGCCTTACTTCAACCAGTGATATTGTTTTTTATGTACATAAAGTAGACAACAGCGCTATTGAAGTTTCTCCATTAAATGGAATTAAGGGACTTAATACAAAAGCCGCTGTTTATTGTATGCCTAATTTTACATCTGCTGTAGTTTTGTATCGCTTAGCGCCAGCTAAAGATGAACTTGCCGCTAAAACATCTCCATTTCAGATTTTACCTGAACCTGATGAAAATTATTGTCAGTATTTTCTACGTATGGTCCAGATGAGTAATTTCAATAAAGATCAGGCAAAAGAAGTTCAGTGGGAATTGGCAGATTATGAAAGAATGATGGCATTGCAGATACGTGCTGAAATTGAATGTGCTTACTGGTGGAGCAAAAAGAGTATTGTCACCAATGTGGAAGATAGCACCAAGAGATATACAATGGATGGATTTTCTTGGAATATTATAAATAATGTTGAATATGGAACCGGGGGAAGTGATAGGATTATATCTGTAAGGAATATGACCGATTATTTTAAAAAATTATTTGTTGGAAACTCAGGATCGTCAAGAAAGACTCTATTTGCAGGGTCTGATTTGGTTCAATCCTTAATGGAATTTCAACTTAATAATAAAACCTATATGAAGACCCAGACCAAAGAAGAATGGGGAATTCAATTTACCCAATGGATTACTGAATTTGGAATATTTGACGTAATCCATCATCCTTTATTCTCAGAAATGGGCTGGGCTAATAAAGGCGCGGCATTAGATTTGGAATATGTTAATAAATCATCAAGACTTACTATGCAAAGGAAAGAACTTGATTTTGAGGCAACTGGTGAAAGCAATTCTATCGGAGTGATTATGAAAGAATGTTCAACTAATTATTTGCAATATCCAGAGGCTCATTGTTTCTTTAGTAAGAAAGCATAAAACTATAGTGAGGTAGAGCAGTGGTAGCTCGCCAGACTCATAATCTGGAGGTCGCGGGTTCGAATCCCGCCCTCGCAACAAAATAAATTAAAAACTATGTTTAAAACATATCAGTCACTTAAATATTTCTCATTGTCGACTACAATTATGGTTGACGGAGTGCCACATTCTATTGAGTTCAGAAATGGAATAACAAGGCCATTTGTAAGAAATGGAAAGTTTACCACTGACGATGTAAAACTTCAAAAGGCTATCGAGGAAGATGTAAGCTATGGAAGGCAATTTGTTTTAATTACACCTGTAGGGAACTCTCCTGCAAAACCTGTAGATACAGGAGAAGTTTTCGACCCAATAGAGAATGATAGTGATTCAATCCAAAAGGCCAAAAGATTTCTGGTTGAAAAATACCCTAATAAGGTAAAAATATCCCAACTTACCAATAAAGAAAAAGTTTTGGAGGCTGCAAAAAATCTTAATATTTCATTTCCGAAATTAAATTAAACACCAGGGCGGATTTTAAAGTCCGCCTTTTTAATAAAAACTAAAATGCTTCCAGTAATACACCAAGGCGAAGATATTTATAAAGGATTCATGATTAGAGATAATGAAACAGGTTCTCTTATTAATCTTGACAACTTAATTAATATCTTATTTTATTTTTATACTGACAAGGAAGCAAAACTAAAATACAGCAGAGAGACAAAATACGGATACTATTCAATAAATAAAGTATCATCAACTTATTATGATTGCTGGATTGATTCTAGTATAACCAAAGATTTAGCCTTAGGTCTATTGACAATGGAGATTAAAATTGTAAAAACACAGGCTGATCTGATAGATGGAAAAGAAGATTTAATACGTATCACAGAGATAGCAGAAATAAGGCCATCTGAGATGAAAGATGATGATGGATTAAAAAAAGTAACCGTACAAGGCGATCATCCTATGGTGATAAGTGGTGATGCAGGGGGGCAAATATTAGACTTAAGTATTTTAGGAGTCACGCTAGAAAATACAGATAATCTGAGATTATACTGGAATTTGAATATTTATACAGATACGTCGGTCTTTACTTTTTATAAAAATTCATCTAAATCAGCGAATTCTATTGTTGCTAAAGCTGATATTGATGAAGGGTCGGGAGTAGGAGGAATACATACAGCATCTCTCAATGGGAGTCCTTATCAAAGCGGAATCAGTGGAAATATAACTATAAATTTAATAACATCAGATACGGATAGTGGTAACACAGTTGATTTTTATGATACACCACAAATATCAAACCTGACTTTAAATGGTGTAACGTTTAATAATTCTGATAATTATAAACTGTATTGGAATATAATTTATATTGGAGGAAATTATACACTTCAATTATATAAAGATGTTGCAAAAACAAATTTAATGGCTTCCGGCTCTACAACTGTAAATGGACAAGCATTTAGTATAACCGGGAATGGGATTACTGGCTCCGCGACAATAAATTATGTTGGTGATGATACGGATAGTGGAAATATAATAACAATATCATGAGTTGGACTGTCGAAATAGTAGATCAACAACCAAAATATAATATTGAAATTATATCAAATCCGGTTTTGAAGTTTTACAATGATGGCGAAATAACAGTTCAGGATGTAGTTTATAATGAAACATTAAGTCTGGCGCAAAAATTAGATTTATTAGATATTTCTATCGCGGCTTTAGTTGGAATAAAAGGAGTTAAAGTATCTACACATAATAATAAAACCGGGAGTTATGATGTATCTATTGCTGAAAACACCCATATTCTTCATATAGGAGTATCAAGTTCTGCAGGAGCCGCAGTAAATGCGGGAACAACAGATAATGGAACCGAATTAATAGATACCTTAAATGTAGTGGCCGGAGGATTTTCAGGAAGTAGTATTGATACAACTTTCCCTGGTGGAGGCACATTATATTTTACAATAACTGGGACAGTAAATATTTACATATTATATATCGAAGATTATCCGGCATAAATGGACAGAAAAACTATCATACAAAAAGTTACTGTAAAACTGGATGAATACGCATCATTCGGACAAGGCCTTATTGTCTCTGCACTAAATGTAAATGCGAAGCCTATAGAAGAATATATAGATATACTCTTGGATGAATGTACTGAAGAACTTGAATTAACCGTGCCAATCCATTTGTTGCCATTATCAAAATTGAATATTACAGGTTTGGTTTCTATTTCTGACAATATTGCTACAATAAAACTGCCAACTGAATATTTGAAATTGGCATATCTTAAATTTCCGTGTTGGGAGAGGCCAATAAATCAAGTAATATCAGAATCACATCCTTTATATGCAGTCCAGAAAAATGAATATACCAGGGGAGGTTTTGCTAAACCAGTAGTGGTTATTAAAAAAGATCTTACAACAAATAAAAAACTTTTGGAATGTTATACAGTACAGGATGACACTGTGAATCTAAGCCCTGATTTGGCCTATATTAAAATAATGATCCCCGATCAGGTTCCTGATAATTTGGTCCCGGTATTATCTTCTCTGTGTGCTCAAAAAGTTATGATAATAACCGGAAGGACTGATTTAGCAAATATTATTAAAGGTGAATATATTCAAATGATTCAATTATTACTTAATACATAAAATTATGGCATACATAACCTTTATTGAAAACATAGAAAGTCTTGTTACCACAGGACAGGGCGATGTAGACGTTGACGCTCCAAGCTATGCAATTTTACAACATAAAATCGATGACATATTTGAAGTCGTAAAAGAATACACGTCCATTGGCTCAAAATACGCCATGGATGATAAAGGAAATTCTGCATTTGATAGATATGCTTTATCAAATGATGAAAAGAATGTTTTCAGAAAATTCCTAAAAGAAGCAGCCGATAATGTATTCAGACAATTGGGATATTTAAGTAAAGAACTTGTTAACTCATTTCTTTTTGACGATGGTCCGGTATCACCTGTTTATGTTGCTGGGACAACATACCCAATAGCAGTTTATGTGTATTACGATGGATATACATATAAATCACTTCAGGCCGGAAATATAGGCCATACTCCATCATCAAGTCCTACATATTGGGAAAAACAAGAAATTGATACCACAATACCCCCTTATGTGGCCGCGCAAGCATATGCTGCAAATGATTTTGTAGTAGATGTTGGGATTATTTATAAATCTTTGCAAGCTGCAAATACTGGTCATGCCCCTGCATCCAGTACTACATATTGGCAAGCCGAACCAGTTTATGTAGATACAAAAGGAAAAATCACGATCACTATTGAAAACCTTAAGAATTTTGATTCAAGAGCACTGGAAGTTATTGATAATAAAATATTCCAAATTTATCAAAAATACACATTAAAAGAATGGTATAAACTAAACAAAAATAAAACTGAATGGGAATTAACGGAAGTTGAGGTAAATCAATTATATGCTGATCTCAGGGCATTAAGTTTCAGAAGGATTCAACCTATGTACAGAACAGGTAGTATAATTTAACAATTTAAAATATAAAACAATGAAAACATTATTTATTTCAATATTGCTATTAATCAACTTAATAAGTTTTGGACAACTTAAAAAAAGTCCAAATAAATTCGCTACACAATACGATGTGTATAGCGCTTTTAAAATATTTTCTGATTCAGTGGTAACTATCGGAGATATTACTAATGATGGAGACACATTCACAGTAGATATGGGCGCAGTGCTAAAACCATTAAACCTTTCTGTGAATTCGGCTAGTAAGTTTAGCGTAGACTCAACTGGAAAAGTTGTTACGGCAGGAACTATAAATAGTCAAACTATTAGTTCATCTGCAAATTTTACAGGTACATTAACGACTGTAGGGGCTATTACCAATACAAAAGATGGTGATAATATTATTTTGGATGCAACAACCGATTTACATTGCATAGATGTACAGGTAAATTCGGCGAGTAAATTTAATGTTGATTCTACGGGAAAAGTCACATCGACTGGATTAATTACTTCAGGAGCAGGGGTCAATCTTGGAACAAGTCAGGCTTTAGTTGGAACTACCGCATTAACAATTGGAGATAATGGTCAAACTGTAGGCGTAAATTCCAGCGATTGGGACATTAGCACCACAGGAATTATGACAGGAATAGGAAACATAACATCCGATGGGACATTTAATGGGCTAACCATTGCCAATGCTATTCCACAATTGGTTACAACTGCTACAGCAGCAGCAGATACCACTTCAGCAGGGGCTTTGCTTTCAGCAGTTACTCAATTTGTAACTGTTACTTCTGGGGGCGCTACATATAAACTTATGCTCCCTGCGGCAAGTTCTTCAACTGTAGGGTTAGTGATAACCGGTTTTGTGGGGGCAAATGGATGTAGGTTGCGTGTTGCCGCTGCTCAATCCGGAACAGTTTATCTTAATAATACTGTGACAAATAAACAGGCTACTATAGGGGCCAATGTAATGTTTAAAGCTACATGTGTTTCAGCAACACAATGGATTTTAACAGCAACAGATTATGCGGGTGCCGCAGTTTCTACTATAACTCCTGCATCCTATTAATATGAAAAATATTTTATTTATAATATTAGCAGTAATGTGTTTTAATTTATCAGGTCAAAATAATGACTTGACAAAAGACCATATTACTGCTAATTATTTCATAAAATCCAAAAAAACTATGGAGGCCGACTCTGTATATTTACGTGGTTTTGGATATGTCTCCGGGTATATTTTAAAAAAATTAGCACATGATACAATGTATGCTCATCTATTGGCATATGACCATCATGATTCATTGATAATAGATGGGTCTGGGCTAATAAAAATCGGAATACAAAAATTAGGAATCGATACTAATAAAATATTAACAAAGTGGGATACGCTTTTAATTCATAATCAACTTCAATCATGGGTCAATAGTCTTGCAAAAACTATTGATGCAACAGATACTACATATTGGGGGAAAAAATCAGGAAAGAATTATTGGACTGGTTCAAATTCAGGTATAAATATTAATGGGAACAAAATAAGTTTAGGTGATTCTACCAATTCAATTCAAGATAATATATTTATTGATCCTTTAGTTTCATCGAGTAGTTATTTTTTTCTTGGGAACTATAAATTATGGGAAGATATAAAATTTAGCACAAAAAAACTAGAATTATTTGGATTAAAAAGTAATGGGTACGGTAACGGAATAACCATTGATTCAAGTAATTTATTTATAGATTCTCATTATGATTCTTCTCGAGTATCTTTTTCAAAAGATCAGTCTACATTAAATTCAGGTATTTATGCAAAATCAACCGAATTATATTTTTATAATAATTTAGGAATAAAAAAATCATTAAGTCAATTAGCAAGTGCAGGATTGAGTACTTTAACGATTTCAGCAACAAATTTAACCGGAAATTTAAGTGCTACTAATTCTTTTGTTACTTTAAGTGCAACGAGTAATAAAAGTGGAACAACTTTCCAATGGTTTTATGAAAGTAGTATTTTTTCTTATGATTCTGTTACTAATGCAACGGATGCTGGATTATATACTGTTGTTGCTACAAATAGTGGTCAAACAGCAACAAATTATGTAAATGTATTATTATTAAATCTTGAAGCAGATTATGGGTTAAATTTAATAGTTAGTGAATACATAGATAGTGTAGAATTAGATTCAGCAAAAATAGTTAATGGTACTATAACAAAAATAATCACCGGTGTTCCAAATTATTGTATAATAATTGATAAAATCATAATTAAGAAAAAATGGATTACAGGAATGACAAATTATGATGCTACAGGAGGAATTTCAGGATTTATAACAATTTCTGCAAATTCACAAGCAATAGGAGCTACATACGGAGAGGATTTTGTATATTTTATGAGTACGGAAGAAATAGATGATCTTTTAATTCACAATTCAGACAGATCAACTGAATTAAAATCAAATTTGATAAGTAAAGATATTAATATAAATACAGCATATATAACAGCTAGTTCAGGTTCTCACCCCAAATTGATGTATTATATTTATTACAAACGATTACGATTATAAAAATTAAACTCATGAAAAAAATATTCATAATCCTATTTTTGTTAATAATTCCAATCTTGGGATTTTGTCAGGCACACTATCCTCTTTATATTTATAAATTGGATAGAATTTATGATACTACTTTTGTAAAAACAGAAACTACATCGTTAACGAATATAATTACTGGAAATAAAACCAGTATTATCAATTATAACGATACTTTAATTTATTGGAGTTCTATTCAAAATAAATGGGTTAAAGTAGGTGGTAATGCAAGTAGTAATATTGATACTACCAATAAATCTACAGGTCTTACACCACTTTGGAAATTAGATCAGAAAGTTGATAAGGTTACCGGTAAAAACCTTTCAACAAATGATTTGACAAATGCTTTGAAAGTATTGTATGATTATGAAATAGCTGATACAACAACTAATAATATAACAAACTTAATAGTTTTAACATTTTCAAAAACAAAAAGTATTCATAGACAAGATACAATTTCAGGAAGTACTATTGTATCAATTTCATTTGATACAGGGGCAAAGCCAGGATCAACAATAACCTATATATTAATAGGTACCGGAAATTCATATACAATTAATTATGGCCCTTGTAAAAAAGCTTCCGGTAGTTCTGAATATGATGATACGGCGGGGGCAGTTAATATAGTTATGTTTCGATTGCTTACGGGGGGGTTAATAGAAAGAACAATATATTACTTACAATGAGAAAGATATTATATTTAATTATTCTTATTTTTATTCCTATTATTTTAAATGGTCAAACTGAATGGTGGCAAGCAGTGACAACGGGAAATTATATTCTCGATGATGAATTTAATATTCCGATCAGTGCTGGTTCAATAGGTAATTCTGCTATATCTCCATATCCGTCATTGTTGACAAGAAAAGCAATTGATACACATAATAGGCTTTCTATAAGTGGTGGATTTTTAAGATTTAATGAAACACAAGTGAGTTATGCAGACCCAATGTATTGGTATGACATAAATTTACAGAGAACAAGAGGAAGGGTAATTAAATTTAATTATACATTGGGCCCTGGTGAGATTAGAATAGTTTTGGATACATCCTTAAAAACGCCTCCGACTGGGATTCAGAGTTTACCTGAACATTTTGGTAATTATACTTTTGTTAATTCAAATACATGGTCTTGGATTGATTCTTTAGAATATAATTCTCCTAGAATTGATGCATTTGTATTACGAGACACGGGAATATGTATTTTTTCCTATTTAAATAATAATTGGAAATTATTGCATTTTACTAATTGGAATGCAGTAACAGCAAGTAATTTAAAACTATATTTAGCTAATTATTCTGTGAGCACTCCAATTTTTGATTGGGTGCGAATACCAAAGAAAACATTCTATCCTATCCCTTTAATATCAGATAATTTTGAAGATTTATATAATTCATCAGTTGGTAATGTAAATCCGACAACATCAGGGATCGAATTATTAGCAGATACAAGTTTAGAAGCTAGCTATACAGGTGGTTTGTGTAGTTCTTTAACAAAGGTAGGTGTAGGGACAACGATTCAAAGTTCAGATAGTCATACAGGAACTTATGCACAGGATTTTACTCCTGTTTCCGGTTCACCGCGTTTACTTTGGAATAAAGTAACACCAACACTTAATTTATGGTATCGTGCAAGTATGTGGGCTAAAAAATTAGCCGGCAATACGACAACATTTGCATTTGTAAATAGTTTGAATTCTTATTCAACACCTATTAATAGTGCAACTTATGTTAAGTATGTTGTTTCAACAAGAACTACAACAACTGATCAGATGGAAGTGCGTTGCCTTGGGGGTACAGATGATGTAATATTTGATGATGGTAGTTTACAAACATTGAATATTCCTAGCCTAATGGCTACTTCGAATATGTATCTATCAGACAATTTAGCAATTTATGCAAATATCACTTTAGCTATTGGTTCAAACTGTGGCTTTGTGTTGAACTTAGATAATGAGGTAAATCCGAAATATTATATTTTAGGATTTATAACATATAAAAACGCATCAACAAAAAATGTTGAACTAATTAAATGTGTTAATGGTGTTTATTCTGATATTGCCGCTTCTACATCTATTACATATGTGAATGGTGGAGAATTGAAACTTGCTAAATTAGGAACTACTATTTCATTATATTATAATAAGGTTTTAAAATTATCTGGAACAGTATCCGATGTTGGTATTATATCAAATACACTACAAGGTAAGTTCTCCACATTGGCTTCAAATACCTTCACAAATTTTAAAATAAGCAAAGCACCAACAATAATAGACACAAGAACGTCAAATGGATTAGGACATAATGAATCTATTGGACTTGGAGCAGGAGGGAATAATATAACTTGGTTAAATAAATCTGGTACAGTCAATACGAATGGTCAACAAATATATGCAAGTGCATTAATTAATGGAAGAGCTATTGCAATTGTAAATTTGAATACTTCAAATGTTGTTTTAAATAATATCTCTTATGTTAAAGGGACAACAGGAGCAGGAATAATTGTTAGGTATCAAGATACAGCTAATTATGTTTATGCATATTATACAGGTACATTATGTAAACTTATTAAAAGAATTAATTCAATAGATTCAGTTGTTACATCTGGGTCGTATTGGGCTGACCCTAGCATTTCACCTACTCACACAATAGGAATTGTTTGTGATAGTAATAAATATTGTCATTTTCAAGATAATATTAACATTAGTAAGGGTGGACTAGAGGGAACTTATTCAATAATCAATCAGCTACAATCAGCAAAAGGCGTTGGCGTAATATTCTTTGATACAAATAGTTATATAACTAAATTTTGTGCTTATGCGCGAGGCAATGAGCGGCAATATGTTCTGCCTTAAAAATATAAATTATGAACGTAGAAAATAAAATACAAGTAGGTCTTTGTCTTTCAAGTGGAAAACTTGGCCAAGCAATCACATCATTTGAACAATTAGAATGTCCAGGAATGGATTTATACTGGTCTCATACTTTTGTAAAGTCACCTAATCCTCAACCAAATCCTTTTGAATATTTGATGATTGATGCAAAGGCAGACGGAGTTGGAAAAGAGAAATGGGAAGATACGGATTACTTTAAAACTACTATAGGTGAGGCGAAAGCTAAATTCATTCTCTGTGAATTCACTGAAGAATTAACCGACAAACAGACAAAAAAGATAGCCGACAAGGCTTATTCGTTGATAGATAACGCTTACGACATTCCCAGCTTAGTATTTTCATTCCCGGTTAAGATTTTATTTAAGGCTTTAAAGTTATTTAATAATTTATGGATAGGGTCTACCGGGGGAGCATCTGAAAGAATGAATACTTGCGGAGAAGTTTTTGCAATTTCTGCCAACGCAGGTATACCAGGATTTTTCCCTAATCCCTGGGAGGTTTCTCCGCAGAATATTTATGAGTATGTAAAAAAAGGCAAATTAAAAATTGTTTATAAATCATTTTAAAAGCAAAATTATGAAATCGATTTTAACAAATTGGAAAACGACTTCTCTTGGAATTTTAGCTATTTTAGGAGGAATAGTAAGATTTATTTTTGCACTTAAATCAGGTGAATTTACTGAAGAATCAGTCATGACTACCTTAACAACTATTTTTGGAGGTATAGGATTAATTCTTGCAAAAGATTCAAACGTTACAGGGGGCACAGTAAAACAAGATGGTGGTCCAAAACCAAGACCTGACGATCCGCCAGAATGAATATTTTAATTAGAATAGGAATTCCTTTATTTATTGTTTTTAGTATTTACTATTTTCAATTAGCTGATGTTTCAAGGCAATTAAAGGAATTCTATTTTCTAAATACACATGGAGGTTTTTTTATTTCTTTACTGGCTGCATTTATATTATTAAGATATATAGAAAAAAATATCAGCCGATCATTTTTTATAGAAAAAAGATTAATTATTGCAGGATTAATAATTGTAGGATTAAATTGTATTTTTGATATAGTTCTATTATTCGTCAGCAAGGAACAGCATACATTATTATGTAATTCCCCTATTATTGGATATATTTTTCTAGGCGTTTCTATTTTAATTTTGTTGTGTAATTATATCAATATTGTTTGGTTGAATTTTTATGGTAAAAATTTTATAATAATGACACTTTTTGGGATTACTTTAATGATAGTTGTTACATTAATCATATTATAAAATGAATGCGAAAATGAGTAGATTAGGAGTTCTGATAACAGCAATATTAACTATATTGATGACATTGGGAATAACTGTTTTCCAAAACAGACGTTCTGATAATAAAGAGTTCATTAATAATGTTAATTCTCAACTCATTCAAACTATTAAAAGGCCAGAATTTAATGAGTATAAAGAACAAATGAAACAACAGTTTACAAATAAAGCAGATAATTCATCAATCGATATAATATCAGTAAAATTAGATGCCTTAAATGAAAAAAGCGATCAACAATGGAAACTTTTAGATGAAATAAGGAAACTTCATATTCACGCTAAAATAATTTCAAAAGATACTTCATTGAAATCTATAACTCCTTTATTAGCTATTCCTTTTGCTGTCATAAATAATAAAAATTTAATATGCAATCAAGACAAATTAATATTATTGGTCAGGAAAGATTTATAGATTACAGATACGATAATAAATTATGTGATTGGTATTGTCTTAGATGTGGGAGATAGAATAGATATGACGTATCTATTTGTCCATGCTCTAAAATAAGAAAGAAATTTATCAAAAAGGAACCTCAAGCTTAGATTTAAATACTTTGCCATATTCTTTTTCAAATTTATCTTCAAATGCCACTCTCATAAATGCATCGGAGTTAATGTTATGATCTTTTAACCATTGTTGTTTTTCAATGATATTTACATTAACTCTTATTGATTGTACTATAGTCATTTAATTAATTTTTGTAATACAGAAGTTGCATATATACACTTGTTAGGCACAATACTAAAGACCCAACTCATCGAGTAGCTCCCTTAGTACTTTTGGATTGATATACATTCGCTCAGTCCCACGCCCACCATATCCATAATCCCATGTAAATTCAATTTCAATATCTTCACCTTGTTTTAAGGTAATTTGAAACTCTTCTTGCCTACGCTTATCAATAACCCATGTTTCATCTTTGAAATTTGGTTGCCATTTATGTTTTTCTATTTTCAATTCAGCCATAATAAAAGTACTGTGCCTAACAAGCGGTCATAAAGCATACCGCAGAAAGGCTTGTTAATAATTTGAAGCGTTCTACAATGCGGTACGCTTCATACCGCCAGCCGTTAGGCAACATAAGAAGAATAGCGTTCTACATTTACTTTTCGGATATTCCAAAATGTTACCTGTCTAATAATTGATAGTTTTTTGATATTATAAGCCTTTTTTATAATTGGCTTCCAATGTTTCAAATAAGTTCTAAAATCAGGAAGCAACCAAAATAGGAATGAGTACCATTTCAATATTGGTTTATCTTTCCATGTTATTTTGTAATCCTGCCGATATTGGTTATCATAAACTTTGCGATGTATTTTTTCGATATAAAGGCTTATGAGTATTTTCAGAATAGAAAACTTACGTTGCCTAACACTATGTTTATGCAATTGGGGTTTTTGTAGTGTATTCATTTGTATCTCTGTTTATTAAGTTAGTATTATTTTTATAGTGCAGTGGTTTCTATTCCCCAACTTGCCATATACTTAGCGTTAGCGGCAATACTACAAAAGTGCTTAATTGAACCATTGTAGTTCTGTTTTACCTTTATATCCTTTCTCCCAAACATACCAAGCGTAAGCAACTGCACTACCTCCGCCAGCAATCATTTGTTCAAATTCTCCGTTTTTAGCACATAATAATCGGCTACTTGAAACGTAAACTATTTTAGGTGGGTATATCTCAAACAATTGTTTCCTTGCTTTGCCTTCTAAAAATTGTACTTTTAAAAACATTGCTACTTTGCAACCATCAGGAACAATTGATAATGCTTTATAAACAAATTCCTTTGCAAATTTATAAGGCGGGTTTGTAATAATATGTCCTTTCCACTCTTTGTTTTCTTCGCTTAAAAAGTCGTATAAATAAGCCTTATCGTAGCCTCTTAAAATCAAATCGCTTGAATTTACTTTTATTCCTTTTTGCTCCATTGCTTCCGATAAATGCCCTTGTCCACAAGCACATTCCCAAACATACAAGTTTGTAAAATCTTCTAAATCTAAAAGCAATTCAACTGCCTTTGGTTCGGTTGCGTAATAATCTTCGCTTTGGCGTTCTTTATCCGTATGATTTGAAGCTCCAAGCGTTTTGTAAATACTGTTTTTGTCCCCTGACCAATCCGTACTGCCACTAACACGTGGTATAGTTAATTGGGGTTTTTGTTCGTTATTCATCATTCTTTATATTTATTAAGTTTCTACTCGGTGGATAGGTTGTCGGTATCTAATCCCCAACTAACCATACCACCATTCGTTATACACAAGCATAAAACCGTCTCCGATTAAAGTACCTGCGTAAATTTAACTTTTGGAATACTGCCCGATAAGATAGCATTTCCGCAAGTGATTAAACCTAAATCTTCATCATAGCTTGGAACAAATACAATTACATCAAATCCAGCGTTTTTTAAGTCGGTTTCTGCTTTTTGATATGGGGTAAATGCTTCGTAACCATCGGTTGTTATTATTCCGTTATCATCGCAACTTTGCGTTTTATGAAGTGGAGTAATTTTTACCATAAATTTATTAGGGTTAAAAAGTATTGCAAGTTTTTCAGCATCTACAATATAGTTGTCAGCTAATGCAAAATTTAAAGCGTATTTTCTGCCTTTTGGGTCGGGTAGCAGTCTTCCAATTTCGGCAATGTCATTTATAGGTAACGTATTTCCGCTAAACATTTCATTTCTTTGCTCGTCATCAGTACTATTAATCGAAAATTGCAATCCTGCATCACCTCTATAAGTGTAGTTTTTAATGTCGCACCACTCGTTCAAAAACTCCATAAGTCTTTTATTTACTTTTGGTAGCATAGTGCTAATTACTGGGTGTATCATACTATTACCAATATAAGGTTTTACAATCTTATGCAGTTGTTTAGAGTGTTCAATTACATCAAAATTAAATGTAGGTTCACCCATTCTTGCATAGTGTAAGTTCAGCCTTTTTGTTGCTCCAATTTCAGGGTGCAATTTTAAACCTTCAATAAGTTGGTTTGTAAGGTCGTTTAATGTTGCATTTAAACCTTTGCCAACTTTCGGTACATCGCAAAATTTACAACCCATCGAACAGCCATACTGTGTACTTATGGTTATTACCCATTTTTCGCTCAAAGACATTATTTCACCATTTGGCACACCATTTAATTCTCTTGTTATTCCGAGAAAGTCGGCTTTAATATTTGAATCTTTGCCGTAATCGCCAATCGAAAGGAACTCAATAAAACCCTTTTCGCCTTTCATTACGCAAATATTTCCTGTTGGTACTTGAATGTTTTTCGTTATCATAGTATATTAGTTTTCAATTATTTACTAAAAATGCCTGTGTATAACACTCGCTATATGCAATTTGGGATTTATCTGTTATTGTAAGTTCGCTCATTTAATTTACATTTTTATAGTTTGATAGTGCAGTGCTACTAATCCCGCACGTTTCATATGCCGTTTTCGTGGGTATTCAAAGTTTCTGCCATTTTATTAAGTTTTTAGTAAATTGATAATTTTGTGCTACTTAGTCGGCAACTTCGACAACCGTCAACGTTATGCCCCATGTAAGACAAGTTCTTCGATTGAACGAAACAACTCGAATGCAATCTGAGGTACAATTGCATTGCCTAATGATTTAAGTCTGTCCACCCTATTGGGTATCCCATCAGCCACTCTACCCATTCCGGGTTCAGTTTCCCACCAGCTACTGCATTTAGGGGCAAAGTATTCCGTTCCATTTGCGATTGACTGCCGTTGTTCTTTGAATCCTGCGTTGTCGGTGTTGGTAAGAATAAAACTTGATTTGATAATCCCGCATTGCTGATCGTTCCTGCTTTGTTCCTTAGTCGTATCGTTCCATTTTCTGTTATATATAGGTTTTGTTCTTTCTTTTTGCTCATCTTTCCATCGCTGGCAGTCGGTGTAAGCAACAACCCAAACCCTGTCTCTTTTATGCTTTGCATTTTTACCGCAAGCTGGAATAATAAACGCTTGTGTTTTGTACCCTTTACTTTCCAAATCAGCCTGCATATTGTCGAGTTCCATTCCAACGATTCCAGGCACGTTTTCACAAAGTACGGCAATTGGCTGTATTTCCCGTATAACTCGTAACATTTCCGGCCATAAATAGCGGTCATCTTTTGTGCCTTGTTTTTGCCCGGCGTTGCTAAATGGTTGGCAAGGGAATCCGCCGGAAATAATGTCAATTGCTCCGGTGTATTGTTTGCCGTCAAACTCTCGTATGTCGCTATATCTTGTAACATCTGGGAAATTTTTAGTAAGTAATTTTTGACAATAATTGTCTATTTCAACTTGAAAAACATTGTTCCAATTCATCCATTTTGCTGCTAAATCAAATCCACCAATACCAGAAAAAAGAGAACCATGATTAAAACACGGGTCATAACAAGCCGTATAGTGCATACCGGGTTCGGTAAGTTGCGATTGTTCCGTGCTTTTATTCTCGTTCATTGTAACTTGATTTTTTAGTTTTTCAAAATCCGGTACGCCACCATACGGCCACCGTTATCGGTCATTGCCCGCCGTTTTGCATTTTTCACACATATTGTTTTCTGCGCAATAATCTGATTTTTCCCACCCATGAATACATTTATCATCAATAAAAAAACTTTCAGGCTTCATCTGTTTATAACCCCACGTACAAAACCCTGTACATTTTTCGTTTTCACATCGGTTTGTAAATGGGTTTTGTACTCCCCATTCCTGCCCACACAGTACGCATATAAGTTTTTTTTCTTCCATTTTAATCGTAATTTTTACTATTCATATTATTATTCGTTAGCGCCTTTTTGATATTTTTTCATGTATTTTAAAGTTTATGTGTTTAATTATCATTAGTTTAATAACATAGCCTATTTTAAAGTGTTTGATTAAAAGTTCTTAAAATGGAATTTCTTCATTAAAATATATCCCTATTAGATTCAAAATTATTATCTGGATGAATGAATTCATTTGATATAGAAATATTTTCATCACATTTATCCCAAAATTTAGTCATCCCATCATTATGATGCATAATTATTTCACCTATACTACCATTCCTATGTTTAGCAATAATTAATTCAGTCATATTTTTTGTTGAATTTCCGTTTTCATCTTCCAAAATTCCATATTTTTCAGGCTTATTAATAAAGATAACAATATCTGCATCTTGCTCAATGGCTCCAGATTCTCTTAAATCTGATAATTGCGGACGCTTACTACCAGATCTTGATTCAACGGCACGATTTAATTGAGATAGAGATATTACTGGTATATCTAATTCTTTGGCAACAGATTTTAAATTTCTTGATATATCTGAAATTTCTTGCTCTCTAATTGTTTTATTATTTCCAAATCCCTTCATTAATTGCAGATAGTCAACAATAATCATATCAATATTGTATTTATTTTTAAAAAGATATGATTTTGACCTAAATTTATTTATTGAAAGTTGAGAGGAGTCATCTATATAAATATTTTTATCCTCAAAAAAATTAACACATTTTTCCACTGAACCCCAATTATTTATTCTACCAGTTTTAAGCTCCATATTTGTATAATTTGTTTCAGAAGATATGAATCTATTGGCTAATTGTGTAATATTCATTTCTAATGAAAAAATTAAAATTGATTTCTTAAAAACAGATGCCCCCTTACTTAAATCTAATGATAAAGCTGTTTTACCCATTGATGGCCTTCCAGCAAGTATTATTAAATCGCTTTTTTGCCAGCCACAAGTGAATCTATCTAATTGTGTATGCCCGGAAGGTATACCATTAAATTTAATCTTTCCCTTCGATATTTCTTCTATTATTTTAAGACTGTTATTTATTGCATCTTTTATGTGAATTATATTTCCATGTTCCCCTGTTTGATTTAATTTCATAAGTTCAGAACTATTATAATCAATAACATCTGAAATATCATTGGAGTCATCAAAAGCCATTGTCTGTAATTCTGAACTTATCCGAATCATTTCACGTTTCATGTATTTTTCAGCTACAATCATAGAATGATTTTCAATATGGGCAGAACCAGCTATCCTTTGAGTTAATTTAGAAATATAATGAGGCCCTCCAACTTCATCAATATTTTTTTCTTTTCTTAATTGTTCTGTAACAGTTAATATATCAATTTGTTTCTTTGATTCAAACAATTTCAACATTGCTCTAAATATCTTTTGATGAGAATCCTTATAAAATGATTCTGGTTTTAAATATTGAATGACTATAAATATTGAATCTTTTTCTAACATTATTGACCCTAACACAGCTTCTTCGAGTTCTATTGCCTGAGGTGGCATTTTCCCTATTCCAATATTTATATCAATTCCATTCATCGTGGATTCCCCTTATCGTCAACAGGCGTTATTATTTTATTATTTATAACTTCGATTGTCTCTAGTTCTTCTTCCCAGCATCTTTGATTAATCCAAGTTTGACAATTTTTCCACTCTGAAACCCATTTGTTTTTTTCAATAATTTGATTCCTAATTTTTATTTGATTTTGAATAGCAGGTACAAGAAATTTTATAATTTGTTTCCAATCTGCATGTTTTTTCTTTAAATTTTCAAATTCTGTTTTATTTCCTCTTTTTTTACCTGGATACAATTTTTTAAATATATTAAATTCATTTTCATATTCATTTTCATATTCAGTGTTTGCTTCTTTTTTTGCTTTAGCAATTTTTAAAGCTAATTGTGTTTTTTTGCCTCCCTCTTTTCCTATTTCTGCACGCTTAATTGATAACTCATTATCAGAAATCATGCGCTTTTGACACAATGTTTTGTCTTTTATATATAAAACTCCCTCATCAATTAATTCCCTTAAACTTTCTTCAATAACTGGTTTTGAAAATCCTAAATGTTTTGTTAATTTAAATGCAAAATTTTCAATATCATTTGCACCTATCTCGTCTTTTTGCTTTAGTAAAATTTTACCATATGTTCCAGATTTGTGCATAACACACATTATCTTAATGTATACACCAGTACTTTTTGCAGTACATTCAATAAGTTTCTCATCTGTCAAAAAATCTTGTACATAAAGTGGCAAATATGGTTGATCTCTAAGAGCCATAGTTATATATTTTTTATAATTTAATCCATGTTACACCCTAATTTTTTAAGAATAATCAAATCTCCTGGAGTGAAAGTATTGGAGTCTAACTTTTCAAATAACCCAATGCATCTACATTTAATTTATCCATTATTTTAAATTATTAAACCCATCCAGAAAACAAAAAGCCAGGCATCCGGCTAAGAAGTGTCCTGGCAATTTATCCCTAGATGGGTATGTTATTAATGTTATTTTCTTTTTTCATATTAGCCGGATGTTAAGATCTCAAATTTAGCAATAATTTTTAATTGTTGGCATATTTTAAGAAATTATTTTCTTTAATTAAATTTCACCGTTATTGCTATATGTATAATCGTAAATACTAATGCGAATATTCCACAAATCAATGTAAATATATTATGATGTAAAAGCCATAAACTCAATAATAATATTGACATTATAAGATTTATAATAATATTAAATTTCATAATTTAAATTTGTATAATTCCATCACTGAGAATAGTTTTCCAATAGTTCCATGTTTGCTGCTTAGCCATGCCTCTTGGACCACCGTTCCATATACGACAAGCGCGGCAATAATACCATTTAGGATTGTAATAATTTTGGTAAATTACAAACATTTCAATACTCTTGTATCTATCCAACCGATCATCAAGCGAATATTTCGGTTTTCTAAGAATTCTATTTACTTCTCTAACCATTATTGGTCTGATACCTAAATAACCCACTGCATTTTCGGATTGAACAATTGTATCAGAATTATAACTTGATTCTCTCAAGGCAATTGCCTTAATAAGTAAATTTTTTCGAATTTCCTTTTTATCCTGGCAAATTACTGTGCAAGTAATACAAAGCAAAATCGCTATTATAATTTGTTTCATTACTTCAATATTGGTTAATACTAAGTCTAAATTTTCAGTCATATTTGTTTATTTATTAAAAAACAATTTAAGTATAAAATTTGTACCAATTTTAAATCCTAAGATTTCTTTTTTAGATTTTGCCATTCTGGTATATTCAATAGCAATAGAATTTAGATAACTATCTGATGGTATTTCACTTTCTTTAATTACGTAGATTGTGATTAATTCAACGTCGGGATAATTATTTAAAATTGATGTTCCAATAAATTCATCTGGTAATCCGTAAGGAAAATCACTTATAACAACTTTATCATCTACAAAATGTATCCAATCCCCGGTTGATTTCTTTATAAGTGTTTTCATTTATCTTTAATTATTTTTAAACCCACAAAACCAACAAAACCGATTTATAATATTATATGTAACATCATTGCATTTAGGACAGATAATCCAATTAGATATATTTTTATTTTTATGAAGTTTAAATAAATTTGTCGCTATCGGAAAACTTATTGCCTTTAAAAAAAGACAAACTAAGTTGTAAAATAATTGTCGTAATATTTTCATAACTTAATATTTTAAGTTGTAAAATTCCGGGTAGTTATTCCGGTAGTCATCTAGGTTTAACCGCTTGCCGTTGCGTAATAAAAAGTAACCAATCATTTGTAACCAAAAATGTTTTTCCACATACCTTTCCGCACCTTACGGCTGACCTCTAACACGGATTTATCAGTCAATTATCGGAAACAGTTTCTCTCTGTCTATTTTACTTCATCAAGGTTATGGGCCTCGTGTTGAAGGGAACAAAACATTTTTATTTTTATTGTTCAATATTTAAATATTTCTTCTACTTCTTTTAAAACTTCAATTTTATCAGACCACGGATGTAATTTAAATAAGTTTCTTAATAAATTTTGAACCTTTCTGGGAGAATTCAATAATTCTGGATAATTTTCAGGGTCTAATTTCGTTTTCATCTTTCCGCGTCTCTCAAGTTCTCTAATTAAATCATCAGTATCAAATTCAGACATAGAAATATCAACCTCCACTGATATTGTGATCATATTACCATATTTTCTCATAATTTATTATTAAATTTATCAAAAATTAATTTCTTTGTCAGATTAAAATAAAAAGGGCTACATTTTGAAAGTTCATAATATTTAATTGATTTGCTTGAATATCCTGTTTCGTTAGCCATTTGTGAACGAGTTAATTTTAATATTTTTCTACGTTCTCTTACAATGTCACCTACCCATATTTCAAAGGGGTCTATGCAAGCACCACATATATCACATTTTTCGCCAAGCCATCCTAAACGCAAATTAGAAATATGTCCACAAATTAGACATTCACTATTTTCTATAATATGAGCGTCAACTAAAAAACTTTCATCTGTGCAAATATGTCCCATAATTATTCATTATTAAATTCGTCATACAATTCCTCAATTGTTAAATCTTTTTTTATTGTTGCAAATCGTACCGGCTCTCCACCATAAAGTATCGCATATTTTGCATCCTTATTAGTTAGCCATTCAAGACATTGCATTGTATGTTCTTTCATTGCCTTTAAAATATTGGCCTCTGTTAAACTTTCGGTGCCTTTAATGTAAAGGTCAAGTGTTTTTGTTGATTTCATCTTTGTTTAAAATATTTAAAATAAACCCAATTAAAGTATATCCATCAATTTCTCGTTCTGAAGTTAAATCGCCAAAATCCTCAACCCATTGTTCTTTTATGGATTTTATCAAATTATCCTTGTCTGTTTGTTTCATTAAAATTTCTTATTTTTAGCCTTATATTTTTCAATTATCTCAATTAATGCTATCCTATCCCACTTAAACCCTCTTTGACGATAATACCCGTTCAAATACTCTAATTTGAGGTATCTTTCTTCTCCTATCTTTTCTTTTACATAATATCCAAAACTATATCCGGCTCCATGTTTATAATAATTACATGACTTACAACCACCAAAAACATTATCTTCATTAAATTTATGCCAAGAAAATTGACCAGCTGGGAAGAAATGACAAGCTTGATAATTATCACCTAATATTTTTTTTGTACTTTTGCATGTAGGGCAATAAAAATAATCGCCATTCCTATCTCTTAATCGAATAAATTTATTGAAATGTCTCTCAGCTTTATATATAAGTTCTGGTGTTGAATATTTGGAATAATGCTGAATTTGTTTTGCTGTTATTTGATCATTTATTATCATTTTATCCCAATTAATGAATAATGAGGTTTTGGAATTTCCATATTTACAGGTCTCCATAAATGCAAACAATATTTATGATTATTTATATATTCTGATTTTTTAGGATGAAATTGAATTGCATAATCATCATCGCTCCAAAATAATTCTTTTATACGACACATTTCTTCCCATATAGGAGAGCGTTTTAAATCATGAGTTCTTGTAGATAAATGAATAGAAACATGTTCCCATCCTTCACCATCAGAAGCTATACAATATGCATATAAATTATGCATCATAGGAATTATAAAAACGCCATTATTTCCAAATGATTTATCTGAAGCCAATTCACCGGTTATTAACCTATATTTTTCTGGTACCTTAAACATTTTTTTATCTCTTTTTTAATAGATTCCTTGGCGCACAAATCAAAGCATAATTTAGCATCAAAATAATTCGAATGTGATTTATTGCAAATTGGACAAATGTATTTATATTTAATTGCCATCTTTAATTATATATGAATCAACTAATTTCATTCATTTATATAAGGGAGTGTACAATTTATACATACCCTTTTAGTTTCTATCAATATACTTAATAAACAAATATTTTAGTCAAAAATTAATAGAATCCGTATTCTTTATAGAACTCAGCAAAGTTTTTATCTTCTAAATTCAATAAAATTACACCCATATTGGCCCGTGCATGAATTTGAATATTTTTTAGATATTTAGAGAAATTATCCGTATCTTGCTCGGTAGTACTTTCAGATATTATGTCGATAATTTCATTGAGTCCTTTGAAATAACTAAATTGTTGAATTAATACTTTTAATTTTATCCAAAGATCAGGACGAATTATTTTGGTAATATATTCATCATGTTTTGCAAGATATAAAGATCGATAAAGAAAATGACATTCATTTTTGTCAAGTCCGGTTTCCTTTTCAATACACGTAAGCCAAAGCCAATATAATCCGTTTGCATCTAATGATCTTTTTAATTTTAATTTCTTTAACTCAATAAATGATTTACTATTGATTAATTGCTCAAGATATTCCTTAGCTGATTCTATTTTAAATTGCTTAGATAAATCGTATTTCATAAGAGATTATACATTTTAAGTTTTTGAATGTAATATTTAAAAGTCAATTAATAATTTGCGTTGCTGGTTAATATCATACAGCATCAATTCAGTAAAGGCTAATCTCATCATAATTATAGCAGCTTGTTTGTATTCACTTTTAGCTTTTTGATTTAATATATGTTTTTTTAATTCAGCAAAAGTAGCTGTTTGTTTTTCTAAATACTTTTCAGTTATTGCCATTGCTCTGTTATTTTAAGTTTATAATTCGGTACTAAACATAGCTGTGACCATTAATGTCTCATTAGGTTTCTCACTTATTTTTAAAATTATCCTTCAACTCAAACCTCATATTAAACTTACAGGTCTTACATTTTAGGGTTTTGTAATTTCCACAATGTGGCATGAAATCACATTTAATTTTAATATTTTTCATATTTTAAATTTCATTATATTTTTCTAAAATTATATACTGTAGTAATTCTTCTCTTTCTTTAAAATTTATATTATCAATATATAAATTTTTGTAAACAATTTTTGATATTCCAACTTGAATTAAATGTTTTAGACAGTTGTTGCACGGTGTATGAGTACAATACATTATAGTATTTTCGAGTGAAATTCCTTTTTTTGCAGCATAACAAATTATATTCATTTCAGAATGAACTTCAAAAGCTGATGACCAAATATGATGATCGTTAAACATTTTAATCTCATCATAATCATGAAATTTTTCACTACAATTTATGAACCCTGGGATTGTTCCATTATATCCTTGAAGTATAATTCTATTATCTCTAACAATAACAGAACCAACTTTATATTTTACGCAATTTGCTTGAATTGCTGTTAATTCAGCAATATCCATAAACATTTTTGAATAATTTTTCATATTTTAACGTCTTTATTTAACTTAACTATTTCATTACACTGTTCCCAATAATCTCGTAATTCCACATAATTATCCCAATGTCCAATATAATTAATATTATTTGCAATAAAATCCTGCTTAATTGGATATTCTGCTATTATTTTTCTTGCTTCTGATAAGGTGGCCATAAGTTTAAAATAAAGTTGACCCTGTTGGAATGACTGGTTTTTCTTCTTTAAATTCAATAGGAAATTCTAGCATTCGTGGCTTTGCATTTGGATTTTCCTCATCCCATAAAGCAGATGTATAGTCCCAAAGTTTTATGTAGTGATCAATATCTTTAGGAGGTTCTTTCAATTGCCATCCTATACCCTGAATTTTGCCATCCTTTCCATCTGTTTTTGTATCTGCATTTAAATGTAAAATGCCAATCTTGTCTATTGGATATTGAGGATTTAATTCTGTCCAAATTTTAGCATAAACGCTTATTTGAATCCAATGAGTAGTATAAATATTATTACCTGTTTTATGATCAATTAACCATCTTTGATTATTAATCATATCTATTTCATCCATTGTCCCACCAGTTTTCCATTTTGGACTAACAATTTTAAATTCGCTTACAAGATTTTCGGGTTTAAATCTTGTATAAAAATTCATATATTTATTAAACATTTTCCAAGCATCCCATGAATAAAATTCATGTGTCAAATCTTCACTTATTTGACGTATAGATTTTATTTTATGCCATTGTTCAATAGCATTATGAACTTCTTTTCCCAAATTACCAGCTCTTTCAAGTATTATTTCAGAATTAAATCCATTCGCCTTAAGATACTCTTCAAATCCATAACCTTTAGGATATGAACCAAGTTTTGTTGTAACAGATGGATAATAAATACCAGGTTCACTAAGTGATTCGTAAAAGTGATCATCCTTACTTACTACTAAATTGGCTTTATTGTCATAAAATATTGGCATATTATTTCTGATTTAAATAGGTGAAAAATTCATTTGATAAAGAAATGATATTATTGGTCGATACTTTTGTGTCCGTTAATTTAATAGCGTCAATTGCACAAATAAGAGATTGTTTTCTTTTTTCATACGTCCAATCTTTTTCAGGAAATTTACCTCCTTGTTGACCTGGTGCTTTTGGAAGATTAAAATAATATTGCATAACACCCTCAAATTCTTTTGAGTTCTTAACCTCCAATTCAATTTCCATTCCCATTTTTTGGGTCAAATCATCAAAACTAGAACCCTTTCTACCATCGGAAAGTTCGATTGTGTAAAATACACCTTTTGCAGTTTCTTTTTTTACACAGGTTTTAATAATACATTTTTCAGCCATTTTATTTATTTTAATTGTTATTAATCTATTTCTAAATAAAACTTTCTCTCCCAATCGGCTTGTTTATCCAATTTATTTATTAATTCTTCCTTTGTCATATCGGTTTATTTTTCAGGTATTGTTAAAATATCTAATGGTATCCTAAAAACTTCATAAGGATAAAGTCTATCAAATATATTTTCCCGTTCAAATTTAACATATGAAAATCCTAAACTTTTGTTCCCTTCTATTAAAGGGAATGTACCATCAAAATAAATATATTTAAAAAGGATTTGCGAAGCTCTATCTCCAGTGCCTATCATAAGTGTACTTTCATTTATAAACCAGATAATTCGATAAGTAATTTCATAAACTTTAAATTCTATAGTTCGTGAAAATCCATATTTATCTATATCTATTATTTCTGTTTTTATACCAAATTTATTCAAAAATGAAATTAATTCATCCCATTTAATTGCTTGGTCATTTGAAATATTCCTCATAATGTATTATTTATTGTTATTAATTCATCAAATACACATCTTACTGAATCTTCGCCTCCAAAGAGTTGAATTATATCCTCAGTTAATTCATTCAGGTCTTTTTTTGAAATACCCGGTAAGTGCTTTTTGATTATATGTTTTATTAATGATCTTTTCATGCCATTTTCTCCCATTCTTTTACAATATCAAAAAATATGTAAATATTAACAACCTCAGATTTTGTATCCCTAATCTTTTGTCAATTAATTTTTCACCTTGTAATAATTCTATAGTACCATTTGCTTTATTTCGAATAACTTTAAAATTATTACTTAATGCTATTTCAACATCCCAGTTGCTATTGTTCTTCATAAGGCCATACTGTTTGCATATAATAATTAATTAATTCATCTGAGGGAATTTCATAACCATTCTCATCAATGACTATCCCCATTGAAATTATCCTTATTGCTATTGGTTTATCTGTCATTTTACTATCTTATTACCTGATGCAATTCGCTTCCATCGATCTATTATTATCTATTTATAATATTTTTTAATAACTTAACAAATATAGCAATCGATATGATAACGAATACCCCTAAATAAAAATACCTAATGATTAAAGATATTATTTCATTCATATTATTTTATTTTGGTCTTATAGTGGCAATGCCAGGAATCGAACCCGACCTCCAGGACAAACTTAATTATCCAGGAACCCTCGATTGCCGTTATTTTTTATTTCTCCATTCATTTTTTAATTTTAATCTTTTTTCAAGTTCTCCAGTATGATTACTTTTTAAATGCATACACAATCCAATAAGTGTAAATCTTCTATTATTTTTTTTATCACATCCTCGAACCGGACAAATAAATCCTTTAAGAGCTGATCTAGCATAATTTCCCATTATATTATATTATTTTATTTTATTTTTGTTTCTCCTAAATCGTAAATATCTAAAACAGTATATGGATTTTCAAGAATAATAGTTTTTAAAAATAAACCTTTTGATAAAACTTTATCTCCGGGTTCAATCATCTGAAAATTTCTGAGAATTAATTTGTTTCTTTTATTAAAAAGAATTTTGACGATAATATTTCTTTTCTCTGAGGTTATTGAGATTATTTCAGAATCTATAGGAATTTCTATACCTTGAATCGGAGCGATACCAAGTTGGTATAATTTTATTTTGTTATCTTTTTTGTTTATAAAATACAAATACAAAATAAAAATAATTGATAATATGCTAATAGACAAATAACACATATTTATTAGCATATCAGAATAATTAATCAACATAATCATATATTTAGTTTTTAATTTCGTTTAAAAAACCAGCCCTCTGATTATGAAGAGGACTGGCACACTAACTCTAAACACTTAACCCAAAAAACCTAAAACCTATAAAAAAACTATTATTAACTTGCTATCCAAATCGCAAGAATGATAAATAAATTAATAACCCACCAATTATTTTCAAACGGAGTTGGCAATTCATCATGATTCCTACCTATGTTAACAGCGATAACCATCAATACATAACTTACAAAATAACAAAAAATATGGAATAAAATATGTTTCATACTATCAAGTCCTTAATATTTACATTTAAGAGTATTGCTATTATACTTAATTTTTTCAAACTTGGTTGCGTTTTATTATTGCAATACCGATTTACAATGTTTTTTTCAACACGTAATTGTTTCGCTAACCAAACCTGTGATCTTCCTTGTTCTAAAAGTATTTGTTTAATTTTATTCATTCTGTTTTTGATAATTTTACGCTGCAAATATAAACATATTTTTAATATTTATATATTTATTTGAAATTTATTTTTATCTTTGTCGAAGATTTTTATTAACAATTTAATTTTTAATTAAATGAAAAATTTTACTTTTGGAGTCCCGCCGATTGGAGACCCTCCACCACCGAAATGGTAAATAATATATAGGTCTGAGGTCATATTCAGACCTATATATTTAATTGTTTAACCAAAAACACAAAGCGATGGAAATGAGGCGATAACGTTGAGTGTAACCGCATGTATCGGAATTTGAAACACTTAACAATCAAAATACAACGAATATAAAAACAAAAAACAAAACTTTGCAAACCACAGAACCCGCTATTTCGGTTGAGCCTGTGTTGGCACCAGTATTTGTTTATGAATTTCTTTATAATTCTGATTGTTACGAAAGTGTAGCAGCGACTATAAGTATTCACAAAACTAAAAAAGGTGCAGAAATGGCTATGGAATTTCATAAAAACGAAAAACTAAAAGCGTGGGAACAAGAATGTAAAGAATATCCACCCGCAAAAGAATACCCGTTTGATTATGACCAATGGTGGGGAGTTAATGAAATGCCGTTGTTCCCTTAATATTGGCGGTAATGTTAAGTATATGGCAAGTTGGGGAATAGAACGCACGAACCTATCAGCTTGCAGAAACTAAATAAAGAGTGCGAATGTAGCAACTTGTAAACAACCCCCAATTTGCTATATACATTGTTAGGGGCTGGCATTTTTAAAACGAAAAAAAATGAGCGTATCAATTATGGAAGCGTTACAAAACGCAGATTACAACCTAAAAAACAATGGTGGATTAGGCGCAATGTTGGCAAAAGAACAGTTACACAATGCTACTGTATTGCTCGACAAAGGTTATAACATTTGGACAGAAGTTGAACCTCTACTCGAAAAATACGGAACTGTTGAAGATGTTCCTGAACTCGATGACAACAAAGAAATGAACCAAGATGATTAAAGGTTCATCGGGGCAGGATGTTTCTTATGCTTGCCCCTAACGGTCGCAGGTATGGCAAGTAAAGGACTTAGAAGAAGTAATTATCAAGTTACACGGAACAACATAGGAAGTACGGACGTTTGCATACCTCGAACACCTTTATTTGCTATACCTGTTGTTAGTTGCCGTTTTTAATCATCTAATTATTAACAATTTAAAATATAAAAGTATGGATTTTGAAACAATGGGAGACTGGTGTAAATGGACTGAGAAAAATTTCTCACCTGAAATAATGATACCTACATTGCCCGTAATTATTCGATTAGATGGAAATAACTTTCACAACTGGACAAAAGGTTTAGAAAGACCATTTGATAGGAAATTAACTGAACTAATGACCGAAACTACTAAGTTTTTGGTACAAGAAACTAACGCAGTTGTTGGATATACACAAAGCGATGAAATAACTTTGGTACTATATTCCGATGACCGTAAAAGCTCCATTTATAATGATGGTAAAAAGCAAAAGATACTTTCAAAACTTACTGCAAAATGTGTGAATTTCTTTAATGAAAAACGTAAAGAAATACTACCTACACACAATAAAACTGCTGTATTTGATTGTAGGATTTACCAAGTACCTTCATTACACGATGCTTGTGTTCAATTATTGTGGCGTGAAAATGATGCTACAAGAAACTCAATTTTAATGTTAGCTGATTCATTATTTGGACATGCAAAATGTTTTAAGCTAAAAACAAACGAGTTGCAAGATAAAATGATGATAGAAAAGGGTGTGAACTGGAATGACTTAGAAGCTAAATTAAAACGAGGTACTTATGTGAAGCGTGTGAAAACCTCAAAGCCTTTTAGTGCCGATGAATTAAAAACATTACCGAAGATGCACAAAGCACATAAGAACCCTAATTTGATTATTGAACGTTCGGTTGTTAAAGAAATAGAATATCCTATTTTTAATAAAATTGAGAATAAAGTAGATGTTATTTTCTTTGATGCAGAACCTATAATCGGAGCTGTGTCCTAAAATGGCAACTAACGATGTATATACGCAACTTTTGACGGCACTTTTATGGATAAACTTAATAAATACAAGACTTTAAGAATTCGTCTTTCAGATGATGAATGGAAATATTTGAAAGACAATAAATTTAAAACAGGTATGAGTTTTAATTGCATTATTCGAAGTGCTTTAATTGATAAAATGAAAATTAAATTACCATTTTAAAACAATAAGTATGAAAACAGATTTTGAAATAGCAAAAGAGATATTTGATGAGTATCCAGAATTTGAAGAAAATGGAATTTGTTTTGAGGATGTTCATGAGTATGTAAAATGGTGGTTAAAAAACAACATAGGAGAAGAAATTTCAATAGATTGTATAAAAAATGTAGTTTGCTATTACTTTAATATAGACATCGAAAAATTGGATATAATCACTAAAAAAAAGGAAATTGTTCAATCAAGACAAATTGCTATGTTTTTTTCACGCCGTTTAACAAAATATTCTTTAGCTCGGATTGGTGAAAATATTGGGGGAAAAGACCACGCTACCGTAAAATGGGCATGTACAACTGTTTCAAATATAAGTGACGTTGACATAAATTATCGAAAAGACTTAAAAAACATTGAATATAAATTAACTGGTAAAAATGAAATATTTGTATGAAATCAAAGAGAAAGCGAATAAAAACAAAAAGAATAGAAAAAGTTTACACGCAAAAATTGAATTAAATTGAGTAAATTACTAAAAAAATGACTTACAATGATTTTATAGAAAAGAAGAAACACAACTCAATTAACTATGGAATTGATACTAATTTTATGTGCAATTCTATGTTTGACTTTCAAAAATATATTGCTGAATATGCAATAAAGAAAGGACGTTGTGCAATATTTTTAGATACAGGATTAGGTAAAACTATTATTGAATTAGTGATTGCGACTAATTACAAAAAAGCCCGGCATTTAGCCAGGCTTAATTTTAATAAACCGAAAATATTACAATTTCTTCAATCGCTTCAGCTTCTTTTTTTGAAGCCGAACAATGGGTACAAACGTGATCAACGATTTCTTCGAAATTACTTTCTGGTTTTGGTTCTGGCATACAGATGAGGGTATTTCTGATTTCTAAAAGTCTATCATCTGATAAATTGAACCATTTTTTTAAAAGATTTTTTTCCATGTTTTCAGATTTTAAATTAAGTAACATTTTTTATTAGCAAAACCGGGCAAGAACTTACTTTCTTTTAATTTCACAGACAGGCAACCTGTTTCCGGATACTGACCCTGGGACAATTACTTTTACAAACACTGTGTCCCCATTGTGTACTGTTTGATAACAAGTAAAAGAGGTGTAGCAATTCCCCGTTAAGGATTCAACATTGACAGTTTTTGTAGATTTGTGATAATCGATTATTTTTACAACTTGATTGTCCAAATGACAGACTGGCTTGATAGCGCACGAAGCGCAAATAAATAGGATAAAGATTAAGTTTTTCATATTTTTTTATTAAATTTGAGTTAAATTAATTCTTTGACATGTTGTTAGCTGCAAGCGATTACATCCCACTACTCACCGACTTATGTGCTTCACTATAAATATCCTCTTTATCACGTCTTTTGCACTCGTCATAACAGAAGTCACAATGCCAATGATAGTCGCTTCGATAATTATTACTTGCATAAGCGGAAAGCCAAATTTTACTTTCACATTCTTTTCGTAATTCTTCATCGGTCAGTAATACAATCTTTTTTAGGTATTCCATTTTTGGATTTCCTGAGTTATCATTTCCTTTGTATTTTCCTGCAAAATCGCCAGTAGATAATAAGGCATTTACGCTATTGGCTACTTCATCTATAATTTCAACTTTTGTTTCCATATTTATTTTTTGTTTTAAATTCAACTTTTGTTTTTCAAATAGCCAACGGACGTAAATGACCGACCGTTATTTAATATTAAATTTTGGGTTCGGAATAAACATAACATAATATTTATTATTTGCTTCTTTATCTTCTAAATTAAAACTAAGCATAAAGTTATATTCTGTAAAGACTAAATCATGTCTTTTTGATATGTTTATTAATTTTTTTACTTCAAGAGGCAATGATTTTAATTCATTCCAATTACAAGGATCGAATGAATTAAAATTCGGTAATAATTTATAAACATCAGTTTTTTTAAACATATAAATTTTCATAATATTTTTTATTAAATTTGAGTTAAATTAGTTCTTTGACATGTTGTTCATATGATTTTCTAATGCAATTTTAATAACTATTGCAAGTCCTTGCACGCCTGTTGAAGCATAAACTTCATCTGAAATTTCATCACATATTGTATATTCTTGATTTTTATTCAGAGGCGTTCTGATGTATAATTTTATTTTTTTCATATCTATAAGTTTTAAGTTAAAAACATCTTCTACCACTAAAACCCCGCTACTATAAAGTAAGCGGGGCAAGAATTCTGTTGTGAATTTATTTATCATTTTCCCACCATTCTGCAAATTTATCTAGTGCAATCTGAATCATCTCTTCAACCTTTAATTCACAAGCTTGTGTTAAAGGATAATCAGAAAATCCATGTAAATATTGAGAATTTAATGGATAAATAATAAGATAATCATTTGAGCGTATTCTGTAAGCTTCAGGGTCTTGATTTTGATTCCATTTTTTGCAAATAAAACTATAACTCATAGTTTCAGAATCTTTATTTTTATGTTTTAAAAATAAACCTGGTTCACCGCTTTTGCAATTTTTAATTATAAATTCAGAACCTTGCATTATTGAATTAAACCAACCAAGTGTGCCTACAGCATTGCCTTTACATTCTATTTTAATCTCAATAATATTTTTCATCGTATTAATTTTTAGATTGTTAATAAATTCCGATACGGTTCGATTAAAAGCCCCGAATTTCACGGGGCTGAATCTATCCCGCTCAGACTTCGCGGGAACTAAACGGGAATTTATGCAATCTGAATATTACGATGTACATAACCCAAATTACCATCACCATTTGGAGCAGGAACATTATATTCTTTTACATTTAAGAATATTTTATCTTCCTCATCTCTCAGGAAAAATTGACACCCACTACCATCAGCCTTAACTATTACCCAATTACGAAATTCGGGTGAATAATTTTCTTCGGTGGCCTTCAGTTCATTTTTCATGGAAGGGCCTAATTTTTCGGTTATATAATTCATTATGGATTTACCCCAGATTACCTGATCTGTGCCATTAGGACAACTGTTATGAATACCCCTATAAATTGTTGCTGCAATTTTACCATTTAGAATTATTAATCTATATACACCGCAACCGTGATAGCCATTAATATAATAGCGTTCGTCGCCTTCAGGTGCTGGTTTCTCAGAAATAATGTCAATTCTTTTTTCAAGTTCAGAACGAATGAAAGATTCATCATTTGCATGTTTTAAATAATTTTTATAAAAATTATCGTAAGCCTTTTGTTTTTTAATTCTTTCTGCAATAGGCTTATACGCCCTATTTAATTCTCTTTCGGTCATATTTATTGAAATATGACCATGCCTGATTGAAGAATTATATTTTGTGCCCCTGCCTGAATAATATTCACGAGTGTCATGTTTCACAGTAGTTTCTCCCACTGTTAATATAAATAGATCACCCATTTTATAACCTGAACCAGGTAAATTCTTAACTACCTGATTCATTTTTTCGATTAAATTTTTCATTTTGCGAAGTTTTAAATTTCAGCAGTTCACCTGCTTTGCGTGATTGAAGCCTGAAAGAGAATCGAACGCTTTGTCTGTCCCCGTACAGGCTTGAAAATTAATAATTATTCATCACCAAATGGTGTATACCCTTCAGAATATTGATCATAAGATTCAGGACTACGAAGCAGTTGACCAAATAAGTTATAGTAATTGCCTGTTAGATCATCATAATAGGCTATTGTGCCTGTGCTACCGTAATATACTTTTTTGAATTCTCCATTATCAATGGCTTTTCTGATTTGTTGTTCTTCGTTCATAATATTGAATTTTAATTGGTTAATAGCGACCTGGTTAAGATTCGAACTTAACTGAAAGAACCCATTCAGGTCGTCAGACAACTAAGAGCTATCAGGCGTAAGGCCGTGTACTTCTCTATTCTCGTTGTCTCAGTATTTCAAAGATGCTTCTTAATTAATATTAGTACCTGTCTTAAATCTTAAGTAAAGATAAGCACATTTGTGCAGATGTGCAAGTATTTTAACATTTATTTTCACAAATGTGCGTAATTTATTTTCATTCTAAATAAGATGAGCATTTAAAAATAATATATATAAATGTTGCAAAATTACACGAATGTGTTTATCTTTGTGATATGAAAAAGCAAAAAATATCAGCAAAAGACATTGTCAAATGGCGTGTTTTAAGTAAAATAACAACAGGTTCAGAATTTTCACAACGAAAAAGCACAAAACACAACCCTTTTATTGCTAGAGTGTTGAACGACATTGATTTAGCAATAGAAGAATACAAAGATTTGTTAAAGATCATATGAAAACATGACAAATGTCAGCCTATTGTTAGTAACAATATTCTAAAGTGGCCGTATAATCAATAAACTTAAAGCCATGATAGAAAGAAGCGCAATAATAGAAGGGTTAATAAATCAGACGGCAGGTAATATTAAGATTATGAACCCAAAACTTTATGAGTTTTTAGAAAAAAAACTCTTAAAATTTACAAACGACAGATTATGTGATGAATACTTCAAATCTTCAGGTAATCATATTAGGCAAATATTTAGTAATCAATTTATAATTTTAACATGAAACTACTAAAATTGATAGAAAAGCTTGAAAAAAGAGACGCTGAAATAGCTGTTTTGCATTCTGAAAATTTGAGATTACTAAATAAAATTGAGAGTTTGAAAGAAGAAATTGAAATATTGAAAAAAATCAATTAAGAGGTATTATTTATAAATTTAAAACTATCAAACTAAAAAAGTATATATATGATACTAATATAGTTTATTGTTAGGCAAAAATCGTGTGTTAATCAGATATATAGGAAAAAAAGTAATTATGAATATTAAAGAACTGAATTATGTTAAATAAAAGTACTACTTTTGACTCTCAAAACTGATATAAATGTTTATTTTGATTGATAAATTAAATAAGAAATGTTATCC
>Ga0210129_1000008_pt1 | contig 63125 bp, 66 predicted proteins | sample WestPond_Cattail_2_FD_185582 | JGI IMG/M metagenome (GOLD analysis project Ga0210129, IMG submission 185582) | Wetland microbial communities from the San Francisco Bay, California, USA, that impact long-term carbon sequestration -... | ecosystem: Environmental > Aquatic > Marine > Wetlands ... | reverse complement strand
TGGCCTCATGGGTGGTCCATTCCTGCTGGCCTTCGAGGTTGTAGTCCCACTCGCCGCCCTCCTCCAAGGACGCGCGCATGTCGGGAAAGGTGGCGTGCGCCCAGTCCAGCACCCGCGCAATTTCGGCGCGCACGGCGGCCACGTGCTGGGGCGTGGTGGAGGCCATGGCGTCGAAGCTGCCGTGGCCCTGCGCGTCTTCGCTGTAGTCGAAATCCAGGTAGTGCAGTGTCATGGTCAGGGCCTCGCTTCAATGATCTGGCCCAGCGCGTTGTCCACCACCAGCGGGGTGTCGAAGTAGCGGATGACGGGGTCGCTGCCATAGCTGTCGCGGATGCGCTGGCGCCAGGCCTGGTCGTGGGCGCGCTCGGCGGCGGCGCGGTTGTGCCAGAGGTAGAAGGCGCCGGCCTGGTTGGCCGCCGGATCGTAAACAAAGGTCTTGCGGATCAGTTCCGTCTCTTTGCGCCAGCGCGGCGCCACCTCGTGCATGCCCTTGACGACGTCTTCACGGCTGATGCCGGCCGGCAGGTTGAACAAAACGTATTCGGTGATCATGAGTGATTCACTCCACGGCATCTTTAATCAGCGGCAGTGCGTGCTCGGCAGCGCGCTCGCCCTCGGCGATGGCCACCGTTGCAAGGTGGTAGTCCATCGGGGCGATGTCGAAGACCCGGGGGCGGATCATCACGTCGGCGGGTTCACCGGCCAGGCGGCTTTGCGTGATGCGGACCTGCATGATGTTGAGGCTGGTGGCCATCACATCGAGCATGGAGGGCATGTCCTTGGCCCCGTTGCCGTTGCCGTTGCCGTTCAGCCGGGCAGTGAGCCGGAATTTGGCCAGGATGGCGTCCAGCAACGCACCGCGCGAGGCCGGCGGGACAGTTTCCTTGGTCTGGACGGCAACGCGGCTGTGGTGTCCCATCAGGTCCCAGTTCAGGTCCACCGCGATGACGATGTCCGCCCCCATGGCCCGGCACAGCGAGACGGGTATGGGGTTCACCAGACTGCCGTCCACCAGCAGCTTGCCATCCCGCTGGGCCGGGGTGAACAGGCCGGGCAGCGCGATGGAGGCGCGCACCGCATCAATGACGGAGCCCTCGCGCAGCCAGATTTCGCGACCGGTGTAGAGATCGGTGGCCACACAGGCGAAGGGCTTCTTCAGTTGCGCGATGCCCTCATCCTTGAAATGCGAGCGGAAAAACTCGACGAGCTTGCCGCCTTCGATCAGGCCGCCGCCTATCTTGAAGTCGAGCAGGCCCAGCACGGCCTGCCAGGTCAGGCCCTTGACCCAGGGCTCCAGGCGGTCGAGTTCCCCGGCCGCGTAGGCCGCGCCGACCAGGGCCCCGATGGAGGTGCCGCAGACGATGTCGGGCGAGATGCCGGCGCGCTCGAGCACGCGGATCACGCCGATGTGGGACCAGCCGCGCGCCGAGCCGCTGCCCAGGGCCAATCCGATCCGGGGGCGCGGGGGGGTCATGCGGTGGCTCCCATCAGGTGCCTCAGGCTTGGGGCGCCGCCCCGCTGTCAGCCGACCTGGCTTTGCGGTGGCCGTTCTTGGCCAGCAGCTCCAGGTAGAACGCAGCGCCGCCTTCTTTGGCAAGGGCGTCGATCAGGCCCATGATCTCGCCGAAATGGACGGTCACGGCCTGGTCCTGGCTGGCGCCGAACTTGCAGTCAAAGTCCCAGTAGTCCACGCCCTCGGGCAGGGGCACGCGCCGTTGCCGCTTGACGTATTTGCGGATGTCGTGCTTGGTGGCGTCGAGCACGCGGTCGCGGTTTTTGCCTTCGATGTTGAGCTGGTAGGTTTTTCTCACGATGGCCTTTAATTGCATGCGCGCATCCAGATCAGGATGTCATTCGCAGGGTATCCATTATCGTTGTTCCCACGCGCGGGAGCACCTTATTCAATGCAAAATACGCCCAGTTGATCGCCGGCAAGGGGATCCCGGGTGAGTCACCCCAAATCATGCTTCGGAAGGTAGCGCAACATGGATGAGACAGGACTGCCAAGCCGGCGCGTGCCCTATACGGCCATCGTGGATCGACCGCGCTTGAAGGTGCCCGACGGCGGGCGCATGCTGGTCTGGGTCATCGTCAACGTCGAGCACTGGAGCATGGAGCGGGCGATGCCGCGTACGGTGCTCAGCCCGCCGATGGGACAGCCTCTGCAGCCCGACCTGCCCAACTGGGCCTGGCATGAATACGGCATGCGCGTGGGCTTCTGGCGCATTCGCGATGCACTCAAGAATCTGGGCATCGTTCCGACCCTGGCCATCAATGGTGTGGTCTGCAAGAGCTATCCGCGCGTCGCCCAGGCGGCACTCGACCTGGACTGGGAATTCATGGGGCATGGCTATGTGCAAGGCCCGATGCACGCACTGGCGAACCAGCGCGAGGCCATCGCCCAGACCGTGGCGGCGATCAAGGCGTTTACCGGCAAGGCGCCGACCGGATGGGAAAGCCCGGGACTGACGGAAACCAGCGAGACCATCGACCATCTGGCCGAGGCCGGCATCGACTATGTGGCGGACTGGGTCTTCGATGACCAGCCGGTGTGGATTCCCGCCAAGCCCCGTCCGGTGCTGTCGGTTCCGTACAGCGTGGAAATCAACGACATTCCGATGATGCTGCTGCAGAGCCACAGCGGCGCCGAATTGTATGAGCGCGGCGTGGCGCAGATGGAGCGGCTGTGGCAGGAAAGCGCAACGATTCCACGGGTGATGGCGATCAGTGTCCACCCCTATGTCACCGGTGCCCCGCATCGCATTGCGATGTTCGAGCGACTGCTCGCCTATGTGCAGTCCAAACCCGGCGTCGTGATCCGGACCGGCGCGCAAATCAGCGACTGGTATCGCTCGCAGGTTCCGGCGCCTGTTTGACCTTGAATCCTTGTCAGGTCGGCTGGAGCGCTTAAACTGGGTGCACCGGACCCGTCTTCCCATTTACAGATCGAAAATTCATGCCATTTTCTTCGGTGGGTCTATCCCCTGCCCTGCTGCGCGCCGTCAGCGCCCGGGCCTACACGACGCCCACGGCGATCCAGGCCGCGGCCATTCCGGCCGTGCTGCAGGGGCGCGATGTGCTGGGCTCGGCCCAGACCGGCTCGGGCAAGACGGCGGCCTTTGCCCTGCCGCTGCTGCAGCAACTGGCGCAGGCCCCGCTTGAAAAGCCACGCCGGGTGCGCGCGCTGGTGCTGGTGCCCACGCGCGAGCTGGCCGCCCAGGTGGGGGAGGAATTTCGCAGCCTGGCCCAGCACCTGCCTGATCCCGTCAAGGTCACCGTGGTGTTTGGCGGTGTCTCCATCAACCCGCAGATGATGGGCTTGCGCGGCGGCACCGACATCGTGGTAGCCACCCCCGGCCGCCTGCTGGACCTGATCGACCACAATGCGCTCACCCTCTCCGGTGTGACGGCGCTGGTGCTGGACGAAGCCGACCGCCTGCTGGACCTGGGCTTTGCCGAGGAACTGGAGCGCATCCTGGCCTTGCTGCCGAAGAAGCGCCAGAACCTGTTTTTCTCCGCCACCTTCCCGCCGGCCGTGCAGGCCCTGGTGCAAACCCTGCTGCATGACCCGGTGCGCATCGACGTGCTGCCCGCAGTGCAAGATCAACCCGACATCGCGCAGCGGGCCATTGCGGTGGATGCGGGCCGGCGCACCCAGTTGCTGCGGCAGCTGATCACGCAGCAGGGCTGGAGCCGGGTGCTGGTGTTCGTGGCCACCAAGCACGCGGCCGAGATCGTGGCCGACAAGCTGCGCAAGGCCGACATCGATGCCGAGCCCTTTCATGGCGAGTTGAGCCAGGGCAAGCGCACGCAGGTGCTGGCGGACTTCAAGGCCGCGCGGCTCACCGTGGTGGTGGCCACCGATGTGGCCGCGCGCGGCATCGACATTGCGCAATTGCCGGTGGTGGTGAACTACGACCTGCCGCGCTCGGCGACCGACTACACCCACCGCATCGGCCGCACCGGCCGCGCCGGGGAAAGCGGCCTGGCGGTGAGCTTTGTCAGCGCCGGGACCGCGGCGCATTGGCGCCTGATCGAAAAGCGCCAGCACCTGGACCTGCCACTGGAGCAGGTGGCCGGCTTCGAGCCGGTGGAAGCCGCCCCGGCAGCCGCCGCTTCGACCGGCGGTATCAAGGGCAAGCGGCCGAGCAAGAAAGACAAGCTGCGGGCCGCCGCCGCCCGGGGCCAGTGAGCCACTGCGGTTGGCCGTCAACCTGAGCCCCGGTCGCACCGGGATGGCGGTCACGCTGTAGTGCCCGGGATTGAAGGCGAAGCGCGCCGCGCTTCCTCGACCTCCGCCCGCAATTCCGCCTCACGGCCGGCATAGCGGGGCGAAAAATGGAAGGGGATGACGAGCCGGGCCCCGGCCGCACGCGCGATGCTGCCGGCCTGGCGCGCGGTGAGATGCAGCTTGCGGGCGGCATGATCGGCATCCTGCTCCAGAAATGCGCATTCGATGAACAGCTGCGTCGCCCCCCCTGCCAGCGCCACGATGCGCTGCACGTTGTCCGGATGAAAAGCGACGTCGGTCACATAGCAGATCTTCTCGCCCGGCACCTGCTGCACCACAAGGTCTTTGAGCGTCCCCAAGGGAATCAGGCGCTCGTGCCTGCCATCGCGGTCGCTCGACCGTGCATGTACCGGCGTATCGTCGGGTGCGCCGCGCGTCACCGCGTCCTTGAGTTCCTTGAGCCACGGCCCGACGACCAGCCCCAGCTCGGCGAGCCGGTTCTTCCATACGCTGACATGGGCCTTCTCCTCGACAGCGAAGCCCAGACAGTCGGTGCCGTGGTCGAGAAATGCCGCGCGGACGCGGAATGCCGGCTCATCGAGCAGCACGCCGTCCTGCAGTTGGCGCGCCTCCAGCGGCTCGCCCTGAAAGCGCTGGTGACAGCGCAGACGTGTGCCGCGGGCCTGCCAGCCGCGGTCAAGCTCCCACACATCGATGGTGAAGTCGCCGGGAAAGCTCTCGACCAGATTCCAGGTGTAGGCGGCGAGCTTGTGCTCGACCTGGGCCGTAAAGCCGGGCGGGCCGTACAGCCGCAGGCGCGTCTCGCGGCCCAGACAGATGCGCAGCAGCCGGTCGAAGCCGAAAAAGTGGTCCATGTGGGTGTGGGACACGAACACGTCCGAGATCCGCAGCAGCTTCCTCGGCGGCAAGGGCGCGAGATTGCCGAGGTCGAACAACAGGGCCCGTGGCTCGAACTGGAAATCGACATAGAGTCCGGGGTCGCCGAACGGGTCATTCACGAGTTCGGCGCTGAAAGTCAGGCGCATGGCGGCAATCTGGGCAGGACGATCCCGCATTATTCCTTGTTGACGAGCCAGGGCCAAGAGCTTCTCGTGCCGGGTACATTTCTCGTATGCCTGATCTTCTGATCCTTTTGTTTTCTGAACCCGTCGTCACCGTCGCCTACGTGGTTTTTGGCTTGGTGGGCTTTGGCTCCACGCTGGTGGCCGCACCGCTGCTGGCCCATGTGCTGCCCGTCACGGTCGTCGTGCCCACCATGGCACTGACCGACCTGGTGGCCTCGTGGTCCAACGGCTGGCGGCTCAGCAGCCACGTTGTGCGACGCGAGTTGATCCACCTGGTGCCGGCGCTGTTTGCAGGCAGCGCGGTTGGTGCCTGGCTGCTGTTCACCCTGCCGCTCAAGCTGCTGATGCCGCTGCTGGGTGTCTTCGTGGTGTTGTACGCCCTCAATGGCCTGCGGCCGAAAGCCCAGCACATCGCCTTGACGCCGCTGTCGCCGCGCTGGGCCTGGTGGTACGGCAGCATCGGCGGCGTGTTCAGCGCACTGTTTGGCGCCGGCGGTTGGGTCTATTCGCTGTACTTGCTGCGCCGACTGGATGACCCGCAGCAGATTCGCGCCACGCAGACAGCCGTGCTCATGTTCAGTTCGCTTATCCGCGTCGGCTTGTTTCTGTTGGCCGGCCGGCTGCTGGACGCCGATTTGCTGCTGCTGGTGCTCGTGCTGCTACCGGCGGTGGGGCTGGGCCTGTACATCGGTCACCACATCAGCCTGCGGCTGGACCGGCGCCGCTTCATGCAGGTGCTGTACGGCGTGCTGCTGCTGACCGGCAGCAGCCTGGTGGTCCGGTCGCTGCTGTAAGCGCCGCTGGCCCGCCAGCCGCCCTCCTAGTAGCTGCCCTGCTTTGCGGGGTTCCCCAGCAGCGCGTCCCTGAGCTGCCAGTCAGCCGGATCGGGGCCCAGCCAAATGCGCAGCAAAGCACTGTAGTACTCCGGCTCCGGGAACGGCGCACCAGTCGGCTTGCCACGAATCTGGATGACCGTGCCGGCGCCGGGCATCCAGTCCATCGCGATGGTATCGCCGACCTTGAGCTTCTTGTATTCATAGAAAATCTGGCTCATGCGCAGAACGCTGCCGAGGATACGGCCATATTCTTCATTGGCTGTGTTGGCCTTGATGCCCTTGATGAACAGGCGGCCCAGTTCATCGGCATCGATCTCGCGCAGCATGGTCAGGCTGACTCGCTTGGCGCCGCCGAGGGCCAGCACATCGGCCGGGGCCGATGCCTTCCTGCCCAATCAGCCCCAGATCACCGAACGCATCGAGATCGAGGCGCCCTGGAATTGGGTGTTGAAAAACTGCGGCGCCTCGCCCTCCTGCACCGCGCCGGCGGCATAAAGCAAGGGCAGGTAGTGGTCATAGGTCGGGTGGGCCATCTGGGCCACCTGCCCCAGGTTCTGGAAGTCCGCCAGCGCATCCAGGCGGCCCTGGGCGATCTGCTCGCCGATCACGCGGTCGAACTCGATGGCCCAGTCATAGGCCTGGTCGCTGCGGGCCGCGCGCTGCATGGTGCGCAGGTTGTGCACGATGTTGCCGCTGGCCACGATCAGCACGCCATGGTCGCGCAAAGCCCGCAGTTGCCGGCCCAGGGCCAAATGCTCGGCCGGCGGGCGGCCGTAGTCCATGCTGAGCTGGATGATCGGGATGTCGGCCTGCGGAAACATGGGTTTGAGCACGGCCCAGGTGCCGTGGTCGAAGCCCCACTCCTGCGCATCCAGCGCCAGCGGTTGGTGGCTGTCCGGCTGTTGTACCGCCTGGCTGATGACGCGGGCCGCCTCGGGCGCGCCGGGGGCGGGGTACTGCTGGTCAAACAGCGCCTGCGGGAAACCACCGAAGTCGTGGATGGTCTTGGGCTTGGCCATGGCGGTGAGCCACCAGCCGCGCGTGATCCAGTGCGCCGAGATGCACAAAATGAGCTTCGGTTGGGGCCATTTCGTCCCGAACTGCTTGCCCAGCGCCTCCCAACTGCGGCGGAATTCGTTGTCCTCGATCGCGTTCATGGGGCTGCCGTGGCCGAGAAACAGCACCGGCATGCGCGGGGTGGATGGCAGGGACTGGAACGCATCGAGGCCAGCCGCCTCTGCAATGGGGGTCATAAAAGGTCCGATCAGGGTTGGGAAGCCGCCTATCAGCGCGGCCAAGGCTCTTCGTCTCATGGTATTGGCCGGATTTTGCTTGAATGCCGGTCGCTAAATGAAGTTCCCGCCGGAAAACTGAACGATTAGGGCAATTACTCCAGCAGGCATTGATGACAACTGATATATTGCATTGCAGCAAACGGCAAAAAGTGAGTCCCCATGTTGTACCAGCTCTATGAATCGCAGCGCTCCCTGATGGAGCCGTTTTCCGATCTGGCCCAGACTGCTGCCAAGATTTTCAACAACCCGCTGCTGCCCATCGGCCAGTTGCCGTTTGCGCAGCGGCTGTCGGCCGGCTATGCCTTGATGCACCGCCTGGGCAAGGACTATGAAAAGCCCGAATTCGGCATCCGCACGGTGGATGTGGATGGGGTCGATGTGGCCATCCACGAGCGCGTGGAGATCGAGAAGCCCTTCTGCCAGTTGCGCCGCTTCAAGCGTTTTTCGGACGACCCGGCTACCCTGAACAAGCTCAAGACCCAACCCGCCGTTCTGATCGTGGCCCCGCTGTCGGGCCACTACGCCACGCTGTTGCGCGACACGGTCAAAACCATGCTCAAGGACCACAAGGTCTACATCACCGACTGGAAGAACGCGCGCACGGTGCCGCTCTCCGAGGGTGAATTTCACCTGGACGACTACGTCAACTACGTGCAGGAGTTCATCCGCCACCTGCAAAAGGCCTATGGCAACTGCCACGTGATGAGCGTGTGCCAGCCGACCGTGCCGGTGCTGGCCGCCGTCTCGCTGATGGCCAGCCGCGGCGAGACCACGCCGCTCAGCATGACCATGATGGGCGGGCCGATCGATGCGCGCAAGTCGCCCACGGCCGTCAACAACCTGGCCATGAACAAGAGCCACGGCTGGTTCGAGAACAACGTGATCTACCGCGTGCCGAGCAACTTCCCCGGTGCCGGCCGCCGCGTTTACCCCGGATTTTTGCAGCATTCGGGCTTTGTGGCCATGAACCCGAACCACCACGCCAAGAGCCACTACGACTTTTTCCAGGACCTGATCAAGGGCGACGACGCCAGCACCGAGGCGCACCGCAAGTTCTACGACGAGTACAACGCCGTGCTGGACATGGACGCCGACTACTACCTGGAAACCATCCACACCGTGTTCCAGGACTTCAGCCTGGTCAACGGCACCTGGGACGTGAAGGGCGTGGACAGCCGGATCGAGCGCGTGAAACCGCAGGACATCAAGACCACGGCGCTGTTTTCGGTGGAGGGCGAGTTGGACGATATCTCCGGCTCGGGCCAGACCGAAGCGGTGCACGCCATCTGCGGCGGCGTGCCCAAGCGCCTGCAAAAACACCTGGAAGCCAAGGGCGCCGGGCATTACGGCATCTTCTCGGGCCGGCGCTGGCGCGAGGTGGTGTACCCGGAGGTCAAGTCCTTCATCCTGGCTCACCATCAGGAAACGGCTGCGGCCACCGCCAGCGCGGCCACGGCGAAAAAACGGACTGCACGGAAATAAACTCCGTCCTGATGCCTGCGACTGCCGACCAGCTCCTCGACGCCCTGCCCCAGACCCAGTGCACGCGCTGCGGCTATCCTGACTGCGCGGGCTATGCCCAGGCCATGGCGGCGGGCCAGGCGCCCATCAACCAGTGCCCGCCCGGCGGCGCGCAGGGCATCGCGCGCCTGGCCCAACTCACGGGCCAACCCATCGTTCCCCTGAACCCGGAGTTCGGCACCGAGACGCCGCGCACGGTGGCGGTGATCGACGAGAACTGGTGCATCGGCTGCACGTTGTGCATCAAGGCCTGCCCGACGGACGCCATCCTGGGCAGCAACAAGCTGATGCACACCGTGATCGAACCGTATTGCACCGGCTGCGAGCTCTGCCTGCCGGTCTGCCCGGTGGACTGCATCAGCCTGGAAAACGTCACCGGAGAGGCCACCGGCTGGGACGCCTGGTCACCGGCACTGGCCGCCAGCGCCCGCCACCGCTACGATTTTCATAACGCTCGACAGCTGCGGGACAAGGCCGAGAACGATCTAAGACTTGAAGACAAGGCCAAGGTCAAGCTGGCCGATCTGGCCGCCCATTCACGGCACACCGACCCGGCCGTGCTGGACAAGAAACGGGCCGTGATCGAAGCCGCCCTGGCGCGCGCGCGCGCCAAACGGCTGCCCGGCGGCGGCACCCCGTGAGCCGTAGCGGCTCAGCTCAGCACCAGATTTTTGTAAACGCCGCAACCGACAAAGACCTCGTCCACCTGCTGCACAAACGACATCTTGGTCTGCACCGCGCCCGTCGCCGGATTCGTGATGTCGTATTCCACCCAGCCCGGTTCATGGCTGGCCTGCGCCACGATGGCGTCGAGCAGGCCCTGGCCGTCGATGCCGGGAATGTCCTGCACCCGGGTGCCCACCTTGGCCGGATTGCCGCCGAAGGCCACGTAGGCGCCGCGGCTGTCGAGCGCAAACACATACATGTCGCGGTCGAAGAATCCCTGCTGCGGATCGGTCAAGCCGCGCAGGAAGCTGTCGCGCGAAGTCTGCTGGCGGTACGCCATGGCACGCTCCATCAAGGCCAGTGCCTCGTCCGCCGTACCCTGCTGCAGGTGGAAGGCTTCCACCGCCTGGGACAGGGTGGACGCACGCTGCTCCAGGTTGACGGCCTGCGTCACCGCACGTTCGACCATCTGGGCATTGCGCTGGGTGATCTCGTCGAGCTGGCGCACGGCCGCGGTGATCTCGCTTAACGCCGAGCTCTGCTCGGCACTCGAGGTCGAGATTTGCGCCATGCTGGTGGCCACGCCGCGGATGCCGGACACGATGTCGGCGATATTGGTGCCGGCCGCGCGGATCTGCGCCACACTGCTGCCGACCTGCTCGCTGGAAGCGCTGATGAGCTGGCGGATTTCCTTGGCCGATTCGGCCGAGCGCTGCGCCAGCGAGCGTACTTCGCTGGCCACCACGGCAAAGCCGCGCCCGGCCTCGCCGGCGCGCGCCGCCTCGACTGCGGCATTGAGCGCCAGGATATTGGTCTGAAACGCCAGGCCGTCGATCACGCCGATGATCTCGTTCATGCGCTGAGCACTGCTCTGGATCGCCTCGACCGAATGCACCGCCTGCGTCATGCCCTGGGCGCCCCGGTCGGCCACATCCCGTACCTGGGCGGCCTGGCTATTGGCCTGTTGCGTGGTTCGGGCATTGTCCTGCACGGTGGATGAAAGTTCTTCCACGCTGGCCGCCGTCTGCTCCAGATTGGCCGCCTGCTGCTCGGTACGGTCGGCCAGCTCGCGGTTGCCCGTGGCCAGGCTCTTGCCCGCATGGGCCACCAGGGCCGAATTGCTGCGGATACTCGCCACCATGGAGGACAGGCTGCCGACCATGCCCTTCATCGATTCAGCCATGGCGGCGATTTCGTCACGGCCACGGACCAGCACCGGATCGCGCAGATTGCCCGATGCCGTGCGGTCCATGAAGCGCATGACCTGCCGCAGATCGGCCATGAAACTGAAATAGAAGGAGAGCATCAGGTACAGCAAGACCAGCAGTCCCACCGCTCCCCCCACGAGCCCGAGCCAGAGCATGGCACCTTCCACAGCCAGCATGGCCAGCGCCAGCACCACCAGCTTGCCCGCCATGGACAGACGGCGCATGAACCACGCGCCGGGTACAAACACTTGCTTGATGAGTCTCATGAACTTGTCACATTCAAAAAGATGGTTTCAGGTATCTGGACAGCTGTCGCCTCGCTCCATGGCGGCCGCAGATTGATTACCCTACACAGTATAGGGTTTCAAACCTGGCTTCAAGCCGGGCTTGGCATCCATTTGATGAAGGAGGCCACGACTTCCGGCGGCGCCTGGACCAGCTCGATCAGCACGCCCTCGCCGGCAATCGGAAACTCGTCGCTGGCCTTGGGGTGGAGGAAGCAGATATCGAAACCGGCCGCGCCTTTGCGAATGCCGCCGGGCGCAAAACGCACGCCCTGCGCCGTGAGCCACGCTACCGCCCGGGGCAAGTCGTCGATCCACAGGCCCACATGGTTGAGCGGCGTGGTGTGCACGGCGGGCTTCTTCTCGGGGTCCAGCGGCTGCATCAGGTCCACTTCGACCTTGAACGGGCCAACGCCCATGGCGCAAATGTCCTCGTCCACGTTCTCCCGTTCCGAGCGAAACGTGCCGGTAACTTCCAGCCCCAGCATCTCGACCCAGAGCTTTTGCAGACGGGCCTTGTCGGGGCCGCCGATGGCGATCTGCTGGATGCCAAGGACTTTAAAGGGACGTTTCATAACTTATCAAACAAATTCCACGATCGGCTGGTCCACCGCCAGGCTCTCGCCCTTGGCCGCCAGCACCTTGCCCACCACGCCGTCGGCAGCGGCGAACAGCACGTTTTCCATCTTCATCGCCTCGATCACCGCCACGCGCTCGCCCGCCAGCACCTTCTGGCCCGGCTGCACGGCGACATCGACCAGCAGACCGGGCATGGGCGAGAGCACGAAGCGGCTCATGTCCGGCGGCGCCTTGAAGGGCATCAGCTTGTGCAGTTCGGCCATACGCGGTGAGATCACCAGCGCCTCGATGCGGGCGCCGTTGTGCTGCAACCTCAAGGCCAGCGGATTCTTCTGCATGCCGCGCTCGATCTGGGCGGTGAAAGGCTGGTCGTTGACCGTGCCGGCAATGCAGATGTCATTGAGGCGCGAGTTGCTGCGAATTTCATAAGCGTTCTCGCCGATCCGGACCCGGGCCGAGCCGGTTTCACCCACGAATTCATCCACGTGCACCAAAGTTTGGGCATGCTGCCCGTCAGCCGCCAGCGTAATCACCACATAGTCCTTGCCGGCATTGACGGCATAGCCCGGCAGTTGGCCGGAGATGGTGGTCGCGCGTTCACGCGACTTGCGCCGCACGAAAGCGGCCAGCGCGATCAGGAAGTCTGGATCTTCGTGCGGCACGTCTTCGGCCGCAAAACCCTTGCCGTAATGCTCGGCGATGAAGCCGGTGTTGAAGTCACCCGACACGAATTTCGGGTGTGCCAGCAGCGCCGCCTGGAACGGGATGTTGCTGGAAATGCCGCGGATGACGAAGCCATTGAGCGCCTCGCGCATCTTGGTGATGGCATCCAGCCGGTCCCGTCCGTGCACGATGAGCTTGGCAATCATCGAGTCGTAGAACATCGGAATCTCGCCGCCGTCCTGCACGCCGGTATCCACCCGCACGCCGAACAGCCCCCCCTCACCCCTGCCCTCTCCCGCCAGCGGGAGAGGGGGCAATTCACTCCCTCTCCCGCTGGGAGAGGGTTGGGGTGAGGGCATCCCAGCCGCAAACATGGTCTGCGCCGGCGGCGTGAAGCGCACCAGGCGGCCGGTAGAGGGCAGGAAGTTGCGGAACGGGTCCTCGGCGTTGATGCGGCATTCGATGGCCCAGCCATTGCGTTTCACTTCGGCTTGCGTCAGCGGCAGTTTTTCGCCGGCGGCCACGCGGATCATCAGCTCCACCAGGTCCAGCCCGGTGATGCACTCGGTCACCGGGTGCTCCACCTGAAGCCGGGTGTTCATCTCCAGGAAGAAGAAGCTCTGGTCCTTGCCGACCACGAACTCCACCGTGCCGGCGCTCTGGTACTTCACCGCTTTCGCCAACGCCACCGCCTGCTCCCCCATGGCTTTGCGGGTCGCGTCCGAGATGAAGGGGCTGGGCGCCTCCTCGATCACCTTCTGGTGGCGGCGCTGGATCGAGCACTCGCGCTCGTTCAGGTAGATCACATTGCCTTGGCTGTCGCCCAGCACCTGGATCTCGATGTGGCGCGGTTCCTCGACGAATTTCTCGATGAAGACCCGGTCGTCGCCGAAGCTGTTGCGTGCCTCGTTGCGGCAGCTGGTGAAGCCCTCGAAGGCTTCCTTGTCGTTGAACGCCACGCGCAGGCCCTTGCCGCCGCCGCCGGCCGAGGCCTTGATCATGACGGGGTAGCCGATGCCCCTGGCAATCTCCACGGCACGTTCGGCCGACTCGATGGCCTCGTTCCAGCCCGGAATGCAATTGACCTTCGCCTCGCCCGCCAGCTTCTTGGAGGCGATCTTGTCGCCCATGGCGGCGATGGAGTAATGCTTGGGGCCGATGAAGACCAGGCCTTCCTCTTCCACCCGCTTGGCGAAGTCCTCGTTCTCGGACAAAAAGCCGTAGCCGGGATGGATGGCCTGGGCGCCGGTCTGCTTGGCGGCGGCGATGATCTTGTCCGCCACCAGATAGGACTCGCGGCTGGGCGCCGGACCCAGCAACACGGATTCATCGGCCAGCAACACGTGGCGGGCGTCGCGGTCGGCTTCGGAATACACCGCCACGGTCTTGATGCCCATTTTCTTGGCAGTGGCGATGACGCGGCAGGCAATCTCACCGCGGTTGGCTATGAGAATTTTGGTAAACATGGTGTTTTCCTAAACGTTTTTAACACTGGACCCGCAACAGGCTGGGTGTGTCCGCCTCCGCTCATGTCCCCCGCCCAAAGGCTTTCGCCTTTGGGCTCCTCCTTTACTTCGCTGCGACAGACACACCCAGCCTGTTGCTGTGAAGTATTGAATCTGGTTTTGGCATACCAAACATCCAGGAGCGGTCCGCCTGGGTGTTCTGCGCAGGTAAAGGAGGAGCCCGCAGGGCGGGGGACACGGAGCAGAGCACCCAGGCAGACCGCTCCGGCGCGATCAAACTTCATATAGAACACCAATGGGAGTCACAGCGGGATGTTCCCGTGCTTCCTCCACGGGTTCTCGAGTTTTTTGTCTTTCAACATCACCAGCGAACGGCAAATGCGCTTGCGTGTCTCGTGCGGCAGGATCACGTCGTCGATGTAGCCGCGCGCACCGGCCACAAACGGGTTGGCAAAGCGCGCCTTGTACTCGGCTTCCTTGGCCGCCAGTTTGGCCGGGTCGCCCTTGTCCTCGCGGAAGATGATTTCCACCGCGCCCTTGGCACCCATCACGGCGATCTCGGCATTGGGCCAGGCAAAGTTGACGTCACCGCGCAGGTGCTTGGACGCCATCACGTCGTAGGCGCCGCCGTAGGCCTTGCGCGTGATGACGGTGATCTTGGGCACCGTGCACTCGGCATAGGCATACAGCAGCTTGGCGCCGTGCTTGATGATGCCGCCGTACTCTTGCGAAGTGCCCGGCATGAAGCCGGGCACGTCGACAAAGGTCACCACCGGGATATTGAAGGCGTCGCAGAAACGCACGAAGCGGGCGGCCTTGATCGAACTCTTGATGTCCAGGCAGCCGGCCAGCACCAGCGGCTGGTTGGCCACGATGCCCACGGTCTGGCCGTCCATGCGGGCAAAGCCGATCAGGATGTTCTTGGCGTACTCGGGCTGGATTTCAAAGAAGTCGCCGTCGTCCACGGTCTTGACGATCAGCTCCTTCATGTCGTAGGGCTTGTTCGGGTTGTCGGGCACCAGCGTATCCAGGCTCAACTCCATGCGGTCGCACGGATCGCCGCTCTTGCGCACCGGCGCCTTTTCGCGGTTGTTCAGCGGCAGGTAGTTGTACAGGCGGCGCAGCATCAGCAACGCCTCCACATCGTTCTCGAAGGCCAGATCGGCCACCCCGCTCTTGGTGGTGTGGGTGATGGCGCCGCCCAGTTCCTCGGCGGTCACTTCCTCGTGGGTGACGGTCTTGACCACGTCGGGGCCGGTGACGAACATGTAGGAGCTGTCCTTGACCATGAAGATGAAGTCGGTGATGGCCGGCGAGTACACCGCGCCGCCGGCCGACGGTCCCATGATCAGGCTGATCTGCGGCACCACGCCGCTGGCCAGCACATTGCGCTGGAAGACGTCGGCGTAGCCGCCCAGGGACGCCACGCCTTCCTGGATGCGGGCACCGCCCGAGTCGTTCAGGCCGATCACCGGCGCACCGACCTTCATGGCCTGGTCCATCACCTTGCAGATCTTTTCGGCGTGTGCTTCGGAAAGCGCGCCGCCGAAGACCGTGAAATCCTGGCTGTAGACAAACACCAGGCGGCCGTTGATCATGCCGTAGCCGGTGACCACGCCGTCGCCCGGGATCTTGTTGTCCTGCATGCCGAAATCGACGCAGCGGTGCTCCACGAACATGTCCCACTCTTCGAACGTGCCTTCGTCCAGCAGAACTTCGAGGCGCTCGCGCGCGGTGAGCTTGCCCTTGGCGTGCTGGGCGGCAATGCGTTTCTCGCCGCCGCCCAGACGCGCGGCGGCACGCTTTTGTTCCAGTTGTTCAAGGATGTCGTGCATGGTTCGTCTTTCTACTTGACTTGATTCGCTAGTTTCGCTGTTCGTAGGCCTGCAGCAGCTGGCGCGCCGCGGTGGAGGCGGCCAGCCTGCCAGCCGTCACCTCGGCGCCCAACTGGGGCAGCAGCTTGCGCACCTGGGGATGCGAGCGGAAGGCCTGCTTCAGTCCGGCTTCGATGCGTTCCCACATCCAGGCCTGCGCCTGGTTCTGCCGTCGCGCCGCCAGTTGGCCGTTGGCCGTCTGCAGTCTTTTGAATTGCATCACCGCGTCCCAAAAACCGTCCACCCCCTGACCCAGCAGGGCACTGAGCTGCACGACCTGGGGGTGCCAGAGCTTTTCATCGTGATGGGCGTGCTCGGGGTTGCCATGCAGGCCCAGCAGGCGCAGGGACGAGGTGATCTGGGCCTGCGCGCGGGTGGCGGCGGCAGCATCGAGGTCGGCCTTGTTGATCACCACCAGATCGGCCAGTTCCATCACGCCCTTCTTGATGGCCTGCAGGTCGTCGCCGGCATTGGGCAATTGCAGCAGGACAAATAGGTCGGTCATGCTGGCCACGGCGGTCTCGCTCTGGCCCACGCCGACGGTCTCGACGATCACGATGTCATAGCCCGCCGCCTCGCACACCAGCATGGACTCGCGCGTCTTCTCGGCCACGCCGCCCAGTGTGCCGCTGCTGGGGCTCGGGCGGATGTAGGCTTTGTCATGCACCGAGAGCTTTTCCATGCGCGTCTTGTCGCCCAGGATGGAGCCGCCCGAGACGGTGGATGAGGGGTCGATGGTCAGCACCGCGACGCGGTGGCCCCGTTCGATCAGGTACAGGCCCAGCACTTCGATGAAGGTGGACTTGCCGACCCCGGGGACGCCCGAGATGCCCAATCGGAATGACTTGCCGCTGTGCGGCAGCAAGGCGGTGAGCAGTTCATCGGCCTGCGCCCGGTGATCGGCCCGGGTCGATTCGAGCAGGGTGATGGCTTTGGCGATGGCGCGGCGCTGCACGGCCGCATGACCGTGCAGGAGCCCCGCCAGCAACTCGGCCGGTTTCACCCGATGGCCTTCTTGATCTGCTCCAGCACGTCCTTGGCGCTGGCCGGGATCGGGGTGCCGGGGCCGTAGATGCCCTTGACGCCGGCATCAAACAGGAAGTCGTAGTCCTGGCGCGGAATGACGCCGCCGACAAACACGATGATGTCGTCCGCGCCCTGCTTCTTCAGCTCGGCGATGATGGCCGGCACCAGGGTCTTGTGGCCGGCCGCCAGGGTGGAGACGCCCACCGCGTGGACATCGTTCTCGATCGCCTGGCGCGCGCACTCTTCCGGCGTCTGGAACAGCGGCCCCATGTCGACGTCGAAACCGAGGTCGGCAAAGGCGGTGGCCACCACCTTGGCGCCGCGGTCGTGGCCGTCCTGGCCCAGTTTGGAAATCATCACGCGCGGGCGGCGGCCATGGGCGTGGGCGAAGTCGGCGATTTCGGCCTTCAGTTTGTCCCAACCTTCGGCGGAGTCATAGGCTGCTGCATACACACCGGTCACCTTTTGCGTATCGGCGCGGTGGCGCCCGTAGATCTTTTCCAGAGCGTCGCTCACTTCGCCCACCGTGGCGCGCAAGCGGATGGCCTGGATGCTCAAGTCCAGCAGGTTACCATCGCCCTTTTCGGCGGCGGCGGTCAGGGCGTCCAAGGCCCGTTGCACGGCGGCCCCATCCCGCTGGCGCTTGATGACCTGCAGGCGCGCGATCTGGCCATGGCGCACCGCCACGTTGTCGATGTCGCGCGATTCAATCGCGTCCTCGGTCTTGAGCCGGTATTTGTTGACGCCCACGATCACGTCTTTTCCGCTGTCGATGCGCGCCTGCTTTTCGGCCGCGGCGGCCTCGATCTTGAGCTTGGCCCAGCCGGAATCCACCGCCTTGGTCATGCCGCCCATGGCTTCGACCTCTTCGATGAGGGCCCAGGCCGCGTCGGCCATATCCTGCGTCAGCTTTTCCATCATGTAACTGCCGGCCCAGGGATCGATCACATGGGTGATGTGGGTCTCTTCCTGGATGATGAGCTGGGTGTTGCGCGCGATGCGTGAAGAGAATTCGGTCGGTAGCGCAATCGCCTCGTCGAAGCTGTTGGTGTGCAGCGACTGGGTGCCGCCAAACACCGCGGCCATGGCCTCGATGGTGGTGCGCACCACGTTGTTGTAGGGGTCCTGCTCGGTCAGGCTCCATCCGGAGGTCTGGCTATGCGTGCGCAGCATCAGGCTCTTCGGGCTTTTCGCATGGAAGCCCTTCATGATGCGGCACCAGAGCAGGCGCGCGGCGCGCATCTTGGCGATTTCCAGGTAGAAATTCATGCCCACCGCCCAGAAGAAGGACAGGCGGCCGGCGAAATCGTCCACGTCCATGCCCTTGGCAATGGCGGTCTTCACGTACTCCTTGCCGTCGGCCAGGGTGAAGGCCAGTTCCAGCGCCTGGTTGGCACCGGCCTCCTGCATGTGGTAGCCCGAGATCGAGATCGAGTTGAACTTCGGCATGTTCTTGGCCGTGTACTCGATGATGTCGCCGATGATGCGCATGCTCGGCTGCGGCGGGTAGATATAGGTGTTGCGGACCATGAACTCCTTGAGGATGTCGTTCTGGATGGTGCCGCTCAGCTGGTCCTGCTGGACGCCCTGCTCCTCCGCCGCCACCACATAGCCGGCCAGCACCGGCAGCACGGCGCCGTTCATGGTCATCGAGACCGAGACCTTGTCCAGCGGGATCTGATCGAACAGGATCTTCATGTCCTCCACGCTGTCGATGGCCACGCCGGCCTTGCCGACATCGCCGGTGACCCGCGGGTGGTCGCTGTCGTAGCCGCGGTGGGTGGCCAGATCGAAGGCCACGCTCACGCCCTGGCCGCCGGCCGCCAGCGCCTTGCGGTAGAAAGCGTTGGATTCCTCGGCGGTCGAGAAGCCGGCGTACTGGCGGATGGTCCAGGGCCGCACCGCGTACATGGTGGCCTGTGGGCCGCGCAGGTAGGGCTCGAAGCCGGGCAGCGTGTTGGCGTGCGCCAGCGCCCGGGTGTCCTCGGCCGTATAGAGCGGCTTGACGGTGATGCCGTCGGGCGTGACCCAGCTCAGCGCCCCCACGTCGCCGCCGGGCGCGGATTTGGCGGCCGCCTTTTGCCAGGCTTCAAGGCTGGCCGCATTGAATTCGGATTTTTTCGGGCTCATGACGGAAGGGCTGACGCCGGATTCGGAACTGGCTATTGTGACCGCAAGTTTACATTATTTATAATTATTGATTCAAAATAGCCGGTAAAGCTTACAATCCCTCCCATGTCTGCCGTTTCCCTCTCCCCCCGCGCACTTTACGAGGAAGTGGCCGAACTCCTGCGCCAGCGCATCTTCAGGCGCGAACTGGCGCCCGGCAGCTGGATCGACGAGCTGAAGATCGCCGAGGACTACGGCATCAGCCGCACGCCGCTGCGCGAAGCCCTCAAGGTGTTGGCCGCCGAAGGCCTGGTGACCATGAAAGTGCGGCGCGGCGCCTACGTCACCGAGGTGAATGAAAAAGACCTGACCGACGTCTACCACCTGCTCTCCCTGCTGGAAAGCGATGCCGCCGGTGTGGTGGCCACGCAGGCCACCGAGGCCCAACTGCGCGAACTGCAGGCCCTGCATGCGGAACTGGAAGCCGCTGCCCGGCCCGGCCAGCAGGACCGGGACCGCTTCTTCGAGATCAATGAGCGCTTTCACATGCGCCTGCTGGAGATCGCCGACAACCGCTGGCGCAATCAGATGGTGGCCGACCTGCGCAAGGTCATGAAGCTCAACCGCCAGAACTCGCTGCTCAAGTCCGGCCGCATCGACGAGTCGCTGAAGGAACACCAGGCGATCATGGGCGCTTTGAGCGCGCGGAATGCCGCTGCAGCCATGCAGCGCATGCAGGAGCACTTCAGGAACGGACTGGAAGCGGCTGCCTGAGCTGCGTCACCAGGAACACCCCCGGCAGAATCAGGGCCGCACCCACGGCGTGATGCAGACCTAAGGGTTCGCCCAGCACGCCCCAGGCCGCCAGGGCGGCATACAGCGGGCCGAGGTAGAGCGACACCGCCACCCGGCTGGCCCCCAGGATCTTCTGCGCCCAGCCGTAAATCCAGTAGGCTCCCAAGCCGGGCACGACGCCCGCCACCACGACGAGCAGCAAGGCCTGCGGGCCCCAGTCCGTCAGGCCGGGCTGCCGGGCCTCCCACAGCGCAAAGGGCAGGAGCACCAGCACCCCGCCAGAGCAAATGGCCGCCAGCCGGGCGGTGGCACTCAAGGCGCTGGGCCATGTTTTTTGCAGCAGGGCATAGGCGGCCCAGGCCACGGTGGCCGCCAGTATCCAGGCATCGCCCGGCACAAACTGCACCTCGGCCAGCGCCGTCCAATGCCCCCTGACAACGACATGCAGCACCCCCGCCAGCGCGAGCACCACGCCCAGGCCCTGGCGCAGGCCGAAGCTCTCCTCCAGCCACACCACGGACCCCAGGCCGATCAGCACCGGCGAGGCGGCGTAGATCAGCGCGATATTCATCGCCCCGGTGGAGCGCGCGCCCTGATAGACCCAGGCGCCGCAAATCAGCATGCCCAGGCTGCCCAGGATCAGGTATTGCCACCAGACCCGCGCCAGATCCGCCCGCGCGCGCCACAACTCCGCACCGCTGAGCATGAGCAGCAACAGGGCCGCGAGCGCCCAGCGCCCCAGCGCCAGCAGGTGCGGCCCGATCACCCCCGGCGCCTTGCGCGCCACAATGTAGTTGACCGCCCACAAGGCCGGTACCAGCCAGAGCAGAACCAGGGCCAGCCGCGTATGGCGTTGCGCGGAATCAGGCATGGGGTGCCGCGGCATCGTGGGCAAAGTGATCGGAGAGTTCGTGCGCCTTTTGCATCACCAGCCGGGGATCGAGATCGCGCAGGCTGTGGTCGCTCCAGACCTGGCGCCAGCGGCGTGCGCCGGGCAGGCCATGGCGCAGTCCCAGCATGTGGCGCGCCATGCTGTTCCAGTGCAGGCCCTGCTCGGCCACTTCACGCGCCATGTACTCCACCATCTGCGCTTCCACCGTCTCGCGCGTGAGCGCGCTGGGTGCCGCGCCGTAAAAGGCCTCGTCCCAGGAGGCCAGCCACCAGGGGTTGTGATACGCCTCGCGCCCGACCATCACGCCGTCCAGGTGCCGCAACTGCTCCGCCACCTGCGCGCTGGTGGTGATGCCGCCATTGATGACCAGGGTGAGCCGCGGGAAGTCCTGCTTCAAGCGGTGCACCAGTTCGTAGCGCAGCGGCGGCACTTCGCGGTTTTCCTTCGGCGACAGTCCCTTGAGCCAGGCGTTGCGGGCATGGACGATGAAGGTGGTGCAGCCGGCTTCACTCACCGCCCCCACGAAGTCGCGCACGAAGTCGTAGCTCTCGGTCCGGTCGATGCCGATGCGGTGCTTCACCGTCACCGGTATCGACACGGCATCGACCATGGCTTTCACGCAATCGGCGACCAGGTTCGGCTCGGCCATCAGGCAGGCACCGAAGGCGCCGCGCTGCACGCGTTCGCTGGGACAACCGCAATTCAGATTGATCTCGTCATAGCCCCACTGTTCACCCAGCGTCGCGCAACGCGCCAGATCGGCCGGCTCGCTGCCGCCGAGCTGCAGCGCGACCGGATGCTCCTCGGCGTTGAAGCGCAGATGGCGCGGCACATCACCATGCAGCAGCGCGCCGGTAGTGACCATCTCGGTATAGAGCAGCGCGTTGCGTGTGAGCAGGCGATGGAAGTAACGGCAGTGCCGGTCCGTCCAGTCCAGCATCGGGGCAACCGACAATTTATGCATCGTCAATTATTGATTAAATTGGCGGATTCATATACGCCGCCGGAATAGTCCAAAGGCGATCACCAACATCAGGCCTGCAAAACCTGCCAGCCGGCCTGCTGCGGGCAGCACGCTGGCAACGTCGCCGTTGCGCAGCAACACATCGAGCAAGCCTTCCAGGCCCCAGTTCATGGGGGAAAAGGCGGCGATCTTTTGCATCACCGGCGGCATCACAAACAGCGGCACCATCACGCCGCCCAGGGCCGCCATCAGCACATTAAGAATCGGGCCCAGGGTCGCCGCCTGCGCGTGGCTGCTGACCAGACAGGCCACGGCCAGCGCCAGGCTGACGGCGGCCAGACTGATGGCCAGCAACATCAGCAGCAAGGCGCCCCAATGAACCCCTTGCAGCGACAGGCCTTCGCCGCCGATCCGGGGCATGAGCCAGACGCCCACCGACAACATCAGCATCGCCTGCACGCCATTGACGGCCAGGTAAGGCGCTATTTTGCTCACGATCAACTGCCACGGCTTGGCGCCCAGGCTGCGCAAGCGCGCCAGTGCGCCGCAGGCACGTTCTTCCACGAACAAGCCCGCAATGGACGCCACCACAAAGAACATGCCAAAGACCAGCCAGGCCGGCACATTTTGCTGCACGGCGGTCGGGCGCGGCCCCACGGCCAGGCGCTCGGCCACCACCGGCGCATCCCCGGCCAGCGCAGACGCATCCAGTTGGCGCGGCAGCTTGGCCAGCAGGCCTTCCACCCGCAGTTGGGCGGCCATGGCGAGCAGGCGCATGCGGTTGGTCGCAAACACGTTGTTGTCCAAACCCGGCTCAGTGAGCAGGCGCGCCCTGGCCGCGCCTGGACTGCCCAGGTCGTCCATCGCCTGGGAGAAACCCGCCTCGATGAGCAGCACATATTTCAAGCGGCCGGAGCGCACTTCGTCCTGCCACTTCTCCGGCAGGGCCTGTGCGGCACCGGCTTCTTTCGCCCAGCGTTCGATCAATCTGGCTGCCGTTTTGCCCTGGTCCTGATTCACCACCGCGTAGGCCAGGCTCTTGCTGGCGGGGGTGTAGACATCTTTCAGCGCCATGGACATGACGATGATGAACACCATGGGCATGATGAACAGCGCCGCCATGCCATGGATGTCGCGCGACAATGCCAGCAACTCTTTTTTCATCAAGGCCAGCAGCATGGTCAGTCTCGCAAGGAGTGATGGGTGAGCGACATGAACAATTGCTCCAGATCGGCGCCGCCAAAGCGCGCCTGACTGACCACCAAGCCCGCGGCTTCAACGGCCGCGATGACTGCCGCAAAGCGGTGCCGGGAAGCCAGGGTGATCTGTACGCCGGCCCCTTGGCGGATGACGTCCCCGTAGGGGGCCAGCAAGGTCTGCAACCGTTCGGTTTCATCGCCTTCAACAGCCAGTTGCAGCAGCGTTCCGCCCACGTTGAGCAGCTCGGCCAAAGCGCCCTGCTTCAGCACCCGCCCCTGGTCAAGGATGACGACGCGATCGGCGATGGCCTCGACCTCTTCCATGTAGTGCGAGGTGTAAATCACCGCGCAGCCGTCCTGCGCCAGTTGCTTGATGGCTTGCAGCAAAAAAGCGCGCGATTGCGGATCGACGCCGACCGTGGGCTCGTCGAACAACAGCAATTCCGGGCGATGCAGCAAGGCAATGGCCAGATTGAGCCGTCGCTTGAGACCGCCGGAGAGTCGCTCGGCATGTACCGTGGCATAACGCTCCAGTTGTGCGAACGCCAGGCACTCGGCGATGCGCGATTTTTTCTCGTTCCCGGACAAATCGCCGACGCCGGCGAAACAGGCCAGGTTCTCAGCCACGCTCAAGCTGGGATAGAAGGCGTATTCCTGGGGCGCCACGGCGATGCGGGTCGGTTTGCTGGCGCGCGCTGCTGCCAGGGGGCGTTGATCAATCGTGATGTCGCCACTCTGCAGGGGCAGCAGCCCGGAGAGATGCGCAATCAGGGTGGTTTTCCCCGCGCCGTTGGGGCCCAGCAAGCCCAGCACTTCGCCGCGCACGGCATCCAACGACACCCCCGTCAACGCAGCGGCCGTTGCCGTGGGATAGCGAAAACTCAGGTTGCGGATGGAAAGCATCAGGCGACTGCCGTCTTGAGGGCCCGGAAAAATTCGGACTCGCCCTCGGCTTGCGTGGACAACATCCCGGCCAGCTTCTTCGGCTCGAAGGCCTCCCGGCCCTTGATCATGCGCGCCGCCTTCAAGGCGAAGTCGCGCCAGCCATCGCCGATTTCGTTCAGGCGATCCGACAACACGGCGAGTTTGGCGTTGCCGGTGATCAGCGCGGCTTCTTGCAGGAACGCGGCATAGATGAAACGGAAACCCGCGCCGCCGGTGCCGATCTCTTCCTGCATGCGCACGATGTGGCCGACGTAGTTGAGGCTGTGCTCCGAGGTGTCGAGCTTGGCCACCTTGTTGGCCAGCATGCGGATGCCGCGCACGCCGATGAAGGGGATGGGGCCCAACATGATGCGAGCGGTCTTCCGGATGGCGCTCCTGACCGCTTCCGGGCTGACCTCGGTGCGTCCGACGCCTTCCAGGTAATACAACAAGCCTTTGGGAGCGAGCGCGCCTTTGGCAAAACGGGCGCGCTGCAGATCGGCACTGGCGCAGCGCTGGGGCTGATCCGTCACGGGATCACTGATCAGATAGTCGTCGCCGTCCTTGCCGTACACCAGCAGATTGTGGGCATTGAAATGGAAGCGCATGTCTTCCGGGAAGTACGGCAGCCAGAACACCGAGGTTTGCAGCCCGACCACTTTGCCCTGCGCCAGCAACTCGTCGAGCCGGCGCATGCCGGCCTCTGGCGCACGGAAGGTCTCAAAACGAAAGTCCGCCTGAAACGGTTTTTTCATCCCTTTGAGGATGAACTTGGGCGGCATGCGGTACGCAATGAGCGGGAAACCGATGAGCTTGATGAAAGGCAGATAGGCGAACGACAAGGCGGAAGACAGTCCGAAGGCCATGGCCTCCGACAGTTTCACGCCGTGGTGCGTCAGCAAATTGGTCGCCGAACCACTTTCGCAATGGGCCGCGTGACGATGCTGAAAATCAGTGGCAATCGGGTTCATGGTCGTGTTTTCAACTGGGCGGCGGTCATGCCGAGGGCTTCGGCATAACGGGCCAGGATTCGCGGCGGGAGCTGTTCGAAGCGTTGCGGATTGAAATGTCGGCGGATGCGCCATTGCCAGACGCCGCTGACCTGGGACAGCAGCGCCACATCCATGCGCCGCGCATACATCCAGTATTCCAGCGGCGCGCTCTTGCCTGCCAGCACGCGCTGCCTGGCAGCTTCAGCCAGCGCATGCAAACGGTGCACGGCTTGCATGGTGACGGTCTCATCCACTTCCGAGCCGCGCGAGGGAACGATCACCATCTTGCCATCGGCGTCTTTGGCATACAGCGCCTTGCGATGAACGCCCAGCGTGCGGTTTCCTTCCTGGGGTACGTCGTTCACATCCATCAGACCGCCTCCATGAAAATAAACCCGCTGGAGAAGCGCCCGCTCTCCGGGACGAACATCAGCAACTTGTGCCCTTTTTTGATCCGCCCGGAATGGAACAGCTCATCGAGCATGATGAAAGGCGACGCGGAGCCGGTGTTGCCTTTTTCGACCAGGTTGGTAAACCAGTTCTCGGGCGGGATATTCAAGCCGGCTTCGGCCACGCCCACGGCAGAGGGAGCGGCAAAGTAATTGGAGGAGAAATGCGGCAGGAACCAGTCGATCTTCTGCTCCGCCAGCTTGTGTTTTTTCACCAGCGCGCGCAGGGGGTCGGTGAGCGTGGCGCGCACCACATGCTCGTTGAGCAGCTTCACATCCTGCTTCACCGTGAACACGGAGCGCGTTGCCAATTCCTGCGTCGAGAAGCGCTGCCATCCGGTCAACGAATCATCGGCATTCTTTTCAGCGCCGGAATACATGCACGCCGGGAGTTCATGCGCGGCGGAGGACAGTTCGATCCACAGCACTTTCAGGCTGAGCGGTCCGCTGGGCTGGTTCTCCAGCAAAACGGCGCCCGCACCGTCGGACAACATCCAGCGCAGGAAGTCCTTCTCAAAAGCGATTTCCGGGCGTTCTTCCAACTCATTGACTTTGTGCTCGACTTCGACATCGAAGTTGCGCGCGCGCAATGAAAGCGAGGCCATCTCGGAGGCCACCGCCACGGCACGCTGCGCATCACCCGAACGCACGGCCAGCCAGGCGTACTTGAGGGCCGCGGTGCCCGCCAGGCAGATGCCGGCCAGCGAGATCACCTCCAGACGCGGCCAACCCAGCGCGCCATGCACCATCACGCCATGCCCCGGCATCAATTGATCGGGGCGTGAAGTGGCGGCGGCCAGGCAATCCACCGGGTCGATATCGCCCAAGGCCCGGACCGCCCGGGCGGCCAGCTCTGCGTTCGTCATCACGGGCTCGCCCGTGGCGGGGTCCAGCGCATAGTGGCGGTTCTGGATGCCGTTGTTGCGCAAGACGATGCGACGCGCCCGGGAAGGCCGTCCGCCGACCATTCCCAGCACGGCCTCCATATCGTCGTTGCCCACGGGCTCCAGCGGCAAGTAGGCCGCCGTGCGCGTCAGGAAAACCTCATTGCTCATACACGGACATTCTCTCGATACCGGAACCCGACGGGGCATCAAATTGCTGTTTGAGCGCGGCGAGTCGCCGTCGCAAGAAGGGCCGCAACAAAGCCTGCAGCAGCAAGCTCACGGGCACGATGCTCAAGATCAGCGCGATCAGGAAAGTGACATACAAGACCAAAAACGGACGCCGGCGCCATTGCCCCGGTTCGCCCACGGCGCGCAGCAGCTTGCCCCACAGGTAGAAGCTGCGCGTTCCGGCCTTCTCGCTGACCAGCAGATTCGGATCGGAATCTGCCGCTTTCAATCCTGTGAGCAGGGGCGCGGTGCCGCGCTCTTGATCGGCCAGAAGCGCATCGCGCAGCGCGAAACCAAAGCGGCTTGCCGCCTTGATGCTGGCGGCATCCACGCCGGCCGCCGGAAGACCCGGCAGAAAATCACGCCGCCCACTCAGCAACCACGCAGGCGTGGTGAAGAAAGTGGTGAAAGTGGGGCTGGGATCGACCAGCACGACGTTGTCAAGCAGGCGCGCGCCGCAGTCCGCCAGCAAACCCTTCATCTTGTCCTGCGCCAGCAGCCACATGTTACGGCAGGCAATAACGGTGACGACCGGCTTTCCCGCCAATAATTTTTTTGCAAGCGGGTGTTTGAGGAAGGCCGTCATAGGCTGCGAGGGGGCGAGAAACCAGACTTGATACGGCAGGATGACCAGATCAAACGCCTCATCACCGCTCAGGGACAAGGGCTGCAGCGGCGGCGCCACCATGTGGGCGGATTCGGGAAAGGCATCCAGAAAGGCGAAGAATCGCCACGGAAAGGGATAGGGGGTGACCGGGCGCAGGGTCTCGATATGTATCGAGAAATTACCGTTCTTCTGCAATGGCTCGACGATGCTCCGGGTAATCTCTGCGAGTTGCCCGGTTTGCGAGTAAGACAGCACCAGAATCCGTTTCACGGAGGGAGAAGCGAGTGTTTCGATGGTGTTCAAGGGGGCCATGCAACGGTTAAGCCATCCCTGTTTGATAAAGATGGATGGGGTAGGTGGTGAAAAATTTTATCATTCCGCCCCTCGCTCCCCGGTGTTATTCTGTCCCGCAGGACTGCCCTCCGGCGAGGAAATCCAATCCGAAAGAGTGGCAACAGAATCGTATTTTTCTGTCACCCCACGACGAAGACGCAACCAGTGCGTTGAACCGCCGTCGATCTCGTCCACACACCCGAGCAATACGCCGCCATCGCCAGCCTGGGCGGCCGCCAGGCGCAAAAGATCCTGCAGCCGGGCACCCGCGAAGAAGCAGGCATTGCCTCTCCAATTCATCTGCGCCGCCAACAAGGCCAGCATCTGACCGGGTTGTGTTTGCAGGAAGGTCAGCGGCATCGGCAGATCGTTGTGCATCTGCTCCAGGGCCGCGCTCGTCGCCGCATAGGTTCCACGTCGGCTGGTCAGCATCACGATGGCATCTTGCGGCAAGGTCGTTTCGCCCGCATCCGCCATGCAGCGCAACGCACCATACAGGCCCAGCTCCGCCCAAGTGCCGATACGGCGCGGTTTCGAGCCCAGCAACTGCGTCAATTGCTCCCCCCAATCCGGGGGGGGCGAGGTGACGAGGCAGCGTCCGCTGATGTGGAAATCCTTCATGCGCACGCCAGCACCACGGTGGCGTGACTGCCACCGAAACCCAGTATGGTCGCCATGACATGGCGCACGGAATCCGGCCGGTGCGCGATGAGATCGACACCCAAAGCCTCATCTATCGGATCCGCATAGGTGGGCCATGCGCCCTGATCCAGGCAGGCGGTAAGCAGGGCCATCTCCGCCACACCCGATGCGCCCATGGTGTGCCCGATCGCCGCCTTGAGAGAAACCAGCGGCGGCACCTTCTGAAACGCTTCACGCAAGCCTTGCGCCTCAACGGCATCGTTCCCCGGACTACCGGCGGCCTGCACCTTGATGAGATCGATCGCCTCCGCAGTCAAGCCAGACTGCATCAATGCGCGTTGGTACATGGCCACCACCGCCGAAGCAGCGGCGCCGGTGGGCTGCTTGCCGTCCACCACCGTCGCACCACCCAATATCTTCCAGCGCGATGGTTCGCGCGTGGACAATCTCAGGGCAGCGACGGCTTCACCCAAAACCAGGCCATCGCGTTGCACAGCAAAGGGCTTGCTGCTGCTGGGCGACAGCAGTTGCAGGGCGGCAAAGCCGCCCTGCGACAGTCGGTTATCCAGCTCCACGCCGAGCACCAGCGCTTCCTCCACATCGCCCGCGTTCAGCAAGGCATGTGCGGCGATCACGGCGTTCAAACCGGACGTGCAGGCGGTGCTGATCACGTACGCCGGCCCGGTCCATGCCAGCCAGGAGGCCATCTTTTTTGCGAATGCGTCGTAATTCATCCCCGCCGCGCCCTGCTCCACGGCACCGATGTCGAACGAAGACGTGGCGATGAACAAGGCCCCGCCGCGGGCCTGCTCCGCTCCCGCTTCGACGGCGACCCGTTGTACGAGTGACCGCGTTCGTTCATTCCAATCCCTGCCCGCATGCGCAATGGCGCGGTAAGGAAAACGCCCCCCCTGCACGCCGGGCAAAGAACAAAATGCAGTTGCGGCGCTGTTTTGAGGCAGCGCCGCCACGGATTCCTTCACATCCAGACCCAGCGCACAGGCCAGTCCGCGACCAGAAAGATAAACCGGTGTCATGCCAAGGGCTGACTGCGCAGATACTCGGCCAAGGTCCGTAGTGAGATCAAAGCACGGCGCGTGTCTTTGCTGTCCGTCATCCGCACCTGGTATTTCTTCTGGATTGCGATGGAGATCTGCAAAGCGTCGAGCGAGTCCAGATCCAGCCTGGAGTCCGGGCCGAACCACGGTTCGTCGTCGCGCAGTCCATCGGCTGGCTCCGATTTATCCACAGAAGCCAGGATGTAGGCCTTGAGTTCTGCGCGGTATGCGATGTCGGTATTGTTCATAAAAACGCCCGCCAGAGAGCGGGCGCGTGAATCATTGGGAGAGATTTTATGGAGTCCGACGACCCCGATGGCGTCGTTGAATTTTATATTGAATCACCCCGGATTTGATCAAATTTCGCCTGACGCGTTCGCGTTTGAAAATTTGAAATTAACTCTTTGCAACCGCGTTGTCATGGCGTTGGCCACGACGGTTCATGCGGCCCGTCAGGTTGGGCGTTCTCAAGCAATCCTGCCCGTCGTAGCCATTGAATCGGCTACCCTGACTTTGTTATAAAATTTCGCTTAATTTTCCAAGGGTTAGTACATGTTAGAAGATCTCATAAAAAAATATTTGGTCGAGACAGCGGGGGTGGATCCGATCAAATTTGAAAATCCTTCTTTGAAAGTGGCCGACCTGGAACTGGACTCCCTGGGGCTGGTCGAAATGCTGTTCGAAGTTGAGGATGAATTTGGCTTTCAAGTACCGGACCCCATGGTTTTTTTGACGATGAGCTACGCAGAAATGGTGGCGACCATTGAAGACATGGTGCGTTCGCACAAGGCCGGGCAGGCACTTGTTGTCGAGCAGCCCGTCGAACATAAGTGACCAAGGTATTCATCACCGGGACGGGATTGATTTGCCCCTTGGGTAGCGATAAATCGAGCAGTTTTCAGGCCGCATTGGAAGGTCGCAGCGCCATCGGGCCCAGCCCTGCGGATATCGCCGAACGCTTGCCCGACGTGCTCGTGGCGCGCGTTCTCACCGACCCGGCCACTTTGCTCGACAAGCCATATGCCGGCTTGGATCGGGCCACTCAATTCGCATTGATTGCCGCCGACGCGGCAATGACCGACGCAGACCTGGTCATGCCCTTCGAAGACGCCAGGCGATTCGGGGTTTTTGTCGGGGTTGGTTTTGCGGGCGCCCAGACCCTCGACAATCTGTATTCGCGCTATTTCAGAACGCTCGCAGACCTCACGCAAGCGCACAAAAATCCCAGCGTCATGCACCCGCTGTCGGTTCCGCGCATGATGGCCAATGCAGCGGCCGCGACCATTTCCATGCGCTATGGCCTGCGTGGACCCAGCAACACGTATTCTGTTGCCTGCGCGTCATCTGCCGCGGCCATAGGCGAGGCATTTCGAGCCATACGCAATGGCTACCTGGATGCGGCGATCGTGGTGGGTGCGGAAGCCATGCTCAATCCCGGGGCATTGATGGCCTGGAATGCCCTTCGCGTCATGGCCAAACCCGATGCTGCGGATCCATCGCGAAGCTGCCGTCCATTTTCACTGGATCGCAGTGGTTTTGTCCTGGGCGAAGGCGCGGCGGCACTCATCCTGGAAAGCGAGGCCCGTTCCACCAAGCGCGGGGCTGTCGTGCAGGCTGAAATGGCCGGCTATGGCTGCAGCAGCGACGCACAGCACTTGACCGCTCCCAGCGTGGAAGGTCAGGTCCATGCCATGGAGGACGCCCTTCATGAAGCCGACCTTCTTCCGGACCGTGTTGCTTACTTGAACGCCCACGGAACAGCAACAAAGGCCGGGGATGTCGTTGAAACGCAAGCCATCCACAAAGTATTCGGGCCGCATGTCCATCAATTGGCGGTCAGCTCGACCAAAGCCGTGCACGGGCATCTCATTGGCGCCGGAGGGGCCTTGGAGTTCGCTCTCAGCATCATGGCGATGAATAGCGGTTCCCTGCCGCCTACCGCGCATCTTGATGTGCCCGACCCGCAGTGCGACCTGGATTTTGTGCCCTTGAAGGCCAGACATGGTTGTGACATCGATGCCGTCATGTCAAATTCATTCGCGTTTGGCGGCAGCAATGTGTCGTTGTTGGCGCGCAGACCTACGCGATGAACAACGGAATTCCTGCTTATCCATTTGCCTTGCAGCGCCAAGCCATCGAAAATCTATTGCCGCATCGAGGCGACATCTTCGCCTGCCAGCATCTGGTGGTTCACGGCCCGCACCATTTCACCGGCAGTGCCAGTTGGCCCCTGGAAAACAGCTTCATACGCGGACATTTCCCCGGGCTGCCGGTGGTCCCGGGTGTCTTGTTGATTGAGGCCATGGCGCAACTGGCTGGAGCGGGTTTGCTGAGTGGGGATCCCTACGCCAGGTCGTTGCCCGGCGACAAGATCGGCGTACTCGCATCGATTCGAAAATGTGCGTTCACGCATCCCGTCGTACCCCGGAGCCTGGTTGAATTTGAAATTCAGTGCCGCCAGATGGGGCCCATGGCGGTGCAGGTTAGCGCTACCGTCCATGCCAACAACGCAGCGGTCGCTCAACTCGAAGCTCTCATCGCTTACACCGACAGAGCCCAGCTGGTTGCTGTCCTGGGCGGCGCTGAACCGCCGCAAGCTTTGTCGACGCCGGGCACCCGCCATTAAAGCGCCTGCATCAATGCTCAAAAACCCCATGGAATCCAGAATTCAAAACCAAGAAAACAGCACCCAGGAAACAGGACTGTTTTCAACCGTCACGACATTGTTTTGGTTCAAAAGCCTGGGGACGATGGGATTCATTTCTCTATTTTTTGGCGCCTATCTCTATCTGCTGAAAAATCCGGCATCCGCCGCAACAACCATGCCCCTCACGATAGTCGACAGGCTCATTGGCTTTGAGCCTCTCGCTCTGCCCATCTACCTCTCGCTCTGGGCTTATGTTTCCTTACCGCCCCTGCTGATGCGGACCCGGCGTGCAATCATTGAATATGGCGCATGGATTGGCGGCTTGTGTCTTTTTGCGCTCGGCATCTTTTATTTTTTTCCTAACGCCGTGCCTCCCTCGCATATTGATTGGGCCCAATATCCCGGCATGGCCTTCCTCAAGGACGTTGATGCTGCGGGCAACGCCTGCCCATCATTGCATGTGGCTACGGCCGTGTTTTCGGGTTTCTGGATCCATTGGCTTCTTCCCAAAGTCTCCCTGAACCGTGCTGCGCGCCTGATGAACGCCCTCTGGTGCATCGGCATTGTCTATTCAACCCTGGCAACCAAACAGCATGTGTCGCTTGACGTGGTCGCCGGTGGCGCATTGGGCGTCATGTTTGCGTGGCTTTCGAAGCCGAATGCTTCATCTCGCGCCTGAGTTGAGCCGGGCCGAGATGCGCTCACCAGCCCCGGCGAACCGGTAAAATACCTGCATTCTTCCGTTGACAACCCATGCGCTGGCGTGAACATCAAAGCCGCCGCCATAACCACACCACACCATGACTTCCGTCGACACTTTGTCCAGTTTTGAGCGCGAGATTGCGCAGCTCATCGTCACCTCGCTCAACCTGGATGTCCTGCCTGACCAGATCGCCCCGTTGGATCCGCTGTACGGCGACGGGTTGGGTCTCGATTCCATCGACGTGCTGGAAATCGTGCTCGCTGTATCCAAGCAATACGGTTTCCAGATGCGTTCGGACGAACCTGACAACGCCAACATCTTCAGTTCGCTGCGCAGCCTGGCCGCGCACATCGCCGCCCATCGCGCCTGAACCCGGACGCCCAGCTCGACGCGCGTCCCATGAAATCCGCACGCTGGTTCAAGGCAATGCTGGTGGTAGTGGTCGTTGTCGGCTACCCAGCCCTCATGCACCTGCTGCTGACTTCCGGGCAATGGCCGGTAAGCACCCTGCTGCTGGGGCTGGCACCGCTGGCCGGGCTGCCGCTGGCCCTGCTGGCGGCTGGACACATCGCCTGGGGCGTGGTGACGCTGGCAGCGCTGGTCGGTGCCAGCGGCTACGGATGGCACACCCTGCTGCACAATCAGGAATGGATCTACCTGATGCAAAACATCAGCATGCAGAGCCTGCTGGCCTGGGGCTTTGGCCACACGCTTCGGCCCGGACACGAGCCGCTGATCTCGCAGTTCGCGCGTCGTATCCACGGCGCCGACTACAGCCCGCTCGTCGCCACCTACACGCGTCGCGTCACCTGGGCCTGGGCCCTGTTCTCGCTCGCCATGGCACTGATCTCGATCATTTTGTTTGCTTTTGCGCCGCTGGCGATATGGTCGTATTTCGTGAATTTCGTCGCCTTGGTCCTGCTGGTCCTGATGTTTGTGCTGGAATACGCCGCGCGGCGCTACTGCCTGCGTGGCGTGCCCCATGTGCCGTTCATCAAAGGCATCACCCTGTTCTGGGAAAGCAGCCATCCTGCGGACGGCAAATCCTGATCTCCTCATGCCGGCCCTGATCTCCCATTCATCCGCCCATGCCATCGTGGCCTACGACCAGGGGCGCGCCATCGAGGCGCGTGACTACCTGGCTGCGGTGCGCCACATGGCCACGCGCCTGCCCGCACAGGGCCACGTGCTGAACCTGTGCGTCAACCGCTACCACTTCGCCGTCGTCATGGGCGCGGCCCTGCTGCGCGGTCAGCCCCTGCTGCTGCCTTCGACACGTACGCCCGAGATGCTGCAGCAACTGCGCCAGCATTACGCCGGTCTGCACGCCGTGATCGACCAGCCGACGCAGACGCCGGAACTGCCTCAAATCGTCTTCGAAACCGGGCCGTCACCGGCCACGGCCACGGCGTTCGAAGTGCCCCGGTTTGATGCGGGCCAGGTCGCGGCCTATGTCTTCACCTCGGGATCAACCGGCCAACCAGTCCCCCATGCCAAGCACTGGGGGCCGCTGGTGCACGATGCACGCGCGACGGGACGGCGTGTGCGCCAGTATCTGCCTTCGCACCCTAACGCCGACGACAACAGCCTGCCCTTCGTCGTCACCGGCACGGTACCGGCGCAGCACATGTACGGCTTCGAGACGACGGTGCTGATGCCGCTGCACAACCAGGCGGCCCTCGATTCCGGCCACCCGTTTTATCCCGCGGACATTGCGGCCTCCCTGCAACGCGCGCCGGCGCCGCGCGTGCTGGTGAGCACGCCGTTTCATCTGCGCACGCTGGTCGAATCGCGGGTCACCATTCCGGCGCTGTCCCTGCTGATGAGCGCCACCGCGCCGCTGGCGCCGCAACTGGCCAGCCAGGCCGAAGAGACGCTGGGTGCGCCGCTGCTCGAAATCTACGGCAGCACCGAAACCGGCCAGGTCGCCACGCGGCGCACCACCGCCAGCCAGCTTTGGCAGACCTACGACGGCATCGTGATCCGCGAACAGGCCGACACGAGCGGTGAGCCCCTCTTCATCGCCAGCGGCGGGCACATCGAAGGCCAGGTGCCTCTGAGCGACCTGCTCGAGTTGCATTCCCCCACCTGCTTCGCTCTGCTGGGCCGCCATGCCGACATGGTCAACATCGCCGGCAAACGCACCTCGCTGGCCTACCTCAATCACCAGCTCAACAGCATTCCCGGCGTCACTGACGGCGCGCTTTACTGGCCCCAAAGCAACGACCAGGACGCGCAGGCGCGCAGCCAGCGTCCGATGGCCTTTGTCGTGGCCCCGTCCTTGAGTGAAGACGAGTTGACCCATGCCCTGCGCGAGCGGATCGACCCGGCGTTCATGCCGCGACCGATCTTTTTCTTGCCGCGGCTGCCGCGCAACCCGACCGGCAAACTGCCACAGCAGGCCCTGGCCGAACTGGCGCAGACCTGCAGGGCCCCAGCCCATGGATGAAATTCAGCTCAAGCTGCGGATCCCCGTGGATCACCCGAGCTTTGCCGGGCATTTCCCGGGCCAGCCCCTCGTGCCTGGCGTGGTGCTGCTCGATGAAGTGATGCAGGCGGCCGCCAGGCACCTGCCCGGCTGGGACCGCGCATCGAAGGCGGGTATGCTCATTCCCGTCTGCAAGTTCCTGCAGCCGGTGCGGCCGGGTGCCACCCTGGATCTGGCGCTGAGCCCGGGCACCCAGCCTGACGCGTTGAACTTCAAGCTGCAGCAAGCCGGCCAGACCGTGGCCAGCGGCAGCCTGCGTCTGGCAGGTGCGCCATGAACGAGCGCAGCCAGCGCGCGAGCTGGACGCAGCAACAGGAACGCGGCAGCATGTTCCTGATGCGCCTGATGGCCTGGATCAGCCTGCACCTGGGCCGGGGCGTGGCGCGCCTGGTGCTGTACCCGATCTCCCTGTACTTTCTGCTGTTCGCGCCCGGGGCGCGGCGCGCATCACGCGACTACCTGGGTCGCGCGCTGGGACGCACGGCCACCTGGCGCGATATCTTTCGCCACATCCACACCTTCGCCAGCACCATCCTCGACCGCATCTACCTGCTCAATGAACGGTTTGACCTGTTCGATCTGCGCGTCCATCAGAAAGAACTGGTACTGCAGGCCTCGGCCAACGGCAAAGGCCTGCTCATGCTGGGCGCGCACATGGGCAGTTTCGAAGCGGTGCGCGCCTTCGGTCGCAGCACCCCCAATGCCCCGCCGGTGGCCCTGCTGATGTATGAAGCGAATGCACGAAAGCTGAGCCAGTTGATGACGGCCGTCAATTCGGCCGCCAGCCAGGAGATCATCGCCCTGGGTGAGATCAACACCATGCTGCAGATGCGCACACGCCTGGACCAGGGCGCCTGCTGCGGCATGCTGGCCGATCGCTCCTTCCAGAAGGATGAAGTGACGTGGTTGCCCTTCCTCGGTCAGCCCGCGCCTTTCCCCATCGGGGCATTCCGGCTGGCTGCGCTGCTTCGCCGCCCCCTGCTGCTGATGCTGGGCATCTACCGCGGCGGCAGTCGCTACGACATCCACTTCGAACTGCTGTTTGATTTTTCACAACCAGGCCTCCAACGCGGTGAAGCCGTCCAGCAGGCACTGGCACAGTACGTGATCCGGCTCGAACACTACTGCCGCACCTATCCCTACAACTGGTTCAATTTCTATGATTTCTGGAGATCCGACCATGCGCCTCACTAAACGCGCACTGTGGCTGCTGACCGCACTGGCCTGGTGCGGCCTGGCCCGGGCCCAGCCGGCATTCGACCTGGACAGCCTGCTGGCGCGGATGAGCGTGCAAACACGGGTCGCCACCACCTTCACGGAAAAAAAGTTCATCAAGGGGCTGGATGCGCCCATCGAATCCTCCGGTGAACTCGGCTTCGAGGCCCCCTCGCGCATGATCAAACGTACCCTGCTGCCCAGGCCGGAAACCCTCAAACTGGACGACCGCACGGTCACGATGGAACGTGGCCGTCAGGTGCGGACCCTGTCGCTCGATGACTACCCGGAGCTGGCCGTGCACATCGAAGGCATTCGCGCCTGCATGGCCGGCGATCGTGCCGCACTCGAACAGTTCTACCGCGTCGAGCTCAGCGGCAGCCCCACGCAGTGGAAAATGACACTGATCCCCTTGAACGAAAAGGCCGCCGAGCAGGTTCAGGTCATCCACCTCGCCGGTGAGCAGGCCGACATCCGCAAGGTGCAGGTGCTGCTCACCGATGGCGATTCCTCGATCATGACCATCTCGCGGCCGCTCAGTCGCTGAGTCCCGCCACCACGAGCATGATGAAACCGATCCCCATGACCCCGTCTCGACGCATCTGGCTGGCGCGCGGCATCTGGCTGCTGGGTCTGCTTTTGTGCGCGCTGGTCGTCTGGCGCACGGAATTCCGCGCCGACTTCTCGGCCTTCCTGCCCCGGCACCCCACGCCCGACCAGCAGATCCTGGCCGAGCAGTTGCAGGACGGCGCCGGGGCTCGCGTGCTGCTGGTCGGCATCGAGGGCAGCGAGCCCCGGGTACTGGCCGACTTGAGCAAGCGCATGGCGACCGCACTGCGCCAGGACCCCATGATCCGGCAGCTGCAAAACGGCGAAACGGTCGGGTTCGAAGCCGACCAGGCCCTGCTGTTCTCCGCGCGCTACCTGTTGTCCCCGCAGGTCACGGCCGAACATTTCACGGCCGCCGGCCTGCGACGCGCCATCCAGGCCAGCCTGGACGAATTGGCTTCCTCCACCGGCCTGCTCACCAAGGACCTGCTGGCACGCGACCCGACCGGCGAGATGCTGGCCCTGCTGGAACAGCTGCTGCCCGGCAGCGGCCCGCGCATGCTGCACGGCCACTGGTTCAGCGCCCGGGGCGAACGCACCCTGCTGCTGATCGAAACGCGCGCCACCGGCTCCGAAATGGATGCGCAGGGACAGACCATCGCGCGCATCCGGGCGGCCTTCGCGCAGGTGCAGCAGGCCATGCCAGGAGCAGCTTCGGCCCGGCTGCTGATCAGCGGACCCGGTGTATTTGCCGTGGCCTCGCGCGACACCATCCACAGCGAGGCCACGCGCCTGTCGCTCATCAGCACCGTGCTCATTCTGGGTCTGCTGTTTGCCATCTACCGCTCGATCACTGCACTGTTCCTTGGCATGCTGCCGGTGCTCACCGGCGCGCTGGCCGGCATTGCAGCCGTCAGCCTGGGCTTTGGCATGGTGCACGGCATGACGCTGGGCTTTGGCACCACCCTGATCGGCGAGGCGGTGGACTACGCCATCTACCTCTTCGTGCAGCGCAGCGGCGCGCCGGATGGCCAGGATTTCATGCAACGTTTCTGGCCCACCATCCGACTCGGCGTGCTGACATCGGTCTGCGGCTTTGCCGCCCTGACGCTCTCCGGCTTCATGGGGCTGGCCCAGCTCGGCCTGTACTCGATCGCCGGGCTTGTGAGTGCCGCCCTGGTGACGCGCTGGGTCTTGCCCCACCTCCTGCCGCGCAACTTTCAGGTTCGTGACGTCACGCCCTTGGGTCTGCGCCTGCTCCGGGCCGTGCACATCCTGCGCCGTGGTCGCAACGCCTTGCTGGCGTTGACCGCCGCCGGGGTGCTGTTGCTCGGCCTGCGCCAGGCGGACCTGTGGAACCACGAGTTGGGCGCTCTGAGCCCGGTGCCGCTATCGACCCAGGCACTCGATACCCAATTGCGCTCCGACATGGCCGCTCCCGATGTGCGCCACCTGCTGGTGCTGCGCGCGCCGGACGTACAAGCCGCCCTGCAGCGCTGCGAAGCGCTGCTGCCCGCGCTCGACCGGCTGGTCGCAGCCGGTCAACTGGCCGGCTTTGTGGCGCCCTGCCGTTACCTGCCCAGCCTGGCCACGCAAGCGGCGCGTCAGCAGGCCCTGCCGGATGCGGCAACCCTGCGCCGCAACCTGGGCAGCGCCCTGCAGGGCCTGCCGGTCAGCACGGCCTTTCTCGCCCCGTTCCTGGCCGACATCGAGGCCGCGCGTACCCGGCCCCTGCTGCAACCGGCCGACGTGCAGTCCGCTTCCTTCTCATCGGCCCTCAATGCCAGCCTGACGCAGACCGCCACCCACGTCAGCGCGCTGATCCAGTTGCGCGCGCCGACCCGGGGGCCGCAGGCCCACACCATCGATATTGACCGCGTACGCCACGAACTGGGCCCGCTGCTGGACGAGCAGACCGTACTGCTTGACCTCATGGGCGCCTCCAGTTCGCTCTACCACCAGTACCTGGATCAGGCGCTGCTGTTGTCGGCCATCGGCCTGGCGGCCATCGTGCTGCTGCTGGCGCTGCAACTGCGCAGCGTGCAGCGCGTGGGGGCCGTGTTCCTGCCGCTGGTCGCGGCCGTCGTGCTGGTCGCCAGCGGCCTGCATCTGGCTGGCGTGCGCATGAACCTGCTGCACCTGGTCGGCCTGCTGCTGACCGTGGCCGTGGGCTCCAACTACGCCCTGTTCTTCGACACGCTGGACGAAGCCGGCGGCGACAGCTCGCCGCAGACGCTGGCCTCGCTGCTGTTCGCCAACCTGACCACGGTGACCGGCTTCGGCCTGCTGGCCTTTTCGGATGTGCCGGTGATGAAATCCATCGGCGTCACCGTCGGCCCCGGCGCCATTGCCGCGCTGCTGTTCTCGGCCGTTCTGAGCCGGCCGTCCCGCCATGACAGACCTACCGCCCCCTGATCGCACCCGCTGGCAACCTACACCGCTGGTGCAGGCCACGGCCGGCCTGCACGCGGTGGCGGCGGCCGGCCTGTTCACCCCGGCCTGGCCCTGGAGCCTGGGTGCGCTGGTGGCCAACCACGCCCTCATCACCGCGGCCGGGCTGTGGCCGCGCAGCCGCTGGCTGGGGCCGAACCTGACGCACCTGCCGCGCAATGCTCCCCAGGTCGCCATCACCATCGACGATGGTCCGGACCCCGAGGTCACGCCGCTGGTGCTGGACCTGCTGGACGCGCACCAGGCGGTGGCCACCTTCTTTTGCATCGGCGCGCATGTGCGGCGCCATCCGGCGCTGGCGCGCGAGATGGTGCGGCGCGGCCACGCCCTCGGCAACCACAGCCAGAACCACCGCCACCATTTTTCGGTCATGCTGCCGGCCCAGATTCGCCGCGAAATTGCCCAGGCCCAAGCCTCTATCGAAGACGCCACCGGCTACCGCCCGCGCTACTTCCGCGCCCCGGCCGGCCTGCGCAACATCTTCCTGGACCGGGAGCTGCACGCGCTGGACCTGCAACTGGCGAGCTGGACGCGACGCGGTTTCGACACCCGCACCGGGGATGCCACCCGGGTCCTGCACCGCCTGACCCGCCATCTGCAGGGTGGCGACATCCTGCTGCTGCACGACCATCATGCGGCCCTCACGCAAGACGGCCGGCCCGTGGTGCTGCAAGTGCTGCCCGACCTGCTGCAGGCCCTGCGGACCCAGGGTCTGCACACGGTACGGCTGGACGCCTCTGTCGCGTAAAATCCCCGCAGCTCAACCTTGTCCTACCCTCCCATGTCTTCCGCCTCGTTACCCAAGGCGCTGCTCGATCAGGTCACGGCCCCCTATCGCCCCCTCGGAAATTTCGCCTGGCGCTTTGCGCGCGGCAAGCTCGGGGGCGATCCGGCCTTTGCCGGCCTGCTGCAGGCCGGCCTGATCCCGTCGCACGCCCGCATCCTGGACCTCGGCTGCGGCCGGGGGCTGCTGGCGGCCCTGCTGTGCGGCCTGGACAAGCACCCGTCCTTGTCCCAGGTCTGGCCGGCCGGTTGGGCGAGCGCGCCACACGGCGTCAGCGTGCGCGGTATCGAACTGATGCCGCGTGATGTGGAACGTGCCCGCCAGGCGCTGGCACATCTGGGCCCGCGCGCCGAGTTCGTGCAAGGCGATATGTGCCACACCGACTTCGGCCAGGCCGATGCAGTCGTCATCCTGGACGTGCTGCACTACGTCAGCTACGCGGCACAGGACGACGTGCTGCGCCGCGTCAAAACCGCCCTGACCCCGGGCGGCACGCTGCTGCTGCGCGTTGGCAATGCCAGCGCCGGCCTGCCGTTTCGCATCAGCAACTGGGTCGATATGATCGTGGCTTTCGTGCGTGGGAAGCGCCTCTCAAGCCTGTACTGCCGTCCCCTGCGTGACTGGCAACAGGCCCTGACCGGATTGGGCTTCGAGGTGCAAACCCTCCCGATGCACGATGGAACCCCGTTTGCCAACATTCTCCTGGTGGCCCGTCTGCCGGCTACTGCCACCAGCGCATCATGAACCTGCTGCTTTCAAACTACACCGCCACCAGTTGTCTGGGCGTCGGACTGGACGCCACCTGGCAGGCCTTGCAGGCGCAGCGCAGCGGACTCAAGCCCTGCGACTTCGAGACCGTCACCTTGAACACCCACATTGGCGAAGTCCCGGGCCTGGATGCCGTCACGCTGCCGTCATCGCTGCGGGTCTTTGACTGCCGCAACAACCGTCTGGCCCTGCTCGCGCTGCAGCAGGACGGCTTCGCGCAGGCGGTGCAGCAGGCAGCACAGCAGTACGGCGCCGGACGCATCGGTATTTTTCTGGGCACCAGCACTTCCGGCATGCTGCAAACCGAGCTGGCCTACCGCGCGCGCGCTGGCGGGCAAGGCCCGCTGCCGGCCTGGTTCGACTACGACGGGACCCAGAGCACCTATTCCGTTGCCGCTTTCGTGCGCCAGTACTTTGAGCTGGACGGGCCGGCGGTCGTGGTCTCCACCGCCTGCTCGTCGAGCTCCAAGGTCTTCGCCAATGCCCAGCGCATGATGGCCTGCGGCCTGATCGATGCGGCCATCGTCGGCGGCGTCGACAGCCTGTGCCTGACCACCCTGTACGGCTTTCATTCCCTGCAACTCCTGTCGGAACGCCCCTGCGCCCCCTATGACGCCAGCCGCAACGGCATCTCCATCGGCGAAGCGGCCGCCTTTGCGCTGCTGACACGGGCGCCAGCGCAACTGCCGGCCGGCGCCGTGCTGCTGCGCGGGGTCGGCGAATCGAGCGACGCGCATCACATGTCCTCGCCGCATCCGCAGGGCCTGGGCGCCCAACTGGCCATGCGTGCTGCCCTGCAGGCCGCGGGCCTGGCGGCCGCGCAGATCGACTACGTGAACCTGCACGGCACAGCCACCCCGAGCAACGATGCGGCCGAGGACAAGGCCGTGTGCGAGGTGCTGGGCACCAGCACCCCCTGCAGTTCGACCAAGGGCCACACCGGCCATACGCTGGGCGCGGCCGGCGGACTGGAAGCCGTGATCTGCGCGCTGGCCCTGCGCCACCAGACCCTGCCCGGTGGCTGCCATACCGACGCCATCGATCCGCAGTTGCACGCCGCCTATCTGCGGACCAACCGTAGCGCGCCGCTGAAAAATGTGCTCAGCAATTCCTTCGGCTTTGGCGGCTCCAACAGCTGCCTGATTCTGGGTTTGGTTTGACCATGAGCAAGGAACTCAGCGTTTATCTCGAAGGCGTCGGCCTGCTCGGCCCCGGCCTGCCGGGCTGGCCGGCGGCAACCCCGCTGCTGGCGACGCCCGCGACCTACGCACGCGCCCTCCTGGACATCCCCTCGCCCGACTGCCTGCCACCGGCCGAACGGCGCCGTGTCGGCGCGCAGGTCAAGATCGCGCTGACCGTCGGACGCGAAGCGGTGGCGCAGTCGCAGCGCGATGCCGGGACGCTGACCAATGTGTTCAGCGCCTCCTCCGGCGACGGCGACAACTCCCATGCCATCTGCGAAGCGCTGGCCAGGCCGGACCGGTTCATCTCGCCGACACGTTTTCACAACGCCGTGCACAACGCAGCGGCCGGTTACTGGGGCATCGCCATGAAGTGCATGGCCCCCTCGACCAGCCTGTGCGCGCATGACGGCAGCTTCGCCGCCGGCCTGCTGGAAGCCGCGGTGCAGGCGTGCAGCGCTCAGACGGCCGTTCTGCTGGTGGCCAGCGATACGCCCTACCCCGAACCCTTGAACTCCGCCCGCCCGCTGGGCTGCAGTTTTGGCGTGGGTCTGGTCGTGGCCGCGCAACGCAGCGAACGTGCCATCGCCCGCCTGCGCCTGTCACTCACGAGCGCCACGCCGTCCGTCCTGCCGGAGGCCGCACTGGAAAGCCTGCGCACCGACGCCCCGGCGGCCCGCGCGCTGCCCCTGCTGCAATGGCTGGCCGGCGGCGCGGCCCTGCCCGCCAGCGTCCATCTGCAATACCTCGACGGCTGCACCCTGACGGTCGAACTGGAAAACATCCGGGGCCGCGGCGCATGAGGATCGACCACGCCGGGATCGCCCGCCGCATACCCCATGCCGGCAGCATGTGCCTGCTGCACGAAGTCGTGAGCTGGGACGCGCAGCAGATCCATGCCCGTGCCATCAGCCACCGGCAGGCCGACAACCCGCTGCGCAATCCCGAGGGCCTGGGCATTGCCGCCGGCATCGAATACGCGGCCCAAGCCATGGCGGTACACGGCAGCCTGCTGGCCGAAGGCAGCACGCCGCGCCCTGGCCGCCTGGCCAGCACGCGCGGGGTGCAGTGCCACACGCTCTGGCTCGATCGGGTGGACGGCGACCTGGATATCGTGGCGCGCAAGATTTCCGGCGATGATGCCGGCATGCTGTACGACTTTGAAATCTCGGCCGGCCAGCAGATCCTGCTGAGCGGCCGCGCCTCGGTGGCGTTCGTCCCCAGGGAAGCAGCCCGCCCATGACCACGCCTCTCTACGCCCTGGTGACGGGTGGCAGCGGCGCCATCGGGCAGGCCATCTGCCGCGCGCTGGCGCAGACCGGCCACCATGTCTATGTCCATGCCAACAGCCAGCTCGCCGCAGCACAGGCGCTGGCGCAACAGCTGCAGGACGAAGGGCTGCACGCCAGCGCGGTGGCTTTCGACGTCACCAACGCCCAGGCCACGCAGCAGGCGCTGCAGGCCCTGCTGGAGCGGGGTGCCATCCAGGTCCTGGTGAACAATGCCGGCATCCATGACGATGCCGTGTTTCCCGGCATGAGCGCGACCCAGTGGCACCGGGTGATCGACGTTTCGCTGCACGGTTTTTTCAATGTGACGCAGCCGCTGACCCTGCCCATGATCCGCAGCCGCTTTGGCCGCATCATCAGCATCTCTTCGGTAGCGGCCGTCATGGGCAACCGCGGCCAGGTCAATTACGCCGCCGCCAAGGCCGCCCTGCATGGGGCCAGCAAGTCACTGGCGCAGGAACTGGCCAGCCGCGGCATCACCGTGAATGTGGTGGCGCCGGGCATCATCGAGTCGCCCATGCTGGAAGGCAATTTCCCGGCCGAGAAAATTGCCCAGCTGGTACCGATGAAACGCAGCGGCCAGCCGCAGGAAGTCGCCGACCTGGTGGCCTTCCTGGCTTCGCGCAAGGCCAGCTACATCACTGGACAGGTGATCTCTATCAACGGCGGCATGGCCTAGCATTCGGCTCCCCCACGCTCCCTCACTACGTGTAGTCGCTGCCCCCCTGAGGGGGCGTCGCCTTGGGGTGGCCCGGCGGCGACTAGAACAGACGCCGCACCAGCAGCAGCGGCAGGCGCAGCAGGAAGCCCAGCATCAGACGCGTGTGCATCCAGGTCAGCAGGGCGTTGTCGCGCCAGTAGTTGAAGTGCGACACACCGCCTTCTTCGGCCGTCAGGTACTTGACCGGCGCATCCAGGTTGATGGGCCAGACCCCGGCCCAGCACAGGCGCACCGCGGCTTCGATGTCGAAATCAAAACGGCGCATCCAGGGCTGTTTGCGCATGATCTTCAGCAGCGGTGTCACGGGATAGACGCGAAAACCATACAGCGAGTCGCCGATGCCCATCCACAGTGTCTCCAGGTTGGCCCAGGCATTGGAGACCTTGCGCCCCTGCACGCGCAGCGCCGGCGCGCTGGCGTCAAACACCGGCTTGCCCAGGATCATGCACGCCGGCTGCGCCAGCGAAGCCTGCATGAATTCAGGAATCAGCTGCGCCGGATGCTGGCCATCGGAATCCATGGTCAGCACATGGGTGTAGCCAGCAGCTTCGGCCTGGGCCAGCCCATGCATGACGGCCGCACCCTTGCCCTGGTTTTTTTCCAGCACCATCACCCGCAAGCGCGGCTCGGTCTGCGCCATGGCCAGCAGTTGCTCGCCCGTGCCATCGGTGCTGCCGTCCACCACGACCCAGACCGGCGCCCAGTGCTGCAGGGCGCTCTGCACGGTTTCCAGGACCTTGGCCCCGGTGTTGTAGCTGGGAATCAATACCAGGTGCGTGCGGGAGACTTCAGGCGACGTCATGTCCGGCCGGAACAGCGATGGGTCCGAGTTCGTTTTCATAGTAATGCTGCATGCTGTCCAGGGTCTGCCTGACTTTGCGCACGGCGTCGAAGCGGCGCCCGAGCCGGGCACGATGCAGCATGGGAAAGGGCGGCGCCCTGAGCAGATGCCAGTTCTTCGACAGGTAGGGGGTATTGGTCTCCAGGATGACCGTCTGGATCGGCGCCTGGACGATTTTGGCAATCAGCGTAATGCCGCCCTTGAGTGGATTGACGGGCTGGTGCACGGTGCGCGTACCCTCGGGAAACATGAGCAGATTGCCGCCCGATTCCAGTTCAATGGCGGACAGACGGATCATGTTGCTCATCGAATCGTTACGGATATAGCCCGCCAGGCGTGCGCCGGCCCCCAGAAAGATGTTGTCCCACAACTCCGCTTTCATGATGCAGCAGGTCTGCGGCAGCCTGGAGACGATCAGCAAGGCGTCGAGCATCGTGGGATGGTTGGGGGCAATCACCAGACCCTGCTCGGCGTTCAGTTGATCGAGCGCTTTCAGATCCAGCCGCATCAGGCCGACAGCGCAAAGCGACCCCAGATAGGCACGGAAAAGCATGCTGATCAGCCAGCGCCCCAGGCGACTGCCCATATGACGTGGCAGCGCCCAGGCCAGCACGACACACAGCACCGAACCGATCAGCATGGTCAGGCCAAGCAACAGCAAGCTGGCATAAAACACCAGTGCTTGAAACGGCCAGTACCACGTGTAGCGGCTGGCCTGCAGTTCCGACCTGCAATTCATCATTTATTCCTGGCGTGCAAGGGACTGCGTCACGTGACGAGAAGACCGGCAAATATACCAAACCTGGGCCGGCAGCAGCGGTCCCGCCTTGCGCCTGCGAGGGCAGCCGTGCCTCACCCCGCCGGCGCGACACACCAGGGCGCGGTGTCGTGGGCCAGACCCATCCACAAAGCCCAAAAGGAACTGGCCGCCAGCGCCAGACCGGCCAGACGGACACCCCAGTTTCCCGAGCCGGGTCCTTTCAGGCGCAGCCACAACCAAGGGCCGGCCATCATGGAAACGCTGGTCCCCAAGGCAAACAGGGCCATGACCACAGCCCCGTCCAGGATACGCCCGGTCATGGCGGCGACCAGCAAGGCCGAATACAGCAGGCCGCAGGGCAGAAAAGTCCAGAACATGCCGACCACCAGGGGCGCTCCCCGGCCCCAACCCTTGGCCAGCGTACGTGCCCCGGACCAGAGCCGGCGCCCCGCACTTTCCAGCCAGACCGGCTGCTGCGCCTTCCACACCAGCAGCAAGCCCAGCATCAGGGCCGCCACATGAAACAAGGTCCAGACCGGACGCAGCGCCACCGTCTGAATGCTGAGCCATCCCATGCCCTGGATGGACGCGGCCGCCACAGCGCCGAGCATCGAGTAGCCCATGATGCGTCCGAGCTGGAATGTCCACATGGCCGAATTGCTGCGCGGACCTGCCGCCTGGCCGATGCCGGCACAGGCCGCACCGCACATGGCGATGCAATGGGGACCGCCCGCCAGTCCCATGAGCAAGGCCGTTGCGGCCAGCGAAGTCTGCATGGACGGAGTTTAGCGCCCGGCTGGCCTAGATGATCTTGGAAAAACGGGCGCGGTTGCGGTCTGCCTGCAGATAGCGGTCGAACACCATGGCCACCGCACGCACGAAAAACCAGCCGTTCGCGGTCACCTGGATCCCCGCGTCGTCCAGCGTCACCAGCCCCTGTTCGACCTGACCCCGCAAGACCTCCATTTCGGCCGCAAAGTAGCTGCGGAAATCGATCAGGAAGGCCAGGTTGATGGATTCGTATTGAACCTGTCCCTGGCACATCAGGGCCATGATGACAGCGCGGCGCACCAGATCATCGCGCGACATGGCCAGCCCCCGCACCACGGCAAAGCGGCCCTGGTCGATGTAATCGTAGTATTCCTCGAGCGTCTTGGCGTTCTGGCTGTAAGTGGCACCGATGCGGCCGATGGAAGACACCCCCAAGCCGATCAGATCGCAATCGGGCTGCGTGCTGTAGCCCTGGAAGTTCCGATGCAGTCGCCCTTGCCGCTTGGCCACGGCCAGCGCGTCGTTGGGCAGCGCAAAGTGGTCCATGCCGACATAGACATAACCAGCCCCGATGAATTTCGCCAGCGACTGCGACAGCATGGCCACCTTGGCGGTCGCGCCCGGCAGCTCGGCGATTGCAATGCGGCGCTGCGGCTTGAAGCGCTCGGGCAGATGCGCATAGGCATACAGCGCGATGCGATCCGGCCGCAAATCAATGACCTGGGCAAGCGTGCGATCGAAGGATTCCGGCGTCTGCTGCGGCAGACCGTAGATCAGGTCCACATTGATGGAATCAAAGCCGCGCTGGCGGGCCGCTTCCACCAGGGCGAACACCTGCTCGGCGGGCTGCACACGATGCACCGCCTTCTGCACGGCCGGATCGAAGTCCTGGACACCGAAGCTCAGGCGGTTGAACCCCAGCTCGGCCAGGGTGTCCAGCCGCGAGGGGTCAATGGTGCGCGGATCCACCTCGATGGAGTATTCACCGCCGGGCACCAGCGAAAAATTCCGCCGCAGCATGGCCATCAATTCACGCAATTCGGCATCGCTCAGGAAGGTCGGCGTGCCGCCGCCCAGGTGCAGTTGGGTCACCGTCTGCCCCGTCCCCAACTGGGCGGTATGCAGATCCACCTCGTGACTGAGGTAGCGCAGGTACTCTGCGGCGCGGTCGTGATGTTTCGTGATGATCTTGTTGCAGGCACAGTAGTAGCACAGCGATTCGCAAAACGGAATGTGCACATAAAGTGACAGGGGAAGCACCAGGGCCGCGGCCCCGGAACGGCGCTGCTGCAAGGCCTGGGTGTAATCGTCCGCTGTGAAAGCCTCCACAAAGCGGTCTGCTGTCGGGTAGGAGGTGTAGCGCGGCCCGGCTACGTCATAGCGACGCAGCAACTCAGGGGATAGGGGCTCAACGATTTCTGCATTCATGAAGGGTCCTCGGCAGTAGGTTGAATGTGCCCGAAAACGGGGATTTCTTCTTGATTTGCATCAAATACTGTTAAGGTACGGGTATTGGTCAATTTAGGAAGGAGTCTGCTGTGCCCGAGATTTCCCCAGCATCCCGCCACACCCTGGCCGACCAGCCCGACGGCGTGTCCAGGACTGATGCCAAAATAATGCGCATGAACCCGCAAACCATCAAAGTTGCCTGCTCCAATTGCAACCTTCGCGAACTGTGCATGCCCCTGGGGCTGAGCCCCGAAGAACTTGACCGCATCGACGATGTGGTGTCCACCCGGCGCAAGATCAAGCGCGGCGCGCCGCTGTTTCGCAACGGCGAGAAGTTCACCTCGCTCTTCGCCATCCGGACCGGTTTCTTCAAGACCTGCGTGGCTTCCGAGGACGGCCGTGATCAGGTCACCGGTTTCCAGATGGCGGGCGAAATCATCGGCCTGGATGGTATCGTGAACGACCACCACACCTGCGATGCCGTGGCCCTGGAAGACGCCGAAGTCTGCGTCATGCCGTTTGACCGCATCGAGGATCTCTCGCGTGAAATCAACGGCCTGCAGCGTCATGTCCACAAGATCATGAGCCGGGAAATCGTGCGCGAGCATGGCGTCATGCTGTTGTTGGGCAGCATGCGGGCCGAGGAGCGCCTGGCGGCCTTTCTGCTCAACCTGGTGCAGCGCCTGCATGCCCGCGGCTTTTCCCAGTCCGAACTGCTCCTGCGCATGACGCGCGAGGAAATCGGCAGCTATCTGGGCCTCAAGCTGGAGACCGTCAGCCGGACTTTTTCAAAGTTTGTGGAAGACGGCATCGTCGAGGTCAAACAGCGCCATGTCCGCATCCTCAATACCGAAGCCCTCTCGCAGATCGTCAACCACGAGGAGTGCCGCTGAGGCTTTCTAGGGCCGCTCTGCATAACTAGCAGCAACCCTCCTGCTTGGGGCAACCCTCGGGGCGTTCGCCCTCAGGCAAGGGACACTGGTTGACTTCAAACGGTGACATCGACAGCAGCGTGGTCAATCCGCTGGAGAGCATGGTGATGCCCCAGAACAAGAAAAAGGCAAGGGTATAGACCCCCTGCCTGGACAACTCCACCGGCTGGCCGAACCAGCGCAGATCCTGCGGATCCACCATGGCAAACACCAGCATCTCCAGGATCCCTGCAACCAGAAATGCAGGCCAGGCAATCCACATCATCTTTTGCATTTTCATCCGTGTCTCCTGATCAGCCGACTCACGGCTTGGGCGCTGACTGGGCGACAGGCACCGTGCCGGTGGCCGCATGGTTGCGCGCCTGCATGGCGGGAGCCAGGCTGGAAGCCTTGGCTGCGAGCGTCTTGTTGATCTCGATGCCCTGGCGGTAGTAGTCCTCCGCCACCACGGGATCTGGCCAGTTCAGGGCAATGAACAGGGTCACAAAACCCGCAACGACCACCACGGCCGGTCCGGCGATCACCAGCCAGACGTGGCCGAACTTCCACCAAGGAGAGGGAGTAACCAGGGTTTCGCTATTCATGAAGTCTCCTTATCGCGGGACAATAAACACGGATTTTTCTCTTACCTGCGCCGGCGAATCCTGCGCCGCGATCTCGAAATGGATGGCGTGCGTGCCGGCAGGTGCCGCGTCATACGGCAACTGGACTCTGACCGCTACCCAACGCGACTCGGTGGCCTCCACCGTCATCAGATTCTCCGATGCCACGGCCAGCCCTGGCAAACCTTCGACCGTGATTCTGTAATGCTGGACCGATTCGGTCGCATTCATGAGTTGCAGCCGGTAGACGTTCTCGATCCTGCCGCCCGACACGATGCGGGCCATCACCCCCCGGTCCCTCACCACATCCACCTTGAGTGGCGTGCGCAGGGCCAGACTCGCCATCAAGGCCACGCTGACGGCAAGCAGAATGGTCGTGTAGACCAGCACGCGAGGTCGGAATACGTGCCTGAGGGTCTCGGATCGCGTCCAGCGCTTCTCCACGGCATGCTGGGTGGAGTACTTGACCAGGCCGCGCGCATAACCCACCTTGTCCATCACGGTGTCGCAGATATCGGCACAGGCACCGCATCCAATACATTCGTATTGCAGTCCCTTGCGTATGTCAATCCCGGTCGGGCAGACCTGCACGCACAGGCTGCAATCGATGCAGGCGCCCAGCTTCAAGGCGGCCGGATCGGCCTTGCGGGAACGCGCGCCGCGCGGTTCACCGCGTGCGCCGTCATAGGTGACGATCAGGGTGTCCTTGTCGAACATCGCACTCTGGAAGCGGGCATAGGGGCACATGTATTTGCAGACCTGCTCGCGCATGAAACCGGCGTTGCCATAGGTGGCAAAACCATAAAAAATGACCCAGAACACTTCCCAGGAACTCATGTTCCCGTGAAAAAACTCCATGCCCAGTTCATGAATGGGCGTGAAGTACCCGACAAAAGTAAAGCCGGTCCAGGCAGCCACCATGCCCCACAGGAGGTGCTTGAACCATTTCTTGACCAGTTTCTCCAACGACATGGGCGCGCTGTCAAGCCGCATGCGGGCCGATCGGTCGCCTTCGACCTTGTGTTCGATCCAGAGGAAGATTTCCGTGTAAACCGTCTGCGGGCAGGCATAGCCGCACCACAGCCGCCCGGCGACCGCGGTAAAGAGAAAAAGCGATAGCGCCGAGATGACCAGCAGGCCGGTCAGGTAGATGAAATCCTGCGGGTACAGGACCAGGCCAAAGATATAGAAGCGCCGGGCGCCCAGGTCGAACAACACCGCCTGACGCTGCCCCCACTCCAGCCAGGGCAGGCCATAGAACACGAGTTGGGTCAGAAAGACGAATCCCCAGCGCCAGCGGGTAAACAGGCCGGAAACGCTGCGGGGATAGATTTTCTTCTGTGACTCGTACAGGGAAACCATCACCGCATCGTCCGCATCCGGGGAAGCCGCACCTGACGGCCCCTCAGCCTGCGGCACGATGGGGATGACTTTCTGACCCGGGAGTTCGGAGTTCGTCAAGGCTTTACCTGTCAAGGCAATTCCTTACTGGGCGGCCGGCTTGCTGCCATTGGAAAGCCCCCAGACATACGACGCCAGCACATGGATCTGCTCCTTCGTCAGCTTGTCTGCCTGCGCCGGCATCTGGTTCACTTTGCCGTTGCTGATCATGGCAACGATCGCATTTTCACCCCATCCATGCAGCCAGACATCATCGGTCAGGTTGGGTGCGCCCAGGGCCTGGTTGCCCTTGCCATCCATGCCGTGACAGGCCGCACAAGCCACGAACTTGGCCTTGCCCAGCGAGGCACGCAACGAATCATGAGGACTGCCCGACAAGCTGAGAACATAGTGCGCCACGTTCTTGACATCATCAGGCGTACCCACCGCCGCAGCCATGGGCGGCATGTTGCCGATCCGGCCCTGGGTGATCGTTTCCTCGATCTTCTCGGGGGCGCCACCATGCAACCAGTCGCCATCGGTCAGATTGGGAAAGCCCTTGCTGCCACGCGCATCAGAGCCGTGACACTGGGCGCAGTTGTTCATGAACAAACGCTCGCCAATCGCCATGGCCTGGGGATCCTTGGCCATGTCTGGGGGGGTCATGGCCGCGAATTTTGCGTACAGGGGCGCGACGTCTTTACTGCCCTTTTCCATCTCGGCCTGGTGCTGGCCAGCGGAAGTCCATCCCAGTTTGCCCGGCCGGTTACCCAAACCCGGATACATGGCGAGATACACCCCGGCAAAAAGGATGGTGATGACAAACAGCCACACCCACCAGCGGGGCAAGGGGTTGTTCATCTCGCGCAGATCCCCGTCCCAGACGTGGCCGGTTGTGTTGTCGGTGGCGGTCATGGCCTTGGCCCTGCCGCTGAACCACAGCAACAGCAGGCACGCAAGAATGCTGACCACCGTGATGATTGCAACGTAGCCAGACCAGAAGTTACTTGTAAAGTCGCTCATGTTTCTTCCTTTGACGGCTCGTTAATCCTGTTCGAAAGGCAGGTTGGCTGCCTCCTCGAAATCTGCCGCATTGCGATGGGACCAAGCCCACACCACAATGCCGATGAAGGTGATGAAGCAGACCACCGTGGCGATGGAACGCAGGGTATTGACATCCATGAGGTGTTCTCCTGTCTTGTTACTTGAGCGCCGTACCCAGAACCTGCAAGTAGGCGATCAGCGCCTCAACTTCCAGCTTGCCTTTCACCTCGTCGCTCGACTTGGCGATCTGCTCGTCGGTATAAGGCACCCCCACTATGCGCAAGGCCTTCATGTGGGCCGGCATGGAGGCAGCGTCCACCACATCCTTGAGCAGCCACGGGTAAGCCGGCATATTGGACTCGGGCACCAGATCGCGCGGATTGTTGAGGTGGGTGCGGTGCCACTCGTCGCTGTAACGGCCGCCCACGCGGGCCAGATCGGGCCCGGTGCGCTTGCTGCCCCACTGGAAGGGGTGGTCATAGACCGACTCACCCGCCACCGAGTAGTGCCCATAGCGCAGGGTCTCGGCCCGGAACGGCCGGATCATCTGCGAGTGGCAGTTGTAGCACCCTTCCCGGACATAGATGTCACGCCCGGCCAACTGGAGTGCCGTGTAAGGCTGGATGCCCTTGATCGGTTCGGTCGTGGATTTCTGGAAAAACAACGGAACGATCTCGACCAGACCGCCCACCAGCAGGACCAGCAGGATGAGCACGATCATCAGGAAGTTGTTGGTCTCGATTCTCTCGTGCGACAGACCACCGCTTGTTTTGTTATTTGCCATGATGGAAGTCCTTCTTAAGCGTGGGCCGCTGCCGCAGGAATGTTGACATCGATCGAACGGCCGGCGGTGGCCGTCTTGATCACGTTCCACAGCATGAGCAGCATGCCGCCGAGATAGAGCAGGCCGCCGAGCAGGCGCAGCACATAGAACGGGAAGGTCGCCTTGACCGATTCGACGAAGGTGTAGGTCAGCGTGCCATCGGCATTGACGGCGCGCCACATCAGGCCCTGCATGACACCGGCAATCCACATGGCCGCGATATAGATCACGATGCCGATGGTGGCGGTCCAGAAGTGGATCTCGATGGCCTTGACGCTGTACATCTGCTTCTGGCCGAACAGGCGCGGAATCAGGTAATACATGCTGCCCATGGTGACCAGGCCGACCCAACCCAAGGCGCCGGAATGCACGTGCCCGATGGTCCAGTCGGTGTAATGGCTCAGCGCATTGACGGTCTTGATGGACATCATCGGACCTTCAAACGTGCTCATGCCGTAGAAAGAAAGCGACACGATCAGGAAGCGCAGGATCGGATCGTCACGCAGCTTGTGCCAGGCCCCCGACAGGGTCATGATGCCGTTGATCATGCCGCCCCAGCTCGGCGCCAGCAGGATCAGCGAGAACACCATGCCGACCGACTGGGTCCAGTCCGGCAGCGCGGTGTAATGCAGATGGTGCGGGCCGGCCCACATGTAGGTGAAGATGAGCGCCCAGAAGTGGACGATCGACAGGCGGTAGGAATAAACCGGGCGCTCGGCCTGTTTGGGGATGAAGTAGTACATCATGCCCAGGAAGCCCGCCGTGAGGAAGAAGCCCACCGCATTGTGGCCGTACCACCACTGCACCATCGCGTCCTGCACCCCGGCATAGGCCGAGTAGGATTTCATGAACCCGGCGGGAATGGCTGCGCTGTTGACCAGATGCAGCAAGGCCACAGCCAGGATGAAGGCGCCAAAGAACCAGTTGGCCACGTAGATATGCTTGACCTTGCGTGTTCCCACCGTGCCGAAGAACACAACCGCAAAGGCCACCCAGACCAGCGTGATCAGGATATCAATCGGCCACTCCAGTTCCGCATATTCCTTGCCCTGGGTATAGCCCAGCGGCAGGGAGATGGCGGCGGCCAGAATCACCAGCTGCCAGCCCCAGAAAGTGAAAGCTGCCAGCTTGTCGCCAAACAGGCGCACATGACAGGTTCGCTGCACCACATAGTAGGCTGCGGCAAACAGACCGCAGCCGCCAAAGGCAAAGATGACGGCATTGGTATGCAAGGGCCTCAGCCGTCCGTAACTGAGCCACGGGATGCCCATGTTCAGTTCAGGCCAGGTCAACTGGGCCGCGATGATGACGCCGACCAGCATGCCCACCACCCCCCAGATCACCGTCATGATGGCAAACTGCCGCACGACCGTGTCGTTATAGACCGTTGCTTTCGTGTTTGGAAAAATCATGTGCACCTCATTTATTGATTGCTCTGGATCAAGTCTGCCATTTATGGCCTGAATCCGGTTTGACTCATATCAATCGGTTTCAAGAATCCTTCAGAATCCGCTCGCCTTCTGCCTCGATGTCTTCAAACTGTCCCCGTTCGATGGCCCACCAAAGTCCGCCCAGGATGAAAAACACCAGAATGACCGACAGCGGGATCAACAAATAAAGAATGTCCATCAAATTTCCTGTTCACCAGCAACGCCCAGCGCCAGACGCAAGGCGTTGAGCACGACCAGCAAAGAACTCGAGGCCATGCCCAGCCCGGCCAGCCAGGCCGGCATCCAGCCCACGATCGCCAAGGGCACGCAAACTGCGTTATAGGCCGCCGCCCACCACAGGTTCTGGCGGACGATGCGCAGCGTCCGGCGGCTCAATCCAAGGGCCTGGACGACCCGGGCCACATCTTCGCCCAGCACGACAAAATCCGCCTGCGCCTGCGCCAGGGGCACGGCCTTCCCGACGGCAAACGACACATCCGCCCCGGCCAGCACGGGCCCGTCATTCAGGCCGTCACCCACCATGGCCACCCTTTTACCGCGTTGTTGTGCCGCCTGCAACAAGACCAGCTTGTCCTGAGGGGTACAACCCCCACGGGCCTGCTCGATGCCGACCTGGGAGGCCACGCGCGCCACTGCCTGCGGCGCATCCCCGGACCAAAGTTGAACTTCAACGCCCAGGGCCTGAAGGGACGCGATCGTGGCCGGCGCATCCGGGCGCACATCTTCCTGCAATTCGAAGGTCGCCAGCCACCCCCGTTCATCGCTCATGAAGGCGTGCGGCATCTGGGGCGACGGCCTGTCCAGGCCGCAAAACCGGGATCCGCCGAGGCAGACGGTTTGTACCGCGGCAGGGTCGGAGCACGCCACCCGCCCCGAAACGCCCTGCCCGGCTGTTTCCCTGACTTCCTGCGATGCGCACGGCGCCACACCCCGGGCCTGTGCCGCAGCCAGCAAAGCGCGCGACACCGGGTGCAAGGAGTGCTGCGCCAGTGCCGCCGCCACGCCCAGCGCCTGCTCGTGCGTCACATCGCTGCGGGTATGAAGGGCACCGAGCGTCATGGCATCGCGCGTGAGGGTGCCGGTTTTATCGAATACCACCATGTCGATGCCCGCTAGCGACTCCAGCGCCGGCAAACGTCGCACCAGAACACCGCGGCGCGCCAGGGTCCCGGCGGCAGCCAGCATGGCGACCGGCGTCGCCAGAGACAGTGCGCAGGGGCAGGTCACCACCAGCACGGCCACTGCCACCATCAGGGCATGGGCCGGATCGCGTTCCCACCAAAAAGCAGCCGCCCCCGCAGCGGCCAGCAAGACCGCGAACAGAAACGGCCTGGCGATGCGGTCGGCGAGCTGGGCCAGTTTCGGCTTGCTGGTGGCGGCACTTTCCATCAACGCCACGATCTGGGCAAAACGGGTCTGGCCACCGGCGCGTTCCACCCGGACCAGCACCACCGCCGACAGGTTGTGGCTGCCAGCAATCACGGTATCCCCCTGCGCCCGCGGCACGGGACGGGATTCCCCCGTGAGCAGGGCCTCGTCGGCCTGGGTTGTACCTTGCAACACGACGCCATCGGCCGGAAAGGCCTCACCCGGCAGGACGCGGATCACATCGCCCGGCTGCAAACGCCGCACCGCCACCCGTTCGAAATCTCCCTCGGGTCGCTGGCGCTGCACGCTGTCGGGCAGGCGATTCATCAGCGCGTCCAGCGCCCCCGCCGTCCGGTCCCGCAAACGCAACTCCAGCCAGCGACCGGTCAGCAGAAAGAAGACAAACATGGTCAGCGAGTCGAAATACACTTCCCGGCCGAACAGGCCCTGGGGTTCGAAGGTGCCGGCCGTGCTCACGGCAAACGTGATCAGGATGCCCAAGGCCACCGGCAGGTCCATGCTGACACGCCGGTGCACCACATCGCGCCAGGCACTGGAGAAAAAGGGGCCGCAGGAAAAAAAGAGCACCGGCAGCGTCAGCACCCAGGAGGCCCAGCGCAACAACTGCTCCATCTCGGCGCTCAGATCACCCGGCTCGGCAATATAGGCCGGCCATGCGTACATCATCACCTGCATCATGCACAGGCCGGCCACCAGCAAGCGCCACAGGGCCTTGCGTGTCTCGCGTAGCCGGCGTTCACCCGCCAGCGCGTCATGCGCAGGCACAGCGCGATAACCGGCCTTTCGCACCGAATGCATCCAGCCGGAGGGAAGGGCCTGCTGCGCCGACCAGACCAGCCGTGCCCGGTGGCTGCCGGCACTGACCGTGGCACTGAGGACGCCTGGCACGGCGAGCAGGGCATCTTCTACCGTCAGCGCACACGCTGCGCAATGCATGCCCTCAATCACCAGATGGGATTCCCAGCAGCCTTCGCGCTCAGCCACGGGGCGGCTGAATGCGGCCCACTCCCGCGGATCGTCGAGGAGACCTGAAACATCCTCCGTCGAAGCGTCGGCAGGTTCCGCCCTGTCTTGCGCCCGGCCCTCGGGGCGATGCAGGGGCGCGCTGGCGGCGGCGACAAGACTTGCAGTTTGCATGGTGGGCAAGCGTAGCGTGTAGCATCTACCCTGAGCTTGATATGGATCAAGACGATACCAGAAGCAGGCGCTGTAATCTCAGGTTTCAATTTATCAAAAGGAGATCACCATGTATCAGAGAATTCTCGTCGCTACCGATGGCTCGACGTTGTCGAAAAAAGCCGTGGCCAACGCCATTTCACTGGCCCAGTTGACGGGGGCCGAACTGGTGGCACTCAAGGTGATCCCGCGCTATCCGCAAAGCTATTTTGAGGGCGGCGTCGCCTTGGCGGCCAGCGAGATTTCACGCATCGAAAAACAGTGGGCCGAACACGGCCAGGCCATCGTCGATGCCGTCGCCAAATCCGGCCTGGGCAAGGGCGTCAAGGTCAAGGCCATCACGGCCAAGTCCGACCTTGTGAGCGAAGCCATCATCGCTACCGCGAAAAAGAATAAATGCGACCTGATCGTGATGTCCTCCCACGGCCGCCGCGGCATCAAACGCCTGCTGCTCGGCAGCGAGACCCAGCAGGTGCTGACGCATTCGCACATCCCGGTGCTGGTGTTGCGCTGAGCGCCTACAGCGTCAACCTGCCACACCCCGCAGGTTGACGCTCTCCGCGCTCTTCTCTCCCGCGCCGAGAGACGCTGCCTATTTCCCCGAATACTGTTCGCGCAGCAGGTTCTTCTGCACCTTGCCCATGGTGTTGCGCGGAAGTTCAGCGACGACCACACAGCGTTTCGGGATCTTGAAGTTCGCCAGCTTTGACTTCAGGCTGGCGATGATCTGATCCGGCACCAGGGTGACACCCGGCTTGGGCACGACCACGGCCACCCCCACCTCGCCAAAATCCGCGTGGGGAATCCCCACCAGGGCGCTCTCGGCCACACCGGGCAGTTCGTTGATGTAGCCCTCGATCTCGGCCGGGTAGACGTTGTAGCCCCCGCTGATGATCAAATCCTTGCTGCGTCCGACGATCGACACATAACCGCGCCCGTCGATCTTGCCCACGTCGCCCGTCTTGAAGTAGCCGTCCGCGGTGAATTCTTCCTTCGTTTTCTCGGGCATGCGCCAGTAGCCCTTGAACACGTTCGGGCCCTTGACCTGGATGCCGCCGATCTCGCCCACCGGCAGCGATTGCCCCGCATCGTCCTGGACTCGCAGGCTCACGCCCGGCAGCGGGAAACCCACCGTGCCGCCACGGCGCTCGCCCAGTGCCGGATCGTAGGGATTGGAGGTCAGCATGATGGTCTCGCTCATGCCGTAACGCTCGAGAATGGTGTGTCCAGTCCGCTGCTGCCAGGCGACGAAGGTCTCGATCAGCAGCGGCGCCGAGCCGGCCACAAACAAACGCATATTGCGCGTCACCTCCCGGTTCAGCCCGGCTTCGGCCAGCAGGCGCACATACAGGGTCGGCACGCCCATGAACACGGTGGCCTGCGGCATTTTTTCCAACACCCGCTTGGGATCGAATCTGGCCATCCAGATCATCTTGCTGCCGTTGAGCAGCGCCCCGTGCAGCGCCACGAACAGGCCATGCACATGGAAAATCGGCAGCGCGTGGATCAGCACATCGCCCGGTCGCCAGCCCCAGTAGTCCTTCAGCACCTGCGCATTGCTGAGCAGGTTGCCATGGGTGAGCATCGCGCCCTTGCTGCGGCCGGTGGTGCCGCTGGTGTAGAGAATGGCGACGAGATCATCCGCGTCGCGATGAACCGTCGGGTGGTGGTCAGCGCAGTGCGCGGTCCGCTCCAGCAGCGAGCCGGTGCGGTCATCATCGAGCGTGAAAACGTTCCGGGTTCCGGCCTTGAAGGCGATCTTGCTGACCCAGCCGAAGTTCTTGCTGCTGCACACCACCACGGCGGGCTCGGCATTGCCGATGAAGTATTCGATCTCGGCGCTTTGGTAAGCGGTGTTGAGCGGCAGGAACACGAAACCGGCGCGCAGGGTCGCCAGGTACAGCATGACGGCTTCGACCGATTTCTCCACCTGCACCGCGATGCGCGCGCCCTTTGGCAAACCGAGCGCTTCGAGCAGGTTGGCCATCATGGCGGTGGCGCGGTCCAGGTCGCGCCAGGAGTAGTTCAGGCCATGGTCGGTCTCGATGGCGACCTCATCGAGGTTCTGAGGAAATGCAGCGCGCAGGGCGGCAAACAGGTTGGCATTCGGCATGGCAGGTGTTTGACTCATGGTATTCAAAAAATCGCTTTCCGTTTTCCGAGAAAGGCCTCGATGCCCTCACGGTGCTCGGCACTGTCGGCATAGGCGTAGGCCTGCTTGGCGAGGTTGGCCATCGACATGGCAGCACGGTCGACCGTGCCCTCCAAGGCCTCCGACTGACTCAGGGCACGCATCGTCTGCTTGTTCAGGCGCGCCGCCTGCGGCGCCAGTGCAGCGATCCGGGCCGCAGCAGCACTGGCTTCGCGGGCCGATTGTCCGTCCGGCATGACGCGGCCGAGGAACCCGCGGGCCTGCATCTTGGGGGCACTGAAAATGGCCGCTTCCAGCAACATTTCCCTGGCCAGCAGGGCACCGGCTTCCCGCATCACCAGGGCGGCCTCGCGCGGTGCCATGGGGAAGCCGAGCCGGGCAATCGGGGCGCCGAACTGGGCGGACTCGTCGGCGATGCGAATGTCGCAGCAACACGCGATTTCGACCCCCGCCCCCATGCAGTTGCCCTCAAGCTGTGCCACGATGGGCACATCGCAGTCCAGCATGGCCTGCAGACCGCCCCAGACATCGTTTTCATGGAAGTCGCGCAGGCCGGCTTCGGTAAAGCGGAACCCGGGATACTCGGAAATATCGCCGCCGGCACAGAAATGCCCGCCCTCGCCACCCACCAGCACGCAGCGCAACGCTGAATCCTGCTGGATCTCCCCGAACACGCGGCGCAATTCACGCCACATGCCCCGCGTCATGGCGTTGAACTTGCCCGGATGGCTCAGGGTGACCCGCGCCAGCGACCCCTGCCGCTCGATTCGAATGGTTCCGCTCATGCTTGGGATGGAACTGACTTCAAAATCCAAAGACAGGGGCTGCCATTCATCAATCCAGCTTGGCGCCGGAGAGCTTGACCACGGCGGCCCAGCGCTTGACTTCGGCGCTGGCAAACTGGCCAAATTGCTGCGGCGTCAGGTTGCCGAACTCGGCCCCCTGATTGGCCCAGATGGCTTTCGCTTCATCGGTCTGGCCGGCCTTGCGGATTTCCTCTGCCGCACGGGCCTGGATGTCGGCCGGCGTGCCCTTGGGCGCCCAGATGCCGTACCAGGTGGTCACGGTGTAGTCCGGCAGGCCCAGTTCGGCCGCGCACGGCACATCCGGAAATGCCGGATTGCGTTTGGTGCCGGCGACCAGGAGCGCCTTGATGCGGCCGCCCTTGATGTGCGCAGCAGAGGAACCCAGGCCATCAAACATCATGTCCACATTGCCGGAGATCAGGTCCTGCAGCGCCGGACCGGCGCCACGGTAAGGAATGTGCGTGATGAAAGTCTTGGTCTGCTGCTTGAACAATTCGCCCGCCAGATGGTGCGAGGTACCACTGCCGGCCGAGGCGTAATTCAGACGGCCGGGGTTCTGGCGCAACTGCGTCATGAACGCCTTGAAGTCCCCCGGCACATTCTTGGGGTTGACCACCAGCACCTGCGGCACACTGGCCACCAACGCCAGCGGGACAAAGTCCTTCACGATGTCGTAATCCAGCTTGGGATACATGGAAGGGGCAATGGTGTGGTGCACCGCCCCCATGAACAGGGTATAGCCATCGGGTTGAGCCTTGGCAGCAATGCTGGCACCGAGGGTACCCCCGGCGCCGCCTCGGTTATCGATGATCATCTGGCGCCCCGTCAGTTTGGCAAACTGAGCGGAGAGGGGACGGGCAAAGGCATCGGTGCCGCCGCCGGCCGGGAACGGCACGATCAGGGTCACCGGCTTGGCCGGCCAACTGGATTGCGCATGCCCGACCAGGGAGCTGGCTGCCAGGCTCGCTGCGGCAAGGCGCAAAACGTCGCGCCGGGTGCTTCGGGTTGGATATGTCGTCGTCATCTCTGTCTCCTGTCGTTTGATTGAAAAAGTAACCCTGTTCTCAGAATTGCATATCTTCGATATCGGCGGAAGCCGGTATTTTCCCCTGTATCAACTGCCCCCGGTGCCGGTCCAGCCGCTTCAGATCGTAAAGGTAGTTCACCATCAGGCCATAGGACTGGTTCAAGCCCTTCGGCGAAGGATCGCCCATCCAGTTCAGGCGTTCGACACGGGCGCCATTGCCCAAGTGGAAACGCGCCACCGGATCCCGTGGATGGCCATCGACCAGCTCGCGCCCCAGGTAATGCGCGGCACATTGCAGCAGCCAGCGTTTGACCGGCGATCTGGACTCCAACCCCTGGACATTTTCCAGGGCCTGCAGCAGATGGTATCCATTCGGCGGTTCAAAACCCACGGCCCGCCCCAACTCGGCCCGTTCTTTTTCCGGGGTCAGTTCCAACAGGCGTTCGGCGTTTTGTGTCAGCCAGGATCGCAATCCCGGAATCGGGGACAACGTGGCGAACGTCCTGAGCTTGGGAAACTCGGCGCTCAGGGTCTCCACCACGCGCTTGATCAGGGAATCGCCGAAACTGACGCCCCGAAGACCATTTTGCGTATTGCTGATGGAGTAAAAAATAGCCGTCGTGGCCTTGCTCAGATCAGCCGCGACAGCCTGCTCATCCAGCAAAGGGGTGATGCTGTCGGCCATGCCGTCAACCAAAGCCACTTCTACAAATATCAGCGGCTCCTCAGGCAGGCGGGGATGGAAGAAGCCATAGCAACGACGGTCGGAATCCAGCCGGTTTTTCACATCGGCCCAACTGCGGATGTCATGCACCGCCTCATACTTGATCAGTTTTTCCACCAGTGAGGCTGGCGAATCCCAGCTGATGCGACGCAGCTCCAGAAAGCCGACATCGAACCAGGTGGAAAACATGTACTCCATCTCCACATCCAGCGCCTGCAGCCGCTTGTCCGCCTTGAGGCAGGGCAGCATCTCGGCGCGCATGTCCACCAGGAAACGGATGCCCTCGGGCAGGACACTGAAACGCTGCAGCAAGCGCCTGCGCGGTGACACCGTCGCCCGTCGATACCGGACTTGCGCAGCCGCCTCGTCGGGCGTACCCACCGCTGCGGCAAATTTCGCCTGCGCGCTCTTGACCTTCTCGGGATCGGTCATGAACAGTTCGCTCATGAGCAGCCACATGTCGCGCCGCCGTGCCACCGTCGCGCCGCCGTACCACTGGATCAGGACTTTGGCACGGCGCCCACCCTCGACCTCACTGACCTGCGGATCAATGATGGCCTTCAACTCGTCCAGGACACGACGCAGCATGCGCGGCGACAGGGTTTCCTCCTTGTGGCGCAGGCTGGCCGCCAGCCGTTCACGGGTGGAGCGCTCGGCCTGTGCCTTGGATGCACCACCGACGTTCCCCGCGCTTGCGGCATCGGCTGTTCCCGCTGTGCCAACCGAAGGCAAGCCCTTCTTGCCGGCAGGGAGCAAGCCAGACACGCTACGGCTGATCCAATTGGCCGTGTTCATGCCAGCCTCCTGCTTTTCTGGTTCCGCGCCAGTTCTCGCAAGGCTTCCCGCTGACGCGTCAGGTGGGTTCGCATGGCGGCGTCAGCGCCTTCGCAATCCCGCGCCTTGAGGGCCGCAAACACCGCCAGATGCTCGTTCAGGCTTTGCTCCAGTCGTCCCGGCGCATTCAACTGCTGCAATCTGGCCAGCTTGAGGATCTTGCGCAGGTCAGCAATCACCTGTGCCAGCCACCGGTTGTTGGCCAGCGAGATGATGGCCTCATGGATCGCGAAATTGGTTTCGTAATAGTCGATGATTTTTTTTGATCGCGCGTTTTTTTCCAAGCGCTGATGCATCACTTCCAGGGCCGCCAGATCGGCATCACTGGCATGGCGCGCCGCTTCAAAGGCACAGCGACCTTCCAGCAAGGCAATGACAGGAAAAATTTCATCCAGATCCTGCTCGGTCACTTCACTGACAAAGCAACCCCTGCGCGGTTCATGCCGCACCAGGCCCTCGGCCGACAACACCTTGAGCGCTTCGCGCAGCGGTGTGCGGGAAATATTCAGACTCTCGCACAAGGCCGTTTCATCGACAAAGCTGCCGGGCCCCAGTACGCCGGCAAAGATCTGTTCCCGCAGCGTCGTAGCGACCTGGTCATGAAGTGAGTTGTGAATCAACCGCATGGCGCCTGCTTTCATTTCAAACTGGTTGCACTTATCAAGCCTGACGGCCCATCCATCGGGATGAAAATGTGCCGTAATTTTTCATAATTACGGGTAATTATGGGCTGTTTTGACCAACTCACGGCCATAAAAAGAATCAGCGGCCTGGCCAGATCGCCAGGATCAGCGAGAAATGCTATCAATAATATAGCGGCCAGGCGCTGTGAATCAAGGCCCGATGCTGAAATGAAGGCTGTTTTTTCGTTAGCGGCCCGCTGCCGTTTTAGCGGTCCGGTTGTTGGCCCAGAACCACAAGGCGATACCGCCAACCACCATGGGCAGGCACAGCCACTGCCCCATGCTCATGCCCAGAGCCAGCAGGCCGAGGAAGTCGTCCGGCTCGCGAAAAAACTCCGCCGCGAAGCGAAACACGCCATAGCCGACCAGGAACGCCGCTGCCACCTGCCCTGGCTTGCGGGGCTTGCGCGCATACAACCACAGCAGCACGAACAAAAGCAGTCCTTCGAGCAGGAACTGGTAGATCTGGGACGGATGCCGCGGCAGATTTGACCCGCTGCCGGGAAACACCATGCCCCAGGGCAGATCCGGGGAACTGAAACGCCCCCACAGTTCGCCATTGATGAAGTTGCCGACCCGTCCGGCAGCCAGCCCGGTCGGGACGCAGGGCGCCACAAAATCGGCCACCTGCAGCAGCGGTTTGCCGCGGGAGTGAGCAAACCAGAGTTCCGC
>Ga0210129_1000007_pt1 | contig 65684 bp, 87 predicted proteins | sample WestPond_Cattail_2_FD_185582 | JGI IMG/M metagenome (GOLD analysis project Ga0210129, IMG submission 185582) | Wetland microbial communities from the San Francisco Bay, California, USA, that impact long-term carbon sequestration -... | ecosystem: Environmental > Aquatic > Marine > Wetlands ... | reverse complement strand
CGTGGCGGGCCGGGCAGGTCGCCGACGAGATCAGCCGCCGCAAGGCGAGCGCTCGCGTCGACAAGATGATCACGAAGAGGATCGAGGGCTGACGATGAGGATCTTCGGGCGCTACGACGTCCTCGGCCGCTGCACGCTGTGCCGCCGCCGCAGGCTCGCGCCGGTCAACCTCGGGCTCGACATCTGGGCGTGCGCCGCGTGCGTGGCCCTTGTGAACGCCGCCGCCAGCGCGCCGCGCGACCCCGAGTCGATCCCGTTCGTCGGCGGTCCGCTCGCCGGTGCCGTGATCAGCGAGTGGCGCGGCGAACCGTCGCCCGAGCTGTACCTCGTGCGGGGACACGATGACCTCGCGGCGTCGCTGCCGACCGACCGGCCGCCGTGCGGCATCCCGCGGGAAGAGCTCGGGTGGTACGCCTTCGACGACAGCTCGCTCGGCGCCTACCGGTGGCAGGGGTGGCTCGGTGGCGAGTAGGGGCCGCGGGCTGGCGCGGTTGCGCCAGGCGACGGCGTGCTCGCGCAAGGAACGCCACGAGACCGGGGACAATGCCCGCCGGAAGATGCGCAAGGTGATCGCCGAGGGGGACGCCGCGCCGGGCTCGCTCAACGTCTACGCCTGCCGGGTGTGCAGTGGCTACCACGTGGGGCACACCCCCTCGCACCGGCGCGCCGACCCCTGATCGGCGCGCGAAAAATCAAAGAAGATGGAGGTATGGAGATGAGCATTCCGACAGATGGCGATGCGCGTTCATTCGTTTTTTCCGTCCTGAGTGCGGTGACGGAGAACGAGCCGATAACGAATGAGGGACACATCGTCAAGAACGTAACCAAAGACGGGTGGATGATCGGTTTTGAATTGGAGGGAGTTGATGGTGTTCGCGTCTCCTTCTCGGTGAAGATTGATCAATCCTGATCGGCACCGGTGCTGCACCCCCTTGAGATCATGCTCAAGGGGGTGTAGCATTGTCCGCATCAAGCCGAAGAGGAGGGGCTAGAAATGAGGATCAAGGCTGCGGGTAGCTACCTGAAGCGAGGAAAGGCATGACCGATACCCCGAAGCGGTTCCCGTACGGCGGCGGCCCGGCCCGTCGCTACGTCAACCCGCGCAGCGCCGCCGCCGCAGGCTTCGAGGTCGCTGAGCTGCCGGGCAGCGACACCTACTTCGAGCCGCCCTTCGACCACGAGACCGACGGCGCTCCCTCGCTCGCTGCCGAGCCGGGCGTCGAGATCGAACTCGACTTCGACGCCGAGTTCGGCGCGACCGCGGTCGCCCTCGAAGCCGCTGCCGCCGGGCCGTCCGGCGCCGGGCACCTCGCGATCAACGAGTTCGACTACGTGGGGTGGGAGTGCGGCTGCAAGGCCACGGCCAAGACCGGCATCCCCCCGCGGCACTACCGGCAGCGCCTGCCGGGCGACGAGGTCTCGCGCCATGGCACCGACTATATGATCATGGTGTTGCCCGGCAAGGGCGAGATCAAGCAGGCGAAGGGCGAGACGCAGGCGGACGACGCGGGCGACGACGAGCCCGCCGAGGCGGTCGAGTGCTCGACGTGGCGGCCCGCGGTGCGCTCGTGGAAGCGGGCGGGCCGCGACTGGACGAAGGGCAAGCACGGCATCAAGCCGGACGCCCCCGCGGCCGAGCCCGAGCCGTCCGCACCGGCGCAGCACCCGGCCGGGCCGACGAGCGCCGTCGAGCCCGCCGGGGTGGCCGACTTCCCGGCCCGCTGCACGGCGAAGAGCCTCGCGGGCTACGCCGAGACGATGCTCAAGGTCTCGGGCCGGATGGCCGACGACGGGCCGGTCGTGCACCGTCTGCGGCTGGCCGGGGCGACCCCGGGCGGCGCCCGGTGGGTCGCCGAATGGACCGACGGCAAGTTCGCCTCGGCACGTTTCAATGGCAGCGAGGTCAACCTCGCCATGCTGCGCAAGGCGGTCAAGGCCGAAGGCGTCGCTGAGCAGATGACCTTGATCTGACCCAACGAGAGGGGCAGGACGATGGCGACCGGCCACGAGCGCGAGACCGCCCGGCTACGAGTGCTGGCCCTGCGCAGACGCGACCATGAGGACGGCGAGCTCAGCGGGCAGCAGGTCGAGCAACTCGGCCTCGTGCTGCCCGAGCTGCACTGCGGTAGCTGCACGAACCGGATCATCTCCCTTATCTGCTGGGACGCCGAGCGAGGCTGCCTGACGTGCATCCGGTGCGCGGCCACGCTGCATCGGCTCGACCCCGACGGCGATCGGTTCTACACGCTGTCGATCGAGGCGCGCGGGCAGATCCCCGGGATGGGCTACCTGCCGATCGGCGAGGCCCGCGAGATCCTGCTCAGGCTCGGGGCCCGCGAGCTGTAGCGATACACACGTCAACGTGCCCGGCTGGGCAGCGCGGGGTAGCCTGGTCGGGCTTCCTGACGCCCAGGGCAGCGTCGCGGTGGCTTGCCGGTCGTCACTCTCGGGGGAGCACGAGAACGGCCACTACCTCGTCGAGGTAGTGGCCGTTCTGCGTCCTGTGAGCGCCCGTGGGGGGCCGGGCGCTCAGCCGGACGTCTCGGGGGTTTCGGGCTGCTCTCGCGTGATGTTACCGACCGTGGTCTGCGAGACGCCGAGCACCTTCGCAATCCGGTACTTGGTCACCCGGTAGCGACCGTGCAGGCCGAGGACGTCCGCCCGACGGGCCGTGAGCAGGACGTCGAGCTCGGCCTGCTTCCTGTCGATCTTCCTCTGCGTGCTGAGCGCCCGATCGAGCATGGCCTGCCCCTCGGCGTCGAGGCCGAGCTGTCGAACGAGCGCGTCCTGCGCCGATGCGGTCATTCCCTGCCTTCCCTTTCGTCGGTGTGCGGCACGACGCCGCACCTTCGAGGAACACGATAAACCGCACCCCCTTGAGTATGCAAGGGGGTGCGTGTACGGTGCTAGTAGAAGCTACTGACTCCAACCCCCCGGGGGAGAGAATGATCTCGACAGACCTGATCGGCTACGGCCTCGCGGCCGGGATGGGCTTCGCGTGCGGGCAGGCCCCGAACACGGCCCGGCTCTATTGGCGCTTCATCGCCGTTCCGATCGGCATCATCGGCTCCGCGGCTCTGCTCGTGCTGCACGACGAGTCCCTGTTCTCGCTCGCGGGCCGGCTCTTCGTGGCCGCCGTGGTCGGCGTCGTACTCGGCCTGATCGTGGACTTCGGTCCGTGGCGGCCCGGCCGTGGCGACGACAGCGACGAGACACCCGAGCCGCCCTACGACCCCGAGGATCACAAGCCCGAGGGCGAGCCCGTGATCGACGAGGTTCCCCCGGCGCACACCGAGCGCGCCGCTGCATCGGTCGACGACCTCGATCTGTGGGCCGACTTCGAGGCCGCCCCGCCCGCACCGGCCGAGCCGGTCCGCGCGCCCGTCGAGCAGCGTCGGGGGCGGCGGGACTGATGAAGGTGATCAAGGCCATGACCCGGCGCCTCGTGCAGGTGCCGGGTCTGGTCACGCTCGGGCACTACGCGGGCTGGCCCTGCGCGCTGCTGGCGCTCGCGATGCGGGTCGCCGCGGTGCTGTGGGGCTACGCCGCCTGCTATGCCGTCGGTGCCCTGCTGGCGCCCTTCCTGCTCGCTCTGCTGGCCCACGGCTCGGGCATCTGCCCGCGGGGCGCCTGCGGCGTCCTGATGAGCGCCACGCCGACCGACGAGGCCGCGCGCTACCGGTGGTGGCTGCACCACGTGCACCACCAACTCACGAGCAAGGTCACGTGGGCCCTGCTCGCCTCGTGGTTTGTGATCACCTTCGTGATCGTGAACCCCATCCTCTCCGCCGTCCCCGTGATCGCCCTGCTCTTCGTCGAGCTTCGGGCGATCCGGCTGCACTCGTGCCTGCGCCCTTGGTGCCCGTGGTGCAACGGGCGCGGCGGTCACGACGACGGTCCGGTCGAACCGGACCCGACCGGCGGGCTCTCCCGGCCGGTCCCACCGGAAAGGATCAAGGAATATGCACACCGATGACGAGGGTGTCGTTCACCCGCTCGTGCTCGCGCCTGAGGTCGAGTCGGCCGACGTCCACCATGCCTCGTGCGAGACCTGCGGGTCGAGGTGGGCCGGGCCCTTCAAGACCCCGGCGATGGCGGCCAAGGTCGCGCAGCTCGCGAACGCGAGCGCCTACTACGACCTGCCCGCCCGGGTGCGCCCGGCCGGGTCCGGTCTGTGTCACGGCCCGGACGGCCTGCCGGTCGGCACGCCCGGCGCCATGCTGGCCGAGAGCCCGGTGCCGCAGCACGTGCAACTCGGGCAGGCCGCGGGCGACATCGGCAAGACGCTGCTGTTCGTCGGCTACGGCGTCTTCGCCGTGACGCGGGTCGTCACCCTGTTCACGATCGGCGTCGTGCGGCTGGCGATCCGGCTCGGGATGTGGGGTGCGGTCGTGGTCGGCGCGTTCGCGCTCGCGGCCTACCTCGGGTTGCAGGCTGCCGACCCGTACGTGCCGGACGCCGCCACGCTGGCCTCAGTACTCATCAGTGCGACCGGCGTCCTCGTGGCGGTCGGCCTCGTCGTGCTGCTGGCCCAAGGGCTGCGCGGCAAGCTCGCCGAGCCGGTGCCCGCGCCGGTCGAGAACATCGCCCAAACGGACTACTCCACCCCCTTGACTACTGCCGGGGGTGCGAGTAGTGTTTCACCTGTCAGCAAGACCGAGGACAACTCAACAGCCCCACCTCTCGCCCGGCGCGAGGACCGGCCTAGCGGCCGAAACTGAGGACCGCCGGGTAGCCACCCCGAAGGGGGCCGCGGAAAGAGGGGAGTCGGGGCGACGCCCCCGGGCCGCCCGGCCCGGGGGCACTGCTCACCAGAGGGAGTACCGATGGCAGGCACCACCCGAGCCACGAGTAGGGCGGCCAAGACCGCAGGTCCGGGCGAGATCCTCGTTTCGATCAACGGCGAGCTCACCCCCTGCCGCGAGCGGCAGGCCGAGTTCGACGCCTTCCTGTCGCGGGCCGGACGCCCGTCGGCCGCCTGGTCGGCGAACACCACGGCCGGGGTGACGCTGGCCCGGACGCAGGGCGCCGAGGCGATCGAGCTGTGGGCGCACCCGGACGGCCAGAGCACCGGGCACGTGCTGCTCGTGCGCTTCACCCGCAAGACGAACGGCACGGTGCCGTTCGCCGAGGTCGTCGGGGCGGCCCGCCTGCCGGGCGCGCCGGTGGCCGAGGCGGCCGCCGTTGTCACCGAGCCGACCGGCGACGAGCCGGTCGAGTAGCACCCCCGAGAGAAGATGGAGAGGAAGCCAGTCATGCGAGTGATCCATCTGAGCCCCAACGAGGCGCTCGTCGTCCTCGACGCGGTGCACGACGCCACCGAGCGCGGGCTGTCCGTCCGCGTCGCGGACGACGAGGGTTCGTTCAAGGTCAAGATCGGCTACGGCGCCTGGTCGCCCCCGCTCGGCGTGGTCGAGGTGGACGACTGATGAAGCGCGAGGCGCGCACGCTCGCCGGGTCCGGGGTCGCTGTAGCAGCCCTCGGGATCGGCGCGCACGTATTCACGTGGGGCAACCCGGTCGCCGACAAGATCACGATGTGGGTGTTCATCGTTGGTGCCGTGCTCAGCATGATTGGCTACCTCGCCGGAGCGGGCGACAGCGAGGGGAGCGAGGGGTCATGAAGTGCGACGAGTGCGGCTTCGAACTGCCCGGCGACTGGCCGGTTCCGGCCGGGGACAAGGTGCTGCGCGTGCCGTGCCTGCGCCGGGCGATGGGCGGCGGTACGGACCGCGGCGGGGTGATGACCCCGTGAGCGGCCTCGGGGGCTCGATGGTGTGGCGGCACCTCGACGACACGGAATGCCTGCACGCGCTCGCGAAGGACGAGTGGGCGCCCGACGGCTACTACTGCGCGGTCACGCACTCCGACGTGCTGCTCGACGACGGCGGGCCGAACACCGGCCGGATCACGGTCGTGCTCAACAACGACGAGGGCCGGCTCACCCCCGACGAGCCGCTGCGCCCGGTGTTCCCGCAGACGTTGCCGCCCCCGAGCAGGTACCTCGACGGCCCGGCGGGGCGCAGGCGGCACCGGGCGGACACCCCGGACATGTCCCCGACGTGGCCGGAAGCGCTCGCCCACGTCGGGATGTGGGCGGTCTTCTCCGGGATCATCGTTGGCATCCTGTCCGGGGTTGTGTGGGGCGCGCTGTACCTGCTGAGCTAGGCCCGGCCCGCGCGCTCGGCCGGGGCGCGCGGTCCGCACTACACCCCCTTGCGCACATGCTCAAGGGGGTGTAGTGTTTTCTTTATGACGATTTCCAGAAACATCGCTCTTGCCGCCATCGCATTGGACGTCCAGCCGCTGCCGGACCTGTCCGGGGCCAAACTGTCCGGGGCCGACCTGTCCAGGGCCAACCTGTCCAGGGCCAACCTGTCCGAGGCCGACCTGTCCGGGGCCGACCTGTCCGGGGCCGACCTGTCCGGGGCCAACCTGTCCAGGGCCAACCTGTCCGGGGCCAACCTGTCCGAGGCCAACCTGTCCGGGGCCTATCTGTCCAGGGCCAACCTGTCCGAGGCCAACCTGTCCGAAGCCAACCTGTCCGGGGCCTATCCGTTCGGGGCCAACCTGTCCGAGGCCAACCTGTCCGGGGCCAACCTGTCCGAAGCCAACCTGTCCAGGGCCGACCTGTCCAGGGCCGACCTGTCCGGGGCCGACCTGTCCGGGGCCGACCTGTCCGGGGCCAACCTGTCCGAGGCCAACCTGTCCGGGGCCAACCTGTCCGGGGCCAACCTGTCCGGGGCCAACCTGTCCGAGGCCGACCTGTCCAGGGCCTATCTGTTCATCGGCGGGGTGAAGTTCGAGGTCAGACGCGCGTAGGGGCGCGCGGTCCGCACTACACCCCCTTGCGCATATGCTCAAGGGGGTGTAGTGTTTCTCAGGTAGGGCACCGTCCATCCGACGAAGGGCTCACCGATGGCAGAGACGCCGCAGCGAGCGCGCCACCCGCACGATGTGATCCGAAGCAAGGCGCTCGTGATCCTCATGGACAAGCAGGACCCGGCGCCGGACCCGGCCGGGTGGAGCATCTCCGACACGGGCACCGTGTGGACCGAGATCGTGGCGTTCCCCGGTACGGCGCGCGAGCGCCGCACGCAGGTGATCGCGCTCTCGCCAGGCTGTCTGCTGCTCGTCATTCCGTTGCTTTACGACCCCGAGTTCACGAGCACAGTCGAGGACTTCGCCACCCTTGCGGGTGCCGAGGCTCACTGGAAAGGATTTTCAAGTGTCTGACCGCGAAGAGTCGCGCATCGAGCGCGTGCCGGGGCAGGTGAGCGCGTTCGAGCACGCAACGCGCCGCGCGCTGGCCCGCCTGATCGAGGGCGGCACCACGGCCGAGGCGAGCCGCGAGTTCCTGTCGTGGCCGAGCCGGGCCGACAAGCAGTGGGGGGTCGCGCTCGCCGAGACCCTCGCCGAGGCGGTGCGTCGCTCATGAGCCCCGACCGTCCTACGGCCCCGAGGCTGCCCGCCACCGATGCGGGCACGACCGCGGGCAACCGCTACGAGGCGCCCGGCCCGGCCGACGTGCTGCGCCGCATTCCCGACCTGCTGATCGGCGACCTGATCGCCTTCGAGGGCCGGGTGCGCGAGGTGGCGCGAGTGCGGCTCAACCCGCAGAAGCCCGGCGAGGTGTGGCTCGGCCTGGTCGACGACCCGATCGACGAGACGAGCGGCCACCCGATCGTGCGCCGGTACGTCGCCGAGGCCCGGGTGCGGGTGCTGCGCTCGTCGTGGGAGGCCCCGCGGTTCGAGCTCGACCCGGACGCGCGGTAACGGCCATGACCGCCCGCTACCGCGAGACCTCAGCCTGCCCGCCGGGGCGCTGCTTCGAGTCCGAGGCCGTCGGCGCGACCGGCTACTCGTGCGCCGGTGAGTGCCTCGTCGCGCTCTCGATGGCGGGCCGGTTCATCGCCGACGTGCCCGCGCCCGAGCTGTTCGGCGAGGGCCTGCCCGCGGCCGTGGCCGACATCGAGCCGGACGACGGCAGCGACATCGAGACCGCGCCCGAGTCGTGGGCGCAGCTCACCTGCCCCGACTGGACGTCCTGACCGTTCGCCGATCGAACTACTGCACACCCTTGCGCATGACGTCAAGGGGGTGCAGTATTGAGGGGACACATCCGACCGAGGGAAAGCAAGGACATGACTACGATTCCGAACCGGCCGGTCGCGCCGGCTACGGGGGAGGCGACAGAGCAGCACCCCGACCTCGCGCGTCTGCGCGAGCTCGCGGGAGCGGTCGAGGCCACCGGCGCCGCTCTTGTCGCCACGCAGGCCGCGTACGAGTCCGCGCTGCGCGACAGCGGCTACGACGAGCCCGGCGACGACCCGCACGTCATCGCCACCCGCGAGGCGCGCGACGCCGTGCGGATGGCCCACGCGGCGGCAGGGGACCGGCTCGACGGCGTGCTGTCGGACGGCCCGACTCTGCTCACCCGCGAGACGACCGCGCTCTTGTCGAGGCGCTCGCTCGGCCGGTGGGCCGACACCCGGGCGGCAGACGAGCTCACGACCGCGGTCCGGCAGATCGTCGCCGCGCTGAGCATGGGCCGCGCGGTCCGCATCGAGGTGATCTGATCGTGCAGACCTTCCTACCGCTCCCGGACTTCGCCGAATCGGCCGCCGTGCTCGACCGGCAGCGTCTCGGCAAGCAGCGGGTCGAGGTGCTGCAACTGCTCGGGGCGCTCACCGGACAGCGCCCCGGGTGGGTCAATCACCCGGCCGCGAAGATGTGGCGCGGCCACGAGGTCGCGCTCGCGCAGTACGGGCTCGCCGTGGTCGCCGAGTGGACATCGCGCGGCTACCGCGACACCTGCGGGGCGAAGATCGAGGCGCTCGTCGTCGGCATCCCGGACCCTGGGGCGCCGCGGTGGCTCGGGGACGGGGCGTTCCACCTTTCGCACCGCTCGAACTTAGTCCGCAAGCTGCCCGAGCACTACGCCTCGCTGTGGCCAGGCGTGACCGGCGACCTGCCCTACGTCTGGCCGATCGCTTGAGCGGCACTAACTACACCCCCTTGAGCAACTGCCCAAGGGGGTGTAGTGTCATAAGAGACACGCCGACCAACCGGAGGGACCATGACCCGCACCATCGTGTCGCCGACCGAGCAGGCCGTGCAGGCGTACGAGACCGCCGTCGGCGCTCTTCGCCTCGTGGACGCCATCAACGGCGGCTCGGACGGCAACGGCACAGCAGTGAACGCCGACGCCCACGCGGCGGCCTCGATGGCGCTGCGCGCCTCGCTGGCGGCCTTCCTCGTGCTCACCTGCCCCGGCGGCGAGCAGGCGTATTACGCGGCGGCAGCGACCGAGATCTACGAGGAAATGTTCACGCAGGGCCGCGGGGTGGCCGAGTCCCTCGGCGTCTTCCTGTCGCTCGGCTGGCAGCACACTGACGGCGCCCGGCCCGGCCACGAGCCATACACCGAGAGCTGCTCGGCGACGGGCGGCTCGTATCTGGCCCGGGGCGCCTGCTCGTGCGGTCACTACGGGCCGGACCGGCTCGCCCCGTCCCGTAGTGACCGCGCGACGCAAGAGGCGCGCACGCGGGCGCAGGCCGACGCGCTCGGCCATGCCTCGTGGCCGGTCATCGAGCCGATCATGCCCGTGCCCACCGGTTGAAAAGAATCTTGCCGTACCCCTTGACGCCATACTCAAGGGGGTGCAGTATAGAGGTACAGAGAACGGGACGGGGAGGACCCCGAGAGCCCCCCGCCCGTTCTCCCCCAAGCTCCACCGGTGGTCGGCTGAAACCGACCCCGGGCCGCGAAAAGAGGACCACGGCCGATACTCGCTGGCAGGTGATGCCGGGCGTGAGGCGCGTCATCCTCGAAGTAGTCGGCCCGGACGCGCCGCAACCGGCCACCGGTGGGAGCGGCACTACGGTAGGGGCTCGTGCAGTGGGAGTGCACGAGCGAGGAAGCAAACCGGCGCCCGAACTCGGCCTCGGCCGAAAGCCGGTGCCCTGCCGTAGCAACAGCACCCGGTGCCGCGCCGGGTGCCCGACGGAAAGAGATCACTACATGATCAAGCACTTCCGGGCCCGAACTCGCGCGCTCGCCGCGCTGGCCGGGCTCTTCGCCTTGCTCGGGGCACTGAGCCTCGTCCCGAGCGCGCAGGCCGCGAGCAACGCGGGCGCCTGCACCAACCACTGCTGGACGCAGACGAACGCCTCGGTCTTCAGCCCCGAGGCAACCCGGATCAACAGCACGATGGACTACCAGTGTGACTCGATGGGCGCGGTCACCGGATTGGGGTGGACCGGCGCCGAGCCGATGTGGGCGAACGCCCACGACGGCGGCACTGTCGAGACCGGCATTATCAACTTCGCCGGTGACAACGGCAACCCGGTGTTCTACTGGGTCCGCTACGGCGGCAGCTACGGCACCGGCGTGCAGATCTACTCGACGCACATCCGGGCTTACCCAGCCACGCACTACCCGATGCGCACGCAGTGGAACTCGGGCAATAGCACGTGGACGATCTACGACAACGGCACGCTCACGGGCACGCTGTCGAGTCCTACGGGACCGATCCACCAGGCGGCGGCCGGTGCCGAGGCCGTCGGCAACGGCTCGACCTTCGGCAAACTCAAGGTCGACACCTACGGGCTGCAGCGGGTGCAGAACGCGGTCACCTACGCGGGCTGGCCGGGCGCTGCGGCGAACACGTTCTACAACGGACCGCCCTTCAACGCGCCCCTGATCTCGACCAACAACGAGATCGCGACCAGCCTCATCGGTTCCTGCTGAAAGGGATGCCACTGATGAACATCAAGACGAAGATTTTCGGCACCCTCGTGGCCGTGGCCCTGCTCGGCGGCGGTACGGCCGCCGCGCTCTCGGCGCAAGCGGCGGCGCCTGCTGCCGCGCCCTCGGTGGCCGCGCTGGCCGCCGCGGGCGGGGTGACCAGCCACGACATCGAGCTCGTGCAGCGCGAGGCGTCCTACTCGCTCGCACAGGGTGGCCGGGCCGACGTGGTGCGCGCCCCTGGCGAGGCCGTCAAGGCGCTCGTGCTGGCCCCCGGGGAGGACCCCGGGGACGGCGGCAAGGCGTTCGGCAAGACCGTGCTCGTCGCCCGCGTGGACGGCGGCGTCGACGCCTCGCTCGCCGTCCCGCACCGGATGGACGAGAAGCTGCCCGCGGTCGACACGATGATCGTCGTGATGGACCCGGACGACGGGCACATGATCACGACCGTCTACCTCGCTGCCAGCGACACCCGCGGCAAGGCGCGCTTCGCGCTCGCCGAGCTCGGCGCCTCGCCGGTCTCGGTCGACATCCCGGCGAAGGGCAAGATCCTGATCAAGATGTGACGAGGCTGTTCGATTCCGGCTACGGCCCGACCCGTGCACCACGGGTCGGGCCGTTCTGGCGTCCGGGATTGCGCATCTACTCAAGGGGGTGTAGTATCGAGCCATGACGACGTACGGACAGGCATGGCGGCAGATCCAGGAACTTTCGATGATCGTATTCGAGTGCGAGGTCTGCGAAGAGATCTTCAAGGCCGAGCCTGAGCGCTCGATCTGCGGCGTCGTCCTGACCGCCTGCACGCCGTGCGTGCAGGACCACCTCGGGTGCTGCGCGGACTGCACCGCCCAAGAGCGCGACGCGCTCGACGACTGACCACCGGGAGAGATCATGGAAATCCGAGTCACGCGCGAGACCGTTCGCTCGGTCCGCCTCGAAGAGCGTCACGTCCGGGTCGGCGGCGAGGTAGCCGTGCGCGTCCGTCAGCCGTGGGGCGACGCGCAGTTCATGCCCGACCTGCTCGTCGAGACCGGCGTCGAGGGCGATGTCGTCGGCACCGGCGCCCGCCGCTACTCAATCACGCTCAAGGGCCGGGTGCTGACCGGCAAGGGCGCCCTGCACGCCACCCGGCGCGCCGAGCGCACGTGGACCGGCGAGACCGCACTCAAGGCGTTCCGGGGCGAGCAGCACGAGGGCCGCGAGCTGCGCGAGCCCGAGTTTCCGGCAGCGCTCGCCCACCTGCTCGCCGGTCCGGCCGCGCTCTCGCTGGCGCTGGCCGAGGTCGAGCGGCTCGGGGCGCGGGCATGACCGCCGAGCGCATCGACGGCCCGCCGACGATCACCCTCGACGCGGCGCAAGAGGTGGTGATCGCTGCCCTCGAAGGGCGGCTCACCACCGGCCGGGTCGGCTTCGGGTGGACCACGGTCGAGAACGTCGAGGACGCCGGGGCGGTTCGGCACGAGCGGTGCGTCGCCTTCGACCCCGTGCTGCCGGACGGCACCCGCAAGACCTTCATCGCGACGATCGAGGAATGGGGAACATGACTGATCACGACATGACGCCCGTCGAGGTGGCGGCGTCCACCCTGGCGGGCAATGTGCCCGGCACGATGGCCGAGTGGAAGGCCGTCCTGCTCGCGGCTCTCGCGCTCGGCTATGAGCTCGGTGATCTGGTCGCCGCGGCGAAGGGCCAGCGTAACCCGGCCGCCTTCGGCGAGGCCCTCGGCGTGGCGGCCAAGGTCTCCGCGGCCCGGGGGCGGACCGACGTCCCCCGGCACCGGCGGCTCGTCGTTCACTCGTGGCCCTCGGGCCACGGCCCGCGGCGCCCCGAGGACGACCGGTGAGCGCCCGCAAGCCGGTGCCCGCGGTCGCGGCGGCCCCTGAGCGCGGCGCAGGGGCCATCCGCGTGGACTTCGCTGCGGCGCTCGGACAGACCGGGGCCTACCGGCGCCGATGACCCGTTCGGACTACTGCACCTCCTTGCGCATCGTGCTCAAGGGGGTGTAGTGTTTCTCTTGTCAGGCACCGCAGGGCACTAACACCGGGAATGATCATGAAAATCATCGTGCCATCGAAACACTTCACCAACCTGCTCCTAGCGCTCCTGCCGCTGGCGTCCAAGGACTCGAAGAACCCGGTCCTGTGCTGGATCAAGCTGGACCTGTGGTGCGGATCGCTGTACGCGACCGCAACCGACCGGCATGTCGCGGGCATCGGCCGAATCGACGTGTCGGGAGACGGCGAGACCGACGGCTGGACGGGCCTGATCGACTCCGACGACGTGAAGCCCCTGGTCGCTCAGGCGAAAAAGTTCAAGGGACTGGTCGAGGTCGAAGCGAACGAGACCGCACTGACGGTTGGAGGCTATTCCGCAGCTCTGCGCGAAGGGGGCTATCCGAAGGTCGGCGCGATCATCTCGAAGGCGCTGGAGACCGACATGGACCTGAAGACCCCGATCGGGCTGAACCCTACGCTGGTGGGCAAGTTCGCCGCAGCGAGCAAGCTGCTCTGTGACGGCATGCCGGCGGAATTCTGGGCCGGTGGCCCCCGGAGTCTCCTTGTCATGACTTGCGGCCCCGACTTCGTCGGAGCAATCATGCCGACCAGGACCGCGCTAACGGATGATACCCGGCGCGGACAAGCCGGTAACGGCCTGGAATCGTTCCTCCAGACCACCTGAACGATGACCCGTTCGGACTATTACACCCCCTTGCGCATCGTGCTCAAGGGGGTATAGCGTTTCTCTTGTCAGGCACCGCAGGGCACCAACACCGGGAGTGATCACGATGCGATTCGACAGCCCCTCGAACTTCGGCCCCGCCCACTTCGCCCCGACCGGCACGACCGCCGAGCTCGACTTCGGCGACATTGACGCCGTGGCTCAGCCGCAGCCCACCGAGGGTCAGATGAAGTTCGTCGCCGACCTCCGCGCCGCCTGGCAGGAGGCCGAGGACGAGATCGCCCGGCTCACCGGCCGCGAGGCCCGGCGCCCGGCGTGGCAGGACCCTGCCAGCCGCGAAGAGGCGTTCGCGATGATCGACAACGGCAAGGACGCCCGCGACGCCATTCGCGCCGAGCTGCGCGACGCTCGCCGCGCGCACCGCACTCACCGAGGACCGGCCCGCCGTGGCCGGTAGGCGCCCGAGCCGGGCGGACGTCGAGGCGTTCTACGCCGACTACCCGGTCGAGTACGCGGCCTGCCGGACCTTCGGCCACGGCCCCGAGCGGCCCTACGCCGTCGAGCGGCCCAACGGCCCGAACGGCATCGTCGAAGTGACCCGCATCTGCCGCTGTGGCCGCCTGGTCACCCGCACCTACACCGCGGCCGGACGGCGGGCCACAGCGGCGACGAGGGTCGCGGCGCCGAACAAGCCGCGCTACTACGCCCTGCCCGGCATGGGCCGAGTCAACGCTGCCCGGATCGCTCAGCGGGCGATCGAGGCCGACGAGGAAGCTGTCGAGCGCAAGGCAGCGCGCAGGCGGGCGAGAGCGTCCAAGGACTGAGCTCCCGGGGCATGCTGGGAGCACCACCCACCGAGGAACGAGGACACGATGAGCACCACGCAGCAGATCCCCCGTCCGGACCGGACACGCGAGCTCGGCGCCGTCCGGCCGGACGTCCGGACGCCCTACCGTCCGCCCTACCGGCCGGCCTACCGTCCGGCCTACCGTCCGGCCTACCGTCCGGACGCCCCGCCCGTCCGGACGGTAGGCCGGACGGACGGACGGACGCTCACGGTTGGACGGGCGTCCGGCGTCCTGCTGCTGGCCGCCGTGCTCGGCGGCCTGACCGGCGGCGTCTACGCGCTCGTCACGGCCAGCCCGCTGCCGGTCGGAACCGTGGTCGGCGGCAAGACGCCCGGCCCGCCTCCGGCGACGTCCGCCCCGCCGCAGACGACCAAGCGGGCGGTCACCCCGAAGCCGTCCGGCTACGTCCGGACGGTCGCGGCCTCGCCGCGGGCGGCCTCGGCCGCGAGCCCATCCCCGCGGGCGTCCGGACGCGCCCCCGAGCCCTCGCCATCGCCGTCCGGGGTGGTCACGCCCACCCCGCCGCCTCCGTCACCTGACGGCGTCGTGGACCCCTCCCCGCCATCGCCCCCGGCCGACGTGTTGCAGACGTGCCCGAACAGCACGGTCCGGGTGAAGGACCCAAAGGACTGCCCGGTGTTGATCGACCCGAACGAGGGCGTTGGTCCGCCTCCCTCGGCGCCCTGAGTCCCGGTGGACACAGAACGGGCCCCCGCGAGTCTGCGGGGGCCCGTTCTGTGTCCACCGGGAGGACGTCTACCAGCATGCCCTACGCGAGCTGCGCGAGCAGGTACAGCTCGCCCGTGAGCGCGACCGCGAGCACGACCGTGAACGCCGACTCGGCGAGCGAGTGCGTCCGCCTACTGCCCGCCGCCCGCTCGATCGCCGACCGCTTGGCTGAGACCCGAAGGCCGAGCCCGAGGCGCTTGCAGCCGCGCCACGGCCACAGCGGGATGCCCTTCGGGATCGACCGGCCGCCCTTGCCGAACAGGAAGTCGAACGGGAACAGGTGCGACAGCCACCCGAGGGCCGGGCCGTAGCAGGGCCACGGCAGGCCGAGGAACGCAACCAGCACGAGGACGGCCACCGGCCACCCCCACCAGTGCACGGCACCCCGATGCCCGAACGCACGCTTGAGCCGCCCGCGGTTGTCGGCGTCCGGCGAGAACCGGCCCGCCGAGAACGGCACGGCCAGCAGCGCGGCGGCGGCCACCTCGGCGACCGACAGCGGCGCCCACCCGGCTCGCGGCGCGAGCTCGATCTGCACGAGGCCGACGCCGACGACCACGACCGCCGCGCCGATCCTGTGACCCGGGCCCATCATTTTGATCTCTCCTCCACGGGATCGGACATTCCTCCCCTAACGTACTGCACCCCCTTGACCAATGTCAAGGGGGTGCAGTGTTAGCCGTTTCAGAAGATGATGTCGCCCCGCCTCGTCTCGCCAGTCTCGAACCGCTCGGCGTGCGGCCACGTGGTGTACTGCACGCGGCCCTCGCGCTTGCGCACCGAGAGGTTCTCGCAGTGGTTGCCGATCATGGCGTCGCACTTCGGGCAATCGCGCATCTCGACTTCGGCCTTGATCTGCCCGGCGCTCTTCTCGGCGACCTCGACCTCGCCGAGCGGGTCCTGCGCGGGCTCCCACTCGGTCATCGTGACCGTGGCCTCGACCACCGAGTGTGGGCCGCAGCGCGACGAGGTGGCGTCCTTGCGGTCGGCTTCCATGAGCGCGAGGTCGAGGCGCGAGCGACGGGCGAGCGCGTGCCGCTCGACCCGCCCGTCGCTGCACCGGATGGCGTAGACCTTGAAGGTGCCCGGGGACACCATCAAGGCTGCACCGTGGAGATCTTGATTCCGGCCTCGGCAGCGTTCTTGGCCGCTCGCAGGTAGTGACTAGCGCAGAACCGGTACCGAGCATCGGGGTGAAGCTCGTCCCAGCATTCATAGACGGCATCTTCGGAACATCCGCGCCCTTGGCACATTCTGATCACTCATTCTTGATGTTGACGGCTTGATCCGTTTCGGTTCCTGACACGAGAAACACTACACCCTCTTGAGCATATGCGCAAGGGGGTGTAGTACGTCGCCGCCGATCATCGGCGGCTCGCCCGCTTCCGGGCCGCCTCGGAGTTGGTGCCGAGCAGCGCGGCCAAGGTCGGCCAGTCGTTCGGCCGACCGGCCCGCTCCCACGCGGCCCACGCCTCGGCCTCGGGCACGCCGGGCTCGGGGGCGTCCTCCCATGCCGTCCGTCCGGACACCGGACGCTCGGCGAGCGCCGTCCGGACAGCCGCCCGGTCGGACCCGTTGACCGTCCGGACGTCCGGGCGTCCGGGCGGACGCGCGTCCGGCAGGGCGCGGGCGGACGCGCGTCCGTCCGGCATGGGGGTGAGGGCGGACGCCTCGAACCGGACGGGGGCGGACGGCTCGAACCGGACGGGCCCGGCGTCCGGCGTCCGGGCGAGCACCCCGGACGCGACCTGATCGAGGGCGGACGGGAGGATGGCGGACGGGTCCGCCCGGTGGGCGGACACGAGGGCGGCCACGGCCGCGGGCGGCAGGGCGCCCGTCCGGGTGAGGGTAGAGAGCGTCCGGCGGGTGGCCGAGTGCTCGCGTCCGGGCAGAACGATCCGGACAAGCAGCATCGCGGCCCGCCGCTGGCCGGTCTCGGCCCGCGCGAGCGCCTGCGTTCCCTCGACCCGGCGGGCCAGCGTGAGCCACGTACGGGCCGACTCGACCGGCGCCGTGATCCACAGTCTGAGCGGGATGCGGTCCGGCCGCTCCTCGCGCCGCACCTCGCCGAGCGTGCCGAGCAGCTCGCGCACGCACAGCTCGATCACGATCGACAGGCTTAGCGGCGCCACGACGTGCCACGCCCAATCGCTCGGCCGCTCGGCCGCCGCAGCGTTCATCAGCACCGACGCAGCAATGGCCGCGTGCGCCGTGATGCGCCACCCGGCGACCGGGATACGACGGCGCACCCCGATCAGGTAGCGCCACGAGGCGGCCACGATGAGCAGGTCGATCACAGCGGGCAGCGTGGCCGCTGCGAGGGAGACCTCATGCCCCATGACCTGCACGGACCCAAGGTGAGTGCCCCGGGTGTGGCTCTCGGCCGCCGCGTACATGGCGCCCCACGAGTTGACGAGCCCGGCCGCGCCGATGCCCACGAGCAGCAGGCCCGACAGCACCCGGCTGAGCCAATACGAGCGCTCGGTGTCGGCGTGCTCGGTGTTACCTGATCCCCTGCGGAACCTCATGATCGTAACTCTCCGTGTAGATCGTCCAACCGCGTTGGACGATGCGCGAGTAAGGGCGCATGACCTTGCCTTATAGGGGTCTGAAACCGTCCAATCATGATCCACTTGGACGATCTTCCGGACGATCCTTGGACGATCGTTGGACGATTCGATCACACAGAGTGAATCGTCCAACAGGCTACCTCAACGCTACACCCCCTTGAGCACAGACTCAAGGGGGTGTAGCGAAACCGGGTGCACTACGCCCGGCGCGAGGCCCCACCGGCGCCGCGGTGGCGAGCGCCGAGCCGGTAGATATCGGCACCGTTCGGGCCGACGCCCCGCAGGCGTTCGAGGTGGCCCTGATTCGTCAGGACCCGCAGGTAGGCCGAGACCGAGCTGCGCCCGTCCGTGGCCTCGGCGATCGAGAGCGCGTCCTGCGCCTCGCCCCGGGTGAAGCCGGTCATGCCCCGGGCGTTCGCCAGCGCGGCGAGGCACGCGAGCACGGGCTCGGGCACCTTGACCGTCTGGTCCTCGCGCCACGTGCGCGAGCGCCAGGCGTCCACGAGCGCCGCGCGCTCGGCAGGGGTTCGGCTGGCCTCGCGTGCTGCTGCCCACGCGGTCACGTCCTGCATCCGGTCGAGCGCGACCGACATCGAGTCGAGGGTGTCCATCCCCTCGGTCCGGCCGCCGTCCGGGCCGTCGTCCGCCTCGTCGTCGAGCTCCCCGGACGCCGAGGCGTCTGCCAGCATGGCCGCCGCCATCGCCTCGGCGTCCGGGTCGGACGCCTCGACCCACGGCGGGGCGTCCGGGTCGATCGCCCGGACGTTGCCCGCCGAGCCGGACGCGGCGAGCGCGGCCTCGACCGCCTCGTCGTCCTCGGCCCCCGGGCCGGACGCCCGGACGCCGGTCGTCCGGACGTCCTGAGCGTGGGCGGCGTCCGGACGCTTGCGCTGTCCGGCCACCCGTGGGCCGGACGTCCGGGCCGGACGCTCGGCCGGACGGACGTCCGGGGTCGCGTCCGGCGTCCGGGGGTCCGGGTGGGCCACCGGTGCAGCCGGACGCGCCTTCGCGGCCGGGCGGTCGCCGAGCCGGGGCACGATGTCGCCCGGGGTCGCCGGGGGCAGCGTCTCTGCCTCGTCGTCGAAGGCGAGGTCGTCCGGCACGTCCGGCCCGTCCACGCCATCGGCGGGCGGCTCGCTCACGAGCGGGTCGGCAGTGAGCGGCACGCCGCCCGAGCCGGTAGCGGGCTGCGAGGTGGCCGCCTGCTCGGTGGCAGAGGCTCCCGCGACCCTTGCCGCCGAACCGACGATCATCGACTCGTTGCCCGGCAGCACGCGCGACGTGCTGATCTTGCGAATGGTCATCACGTCGTGCAGCTCGTACGTCCGGCCCGCCGACCACTCGTCGTTGAGGGTGATCAATACGGTGCCCTTGGCGCCGTCGCCGTACTTGCTCATGTCCGGCATCCCGCGGTCGCGCCAATCCGGGATGATGTTCGTCTGCTCGATGGCCCGCCGCACTGGCAGCACGGCGATACCGAAGGCGTTCGCCTTGACGTCGCCCGAGCCGAGGTGCTCCAGCACGGCGCGCTGCGAGGCAATGATCAGGATCACGAGCTCGGACGCGCCAGCCTTGAGGATGCCGTTCACGAGCTCGATCGCCCGGCGCCCCTCGGGCGTGCGCTTGGTCATCAGGAACGACGCCTCGTCGATGATGACCAGCTCGACCGGCTCTTCGGCCGTCGGGATGTGCTTGCTGCGGCCACGCTGCCCGTTGAGCTCGGACCGCTCGGCGATGAGATCGTTCGCTCGCTGCAACGCTGCGAGCGCGCCGTGCACGCTCTTCGGGCCGCCGAACACCCGGTGCACGGCGGGTGCCCAGTTCGCGGCGTCCTTCATGCCCTTGAGGATGTCGATCATCGTGATGCGCACGAGCGGCCGGTTCTGCGCGTCCCGTGCCCGGGTGAGGTGCTCGACGATGTTGTTGATTAGGTTCGTTTTGCCGCCGCGGGTACCGGCGATGAGTACCCAATGCACGCCGCCGTCGTTGTTGACGATCTCGATGCTCAACGGCTTCTCGGTCTCGGGGTCCTTGCCGATCTTGAACGATCCGATCGGCGGCACCCGCGTGAGCGGGAAGTCGGGCGCAAGCGGATGTGCGACGGGCTTCGACCACGGGTTGGTGAGCCACGTCGAGATCTCGATGTGGCCGGCGTGCGTCGCCGACGCCTGCACGCGGACCTTGCCGGGGGCGAGCCCCTCGGCGGCGGCCACCTTCTCGGCGAGCTCGCCGCTGCGGGCGATGGCCGAGGCGGTCTGCCCGGTCGCGCGGACGTCGACCGTCCGCTTGTTGCCGACCGCGGTCTTCGCGGTGCCGACGATGGCGGCACCGGCGATGCCGACTTGCCGGGCGACAGGGCCGAAATCGCGCTGCGCCCGCTCCCAAGCGATCTTTGCGCCGATGAAGTTCGCGACGTAGAGCCACGCCCACGCGAGGCAGCCGAAGAGCCAATACACGATCATCATCGTCTGATTGATCACGTCCATGTCGAGCCGGTGCATCACGTGCCAGAGCAGGACCCACCCGGTGCCGACGACGGGCAGGGCACCGGTCCGGATCGCCCACTGACGGGCGATCCGGTCGTTTGGTGTGATGTGCCGCTGCGTCGCGTAGGTGATGATTGTCAGTCCGGCACCGATGGAGATGATCAGCGCCGGGTTGCCCCAGAACGCGAGGGGCACGCCGAGCAGCGCAAGCAGGATGAGAAAGATCGGCGTAAGCCGGGTCGCGGCCCGCTTCCCGATCCACTGAGCCGCGCTGATCACGGCCACTGTCTTGAGGCCCACCGGGCGCGACCTGATCAGGCCGCGCCCGTGCCCCCGTCCACCTCCCCCGTGGGGGTCGTAGGGGTCGACTTCGCCCTTCATCAGGCCGTCTCCCCCCAGTAACTGGAGTTCGGGTCCATCCCGGGGATGTGCCCGCCCGTGGCCTGCGCGGTCTCGCGGACGCCCTCGTAGGTCGAGGCGTAGTCCTGCGCGTGGTTGGTCATGCCGACGGCCGCCTCGCTCAGGTGCTCGGCAGCCTCGTCGAGACCGGCCATCACCGAGGGGTGCATGTTGACCTCGGCTTCGAGCATCTCGCGGTGTTCGCGCAGCTTGTCGCCGATGTCGGAGAGTTCCTGCGCGAATTGATCGGCCCACGCGCTGTGCTGCGCGTCGGTCTCGGGCGCCTGCCCGAGGGCGTCCGCGCCGCCGCCGTAGCCGCCGCCGCTCGTGGGCTGGGACATGGGGTTTCCTCCACTGCTCGTTGTCGTCGGCCCGGCGGGTGCCGGGCTCGGGCTCGGGCTCGGGCTCGGGGTCGGGGTCGGGATGTCCCCGCCGCAGACGACCGAGACCGTGGTCGCCCCGGTGCCGGTGGTCGTCTTCGGCGGTGCGGGGGCCGGTGCGGGCGCCGTACCCTGCGGCTTGGTGCCTCCGGGTGCCGGACGGCCAGCGGCAGGAGAAGGACGGCGCCCAGATGGTGCCGTGGGCCGCGCCGGGAGCGGGCGGGACGCAGGCTGTCCGCCCCGCCCGCTCCCGGCATTACCCGAGCCGCCCAGTGGCAGCCCGGCGCCGGTCATGTACGTGCCACCCGGCAGCCACGAGCGGCGAGGCTTCGTACCCTTCGGGTAGATCGTCATCCCGGGGCCGACTTTGATCGGCTTGTTCCCCTGCGGCGAGCCGCCGCGACCGCCCGGGCGGCCGCGACCTCGGCCACGGCCGCCCGTCCACGAGCCGCGCAGGGGGATCTCGCTCTTGCCCTTGCGTCGCCGGTAGACGTTGACCGCCCGGATGACCGAGCGCCCTGCGGCCCCACCGAGGCGATGCCGCAGGTTGTCCGTGTGCGTGTGGTACGCGACGCCGCGCCAGAAGCCCCCGCGCCGTGACGAGCGGCGCCGGGTGGTCCGGCGCCGCGTGCCGTAGGCATACCCGCCTCGGCTACCTCTTCCTCGGGTCGACATGGCTCACCCCCCGAGCGTCCAGAGCCAATCCCACAGCGCGCGGCCGACGGGCGAGCCTCCCAGCAGGGTGAAAAACACCCCACAGAAGATCAGCTCGATTGCCCACAACCGACGTGCCGCGATCATGGCGATGATGCCTACGAGAGCGCCGCCCATGAGCAGCGCTACGACGGCCACGTTCGCGTGGCCCGATCCGCTGGCCGCCGCCGCTGCGGTTGCCTGCCCTACCATGTGCAGCATCTGCACTCCTCCACAGGTGTGCGTGGGACCTAGTAGACCTACGATACTACATGCCCTTGCGTACGTCGATGGGTGGCGTGTTCCGCGAGGCCCGGACCGGCGAGGTGGTGGCGAGATGAAGTGCGACGGATGCGACGGCCTCGGCGAGGTGCCCGACCCCGAGGTCGGTACGTCTGCGGCCAGGCGGCCACGCGGTTACCTCGAACGTGGCTGGCGCAAGCAGTGGTTGCTCGGCAAGCTCGCGCGGTCCGAGGGCACGCACCGCGACCTCGCGCAGGCGCTCGGCGTCGTCCCGTCCGCCGTGGGCATGTTCGCCCGGCGGCACGAGGCCGAGGTCGACGCGATGCGCGAGGCGCTCGCACAGCAGCTCACCGGGCTGTGGATCGCCGACAAGCTCTCGCGGCTGGCCGAGATGCAAACCGACGTCGAGGACATCAACAACATCATCGCCGACAAGATCGAGGCGGCCACGCCCGCGCCGGTCAACCCGCTCGAACCGGGCGACGAGCGCGCCGACAAGCCGAGCGCGACCGAGGATCTTCCCGTGTGGCTGCGCACCAAGCTCTCGATCCTGCGGGGCGCGGCCGAAGAGCTCGGGCAGATCCCGAACAAGGTCACGATGCAGGTCGGCGGAAGCATCGTCACGTACAAGCTTTCGGGGGCTGACCTCGATCAGATCTGACCGAGGACGATCAAGCCGTGGAGGGCTGATCATGAACATGGACAACATCAACTCGACCGGTCGCGTCGAGCTCTGCTGGCCGATCACTGGTCAGGCTCCCGCGACGGCGTTCGGCGCCCCGCCCGGCGGCATGCCCACGCTCGGCGAGGTCGAGGCGCTCTTCGTCGCGTGGGTCCGCGAGGCCCGGCGCCGCGGGTGCCCGGACTCGGCGGCCGTGTGGACGCCGAATGCCTGCGCCGACACGCCCTCGCTCGTGGCCGTGTGGGACGCCGGGCCGCCGAAGGTGACCGCTACCGAACGAACCGCGCTCGCCGAGCGCGGGCCCGAGGCCGACCTGCCGTGACCCTGCCCACGGCTGGCCTCCCGGTCGGCGTGACGGGCGAGGCGAAGGCGCTCACGCACCACTACGCGCCGCGCGGCAGCGCGGTCGAGGTGCTGCAGAGCCGCGGCGCCGAAGTAGTCCTCAGCGGCCCGGCCGGTACGGGCAAGAGCCGAGCGTGTCTCGAAAAGCTGCTACTGCAAGCACTCAAGTACCCGGGCATGCGTGGGCTGATCCTGCGCAAGACACAGGTCTCGCTCGGCTCCTCGGCCCTCAAGACGTGGCGGCGCGACGTGGCGGGCGAGGCGCTGCTCAACCGCACACTGTGGTTCTACGGCGGCAGCGCCGAGGAACCGGCGCAGTACCGGTTCGCCAACGGCTCGACGATCCTCGTCGGCGGCATGGACAAGCCGACAAAGATCATGTCGACCGAGTATGACGTGATCTACGCGCAAGAGGCGACCGAGCTCACGGTCACGGATTGGGAGTACGCCCTCACCCGGTTGCGCAACCACCGGATGCCGTATCAGCAGATCATCGCCGACTGCAACCCGGACGCCCCGACCCATTGGCTCAAGGCCCGGTGCGACACCGGCGCGGCGAAGATGATCTACTGCCGCCACGAAGACAACCCGGTGCTCTTCGACGAGCTACCCGGGGCGGACGGCGCGCCCCGGTTCAAGTTGACCGCGCTTGGCCGCGAGTACATGGCGAAGCTCGACTCGCTCACCGGCGTGCGCTACCTGCGCCTGCGCAGGGGCTTGTGGTGCGCGGCCGAGGGCGTGATCTTCGACGAGTTCTCGCCCGAGGTGCACGTGATCGACGAGATGCCCGCCGGGTGGGAGTTGTGGGCGCGTTACTGGTCGGTCGACTTCGGCTTCACCAATCCGTTCGTGTGCCAGATGTGGGCGCAGGACCCCGACGGGCGGCTCTACCTCTACCGCGAGTTCTACATGACACAGCGCACGGTCGATCAGCACGCCCGCGACATCCTCAAGGTGATCACGACGACCGACCGCTACGGCCGGGTCGAATGGATCGAACCTCAGCCTTACGTAATCGTTGCTGATCATGACGCCGAGAATCGACAGCGATTCGAGAATGAGATCGGACTCGGGACGCAGAACGCCGACAAGAACGTTAAGGACGGAATCGAAACTACGCAGGTCCGGTTCCGCATCGCCAAGGACGGCAAGCCCCGGGTGTTCTTCCTGCGGCACGCGCTCGTCGAGCGCGACTCCAATCTCGAAGAAGCGCGCAAACCTTGCTCGACCCTCGAAGAGCTGCCGGGCTACGTGTGGGCCCCGAGCCAAGACGGGAAGCCGGTCAAGGACGAGCCGCTCAAGCTCAACGATCACGGGATGGACGCGATGCGGTACCTGATGAAGGATCAGGACCCGCTTGCCCGCCCGGGGATAAGGATCATGTGATGGACCGATTCGAGAAGATCATGCGAGTGGTGATCGTCCTCGCCGTGGTGCTCGCGGCGATGGCGGCACTCACGGCCATCACGGGGGGTGGGCGATGAGGCGGCACTCGCTGCGCGAGGCCCGCCGGTGGTACGCGAACCGGACGGCGAGGGCGTTCACCTACGCGGACCGCTTCGCCGTGCTGCGCGAGCGCAACCGCCCGGCGCCGCCGCCGTTCGAGCTGATGCCCGGCGAGCTGCGCGCGTTCCGCAGGGCCCGACGGACGCGCCGAACGCGCCGAGCCGTGATGCTGCTGCTCGACGCGCTCGGCCTCGCTCTGGTCATCGTCTCGGCGTGGGTGGCGAGCCGTGCCCTAGGCTTCCTGACGGCGGGCGTAATCGCGCTGTGCGTGGCGGTCGTCGCCTCCCCGCCCGGCGGTTCTGCTCAGGTCGACGTCGAGGAAGTGGAGGGCGAGTGAGCACAGTGCGAGTTGCAGGCGCCGCAGACATTCCACGTCTCACGGCGGCAGCTCGTGCACGGGACGGCGCGCTCGCGCTGGTCACCGAGCGGCGACTCGGGGTGCTGAGCCTTCTCGAACGTGCGGATGGGCAGGTAGGCGAGCCGGGACATCGTGGTCATGGTCTGATCCCTTCGGTGGAGGCGTGATGTCGTTCGTAACTGCTATCGGACAGAGAGTGACCGGTTCCGTAGCCGCCAGGCGGATGATTGCCGCCGCACCGGTCGCCTTCGCCGCTGCCTCACGGGGCGGCCTGTTCTCGGCGCAGGGCAGTAGCGGCAACGTTGAGACGCAACTGCGTGCGATGGGGCAGGTCGGCACGCTCTTCGCCATCGTCGACAAGCTCGCCACCGGCGTCGCCGCGGTCGACTGGAAGCTCTACCGCAAAGGCGCAACCGAGGACGACCGGACCGAGGTGCAGACGCACCCCGCCTTGATGGTGCTCAACCGGCCGAACAGCTTCTACAACCGGCAGGAGCTATTCGAGGCGGGCCAGCAGCATCAAGACCTCACCGGCGAGATGTGGTGGATCATCGCCCGCAACCCGCGGGTGAACATGCCCATCGAGATCTGGCCCGTCCGCCCCGACAAAATGCAGCCGGTCACCTCGGTCGAGAACTTCATCGACGGCTACGTCTACAGCTCGCCGGACGGCATCAAGGTGCCGCTGCGCCGCGACGAAGTGATCTTCATCCGTCGGCCCAACCCCCTCGACCCCTACCGCGGCATGGGCCCGATCCAATCGGTGCTCGCCTACATCGACGCCGAGCACTACTCGGCGCAGTGGAACCGGAATTTCTTCCTCAACGGCGCCATTCCCGGCGGCATCATCGAGGTGGAGAACCGGCTCAGCGACCCCGAGTTCGACAAGATGTCGGCCCGGTGGCGCGAGCAACACCAGGGCATCGCCAACGCGCACCGCGTCGCCATTCTCGAAAAGGCGAAGTGGGTCGACGTCAACTACACGAACAAGGATATGCAGTTCGTCGAGCTCTCCCGGCTCGCCGACGACAAGGTACGGCGCGCGTTCGGCTTCCCCAAGCCGATGCTCGGTGACACCGAGGACAGTAACCGCGCGGTCGCGCAGGCGGCCGAGTACGTCTTCGCCCGGTGGCTCATCGTCCCGCGGCTCGAACGGATCAAGGCAGCGCTCAACAACGAGTTCTTGCCGATGTTCCCCGGATCGGGCGGGCTTGAATTCAGCTACGAGTCGCCGGTACCCGAGGACGAAGAGGCCGAGAACGCCGAGCGCGACTCGAAGGTCGCCGCGGTCAAGATCTTGATCGACCTCGGATTCGAGCCCGCCGCGGTGCTCGAATGGGCCGACCTCCCGGCCCTGCCCTACTCCAAGCCCGCGCCACCGCCCACCCTTACCGGTCCTCCACCCGGCGACGGCGGCGACGGTGGCGCGGGCTTGGACCCGAACGCCCCGCCGCCGGACGGCGAGGACATGGGCCAGGCTGCCGCGCGGCTGGCCCGGTTCGTCGCTGCCGCCCCGTCCGGCCAGGCGCGTGAGCAGCGCCTCGACGCGCTGCGCGAGATCGCAGCGATGGCCGACGACGCCCGGGCGGCGGCACTGCCGTGGTAGGCACCGCCCCCCTGCCCCCGGCACCGCCGGACGGCATCCGGCCCGAGCTCCCAGACGACGCCGAGCCCGCCGACTTACAAGCCGTACAGGACTCGTACGAGGCCAAGCTCGCCGACCTGCTCACCCGGTGGCCCTCGCTCGCTGGCGCGCAGGTGACCGCCATCCTTGACCAGATCGAGGGCCACGTCGGCGCGGGGGACGTGGCCGGTCTGCTCAGCGTCGCCGTGAGCTCGACCGAGGCCGCCGCGGTGCTTGAACAGGCGATGCTCGACCTCGGCAACGAGGCGGGCGCTCAGGTGGTGGCTGAGGCGGTCAAGCAGGGGCTCAGCGAGAACGACCTGCACGCCACGCCGCCTGAGCGCCTGCGGACGGCGCAGAGCGCGCAGGTCTACGCCGGGCAGCTCGCGGCCTTCCTCGTCGGCTCGGCCATCGGCGAGACGATGCGCGTGTGGCTGCGGGGCCGCACGCCCCGCGATGTCCGGGGCGACGTAGCCGCGCACCTCGACGGCCTCACCACGGCCTACCCCGAGCTCGTGCTCAGCGGAGCGCTCACGCAGGCGCAGCACGACGGCCGGTGGCGGACGATGCTCGGCGGCCCCGAGGCCGCGCTCTACGCCGACGAGGTGCTCGACAAGAACACCTGTGGGCCTTGCCGCGACGTCAACCGGAAGTGGATCGGCAACGCGAGCGACACCTCGCCCTCGCTCGCCTACCCCGTGGCGGGCTACGTGGGCTGCCTCGGCCGGTGGCGCTGCCGCGGGCAGGTGGTTGCCGTGTGGCGCGGCGGCGACAACTGGCGCGAGTGGGTCGAGCTGCCCGCGCAGCGGACATCGCCCGAATGAGCTAACAATACTCAAGCCGGTTCAGCATCTACCGATAACCACTCCGTCGGCGACGGACCCCCCGCCGCCAGGACGGAGAGGATCCCCAGTGAGCATCAAGAGGTACGCCGGTCTCATCGCCGTCACGGCGATGGCCGGTCTCAGTGTGTTGACCGCCGGACGGGCCGATGCGACCGTCGCCCCCACTCCGCCCCCGGTGGTGGCCCCCGCGCAGCTCACGATCTCGGGACCGACGACACCGATCAAGGTCAGGGTTCCTGGAACCACATCGGCCGCATGGCTCCAGACGACGATCGGCGCCACGCGGCTCGGTGTCCGCGGCGGTTACGCCGTAGCGACCCTGCCCTCGACGTCCATCCGGCTCGGCGAGTCCGCGCTCGAACTTGATCAGCGAGACGGGCGCGTGGTCCGGATCCTGGTCACGGCCAAGCGGACGAGTCGCGTCTCGGCACCGATGGTGGCCCCCGGCCCCCTCACCGGCGCCAGGATCTCGGGTATCGCCTCCCACTACGACCCTCGGACTGGCGGGTACGTCGGTGACTCGCTGTCCCCCGTGATGGTGCAGAAGTGGCAGGCAGGTCGATGGACCACGCTCCGGACGGCCACGACCGCTCGCAGCGGCGGGTTCACGGTGAACCTGGCGCTGGCCCCGGGCGGACACGTGCTCCGGCTGGTCCGACCGGTCGGAGCGACCGTGACGGGCGGCACCGGCGTGACCGCGGCGATCGTCGTCCCGACCCTCGGCGGCAGCGCGGCCTACGGCTACTGACCGCGAGAGCCCGAGCAGCACGAGAGCCCGGCACCCCACGGACGGGGTGCCGGGCTCTCGTGCTGCCCAGATCAGCTCGCGGGCGACAGCTTGGCGTTGATCACCCATACGGTGACCGTCACACTCTGCCCGGCCGGGATGGTGCCGACGGCCGAGACCGAGAACGAGCGCGACGCCGCACCGGCGGCAGGGAGCGGCGAGGCATGCACGTCCACGCCGGTCACACCGACGGGCAGGTCGGTGAAGGTGAAGCCGGACGTCTCGGGCGCGCCCTTGACGTAACCGGGCAGGCCGTTCACCACGACGGTGCCGCTCGCGTCGGCGGGCGTGAGCTTGATGCTCGCCTGCTTGATGACGACCGGGCTCTCGGCGGCGGCGGGCAGCTCGATGCCGAACGCATCTTTCAGGCTGACCGGACCCCGCCACGGGTCAGGGCACTTGTGTGTCGCGGCGACCAGCCACAACGAGCGCGGCTCGCCGGTGCCCTGCTTGAGGCACAGACCGCGCTCGGTGGTCGACAGGACCGGACCCGAGGCGTTGGCGACGTTCGCGGCGAGCAGCCCGGCGGCGGCGACGAAGACGGCCACTAGAGACGCGAGACCGACGCGCGCCCGGGGGGTGAGCCTGCGGAACATGGTGATCCTTCCGATGGGGAGCAATGCGGCCCGATCCTAATCGCCTCAGGATGCCAGCGCGTCCGAACGCGCTGCTACCCTGCGAGGCAATGGGAGTGGAGGCCCGGAGCAAGCAAGGCGCAACAGCTCTTGGTCAAGCCTCTCGAAGGGTGTCCGACATGGGTAATCGTGAGCGGCGCGTCCGCAACGTGGCCTCTGCCGTTGACACCGTGCCGACCGACGGACGTCCGCCCGTCGTCGCCCGGTCGCTCGACCGGATGCGCTCCCGGTTCCGGGACCTTCGTCCGTCCGACCAGCAGGCGCCCGAGCCCGTCCGGTTCTGGGACATCAAGGCCGCCGCCACCCCGGACGCTGCTGATGAGCTGTGGATCTACGATCAGATCGGTTTCATCGACTGGTGGACCGGCGAGGGTGTCACCGCGCAAACGTTCTCGAAGGATCTCTCCAAGCTCAAGGCGAAGAACCTCACGTTGCGCGTGAACAGCCCCGGCGGCGACGTCTTCGACGGCCTCGCGATCAAGAACATGATCGCCTCGCACGCCCGCGACAAGGGCGTCAAGGTCACGGCCCGCGTGGACGCGCTCGCGGCGAGCATCGCCTCGGTCATCATCCAGGCCGCCGACGAGGTGGTCGTCGAGCCGCACTCGCAGATCATGATTCACGACGCCTCGGGCTTCGCGATGGGCAACGCCGCCGAGATGCGCGACATGGCCGACCTGCTCGACATGATCTCGCAGAACATCGCGCAGGTGTACGCCGATGCCGCGGGCGGCAGTGCCGACGAGTGGCGCAAGACCATGAAGGGCGAGAAGTGGTACACCGCTGCCGAAGCGGTCGACGCCGGTCTCGCCGACGTGATGGGCGCCGCGGGCCCGAAGCGCAGGACAAAGTGCAGCGCGTGCGACGGCTCGGGGGCAGTCGACGGCGTCGACTGCCCCGACTGCAACGGCACCGGCAGGGTTAAGCCCGCGGACGCCACGTGCACCACGTGCGACGGCACCGGCAAGAGCGACGGCAAGACCTGCCCGGACTGCGGCGGCACCGGCCAGATGGGCGACAGTACGGCCGAGGACGCCCGTCCCCTGCGGGTGGCCGCCCGGTGGTGCGCCCGCCTCTTCCCGGGCCACGAGCAGCCCTTCAAGAACGCCCTCGCGGACATCCCGGCCGAGACCGAGGTCGACGATGACGACGAGCCCGGGGGCGACCCGCAGGACGCCCCCACGGACCCGGTGCTACCCGACCCGGCGGCGTTCGAGTGGGACGCCTCGGCCTTGACCGGCGCTGTGCAGGCGGCGACCGCGCCCCCGCAGATCGACCTAGGCGACTGGCGGTCGTGCTTCTCCGAGGCCCCCGCCATGCCCGAGCCTGAGCGCGGCCTGCCGGTCAACCTCGGTCCGGCTCCCGCCCGGCCCACCCCAGTCGCCGACCCGGCCCGCGCCCCGCTGGCCGTGGGCGTCGACCTCGGCGACTGGCGGAACGCCTTCGCCGACATGCCCGAGCTCGTCGCCCCGGCCGCCCCCGGCCCGGTCGACCTCGGTCCCGCACCGGCCCGCCCGGCGCCCGACCCCGCACCCGTCCGCAACCCTCTCGCTGAGGCCATCGCGGCGGCCGTGGACATCACGGCGAAGACGCAGCCCGAGCCGGACGCCCCCGCGGCGGCCGAGCCCGAGCTGCCCGAGGTTCCCCCCATCCGACTGGACGTCGAGGACGTCCGGCGAGCAGTGAGAGAGGCGAGGTTTTGATGACCGATACCTTGGTCATTCCCACCTCGGCGAGCGAGCTCGAAGAGCTGCTCGCCGACGGCAAGCGCGTGCAGGACGTCATGAGCGCGGGCAAGTTCGGTGAGCTCGTGACCAACTACGCGCGCACCACGTACGCCCGCGACATGGACATCAAGAAGCAGGTGCAGGAGCAGACTGCTCTCGCACTCGCCGAGTTCATGAAGTCGGCCAAGAACGAGGGCGACGTCGTGCGCCCGAACCTCACCGTGCCGCAGGTGTCCGCGCAGTACCGGCCCGGCAACGCCCGGAACGTCGCTGTCTACAACCCGAAGGCGATGGGCGCCGCCCTCGACAAGGACTTCTCGGACAGCGCGGACTACTTCCGCACGATCTGGCACAACGCGAACGCGACCGCGGACCGGCAGGCCCGGATCGGCCGCATCCGCAACGCCTTCTCGTCGACCGTCCCGAGCGAGGGCGGCTTCCTCATCCCCGAGACGCTGCGCTCCGAGCTGCTCATGGTGGCGCTGGAAAACAGCGTTGTCCGGCAGCGTGCCCGGGTCATCCCGATGGAGACTCTGCGCGTCCCGTTCCCGGCCATCGACTCGACCTCGAACGCGTCCAGCGTGTTCGGCGGCATCGTGGGCTACTGGACGGAAGAGGGCGCGGCCCTCACGGCGAGCGCGGCCAACTTCGGCCGGATCGTGCTCGACGCGAAGAAGCTCACCGCCTACACCGAGTTGCCAAACGAGTTGATCGCCGACAGCGCGATCTCGTTCCAGGCGTTCATCGACCAGATGTTCCCCGAGGCCCTCGCGTGGTACGAGGACATCGCCTTCATGAAGGGGACCGGCGTCGGCGAGCCACTCGGCTCCCTCAGCACCGTCAACCCGTCACTGATCACGGTCGCCAAGCAGACGGAACAGGCCGCGAGCACGATCGTGTGGGAGAACATCGTCAACATGTTCGCCCGGATGCTGCCGAGCTCGCTCGGCCGCGCCGTGTGGGTGTGCGGCATCGACACCTTCCCCGAGCTCGCGACGATGGCCCTGTCGGTCGGCACCGGCGGCTCGGCGATCTGGCTCAACAACGGCGTCACCGGCCCGCCGATGACGATCCTCGGTCGGCCCGTCGTCTTCACCGAGAAGAGCACGGCCGCGCTCGGTACGCAGGGAGACATTTCGTTCGTCGACTTCAGCTATTACCTGATCGGCGACCGGCAGGTCATGAGCGCGAGCAGCTCCCCGCACTACAAGTTCGCGAATGATCAGACTGCCTATCGCATCATCGAGCGGGTGGACGGTCGGCCGTGGCTCCAGTCGGCCATCACCCCCCAGAACAGCGGCAACACACTGTCGCCGTTCGTGCAGCTCGCGACCCGTAGCTGACCGGCCGGTCGGCGCGATCGGCCCGGGTCGGGCACTCGACCCCCCGACCCCGGGCCATGAGCGGCAGGCATTGAAACCCCTGCCAAGGAAGGAAGGACGATGGAGGCCCTCGGCCACACCATCAACGCTCAGTACCTCATGGATGGCCGCTATGTCAGTCTCAAGGACTGCCAGTCGGTGGCGTTCCTGTGCTACCTCACCGGCGCGGCGGGTGACACGTACACCCTCGTCGAGGCGCAGGACGCCTCGGGCTCCGGTGCGCAGAACCTCGCGACGATCACGCGCTACCACACCAACACCGGCAACGGCTCGGACGCCTGGACCCTGCGCACGCAGGCCGCGGCGGCGACGGTCACCACGGCCGCAGCGGCGACGCAGAACTGCATGTGGTTCGAGGTCGACGGCGCCGAGCTGTCGGACGGCTTCGACTACGTCAAGGTCACCTCGACCGGCGCCGGGATCGTCATCGCCGTGCAGCACGGCCTCGACGCGCAGCGCAAGCCGAGCAACCTGACCGCGATCGGGGTCTGACATGAGCGTCTACATCGACCCCGCGGGAATGCGGGCGATCGGCTTCGGGATCAGGGTCGCCAAGGCGGCCTTCACCCTGCCCGCCACCACCACGGGCGGTCTGTTCACGGTCTCGGGCGGCCGGATCATCCTCACCTCGATCATCGGCGAGGTGACCACTCAGGTGCAGGCGCAGGCGAACGCAATCAACCTGGTAGCGACCCCTACCACGGGGACAGTCAACGATCTGTCGGCAACGGTGGAGAGCAACGGCGCCATCGTCGGGACGCTACTCGGGATTACCGGGCTCGCGGCCGACGCGATGGTTAAGAGCACCGGGGGTGGGATCAGCAACCTGCGCAACCCGGTTGTCGTGGCGATCGGGACGATCGGCCTCAAGACGGCCGCGACGAACACGGGCGCGACGAAGTGGGTCATGACCTACATCCCGCTCGACGACGCCGCCACCGTGGCGGCGGTCTGATCATGACCCTGTGGATGTGCCTCGGGTGCTCGGCGGCCTATGCCGTCGGGCTCCCGGGGTGCCCGCAGTGCGGGTCATCCGACGCAGTAGAGGAAGGCACGATGCCGAAGATCAGCAAGGCGAACGGCCCGACCTACGGCGAGCAGGATCCGGCCCACGCCGTGGTCGAGCCTGCCGAGCAGGTGGCCGACGAGACTCCCGCGGCCGAGGCGTCGCCCGCGGGCGAGACCGGGACCGGCCCGGCGCCGGACTCCCCGGGAGCTCCCGCGACCGGTGAGGGCGCCGCCAAGGGCGACGCCGGGCTGGTCCCGGGCGAGGGTCCGGAACAGGGGCAGGGCGGCGCCACGGACAGCGCCAGCGAGCCGGACGGCAAAGGCACGGACGACGAGCCCGCGACTCCCTCGAAGGCGTCCACGCGGCGCAGGACGGCCCGGGGCTGACCGATGTCCTGGGAGCAGCTCATCTCGATCATCAGGGATAGCGACGACGAGGCCCGCACCGACGCCTCGACGCCGCCCGTCGCCTGCCCGAACGACGGCGAGCCGCTGTCGTCGGGGCCGCGCGGTGAGCTGTTCTGCCGGTTCGACGGCTGGCGCTATGAAGGGATCAAGTGATGCTGTACTACACGACACGGGCGTTCCCGACCGCGAGCCGCCAGTACGAGGCGGGCGACGCCATTGACCCGGCCAGTATCACGGCGGCCGAGTGGATCAAGGGCACCGAGTCCGGCGCCGTCGTCCCCGCCCGGTGGTACGGCACCGCGGCCGAGCTCGCCGCCCGCGGCATCCCCGGACCAGGCGTGCCGGTCTACGAGACCGACACGAGGATCGCCCGCGTCGGCGACGGGACGACTTCGGTTGCATCACTGCCGCAAGTAGGTAGCAGCACCTATGTTCACTGGATTACGGGCACCGACCCCACCGGGGCGGCCTCGTCCACTGCGGTTGTCCAGGCGGCATTGACGGGGGCCTCAGCCGGTGACGTCGTCGTCGCCCCGTGGGGCACCCTGCTGGTCGGCGATCTCGTGGTGCCCGCGGACGTCACCTTCGACTTCCGGCGGGCCACCCTCAAGGCGGCGACGATCACCACGGCGGTCGTGACCCTGTCTGACCGGTCCAAGGTGGCCGGGGGGACCATTGACCTTGGGACGACCACCAGCAAGATTGGTCTCGATTTCGCGGCCTCCACGGACGCCGAAGCGGATGGCGTGCGGGTCATCGGCGGGACTACCGGATGGGGATTCCGACACGACGGATCCACCCGTCCGACGATGACCCGATGCCGGTCCGCCTCTCAGCAGCACGGAATCATCGCCCATGGGTCGGGGGCCACCGATCTGGCAATCACCGGGGGACGTCACACCGAGGGTGGGGACACCACTGCGGGCACTGGGAGCGTCTACCTGCTGAACTGCACTCGCCTCAAGGTCGATGCGGTCGATGTCTCCGGGACCTCCGGCACCGGGTGGTACATCGGAGGCAGCACGGCCGACTCGGTTTTCACGAACTGCACGTCCGTCAGCAATGGCGGCGCCGGAGATTTCCGCGGATTCCATGTCGCCGATACCGCATCGAACGTCACTTTCACCACATGCTCGGCGATCAGTAACGCCGAGAACGGTTGGTTCGCTGATAGCACTGGTCGCGGCGTGAAACTGGTCGGCTGCCTGGCGCGCGGAAACAACGTGCAGCACCGCGCGGGAGGCAACGGCTTCGAGATCAACTCCCCTGGCGCCGAACTGGTCGGATGCACCGGGACCGGACAGCTCGGCAACTCGGCAGGTCAGGGGTCCGGGGCCTACCTCGGATCATCGGTACAGGTGATCGGCGGCCGATTCGAGGGCAACTACTGCGATGGGGTCAGGGTCGCAGCGTCCGATGCGTCCGTGACCGGCGCGACATGCGCGAACAACGGGTCGGGCGGCGGGTCGGGTATCCGCGCGCTGGGCACCATCAGCGGAATCTCGATCGTTGCGAACTCCTGCGTAGATACCCAAGGCAGCCCTACGCAGTCCTACGGCGTCAGCATCGAAACCGGCGTGACCGGGTATACCTTCGTGCCCGGCGTGGCGCACGGGAACGTCACGGGCGACTACAGCATTACAACCAGCGCGGACGTCCCGCCGGCATCGCTTTACCCGCTTGGCCCGAACTACCCGTACACGGGGGCCCTCCTGTCCGGGGCATTGACGATGATCGGGTTCGGGGCCGATCAGGCTTTCTACTGCCGAGCATTGTCATCCGGCAGGATCTCGAAGATCGGGTTTCAGGTCGGTGTGCAGTCGGGCACGGTCTGTGTCGGCGTTTACGCGAACAGCGGCCAGGGGCGCAATGCCACCCCGGGAGCCCGCAAGGCGACCTCCGGCAGCGTGTCCTGCCCCGCCCCGGGCTACGCCGAGGTGGCCCTTACCGCGCCTGTCGACGTAAGGGCGGGTGAGTGGCTGTCGATCTCGGTCAGCAACACCGTTGTCACCGTTGCAGCGTCGGGCATCACGTCCGTGAGCGCGATGGGCAGCGGCATGTCCTGCTACCAGGGGTCTGCGACTCCGCTGCCGGCGACGGCCGCGCCGGAAGGCGCCGTCGTCAACACTGTGTACCTGGTCGGCGTCGCCTGACCCGCATAAGCACCGCTACCTGACAACTGAACAGCTCCACACCACTCCCCACGGCGCGCCGGTCCGGCGGGCCGACGCCAAGAAAGCAAGGGACAGGGAGGGCATCGAATGCCCGGGTTGTACTACTGCACGATCGAGGACGTACGCGACGCTCTCGAATCGAAGGCGAGCGCCTACGACGAACGCCGCATCGGCCGCGCCATCGAGGCGGCGTCCGGTGACGTTGACGACGTCATTCAGCAGCACACCGGGCACTTCCGGCCCATCATCGAGACTCGCTACTTCGAGTGGCCCCCGCCGCAGACCGCGCACCGGTGGCGGTTGTGGCTCGACGGCAACGCGCTCATCTCGGTCTCGGCCCTCACCTCGGGTGGCGTGACGATCACTGCCACCGACTACTTCCTTGAGCCGCAGGCGTACGGCCCGCCCTACGACCGGATCGAGCTCGATCGAGGCGGACCGGCCGCCTTCGACTACACCGCGGGCACCCCACAGCGCGCGGTCGCGGTCACTGGACTGTGGGGGCAGGGCGACGACCGCGAGGCTGCCGGGGCGCTCGATGGGGCCATCAACGCCAGCGTGACCGCGCTCACCGTGACCGACGGCTCGAAGGTGGGCGTCGGCGATCACCTGATCATCGGCACCGAGCGCATGATCGTGACCGCGAAAGCGTGGGCCGACTCGGGCCAGAACATCGGCGCCGACCTCGCGGCCAGCGAGGCTGCCCGGACGGTCGCGGTCTCGACCGGCAGCGAGTACGCCGAGGGCGAGCTGCTGCTCGTGGACAGCGAGCGCATGCTCGTGCTCGACATCTCGGGCAACAACCTCACGGTGCAGCGCGCGGCCGACGGCTCGGTGCTCGCGGCGCACACCACCGGTGCCGATGTCTACGCCCGCCGGGCGTGCACGGTCGAGCGCGGGGCCCGCGGCTCGACGGCCGCGAGCCACCTCGACGCGGCCAGCATCGAGCGCCACGTCGTGCCCGGTGACGTCGTCGAGCTCGCGGTCGCCTCGGCCGTCACGACCCTGCTCTCGGGCCGGGCGGGCTACGCCCGCGAGTACGGGCCGCAGGGGTCCGGGACGAAGCTCGGCGTCGGCCTGCCGGACCTGCGCGACCGGGTGGCCTCCAACTACGGGCAGCAGTGCCGGCTCCGGACGGTCTGACATGGAAGCGATCGAGATCAAGCTCACCGGTCCGATCTTCGACGGCCGGGCCGTGCAGGCAGGCCACGAGGTCACGCAGGCGATCGTCGATCGGGTAGCGGGCTACGCGCTCGAACAGGTGCAGCACAACCTCGACGGTTCGCTCAAGAACCCCACCCCGTACTACGAGACGCAGATCAACGTTGTCGGGTACATGACCGACCGGGTGGTCAACGACAGAGGCGTCGTCTACGGGCCGTGGCTCGAAGGCAACGGCAGCAGGAACGCGACGACGCGCTTCAAGGGCTACGCCTCGTTCCGCCGGGCCGCGCAGGTGACCCGCTCGCGCGTCCGGCACATCGCCGGGGGCGTCGTCTCGCAGTACATCCGACGGATGGGGTGACCCGATGACTGCCGAAGCAACTGTCGTGGCCGTGCTCGATGGCATCGTCTCGCCGATGCTGGCCTCGGGCATGTTCGCCCGGGTCAACAAGCACGAGCCCAAGAGCGCGCCCGGCTCGGGCCTCACGGCCGCCGTGTGGCTCGATTCGGTGGGCCCGGCCGTGAGCGCGAGCGGGCTCTCGGCTACCTCGGCCCGGCTCGTCTTCCGCATCCGGCTCTACACCTCGATGATCAGCGAGCCACAGGACGCCATCGACCCGGCGATGCTCGCGGCCAACATCAAGCTCATGGCGTCGTTTTCGGACGACTTCGACCTCGGCGGGTCCGTGCGCAACGTCGACCTGCTCGGCGCCTACGGCATACCGATGAGCTCGCAGGCGGGCTACCTCAACCAAGACGGCAAGCTGATGAGGATCATCGACATCACGTTGCCGCTCATCATGAACGATCTGTGGACGCAGAGCGCCTAGGAAAGGGGTGAACGATGGGCAAGGACAGCGGGCTCGGCGACAACTTCTACGTCGATGGGTACAACCTCTCAGGAGACACGCAGCAGCTCGGTAACGTCGGTGGCGGTATTCAGACCATCGACGTGACCGGCATCGACAAGAGCGCGCACGAGCGTATCGGCGGATTGCGCGATGGCCGGATCGAGTGGACGTCGTTCTTCAACGACGCCGCAGGACAGGCGCACCCGAAGCTGTCGGCCCTGCCGACCGCCGACGTGGTGGCCTCCTACTTCCGGGGGACCGTGCTCGGCAACTCGGCCGCCTCGATCGTGGCGAAGCAGGTCAACTACGACGGCACCCGGGGCAACGACGGGCAGTTCACGTTCGGGGTCAACGCGGTGGCGAACGCCTACGGGCTGCTGTGGGGCCGTCAGCTCACCGCGGGCATGAAGACGGACACCACCGGGACGAACGGCACCGGCGTTGACACCACGGCGAGCGCATCGTTCGGGTGGGCGATGGCGGTGCACTGCACCGGCGTGACCGGCACGAGCGTCACGATCAAGGTGCAGGACTCGGCCGACAACGCCTCATTCTCCGACGTCACCGGCGCGACGACGACGGCGTTTACTACCGCCGGAGGGCAGTTCATCATCGCGAGCAGCTCGACCGCGACCGTCCGGCGCTACATCCGGTACGTCAGCTCGGGCACGTTCACCTCGGCCACGTTCGCGGTCAACTTCGTGAAGGGTGAGGGCGTCGCCCTCATGTTCTGATCATGCGACCCATGAACCGGATCGAGCCCGTCGGCCCGGCGGCGGCCTACAAGACCTACACCATCGACAGCCCCCGGGACACCACCGAGCGGGCCGCCTGCGAGCAGGTCGGTTGCGGGGCCTACCGGAACGGCTGGCGGTCGATCATCGACGAGCGGACAGACCTCGGCCGCGCGCAGGCCGAGTACATCCGCACCCGCTCGCGGCGCACGTTCCGCGAGCAGCGCGCAGGCGACGGCATGACCTGCTTCATCTTCGAGAGCGGGCAGCGCTGTTTCACTGACCATAAGACTCGTCCCGAGACCTACGCCGTTCATCTCGGTGACTGGCGGCAGAACTTCGGGACGGTAAGGGCCCACGTCCGCGCCGCGGATTGGGTGGACGACTTCGGCGAGCACCAACTACGGATCGCCGACCGGATCGAGAAGGGATAACCCCTCATGGCGAAGGAATCGGGCCTTGGGTGGACGACCTGCTCTGTCGACGACAGTGCGGGCTCGGCGCAGGCCATCAAGAACGACATCACCAACCTGGCGTTCTCGACGCCCCGCGGCGTGCAGGACATCACTGGCATCGACAAGAGCGCCTATGAGCGCCTGCTGCTGCTGGCCGACTTCTCGATCACGCTCAACGGCGTGTTCGACGACAGCTCGGCGGCGAACGCGCACGCGGTGTTCAAGACCGTGCCGAGTACCTCGGTTGCCAGGACGGTCACGCTCACGGTGTCCGGCGACACCCTCGCCAACGAGGTGCTGTTCACCGACTACCCGCTCACCCGTTCCGCGGCAGGCGAGCTCACCTTCGCGGTTCCCGGCGTGCTCGCCGACGGCACCGTGCCCACGTGGGCGTGAGGTAGCGACATGGGATTCAAGGCACCGGGGCGCCGGACGGTCACGCTCCCGTTCACGGGAGAGCTCGAAGGGCTCGTCGTGACCGTCCGGCGGGCGAGTCAGTCCGCGCTACGGGCTGCCGCCGAGCTCATGGAGTTGACGGACGGGCCGGACATCACCGAGTCGGACGCGCGGGCGATCCTCGGCCTGTTCGACCGCTTCGCCCGCGCGCTCGTCTCGTGGAACGTCGAGGACCCCGAGACCGGCGACCCCATCCCGGCCACGGCCGAGGGCATCGCCGATCTTGACGACGACTTCGTGCTCAAGATCATCATGGGATGGCTGACCACGGTCGAGACCGACGGCGGCGGGCAGGCCGTCATCACCGCGGCCGAGCTGCACGCCGAGGCGCTGGCCGAGGAAGCCGACGCCGAACTCGTGGCGTCGCTGCCGGTCGAGGCGCTCGACTGACCCGTCGTACCGATTCCGTTGCCGCACAAGGGAGGTGAACCGCAGTGAGTCAGAACACCGTTGACATCACGGTGCGGTCGACGGATCAGTCGGCGAAGGGCCTCGACCAGGCCAACAAGAACGCGGGCAAGTTCAAGGACACGTTGCGCGAGATCGGCAAGACCGCCGCGGGCGTGCTCACGGCCGACATCGCGATGAAGGCCGCGCAGGGCATCAAGAACTTGGTCACGGACTCGGTCAAGCAGGCGAGCGATCTCAACGAGTCACTCAACGCCGTGAACGTGACGTTCGGGTCGAGCGCGAAGCAGATCACCGATTGGGGCAAGCAGAACGCCGCCTCGTTCGGCCTCTCGCAGAGCGCGTTCAACGCGATGGCGACGCCGCTCGGGGCCATGCTCAAGAACACCGGGCTCTCGATGCAGGACACAACGAAGTGGACGATCGACCTCACCAAGCGCGCCGCCGACATGGCGAGCGTCTTCAACACGTCGGTGCCCGATGCCCTCGAAGCGATTCAGGCTGGCCTGCGCGGCGAGGCTGACCCACTCGAACGGTACGGCGTCGGCCTCTCGGCGGCCAAGGTGGAGGCTGCCGCGCTCGCCGAGACCGGCAAGCGCGCGGCGTCGTCGCTCACCGAGCAGGAGAAGGCGACGGCCCGCCTCAACATCATCATGAAGCAGACCTCGCAGACGCAAGGCGACTTCCAGAACACCTCGGACGGGGCGGCCAATGCAGCCAGGATCGCCTCGGCGCAGTTCGACAACGCAAAGGCATCTCTCGGCAACGCGCTACTGCCCATCCTCGCGAAGGCCGCCACGGCGGCGGCCACGCTCGCCGAGGGCTTCAACAACCTGCCGGGCCCGATGCAGGCGACGATCGTCATCCTCGGCGCCGTCGGTGCCGCCGCCGTGCTGCTCGGCCCCAAGATCAAGGCCGCCCACACCGAGATGCGCAACCTCGGACAGGGCGCGCTCTCGGCCGACACCAGGCTCGGGGGGATGGCCCGGAGCGCGGGCAAGGTCGCCGGTGCCCTCGGAGCGATGGCGACGGCCTCGGCTTTCATGTCCTCAGATGCTGGGGCGAAGGGCGTCGACACCACACGCAAGGCGCTCGAAGAGCTGCGCAAGAGCGGCAAGGACGGCTCGGGCACCTTGCAGCACATCGACTTCGACCTCAAAAGCATCAACGACTCGGGTCGCAACGCAGCGGCTGGCATCGAAACGTTCACGGGCTTCATCGCTGAGGGGCTCGGGCAGGGCTGGCAGAAGATCGACGCCGTCAATCAGCGGATGCAGGCTCTCGACTCAAGCCTCGCCGGAATGGTGTCGAGCGGCAACGCCAAGGAAGCCGCCGAGGACTTCGAGCTGTTGCGGCGCAAGGCCGAAGAGCAGGGCACGAGCGTCGAGAAGCTCAAGGAGTTCTTCCCGCAGTATCAGAACGCCCTCGACGCCGCCGCTCGCGAGAACACCAACACCGCGGACGCGGCGAAGAACCTCACGCAGACGGTCGACCAGCAGCGCGAGGCCATCGACAAGGCGGCCGACGCGCTGCTCGGCCAGCGCGATGCGATGCGGGGGCTCGAATCGAGCTACGACGACGCCACCGAGGCGATCAGGAAAAACGGCAGGACCCTCGACATCGGCAGCGAGAAGGGCCGCGCCAATCAGGACGCGCTCGACGGCATCGCCTCGGCAGCCAAGAAAGCCGCTCAGGCCACCATCGCACAGGGCGGCTCGCAGGCCGAGGCTAACGCGATTATGGCGACGGCACGCTCGCGCTTCATCGCAACGGCAACGGCTATGGGCATGGGCGCCTCGCAGGCGAGGACTCTCGCCGGCAGGCTGTTCGCCATCCCCAAGAACACGAACGCGAACGTCAACGTGAACACGGGGACGGCGAACGCCCGGCTCGACGCGCTGCGTGCGAAGCTCTTCTCGGTGCGTGGCCTGCTGGCAGACGTCAACGCAGGTACCTACGGCCACGGGCTCGGCGTCTACAAGGCGACCGGCGGCATCGTGGGCCGGGCGGCGACCGGCGGTATCCGCTCGAACATGGTCATGACCGGCGAACACGGCCCCGAGATCCTCGATCTACCGCCGGGCACGCAGGTGCACAGCAACCCGGACACCGAGCGGATGCTCGGCGCGACGGGCGCCTCGTCACAGCCGTTCGTCGTCATCCTCCAGATCGGCGAGCAGAAGCTCGGCGAGATCCTCGTCGATCCCATGCGCCGTGCGGTTCGAGCCCGCGGCGGCAACGTGCAGGCGGTACTCGGATGACTTTCCCCGCTACTCCTCTCCCGATGGGCGTCGAGCTCTACATCGATGGCGCTTGGACGGACATCACCCCCTATGTCTACTCGCGCGACTCCATCGACGTCCGGCGCGGGAAGTCGTCAGAGGGTGGCCTCGCAGACCCGTCGAGCATGACCCTCACGCTCAACAACCGCGACGGTCGCTGGTCACCTCGCAACCCGAGCGGCGCCTACTACGGCAAGATTGGCCGCAACACGAAGGTGCGCGCGTGGGTCGAGAACGGGATGCCTCGTCAGCCGCTCGGCTCGGGCTACTACTTCTCGACCCCAGACTCGGCAGCTCTGAGCATCACGGGCGACATCGATATCAGGGCAGACGCATGGATGTTCTCGTGGCGCCCCATCGCTCCGACCTTCATCGGGCCGTTCAAGACGGGCAGCTATGGCATCTACGTGACGACCGCCGGATACCTCGTCATGTATTGGAGTGCCGACGGGACTAACTACGACACCCTCTCGTCCAGCGAGCCGGTCCCCGGACCGACGACCGGGCGCCGCGCCGTGCGAGCAACGCTCGACGTGAACAACGGCGCCGGTGGCAAGACGGCGCGGTTCTACTACAGCGACGACAACACGATCAGTGGGACGTGGATCGAGTTCGGTTCGGCCGATACTACCGCGGGGACGACGAGCATCTTCAACTCGGCTAATGCGCTGCTCTCTACGTTCTCTTGGCGTGGCGAGTGCTACGACCTGGAGATCAGGAACGGTATCGGCGGCTCGATCGTCGCCAAGCCCGCCTTCACCACGCGGACCGTCGGGGCGTCGTCGTTCGCCGACTCATACGGCAACACGTGGACCGGCCAGGGTGGGGCTACGGTCTCGAACCGGCACTACCGCTTCTATGGCGAGGTGGCAGAGTGGCCTCAGAAGTGGGACCGCAGCGGCCGAGACGTCTACGTTCCCGTTGAGTGTTCGGGCATTCTGCGTCGCCTCGGGCAGGGCAACTCTCCGGTCGCGAGTGCCCTGTTCCACGGAACGAGGGCGATCGGCTCTGCACTGCGCGCTTACTGGCCCTTCGAGGACTCTGACGGCTCTACCACGATGACGGCTGGCATCGACGGTGGCCGGGTTGCCGTTGTCCGCGGTACGCCTTCGCTCGCCGCCTACTCGGACTTCGTCTGCTCCGACGCTATCCCCACCGTGGGGACCGGGCGCTTCTACTGCCCCGTCACGCCGTACACCAACACTGACAAGTTCCAGGTTCGGTTCCTTCTCAAGCTCTCGACGAGCATCGCGAACAATACGGTGATCGCTCGCATCTACACCAACAACACCCTCGGGTGGATTGACGTCGTCTACCAGACGACGAGCGGCGGGCAGCTCTACCTGCAGCCCTACACCAACCTCGGTGTGGCGACGACGGCGAGCGGAGTTCTCAATACGACCCAAGCAACCGGCGTGGGCGGCGGCGTCAACTCCGTACCCCTGCGGCTCGATGTCGAGGCCAGTAAGAACGGCGCGGGGGTTGACTTCCTGATCGCCGAACTCGAACCGGAGCAGAGCACGGGGTGGACCAACACCGGAAACGTGGCATCGGCCACGCTCGGGGCCTGCACGCAGGTGATCATCAATCCGAATGGTGCCAACCTCGGCGACACGGCGATCGGGCACGTGACGGTCGAGGACACCATCACGACCGTTTTCGATCTACAGGACGAGCTCGCCGCGTACCGTGGCGAAGAGGCGGTGTTGCGGGCCTACCGCATCCTCAACGAAAACTCGGTGACGTCGTGGCTGGCCGGTTACGGCGGCGAGTCCGAGCTCATGGGCTATGAGAGACAGGCATCGTTCCTGGCGCTCGTGCGGGAGTGCGAGGCGGCGGATGGCGGCGTTCTCTACGAGCCGCGCCAAGAATACGGGCTCGCCTACCGGTCTCTCGAATCGCTCTTCGGGCAGGCCGCCGTCGTGCCGCTCGACTACGCGAACCAGAATCTCCAGCAGTTCGAGCCGGTGGACGACGACCGCAACACTCGCAACAAGGTCACGGTGACGCGGGTCGACGGAAGCTCGGCCACGGTTGAGGACACCACGAGTTCGATGTCGACGCAGGACCCACCGAACGGCGTCGGCCTCTACGACACCTCGCTGTCACTGTCGCTGTCCGCGGACGATCAGGTAGCGCAGCGCGCCGGATGGGCGGTACATGCCGGAACGATTGACGAGGCGCGTTGGCCCACGATCTCGATCAACCTCGCACACCCCGACTTCGTGGCCGACGCCGACCTCACGCGCAAGGTGCTCACCGCGGACGTCGGGGATCGGCTCACGGTCGGCAACCCGCCGTCGTGGCTACCGCCGGATGACGTCGATCAAATCATCATCGGGACGAACGAAACGATCTCTCAGTTCGAGCACACGATCACGTTCGTCTGCGAGCCCGCGGCTACGTACCGCTCGGCCACCATCGACGCCACGGTCGCCGAAGACGTCCGGTGGGACGCCGATAGCTCGCTCAACGGCGCGCACAACAGCTCGACGACGAGCCTGTCGGTCGCGCTCGACGATGGAATGCTGTGGAGCCACGGCGACGGCGACTTTGACATTGTGGTCGGGGGCGAGCGCATTACCGTTACGGCCATCAGCGGAACCTCGTCGCCACAGACCTTCACCGTGACGCGCAGCGTGAACGGCGTCGCCGCGAGCCACTCCGACGGCGATGCCGTGGTCCTTTTCAAGCCCACCTACTACATCCCCTGAGAGGCAGAGATGACCATTCTTGCCGGTGCCAAGCTAAAGGCCGCCGACCTCACCCTGCCCGACGAGGTTGCCGGGTACTCGGGTGGCACGAACACCGTCACGGCGACCACGTTCACGGACCTGCCGACGAATGCCTGCGCCGTCTCGATCACCAACCCGCACGCCACCGCCGACATGCTCGTCGCGGTGCACTGCGGGCACTGGATCAACCTTCCGGCATCCCCGGCGTTCACCCGGGCCTGCCCGAGGGTGTCCGGCTCGATCACCATCGCGGCAGGGGTGACGTCGGTGGGCGGCGGGCACGCCGGATGGGGCATGATTTGTGGGACGAACGTGCAGGGGAACGTGCAGCACTCGGGATACGCGACCTACACCCTGCCCGCCGGAACGGCCACGTTCACGATGCAGGCGTACAAGGACAGCGCGGCTGCGGGCACGCATCAGGTGAATTATTCCGTGATCCAAGTCACGCCGTTGAGGTACCTGTTCTAATGGGCGCAGAACTGGCCCCGCCGGTGCCAGACGAGCCGCCCGCCGACGAGCCGTGTCCAGTGAAGGGCTGCCCGAAGCCGCAGGCGTACCCGGGCGCCGGGGGCTGCGTGAGGCACCTGCGGCGGGCGCCGTGAGCGAGCCCGACTTCGATCCCGTTGCATTACTCTCTGTAGCGACTCACCCCCCCCCATCTAGCCGCTTGCGCAAGGCAACGATCATCAGCACGGTAGGGAGCAACACCCTCATCCGGGGCCAGGGCGAGAGGATCAAGGCTAGATGACACCCGAAGCGTGGCAGGCGATCTCGGCCATCGTCGGCACCATCGGCGCCGTAACGAGCGCCGTCGCCGTCGCGCTGATCACGGGCCAGCGGGGGCAGGTCAAGCGCAGCGCGGACGCGGCTGAGGCCGCCCGCGACGAGGCCACGGCCGCCAAGGACAACACCGCGCCGATCTCGAACGGCTTCGCCCGCAGGACGACCGAGGTCCTCGCTAGCCTCGACCGCCGCAGTAAGGCGCACGAGGCCCGGCTGGCGTGGCTTACGGACGCGCTCGGGCAGCACCTCACGATGCACGGGGCGGCCGAGATCCTGCGCTCGAACGGCCGCGCCCCGATGCCCTCGCACTGGTGGCCGCAGGCCGACGACGCGAACGAGGCGGCCCTGTTCGGCTTCGGCGACCTCACCCCGCCGGACGAAGGGCCGTCCTCTCCCTGATCCGGTGACCTGCGGGAGCGACCCGGAAGTGCGACACTCCGGTCAGTATCGTGATCCGTGGGCTACCGAGGATGAGGCATGACGCGAGCGACCACGTTCCCCCCGGCCAACCGCACTGCGCAGTGGTACGCCTCGAAGTACCCGGGGGCAGCCTTCGATGTGGTCGAAAAGCTCTTACTGCACACGACCGAGGGCTCGGGCTGGCCCGCCTACTCGGGTGGCGCCATCGCGCCGAACCTGACCGCCCTTCCGGACGTCGCGAACCGGCGGCTCATCTGGCGGCATCACTTCCCGATCAACATGTCGAGCCGCGCGCTCGCGCACACCCGGACGCAACCCACCAACGGCGACCACGTGGTGCAGGTCGAACTCATCGGCACCTGCGTGCCGGGAGGCCCCGGGCTCTACTGGCCCGGCGTTCCCGATTGGGCACTCGAAGGGGTCGCCGAGCTCGCGGGATGGCTCAACGTCGAGTGGGGCTTGCCCTTGCAGTCCTCGGTCGCCTGGCGGGCGTACAACGCCTCGGGCGACGGCCAGCGGCTCAGCGACAGTGCCTACAACTCCTACCGGGGCATCCTCGGCCACGAGCACGCGCCGCAGAACAACCACCGGGACCCGGGGGCGCTCAACGTTGCCCGGATCGTCCAACTAGCGAGGGGAAACGCAGTGGCACGCACACTGACCGACGACGACATTGCCGCTCTCGCGGCGAGCCCGGTGTTCCGGGGCGCCGTGACCAACGCCGTATGGCGGGCCGGGTGGGGCGGCGGCCGTCAGGACGGAACGACCGAGTACGCCGACTGGCGGCTGTGGGCCGCTTCGCACCCCGAGGCGGCGGCCGGGGTGAACGCCGCCGCCGTGGGCGCCATCACCGAGGGACCGCTCGTCGAGGCCGTGGCCGAGGCCGTCGTCGCCAAGCTCGGCGGTGGACAACTCAACGTGACGCTCAGCCTCGCGCCGCAGGCAATCAAGGACGCCGTGCGAGAGGTGCTCATGGAGGGGACCGGCGGCACCCCATGAGTGCCTACGGCCTCATGCGCAAGAGGCCCGACGAGCGCGACTACCGGTTCGCCCCGCCGAACCGGTGGGACGGCTCGACCGAGGTCGACCTCGCCGGGCTCTTCCCTGAGCGTCCCTACGATCAGGGGCAGCTCGGCTCGTGCGTCTCGCAGGGCACCGCGGGCTGCGCGGACTTCGCCCGCGTCCGGATGGGGCTCGCCCCGATGGACCGGCCCTCGCGGCTGTTCTTGTACTACGAGGGCCGTCGGCTGGCGGGGTACCCGCTCGGGCAGGACACCGGGCTACAGATCCGGGACGGCTTCAACGCGCTGGCGAAGTCCGGCGCGGCGCACGAGCCCCTGTGGCCGTACGAGATCGAGCGGTTCGCCGACCGGCCTGACGGCACCGTCTACGCCGACGGGCTGCTTAACCAAGCGCTCGCCTATGGCTCGGTCGAGCCGGGGCAGATCGACGACGCCATCGCCTCGGGCTACCCGGTCTGTTTCGGCTTCGACGTCTACGAGTCGTTCGAGACGCAGGACGTCGCCTCGAACGGCGTCATGCCGGTGCCGGTCAAGGCCCGCGAGCAGGTGGTCGGCGGGCACTGCATGGTGTTCACCTCGACCCCCGTCCCCGGGACCGAGATCAGGGGCGGCGACCCACGGCGCCGGTACCGCAAGGCCCGCAACTCCTGGGGGCCGTCGTGGGGCATCCCGGACGACCCGGGGCATGTGTGGTTCCCAACCGACGAAGTGGACAACGGCGACTCTTCCGACTTCTGGATCGTCACCACGATGGAGGACCCGGGGGTTCCCGAGCCGCCCGGACCGGCACCGGACTACGCCGCGCTCGTGGCTGCCGTCGAGGCCACGATCGGCGACGCCGCCGTGATGCGGTGGCTCGGTGCCTGGCACTGCTGCGCCACACGGCGGGCCGCCGCCCGGCTCGAGTCGATCATCGATGCCCTACCGGAGGAGTGATCATGAACACTGCCCTCGCCGACGCGCTCGGCAAGGCCACCCGCAACGCTGTACAGGTGCTCGTGCCCCTACTGGCCCTCGTATCTGCGGGCACCATCACGGGCGCCGACGCGCTCGCGGTCTCGGTCGCCGCGGTCCTCGCATTCGTCGCCTCACTCGGCAAGAGCGCGCTCGACTGGCGCGCCGGGCCCGACGCCGGGCTGCTGCTGCGCATACTCGACCGGGTGGGCCCGGCCGCCGTCGGCGCCGTGCTGGCACTGTGGCCGACCAACTTCGCCGGGGCGCTCGCGGCCGATTGGCGGGCGATCGGCCTCGCGGCGGCCGGTGCCGCCGGTACCGCGCTGGTTATGTGGCTGCTCGAAGTCCTGCCCGCAGAGTCCGTCGGCCTGCGCCGGGCCGCCTGACCGCGCACGGCACGGTTGCGTCAGGGGATGTGCGGTGCGGGATGATGCTCACGAGGTGATTCCTTCCAGGGGAGTGCCTGTCTCAGGACGGCCCGGCGTTCACGCGCCGGGCCGTCCGCCGTCCGGGATGGGGATGCCACGCTCACGGCACCAGGCGTGGGCGGTCTCGACCGGGAATCGAGTCTCCCGGCCGACCTTGTAGGAGTCGGGGGCGGTGCCCGAGCGCACCCATCCCCGGACGGTTTGCGGCGACACGTCGAGTAGCTGCGCGAGCTCGGCCGCTGTGTAGTAGTTCCGCGTCATACACGCATTGTAACAGTCGCGCGCCACGCGATCAATGCGAAACCCCCTTGTGACCTGCACCTATTCACACCTAGTAGCCCCTGATAGCAACTACTGGGAGTTGCATCGCTCCCCGCCTTTCGATAAGGTGAGAGCACCAGAAAGAGTTGAGGGAGTGATCATGGGCACCGTGACCAAGGACCCGGCCGCCGTCCGGCGCGGCCAGCGCTCAGGCGAGGCACGCCGGGAAGCGGCTGAGCTGCGGCAGGCCAACGAGGCGGCACGCCGGCTGATCGAGGGCGGCCTCGGCCGCCTGACGGTCGAGAACGACCGGGCGCTGCGCGAGGCGCTCGCACGGGCGTCCTGACCCCAGACATGGATCGGCCCCCGCCGACTGTGGAGGACGACGGGGGCCGGACGATCCGCTCATCCCGGGACCGACCAAGAACCGGAGAGAGGCAAGACCCATCATGTCACACCTCCCGCGCGGGAGGCGTGCCGGGGGGGGGCTCTGTCGTGCGTCAGCAGGACGCCGGGCCAAGCAGTGCACGCACCCGGGCGAACAGGTCCGGTGACGGGGCGCAGGCGGCCAGCCGTGCCAAGGCGCGCGACGAGGCACCGGTACGGACGGCGAGCAGCACCGGCGCCTCGCCCGGGTGGTCGGCGAGGATCTCGGCCAGCCGGGCGGCCACCGGGGGGGTGCAGCGCGAGCTCTCGACGAACAGCCGGATGGCGCCGCCGGGCTCGCCGAGGTCGATCGGCGTCACGTCCGAGGCGAACAACACTGGGGTTTCGTCGCGCCGATTGATCCGGCCCCGGACGGCTACCGCCCGATCCTTGCCGAGCAGGTCCGCGACGAGCTCGTAGGTCGAGGGAAAGAACAACACCTCAATACCGCCCGTGGTGTCCTCGACCGTGGCCGTGGCCCACGGTTTGCCTTTCTTGGTGACCTTGCGCTCAAGCACCGAGATGATCCCCGCGAGGGTGATCTCGGCGCCGTCCGCCCGGCCGTCGGGTCCGTGGATCGAGGCGACCGTGCAGTCGGCCAGCCGCGCGAGCGTCCCCTCGCACCCCGACAGCGGGTGGTCGGACACGTAGAGCCCGAGCATCTCACGCTCGAACGTGAGCAGCTCGTGCTTGCCCCACTCGCCATCGGGCACGACCGCCTCGCGGTCGCTGGCGGCGTCCTGACCGCCGTCGTGAGCCTCGAAGAGCGAGACCTGCCCGGACGCCCGCCGGGCCGCCGCACCGGCCGACAGCGCGAGCGCCTCGTCGGCGGCCTCGGCCAGCCCGCGGCGGGTGTGGCCGAGCGAGTCGAACGCCCCGCCCTTGATCAGCGAGTCGACGACCTTCCGGTTCCGGACGGCGCCGGGCACCCGGCGCAGGAAGTCGCCGAACGAGGCGAACCGGCCGCCGCCCTCGCGGGTCGCGACGATGGCCGAGACCGCAGCCTCGCCGACGTTGCGGACGGATGACAGCCCGAACCTGATCTCGTCACCGGATGGCGTGAACTCGGGATCGGAGAGGTTGACATCGGGCGGCAACACCTTGATGCCCATCCGGCGGCACTCGCTCAGGTAGACCGCGGCCTTGTCCTTCTCGCCGCTCACGCTCGTGAGCACCGACGCCATGTACTCGACCGGGTAGTTCGCCTTGAGGTACGCCGTCCAGTAGGACACGAGGCCGTAACCGGCGGTGTGCGAGTTGTGCGTAAGAATACCGCCGTTCGCAGACCATGAATGATGCCTGCTGTCAACCTCTACGTCGTAGGTCTCGACAAACCCGCGCGATTCGACCGAGACAATGGGCACTGCTTCGATCAGGCGGGGGCGCGTCCATCGCGGGTGACGAGAGCCCCTCGCGTAATCATGGCGCTTGTGGCAGGAGTTGCACAGCCAAGCAAGATTACCGGCGTCGGGATTTACGGCATTCTGATCGAGGTGTGCCACCTCGTATCCATGCCCCCCGGGTGTCCCGCAGTGATCGCACGCGGTGCCGAGCCGGGCCCGCCGGAACTTAGACACGGCGGCGCAGTGACCGCCGAGGCTCGGCCGGTTGCGGCCGTCTATGGCCGGAGCTCGCCAGGTAGATGGCCGTCCGGCCCATCCCTGGTCAGACATGACAACTCGTGGAGTGACGCCTGATCCGTTTTCCTGCGCTCGATGCGTCATCAAGGTATCGCCTGCGGCGAGCTCAGCAACGGTGCGCCAGCCCGCCGGGGTGAGGTGGCGGTGGTCAGCCGTTGCGTCGATGTGCCTACCATCGGCGAGAAGAACCCGGAACACCTCTCTCGGCCCGTTCCGGTGAATGTCTCTAATCTGCACCGGAGCGACTCGCCCATCAACAATGCCAGCCGTCCAGAGGCCGCGCATCCCCACTTTGCTACGCCACGATGCACAAGGCGAGCACATTCTCATGGTTTTCATGGCGTTGCCTCTGTCGCGACAATACGAACACTCTCCCGGCGCCGCGTTGTCGCGCCCGTGTAGACGTTCATACATCTGCTCGATAGTTCCGGTGAAGCCGGATGCCTTGCCGTTCTTCGTCTGCCGGACCGAGAGGCCGTCAACGACAGTGTCGCCAGCCGTACATTTATTGAAAGCGTAGTCGGAGAAGGGAACGAGGATCTCCCACAGTGTGTTGACCGCGTCGTCGCTGTAGCCGTTCGCGCGCATGCCATCGCGGAACGGGCCGAACTCGTGGTCGAGGATCTCCCGCTTTTTCTTGCCCATCGCCTTACGCAGCAGGTCGGCGCGGCTCAGGCTGTACCCGGCCACCCGCTGAGCAATCGCCATCACCTGCTCTTGGTAGACGATCAGGCCGTAGGTGGTGCTCAGGATGTCGTCGAGCGGCTTGGCGAGCTCGGGGTGAATCGCCTCGATCGGCTGCAACCCGTTCTTGCGCAAGGCGTAGTTGGTGTGCGAGCCCGCGCTCATCGGACCCGGACGGTACAGCGCGAGCACGGCCGAGATGTCCTCGAAGTGGTCGGGCCGCATCGTCCGCAGCAGGCCACGCATCGGGCCGCCGTCGAGCTGAAAGACGCCGAGGGTGTCGCCCCGGGCGAGCAGCTCGTAGGTTGCCGGGTCGTCGAGGTCGTGCGAGATCGTGTCGAGGTCGACCGGCGCCCTGCCGTTGCGGACGATGGTGCGCAGCGCGTTGTCGATGATCGTCAGGTTGCGCAGCCCGAGGAAGTCCATCTTGAGTAGCCCGAGGGTTTCGCACGCCGGGTAGTCGAACTGCGTGATCGTGGCGCCGTCCACGTCACGCCGCATGATCGGGATGTGGTCGATGAGCGGCTCGCGCGACATGATCACGCCCGCGGCGTGCACGCCCCACTGCCGCTTGAGCCCTTCAAGCCCGCGGGCGAGGTCGACAACCTCGCGCGCCTCGTCGTCGGTCTCGTAGATTTCGCGGAACTTCTCGGCCTCGCCGTACCGCTCGTGCCGCGGGTCGAACGCGCCCGAAAGCGGGATGTCCTTGCCCATCACCGGTGCGGGCAGCGCGGACGTGAGGCGGTCGCCGACGGCGAACGGGTGGCCGAGCACCCGGGCGGCGTCCTTGAGCGCCTGCTTGGCCTTGATGGTGCCGTAGGTGACGATCTGCGCGACCCGCTCGTCGCCGTAGCGATCGGTCACGTACTTGATCACCTCGTTGCGGCGGCTCTCGTCGAAGTCGATGTCGATGTCTGGCATCGAGATGCGGTCCGGGTTGAGGAACCGCTCGAAAAGCAGGCCGTGCCGCAGCGGGTCGAGCTCGGTGATCCCCATCGCGTAGGCGACGAGGGAACCGGCGACCGACCCGCGGCCGGGGCCGACCCGGATGCCCTGATCCTTCGCCCACCCGATCAGGTCGGCCGTGACCAGGAAGTAGCCGGGGAAGCCCATCTTGCAGATGATCGACGTCTCGTAGTCGGCGCGAGCGCGGACGTCCTGCGGCAGGCCGCCGGGGAAGCGCCGGGCGAGGCCGAGCTCGACCTCGTGGACGAACCACGATTCTTCGCTCTCGCCGTCCGGCACCGGGAACCGGGGCATGAGGTTGACGCCCTCGGTGAACTGCGCGTCGCACCGCTCGGCGATAAGCAGCGTGTTGTCGCACGCCTGCGGGACGTCGCGCCAGTAGTCGCGCATCTGTGCCGGGCTCTTGAGGTAGAACTCGTCGGCGTCGAACTTGAAGCGCCGCGGGTCGTCCAAGGTCGAGCCGGACTGCACGCACAGCAGGGCCGCGTGCGGCACGGCGTCGCCCGGCTCGACGTAGTGCAGGTCGTTAGTCGCCACGAGCGGCAGATCGAGGGCGCGGGCCAGCCGCAGCAGGTCGGCGCGCACCTCGCGCTCGATCCCGAGGCCGTGATCCATGAGCTCGCAGAAGTAGTTGCCGGGCCCGAAGATGTCGCGCAGCTCAGCGGCCGACGCGACCGCGCGCTCGTACTGCCCGAGCCGTAGGAGCGTCTGCACCTCGCCCGAGGGGCACCCGGTCGTGGCGATGATGCCCTTGCCGTACGTGGCGAGCAGCTCGCGGTCGATGCGCGGCTTGAAGTAGTGCCCCTCGATGCTGGCGATCGAGCTCATCCGGAAGAGGTTGTGCATTCCGGCCGACGTCTCGGCCCACATCGTGAAGTGGGTGTAGGCGCCGCCGCCCGAGACGTCGGCCCGGCCGCCGCCGCCCCACCTCACGCGCGTCTTGTCGAACCGGCTCGTGCCCGGGGTGAGGTACGCCTCAATGCCGATGATCGGCTTGATGCCGTTCGTCGTGGCTTTTTTCCAGAACTCGTAGGCTCCGAACAGCGTGCCGTGGTCGGTAATACCGAGCGCGCCCATGCCCATCCGGGCCGAGGCGGTCATCAGGTCGCCGATCCGGGCCGCGCCGTCAAGCATCGAGTATTCGGTGTGGTTGTGCAGGTGCACGAAGCCCGAGCCGGTCACAGGAAGTCCTCCCCCTCGGGCTCGTCGTCCTCGTCGTCCTCGTCGAGCGAGGACCGGTCGAGCAGCGTAAGCGCCTCGTCGGCCAGGCGGCGTGCCCGGCCCTCGGAGTTGAGCGCCTCGATCACCTCGCCGACGGCCCGCAGCACGGCGTCGGCGCCTTCCTCGGGCCGGACCCACCGGCCGGACGTCGGAGGGGCCAGCAGGTACAGCAGGGCCGCCGCGAGCGTCCGGGGCGAGTCGTGTGCCCCGCCGAGCAGGTCGTGATTGCAGCCCTTACAGCAGCCGCCCCGGACGCGCCCGGTGCTGTGGTCGTGCTCGACGGCCGGGGCGCGGTCACGCGAGCGGTTCCGGCAGATCGCGCACCGGCCGCCCTGCAACTCCATGATCGCTTGCCATGCGGCGTCGGCGAGGCCGTAGACGTCGCGGCGCCGGGCCGCCTGCGCGTCGGCCCGCTTGCACGCCTTGCACTTGGTCCCCTGGCAGTACCACACCGGCACGAAGGACTGACACCCCGAGCACCACCGGCACTCGGGAGGCCACTCGGTCGGCGGCACGCGCTGCCGGTGCGGAACGGGGGCCGCAGCGAGGCGCAGCTCAGCGGCGCGCCCCTGGCCCGGGTAGGTGGTGCGGTCGAGCCGGTGCCAGACGCAGTACGGCGATCGCGGGTCGATCGTCGGCTCGGTACAGGGCCCGGCGTCTTCCTTGTTGATGATGATGCGCGACCGGCATTTCCTGGCGTTGGTGATCCGCGGGGGTCCGTCCTTGCCCTTGGTGGTCATGCCCTCTCCCGGTGGAGACGAAGAGCGGCCCTCGCCCTGCCCCGGGCTATCGGGCAGGGCGAGGGCCGCTCGATGGTGGCCGACGTCAGGCGTCGGCGCCGTCGTCCTCGACGTCCGGCAGCTCGGCCGCGAGCGCCTTCGAGACCCGCTCGCGCAGGTCGTCGTCGACCGCGCGGTGCTGCGCGTACATCTCCAGGTCGCCCGCGATGTCGTCGAGCCTGCCCCTGGCCGCCTTGTGCCGGGTCGCGTGCTTCGCGACGACCTTCGCCGTGGCGTCGTGCTGGCCGAGCAGGCGCTCGACCTTCTCGACCACGATCTCGCCCTTCATCGCCATGACTTGATCACTCCGGTTGTCAGTTCTCGGTTCGGGTTGGGCAGGAGAACGGCCGGGCACCCCCGAGTGCCCGGCCGTGGGACGTCACTCCCAAGGATTGCTTGCCGCCGCCTTGGCCGCCGCCGCGCGGGCGTAGTCCTTGGCGAACTTGACCTGCTCGTCGCTCGGGGCCTCCAGCACCCACGGGGCGTTGCGGCCCCGCTGGGACGGCACGCCCTTGACCAGGACGCCGAGGCCGCGCTTGCCCCTCTTCATCTTCTGCTTGAGGAACGAGGTCACCTGGTCGCCGGTGAACTGGAAGCCCTCCAGCTCGAACGGCAGGGCCTCGCCCTCGAAGAAGTCGGTCGGCATGTCGCCGCCGCCCGCCTCGGGCGACTGGAGCACCACGACGTCGCACTCGACCCACACGTAGGTCTTGCCGTCGTTGTTCTTGCTCGGGCGCGTGCCCTCCTCATAGGGCTTCATCAGGAGGAGGCAGCCCTCGATGTCCTCCATCTTGGGGAACGAGCTGCCGGTCGCGAGGGCGATGTCGTCCTCGAACTCGCTGTCGAAGTCCTCGTCGGCGGGCTTGGTGTCGGCGCCCTTGGCGTTTGCCATGATGTTGATCCCCTTCGGATCGGTGATGAGCTGAGTTGGGGTGAAACTGGGATCTCGCTGTCACTCGGAACCCGGTAGCGACCTGCCTGCCCGGGGCGGCTTGTCCGTACTAGGCGGGAGCTTCGTCCTTCCGGGGCCGCTGCTCCCCCAGACAGGCCGGACGCTACCGGGGTCCTACTCAGTGTGGTTAGAACCTACCATGCTTAACCGGGTGGTGCAAGCCGGTAGGGTGTATCGGGTGCCCGAGCGTACCGCCGGTTACGGCGCGACGCGGCCGTTGCCGAGGAAGGCCGCGTGGGTCGCCGGCATGGCCTCGGCGAAGATCGTCTCGAACTGCCGAGCAACGAGCTCGATCTCGCGCATCGGGTGCGACGGGAACGTCGCGCCCTCATCCTCAACGCGCAGCGAGAGGAAGTTCATCAGTGCGCGGGCGTTCATGGTCACGTAGGCCGTGCTGTAGATGTTCACGGGCAGCACCATCCGGGCCACCTCGCGGGCGATACCGGCGGCGAGCAGGCGCTCGTAGGCGCTGTAGGCCGTCGTCGAGGCCGTGATGAGCTCATCCTCGACGGCCTCGTGCTGAGCCGCCGTACCGGCCGTCAGCCGCGGGTGGGCCGACGTGCCGCCCTGCTTGACGTTCCGGTCCGCGCCCGGTACGTAGAACACCGGTTCGAGCTTGCGGTAGCGCGCCGATTCCTCGTTGTACGAGGCGATGCGGTGCCGCATGATCTCGCGCCATACGAAGATCGGCGCCTCGACGTAGAACGTGAACGAGGTGTGCTCGAACGGCGACCCGTGCCGGTTGCGCATGAGGTAGTTCACGAGCCCGGCGTCGCGCTCGTGCTCGACGTAGCGGGCCGCCGACTGACCGGCGGTCGAGACCCTCGCGGCCCGCACGACCGAGGCGTCGTTGCCCATCGAGTCGATGAGCTCAACCCGCATGTCGGACCGCAGGACGACAACGCTCTTCTCGGCCCGCGCGAACCGGAGACCGGTGCAATCGGTCATCAGAAGCCCTTTCCGACGAGGCTGTTCACGTGCTCGCTCAGGCTCAGCCGGTACCGCTCGACCGCCGAGTCGGCGAGGTAGGCAGGGGTCCTGACCGGGTAGACCTTGACCTTGCCCGTCTCGATCGAGGCCGCCACAATGACGCCGACGTCCGGCACGAGGTCGGCGTGCCAGTCGTGGGTTTCGCCGGTGCGCCAGTCGTGCGGGCGGCAGCGCGAGTACATCGCGAGCTGCGTCGCGTGCGTGATCCACTGCATGCGACCACTCTTTTTGTCGACCACGATCACCGCGCCGACGTCGAGACCGGCGGCGGCCGAGAACTTGGTCGCCTTGACCACGCGGGCGAGGTGGTCGACCGTGCCCGCGAGTCGCCGGGCGTAGTCCACGCCGAACCGCTCGTGTTCGAGCAGTTCGAGGCCGCACCGTTCGAGCGCCTCGTAGAACGCCTTCGCCGTGACCTCGTATTGCGCGAGCGTGGGCCCGAAGGTGGGGTCGATGACCGGCGCGCCGGGCACGGTGAAGGCGTGCCACGCGGTACCGCGGCTGGCCGCCGACAGCGTTCCCCCCATCGGCACGTGCGTCTCGCCGGGCTTGACCCTGATCATCTCGTCGATGTCGATCCCGTCGTCGGCCGCCCTGATGAGCAGCTCATCCGTGATCGCGTCGATGCGCTTACCGTCCTTGTAGACGAGCCCGGCGAGCTCGGCCTGCAAGTCGGGCCGCCGGGCGAGCGCGAGCAGTGCCATTCGCTGCCGCCACAGCGACAGCCCGTGCGCTACGTCGTTCCACCCGGCCGCGGTGCTCACCCGGGCGAAGTGGCGGCGGCCGTCGGCCGACTGGCGCTTCTCGACGAGGCCGTCAGGCCAGGCTGCCGGGCCGAGGTTCCATGTCGGGTCGGGCAACAGCAGGGGGCGCCCCCACTGGTCGCGCGGAACGCCGAGCTCGTCGAGCGGGTCGTAGGGCTTGGCCGGGCGCGCCGGTGCCGCCTCGATGTCGTCGAAGTCGAGCGGGTCGTGTAGGTCCACGGGCTCGAACTCGCATTCGTACACTTCCGGACCAATGTCCTTCGAAAGGTCGAGGGAGCTCATCGCGCGCCGCCCTCGGGCCAGCCGAGACCGGGCCGCTCACCTACGGTCGGCGTGGCCGACACATTGTCCTCGGGCCAACCGAGGCCCGTCGATTCGTTGCTCATGCTGCGCCTTCCTCCGATTCGGTGGACGGCGCCGGGTCCTCGGTCTTGCGACCCGGCTTGCCGGTCTTGCGGCCCTGCCCGTTAGTGCCCGCCTCGTTGACGGGCAGGGCCGCCTCGACGAGCCACGGGTGATCCGGGTCGTTCTTCGACAGCCCCTTGAAGGTGATCTTCTCGGCCTCGGCCTGCTCGCGCGACCTGCTGCCGGACTTGAGCATCTGGATCAGCGCCCTGCCGTCGTCGCCACGCCGGTACAGCGTGCGTTCGAGGCTGCCCGCGTTCTTGTAGCCGAGGCGGTTGGCGACCGCGGCCAGCGTCGAGCCGGGAAACTCGTCGATCAGCCTGCGCACCCGGTCCACGACCGGCAGGCGCGCGACCGTGGCGGCGAACGCCTGCGCCTCGTCGATCGCCCCGTTCGAGGTGGTCGCGGCCTCGAAGTCGATGCCGCCCCAGATGCCGAAGTGCTGGTCGGTCTTGCGCGCCCACGAGAGGCAGGCGGACCGGACCGGGCAGTCCTCGCAGATCGTGATCGCCTCGACGCGCATCGCCGGGAGCGGCGAGAACCACAGCTCGGGGTCGTACTCAGTGCAGACCCCGCGGTTGCGCCATCCGCGGTCCTCCTCGTCGGGCCGCTCGAAGGCGGTCCGACGCCGGGTCGGCGAGCGCTTGGTCTGCCGCTGCGCGGCAGGTGCGCCCGCCTCGTCGGTGGCCTGCTGCTGCGGGCCGGACGGTGCGGGCGCCCCTGCTATCGGGGTGTCCATGGTCATGGGAAGAGACTAGTAGCTGCTAGTAGCGGTAGTCAACCCCGTTGAGTAGATCACGGAACGTGTCCTGCGTGGACGTGCTCAGCGGCGGCCACCCGTGAGGCGTGCAGGGCCAGCAGTACGGCCGGGTCACCGGGGCCGGTGGCCGAGACCGGGTCGGACGGTTCGAGCCGGTGGAAGAGGATCAGGTGCGCGGCGAGGTGAGCCGGGGCGAGGGACTCGACGGCCGGGCAGCGCATCGGGTCGCCGGGCCGGTCGAGGTCGCGCTCGCCGACGACGTGCATCCCGAGGTGGATCTGCACGAGGGCGCTCGCCAGGCTGGCCGCCGCGGGCTCGCTGAGACCGACCGTGCGCGCCTGCGCCGCTGCCTCGTCGGCCGGGGCGACGTAGAGCGGATCGCCCGGTTGCAGCACGGTGACGAGATTGCCGGGCGACGGGCTGCCCGCGGTCTCCTGCCCGGTCTTGGCGTTCCGCATCGTGATCGTGGCGTCGCCGCTGCGGGCGACCACGTGCCAGATGCCGGACTTGAGCCGGACGCAGGCGCCGACCGGCACGTGCCGCCACTCGTGGGTGTTCGCCTCGGCGGTGCTCATCAGTAGTCCAATCCGCGCAACAGCGCTTGCACGTCGTAAGCCCCGAGCTCGTCGAGGTCGTCGACCTCGAACTCGATCACCGGGGCGGGGCGGGCGACGGGGGCCCCGGGGTGCTCGATAATCCCCTCGTCGTCCGGGCCTGACCGGAACGACGCCGGGTCGACGCTGTCATCGGCCGCGTGGTGGGCCGCCGAGGCGAGCTCGAAGCAGATCATCGACAGCCGGTCGTAGTGTTCGCCGAGGCGCCGCAGGCGCGCGAGGGAGACCTGCGCGAGGGCGCCGCGGGCGCTGTCCACCTCGTCGATGTCGAGGTAGGCCACGGCGCGGGCCGTGGGGTCGAGGAAGTCGCGCGGGTCCACACGCTCGATCGGGCCGAGCACAGCCTGCCTAGCCCGGCTCGCGGCTTGGGCCTTCTCGATACTGCGCTGCAAGGCCGTGATCAGGTCGGACGGGTGCTCGGACATCGGACGATCCTTTCGTCGGACAATACGGACACGGAACGTAATCAGGCCCGGTGCGACTGACGGGGGCCGGGTAGATACTGTCCGGCACCGCCGCTGTTGGACGCCGCCCCTCGGCCGGTTGCTCCACCGGGTGCAGTGCTATGCTACCAGCACCTACTAGGAACCGGCTACGAGAGGGAGGGGGAGAACACGGAATGGCGACCTTCGAGGCGCAGCTCAGCGCACAGATTCCGCAGGGGCAGGAAGAGGCGATTCTCGCGCTCTTCGACGAGGATCGGGAGAACGGCCGCGCGAGCAAGGCGGACGTGATCCGGGCGGCCCTGCAGGAGGGACTGCCGATCCTCGCGCGGATGAGTCCGGCGAGCCGGCTCAGGCTCTACGCCGAGATCCATCGCGGAGAGTAAGCGGACAAAGCGAAGCCCCGGAGTCCGACGTCCGGGGCCTGCTCGATGCACGGAAGGGTTCCGATGTCCAACTCCAAGGTAACAGGTGACCCCGCGTGAGCGAGCGCAGCGTGTCACCGGCAGGTAACGACCGCGGGACGGTCCGCGCGCAGGTGTACGGCGCCGCCGCCCCGGACTACTTCCGCGCGGGCTGGCAACCGCTCCCGCTTCCCCCGGGCTGCAAGCAGGCGCCGCCGTCCGGCTACACCGGCGCCGAGGGCAAGCTCATCGGCTCGATTCAGACGATCAATCAGTGGGCCCGCAACCCCAAGGGCGCGGCGGGTAACGTCGCGCTGCACCTACTGCACCCGTTCGTCGGGATCGACGTCGACACCTACGGCGAGGGCGAGGGCGCGAAGAACGGCGCCGCCTCGCTCGCGGCGGCCGAAGCCGAGCTCGGGCCGCTTCCCCCGACCCTCATCTCGTCGGCGCGCCCCGACCCGCTCGTCTCGGGCATCCGGGTGTTCCGGCTGCCGGACGGGTGCCCGCGGCTCGGTCCGGATGCCGAGAAGTACCTGCGGGACCGGTTCGGCGCCGACATCGATGTGATCTCGCAGAGCTATCGCTACATCGTGGGGTGGCCCTCGACCAACCCCGAGGCGGATGGGGCCACCTACCGGTGGTACGTGCAGCACGGCGACGGCTCGATCGGTTACCCGCTCGCCGAGGTGCCCACCTTCGCCGAGGTCGCCGAGTTTCCGGCGGCATGGGCCGACCTGCTCGCCGGTCCGGCCGGTGGCGGCAGGGATGCCGCCGAGGCGGCCGTGACCGCTCGGGCGGCAGCAGCAGAGCGCGCGATGGCCGACCCGTTCGACCCGGCCGACGCCGAGCTCGACGACCTCGGGATCGACGTAGCGGACGCCGCGACCCGGCTCTACTCGCGCGAGCTCGCCGAGGCCGAGATCGACGAGTGGATCACGAAACTGCGCACCACGCGGCGCGGCCGGATCAACGACGTGCTCAAGGACACTATTTCGCACCTGATGCACTTCGTGCCGCACTTCCTGTCTGACGACCAAGCCGTTTACGACCTCGTGCGCGAGGCGCAGCGGCAGGCGTGGGTCTCGTCCGGTAAGCCGGACGACGGCGACTACTCGGCATTCAACCAGACGTGGCGGCGAACGATCGAAGTGTTCATCCCGCAGCAGATCCGGTTCGGGCTGTGGTGGGTCGCGGTGCCGATGGACGGTGAATCACCGGGAAAAGCCGGAGACGTCGCCCCTCATCAGGAGGTGGCGGCGGACCCGACGGACTTCGACGAGTTCGTGCCCGCCTCACCGTCGCGCGATTCGGGTTCGAGTGGGACCAGGTCGGCCGCATCTGGCGGGGATGACGCCGACATCGCAGCGATGCTGGCCCTGCGCGAGCAGCGGCGGGCCGAGCGCGGCGTCAAGGAAGCCGCTGCTGCCGCCACGGCGGAGGCTGAGTTCCTCGCCCAAGAGATCAAAAAGGAGCGTATCCGGCGCAAGGCGCGCCGCGCGGTCGACGAGGAGGAGCTCTCGGCTCAGGCGTCCGCCGAGGCCGTCGAGGCGATGATGGGTGAGCTGATCATGGCCTCGAAGCTCGCAGACCTGGACCCGCCCGAGTGGATGGTCGGCGGCGATCCGGAGGACGAGGTGACCAACGACGAAAAGGGACTGTTCTATCGCGAGTCGATCGCCCGCGTGATCGGCGCCGGAGGCACCTACAAGACCTTCCTCATGCTGAGCATCGCCTCGTGCGTGGCCCGTGGCATCCCATGGTTCGGGTTCCGCACGAAGCAGGCGCCGGTGGTCTACGTCATGGCTGAGTCGGCGCGGGGCGCGGCAGCCCGGGTGCAGGCGTTCGAACAGCAGCATGTGCTCCCGCCCACCACTGACCTGCACGTTCTGACCAGGCCGGTACACATGACCGGCGAAGAGTGGCCCGTCTTCGTGGCGACCTGCACGAGGCTTGGCGCCGGGATGGTTGTGATCGACACGCAGGCGAAGGCGACCACAGGGCTGGAAGAGAACAGCGCAAAGGACACCGGGCTCTGGGTAGCCGCCGCCGAGCGGCTACGCCGTGAGACCGGGGCGACCGTGGTCCTGGTCCATCACACCGGACACCAGAACGGCGGGAGGGGCCGAGGATCGAGCGCCGCCTACGCCGGAGTAGATACCGAGATCATGGTCGAGCCGGACGGCGAGAAGGTACTCAAGTACACCGTGATCCGACAGAAGGAGGGGGAGACCGGGGAGACCGGCCGCCTCGCCCTGGTCGAATCCGGCCGGTCCCTGGCGATCGCTCCCGCAGTCGCCGAGACCAGGACCGAGGAGCAGCGCGAGCGGGCCGTGGCGACCGTGCTCGACGCGACCGAGAAGAAGGCGCAGACCCATCTCCGCCGCATCATGATGACGCTGCACCGGCTCGGCAACGGAGGGTCGGGCATGACCCCAGCCGCGCTGAAACGCGCCTACTCGGATGAACTGCTCAAGCTCGGCGAGCTACAGCCCGGCAAGCAGTTCTCGGCGGGCTCTTTCACGCGGGCCATCACTGAGCTGGAGGCTCAGGGGTGGCTCATGCGCCAGACTCCACGCGGCGCGTTCGTCCTCGCCGAGGCGGGCTGCCAGGCCCTCGGGCTGCCCTACACGCCACCGGCGTGGGCCCGTGACGACGATGACGACCTCGGGGTTGCCGAGTCTCTCCGGATGGCTCAAGAGGCCCTGGACGGGGCGTCTGCGGGGGCCATCGACGGGGCTTCGGACATCGAGATTTGAGCTAGATCAATGTCCGTTTTATGACGAGTCCAAGACTCTAGTCCAAGCGTGCACCCCCTGCAGTAGCTTGGACTAGAGTCTTGGACTGGGTAGGGGGTGCAGTAGTAGTCCAAAACTAGTCCAAGTTTGGACCTGCCTCTGACCTGCGGCTTTAGAAGTAGTCCATGATCTTGGTCCAAGCTTGGACCAACCTCCCCGGGAGGAGTCCAACGGCCTGGTCCAAGAGTCCGGGGGGGGTTATATACCCCCGGGCTTGGACCAAGGTCTTGGACCTCCGGGGGATGGTCGGACTCCGGGAGGGGTGAAAATAATCAACGTGGTGAAGCATGAGGGGGTGGAGGCGTTGATGTTGCTTGATGGGGTGCGGTACTATACCCCCATGACTACCTACCTCCCCGTTCCCGGTCACCTCGCCTACGTCGCGTGGGTCCGGGTGAAGCAGGCGCAGCTCGTGCAGCTCGCGGGCGGCCCCGAGCACGGCCGGATCGAGGCGGCCCGCCGGATGGCCCGAGGGGCGCAGGTTGAGGCGGTCGTGACCCTGGTCGCCGATCACGTGTTTGCTCCGGGCTGCGAGGGCGGGCCGGGCGAGCGCCTACGGGTCCGGCTGGCGACCTTCGAGCAGCACCTCGGCGATGGCCTGCTCGCACCGGGCCTGCACGGCTCGGTGCTGCTCGGTTCCCCGGTGCTCGCGGTGGGGGGCGGGTCCGAGCCCGGACAAGGCCCGCGCCGACCTGTTCGAACGGGTGGCCGCCTCGCTGCGCGTGCGGCAGGACGGCCCGGACGTCACTCAGGTGATCGACTTCCCCTCTTGATCTTGGTCACACTCGTGCCCCCGGGGGTGGGGGCGGCAGGGGCGCAACCGCCCCGGAACCGCCACCGGGGCGCCGCTGGCGGGCCCGCAGGGCCTCGGCGGGTAACCGGACCCTCTCAAGATCAACTGCGCTCCACGGGGCGCACACGGCCGCGGAGAGGCATGATCGACAGTGACCGAGCGAGGAACCTCGAACACCAACGCCCGGGGCAGCGCCGAGCAGCGGCGGGCCCGGCGCGCGTGGCTGGTGGCCGAGTTCGGCGTCTGCGGCATCGTCACCTGCTACCGGTGCGACGTCCCGCTACTGGCGCAGGGCCCGGACGCCTTCGAGGTCGACCGGATCGTGCCGGGGTGCCGCGGGGGCACCTATGCCCGGGGCAACATCCGCCCCGTGTGCCCGCCGTGCAACATCGAGACCGGCAACGCCATCCGCGACGGAGCGATCTTGTGAGGTACTGCACCCGGTTGCGCATAGCTAGTAGGTGCTGGTAGCGTGGTACCCATGACGAACGCCCACCCCGTGACCACGCGGTCGACGCCCGAGATGCAGCGTGCGGCCGAGCGCGCCACCGAGCGCCGCACCGGCGGCATCCGCCTTCGGCCCTACCAGACCGAGTGCGTCGACACGCTTATGCGCGGATTGCATGCCCCGCGGCCCGAGGACTCCGTCGGCGAGCACCCGCACCTCGCGGCCGTGCTGCCGACCGGTGCGGGCAAAACGGTCATTTTTAGCGCTCTCGGCGACGCCTGGCACGGCCGCCACCCGGGCGAGCCGGTCATGGTCCTCGCGCACCGCGACGAGTTGATCACGCAGGCCGCCGCGAAGTACCGCAACGTCGTGCCCGACGCGAAGATCGGCGTCATCAAGGCCGAGCGCCACGAGGTAGCCGGTCGCGAGGTCGTGGTCGCCTCGGTGCAGTCGCTCAACGCCCGGCGCCGCGAGCGCCTCGGGAAGTGGCGCCCGAGCCTGCTCGTCATCGACGAGTGCTTCCCGGCCGGGACCATCGTCGGCACGAAGCCAATCGAGTCGATCAAGGCCGGGGACTTCGTGCCGAGCTACGACGAGGGCACCGGCGATCTCGTGCTGCGCCGGGTGATCGCCACGATGCGGCGCACTCCGAGCGCGATGGTCCGCGTTCGACTGGCCGACGGTCGGTCGTTCGAGTGCACCCCGAACCATCCTCTGATGACCACGGATGGATGGTGCCCGGCGGGGCTGTCGCGTGGTGCGTACGTGCTATCGTTTACGCATGACACGACTGCGCAAGGAACCGATCGAGCTGACCTGCGCCGAGTGCGGGGCGACCTTCATGGAACAGCGCAAGGCGAGGATCGACGCAGCGCGCCGGTCAGGCCGCGCCTACTGCCGGGACTCGTGCCGGGATGCATGGGTTCTACGCTCGCGGTCGCGGACGATGGCGGATACCAATCGTCGGCACGCCTCGGCCCGGATGAGGGCGAACAATCCGATGCATCGCGAGGACTCGCGCGAGGCGATGAAGGCAACGCTGGAGCGGATCGGACACCGGCCGCGCGAGCGGGGTGGGAACGGCTCGAAGCTGCCAGATCCACAGAAGCGCTTGTCCGATTTCTTGGGGTGGCCTACCGAGGTGATCGTAGCGCCGAGCGACGGTGGGCGGCCGTATCACTACAAGCTGGATATCGCACACCCGACGATGATGGTCTGCGTGGAGGTGGATGGGGCATCCCATTACTCGCGGGCGCGCCACGCATCGGACACGCGTCGGGACGCGCGGCTTGCTTCTCTCGGGTGGTTGACGTTCAGGTTCTCGAACCGGGACGCGATGGAACGTACGGCGGAGTGTGCCGCGACGGTGCTGTCTACAACCTCGAAGTGGAAGGCACGCACACCTACCTGATCAACGAAGGCTTGCTCGTCCACAACTGTCACCACAGCACGGCCAAGAGCTACCGCGACGTCATCGCGTGGGCCGGGTGCCCGGTGGTCGGCGTGACTGCGACCATGAGCCGGACCGACGGCAAGGCGCTCGGCCGGGCCGCGGGCGGGATCTTCGACGAGATCGTCTACCAGAAGTCGATCTTGTGGATGATCCGGCAGGGCTACCTGTGCGACGTCAAGGGGCATCGGGTCGTCGTCGAAGATCTAGACCTCACCGGGATGCGCAAGGTCGGTGGCGACTACAGCGACGGCCAGGTGTCCGAGCGGCTGCTCGGCAGCTCGGCGCCCGAGGCGGTCGCGGAGGCGGTCACCGAGTACAGCGGCGGGCAGCCCGGCGTCATCTTCGCCCCGACCGTCGAGAGCGCGCAGGCGTTCACCGAGGCGATGCGGGCCGCGGGCTTCTCCTGCGAGACCGTGTGGGGTGCGATGCCGCTCGACCGCGACGTCGTGAGCCCGCTCGGCATCGTCGAGCAGAAGTCGCGCCGCCGGGTGCTGCGCGAGTTCAACCTCGGCAAGATTGATTGGCTCTCGAACTGCATGGTCTTGACCGAGGGCTTCGACGCTCCGCGCGCCAAGGTCGCTGTGATCGCCCGCGCCACACAGAGCGCCTCGCTCTACGTGCAGATGGTCGGCCGCGTGCTGCGCCCGTTCCCCGGTGCGATGCACGCCCTCGTTCTCGACGTCGTGGGCGCGACCGCGCAGCACGAGCTCGCCACGCTGGCCGTGCTCGGCGGCGACCGGCCGAAGGACGTCGAGGGCAAGACGCTGCTCGACCTCTACGGCACGCCGTGCGACTACTGCATGACGCCCGCCGACGAGTGCGAGTGGGAGACCGGCGAGGCGTGCTGCGAGGACTGCTCGCACCGCCCGGCCGAGACCGACCGCGACGGGCTCGTCGCGCCGACGCTGATCAAGGCTGTCGACGCCGACCTGTTC
>Ga0210129_1000006_pt1 | contig 79325 bp, 135 predicted proteins | sample WestPond_Cattail_2_FD_185582 | JGI IMG/M metagenome (GOLD analysis project Ga0210129, IMG submission 185582) | Wetland microbial communities from the San Francisco Bay, California, USA, that impact long-term carbon sequestration -... | ecosystem: Environmental > Aquatic > Marine > Wetlands ... | reverse complement strand
CGATCCCCTCGTGAAGCACGGCCCGGGGAGCTACCACGGCGCCCGGAGCGTTCAAGCCGAGCGCGTCGGGGCTCGCAACGGGCATTGGTGGTGCCATCTCTTCGCGGATACCGAAACTGAACTGCATGACTTCGCGGATAAGCTCGGGCTCGAACCTGAGTGGTTTCAGGGTGACCACTACGACCTGACGCCCTGGCGTCGACATCGCGCGATCGAGCTAGGGGCACTTCAGGTGTCGGCTCGCGAGTTGGCGAAGCATCGGTTGGCAAAGCGTTGGGGGTGTAACCCCGATGGGTGAAGTGGCTACTCGGAGGTTCCCGAGGTGATTCAACTCTTCAACAGCAACCGCCTCAACATCGGCGATCTGCTGTACGATGAAAGCCCTGTTGGCGTTCTGCCGGATGGCAACCGGCGAGCGACCAGATCAGCAGGGCGTCATGAACCCCCGCACACTGAAACCGCGCGGGTAGATAGAGAAATCATCGGTGGCTTCGACTAGCTGTCAGGGCTACGGCCCAAGGGCGGGTAGGCTAGCCACCGCGAACCGCTCAGGATCGGCTGCATGACCGCAAAGGGGGAGATCTCCCGCCAGACGCCAGACGCCAATCGAGCAAGTTGGCAGCTCAAAGAGCAAGACGGTGGTCGTGGTTCGGCACCACAATGCAGCCACAAATTGAAGCCACAAACCAATTGAAAGGGAATCCAATGAACCAGAACAAAAAGATCAATGATCAGCAGAGCGCAATCGCTGCAGCCATCGAGCGGGCAGCGCGGGCCCTGCAGCACGTCACCGAGCAGCCGAAGCAGTCGAAGACGGTCGACTACCAGATCGATACGGCGTTGGGGTTCTAGATGGAGAACACCGAAGCGAGGAATTTGGCCAGAAGGTTGAAGAGGGCTGCAGGCAAGCGGCAGGCAGCGCACGCGAAGGCAGCGCTGTGGCTCGCGGTTGCCGAGGCCGCGCAGAAGGGCATGGCTACATGCTCGGAGGCGCCGGCTCTCGACGCCGCACTCTACGAGTTGACGCTCGGCTGCGCTCAAGCGGGGCTCGGCATCGACGACGATCTGCGTGCGTCGATGGCGCTCTCCGAATCGGGGCTCTGAAATGCCATGCGCCCCGTTGACATGAGTAACGGCGCTCTCGAGAAGGAAGAGCGGCGCCTGCGCGCCGCTCGCGACGAGGCTTTGCAGCAGCGTCGACCGCGACGGGCCAGAGATCTCATCGCGAAGTTGTCGGCCGTGCGCCGGGAGATCGCCAAGCGGAAGCAGTTGACCTGGGCTGCCCGCTCCTTCCTGGCGAGTCCCGAATACGACCCGAAGCCCAGTGCGGGTCGATGAGCCGTCGTGCCGACGGGAAAGGTAACAGCTGGAACACCAAGAACCTCCTCTCCGTAATGGCTGAGGGGGTTGGCGAGATCATCCGCGACACGGGCCACGTGCAGTTCTGTCGCCAGTGCCGGTCAGCCGAGCTCCCAGGGACGCTCGCCTGCCGGCACTGCGGCGGGGTGCTAGTCGATGTGCGAGGCCTTCAAGCCCCAAAGCAAGACGCCCTCGAGGATCGGCACGGTCACGACACCGGCAAGCCCAGCACCGAGCCAATCGAGCCACCACGGACCGAGGTGCAGAGGGTGAATGCGGATGCCCAAGACAAGGCCGAGCCAGAAGCCCGCGCACGCTGCGCAGGCGAGTAGATCGGAGAACAACTCGCGGAGGGTGTTGCGTATGCAAGGGGTGGTCTCGAAGATGGGTTCTGAGGTGAGAGGCGGCCAGCGCTTCGTACCCTTGACCGGCCACCAACGAAGGTCCCAAAACCACTTCATGATCTGCGACCGGGCGACAAGCCAGTGGATTGCAGTCCCAAGCAGCGCTAATAGCGCCAGTTGATGGAAGTTGATTGTCATTTGACTAAACCCCGCATGTCTTCGCGGACCTGGCGCAGCTGCCAATGCTCGCATTGAGCGCCGGCATTCATGTGCGTTGGCATAGCCAGCGTCAAGCAGAAGCCCCAATCCTTGGGGTCGACCTGGATGCTTTTTCGTTCGGGCAGCTCGGGAACCCGCAGCTCGTAAACGCCGTTGGAGTTGGGTTGCAGTCCCTGTGCATGTAGATACTGCATGAGCTTGCGATTGTCTTTGTGCCAGTGCTTGCAGGTGAAGCATGGTGTTGCTTCGGCGTCGGTTGGCATCTGCACTACGCCCGCGGCTCCGTTGGGGGTAGTGATGATCTCGGGTGCCTTCCAGCCGGTGTCGTCGAGCGGTTTTGCCATGCCTCGCTTTCAGCATAGCCGCCGCCGATTGTCAATTACAGCTTGACAGAGGTAAGCGTCCATGCTGAAAGCTGGGCATGGCAAACCAGATCATGGCCGTTGTCGAGACGCAGCTCCCTGCCGAACCAGACTTGGCTGCGCTCTCGCAGATGCAGGCGCCGATTGTAATGGTGCACAAAATCACCCGGGGCGAGAAAAACCGCGAGAACACCCAGCTCGTCATCAATGGCTTGACGGGCCTCTCCATGTCGGACATCCTGAAGCTGCAAGACCAGTTGCCGACGGGGCAGCTGCCGAACTCGGGGCCCGGTGTGTACCGCTTCTCGGTGACCGATGGCGACAGTGCGGCCAAAGCGTCGTGGCAAACCCGGCTCGGCGGGGCGGTCGAGAACAATGCCGCTGCTACTCCTGGGTTGCCAGCACTGCAAACCATGGCGCACGGCACGGCGCTGCCCTTCGGCTCGGTCCCAACGGCGGCAGCCGTGCAGCCGATCCAGGTGCCGCTCTCGGCGACGGCGCGGCCCATCGGCAACGGCTTCTACTACGATGAGGCGCTCGGGTTGCTCACGGCGCCCGACGGTTCGATCCACGCTTGGCGGAAGGGGCAACCCCTTCCGGGCCTGATGACCACGTCCGCGGCAGGTTCCACGCCGGTGTCGGCGTTGCCGGGGCCCGGCGTGCCGTTCTTCGCGCCCTCACCCGAGCTCGAGATGACCAAGCAAGCCTTGACGGCGACTCAGCGGGCGCTCGAAGAGGCGCAGCGCCAGCGCGAGCAGGAGCGTACCGAAACCGCGCGCCAGAAGGAGATCACCGAGCTGCGCGATTCGATCAAGGCCATCGCTTCGCAGCTGTCCGCGCGGCCGGCGGAAAGTGCCGAGGTGGCGGATCTCAAGCGCCGGCTCGAATCCCAGGACATGATCGCGGCCATGCAGGCGAGCACCAAGGCGCAGATTGACGCCATTCGAGATCTGGTCCGTGAGCAGGGCAACAGCAATCGAGGACTTGATCCCATCATCACGGTACTCACCTCGATGATGCAACAAGGGCATCAGGCTTCGGCTGAGACGCTCCGCATGGTGCGCGAGACGGCCGGCGCCGAGCGCCAAACGCTCATGACCGTGCTCGATCGGCAGGCAGCCATGGCGGAGAAGGCGGCGGCCAACAACCCCCTCGAGAAGGTGGGTAGCATTCTCGATGTGTTGGTGGAGCGCTTCGGCCGCGTGATGCAGATCGAGCGCGAGTTCAGCGGTGGTGGGGGCGGCACCGATTGGGTGGGCATCATCAAGGAAGCGGTCGGCAAAGCAGGCTCGGCCGTGGAGATGTACCAGCAGGCCAAGGCGCAGGAGGCCCGCGCCACCGAGGCCACGGCCCGCGCGCAGATTGCCACGGCGCAGGCGAGTGTCTCCCGAGATCGCACCCTTGTGGCGATCAAGGGCGGCAAGCCCGCTGTGCCGGCAGCGCCGGCCGGAGCTCCGGCCCCCGCGCCCGCTTCGGTGCCGCAGGCGCCGGTTGCCGCTCCTTCCACGAAGGTGCGCATTACACTGCCCGACCTGGAAAAGGCAACGGTGGGTGAGCTGCGGGAGATCTTCGGGCCCGAGCGTGACGAATCCTTCTTTGGCAGCTTCTACGATCACGTCAAGCAGCTGCGCACGGCACTGGTAGCCGCGCCGGCGCAGTTCAGCGCCAGGAAGATCGCGGAGCTGCTCATGCAAGCGCGCGAGCACTTGGCCGCGGAAGCGCAGTCCGGGCGCGGTGTCCCGCACGCTGCGGAGATCTGGGCGCATGGGCAAGTCGCCTATCTGCTCGAACGGCTCTTGCCGGAGGCTGCGGAGGGCTTGCGCTCGGAGGTAGTCAAGGCGCTTACGATGCTCGAAGCCGAGGTCGAGGATGCCGAGCGCATCGCCGCGAATACCTCCGACGACGGCGACGGCGAGGGGGATGCATCGTGAGCGCTCGTACAGGGCTCGTTGCCGCGCACGACGGCACGGAGTATTTCTCAGTTCCCTTCCACAACGGCACACCGGATGTCTGGATTGTGCGGTACCTCCCGGTTCCCGGAGGTGTGGTGATAGCCTCGGACGGCACTCCGGTATTCGTCCCGATGTGCCGCCTCGAATACGACCTCGCCGAGAATGGGCAAGCCATCAATGTGCATCTCACTTCGACGCTGCCGCAGCTGTTGATGGGTGCAGCGATGGCAAGCGCAGCCGAGATGCAAAGCCTGTTGCAGCAGGAGGACGGCGGCTAGGCCGTTGGCGCTCAATGGCGCCCAACCTACACCGGAAACCACACCACGCGCACGAAACAACAGACGCTTTCGCGGAAGGTTGGGATGCGCGAGAGCACGCTATGGCACTTGGAAAACGCGAAGCGCCGCCAGTGAACCCGTACCGGGTTGAACTGGCGGTGATTAGCGAGTTGCACTCGAAGCGCTCGCCTCGGCAGATTGAGAATATGGAGCGAGATGCAGATTTGTGGGATCGGGGCTGGGCGGAACGTATTGAAGTGGAGGCTCTGGAAAAGGAGCTAGTTTAACTCTCCCAGAACTCGAGGTCGAACACCTCGCCCTTCTTGGTGAGCCCGTCGGGGATCACGGCTCGGGCGCTGTCGTAGCTGGTCGTTTCAGCAACCTTTTCTATCTCCCGGTGCGGGTTGCGTTTGAGCACGCACCAGTTGTGCGGGTTCGATGCATGGCTGGTCCAGCCGGGCAATGTGATGATGTAAAGCTGCGGTATTTCGGGGTCCATGTAGCTACTCCTTGTAGGCAATCCCGCCGTCGGGATGCGCGGTGAAGTGTGCGGTGAGAATGAAGCGAGCGATGTCGCTCGGTGTGATGGGCAGCTTCTGCCCTCGCTGCTCGGCGTCTCGTTGCGTGGCTAGCGCCGTCGCGGCCAACTGCGCTTTCAGCTCGGGTGTTACTCGCAGCACGATCTGTGCATCGAGGCCGTATCGCTTGTTTTGATTTCCGCGTGGCATTTCAGTCCTTATGGTAGATACCCTCCCGCGAACCCGCGGGCCGGGGCGATAGACATATTGAACATGGGTGTCTACTCCAGAGCGGTGACGACCTGGATGCTAATAGCGCGATTGCTGCTCAAGAGGCTGTTGCGCCGAGCATCGAGGTAGTTGATCGCGGCGCGGAGCCCCCGACGGAAATCGTAGAGGTGCTCGTACAGGCGATCGATCTTGACGAAGAGGGTTTGTGCGGGGCCTAGGGTGTGCGGCACGGCATCGAAGGCCCGAATCTCGTTGGAGACGAGCACAGCGATATCGGTGAGCAGCTGCACCGGGGTGTATTGCTGCCCGATGATGAAAGTGCGGAGTTGCTGCAGGCGTTCATCGGCGGTGATCACGGGCATCCTCCTTGAAGTCGTGCCAGCTTGGTTTCGAGTTCAGTGATTCGGTTGGCCTGCGCGGCGATCTTGAGATCCCTAGAGAAGATCTCGTTGTCCTTCTGACGGATGATCACATCGCGGGCTAGCAGCTCGGCATCGGCTTGCTTGCCGAGTGCCCGAAACTCGGCGGTGGTGAGATCGTGCATCATTCGTGCATGAAAGCCGACGGTGCCCGCGGCGTACTCGGCCAATACGCGGGCTTTGGTCGCTTGGGCGCGATTGGAGAGCATGTTACCTCCACCACATCAAGATGCGTTCGACTCTCCGTACTTGAACCTCGTCGGGCTCGGGGTAGGCGTCCAGGTCGATTTCCATCGCTCGGAGTATCGCGTCGACGGCGGCGTCGGCTTCCAGCTCGGCTAGGCTGTGCTTCGTGAAGGGTAGAGGATCGAGATTGGCGCAGGTGTTGTGCGCCGGGAGAATCAGGCGCGGGGGGATTTGCACATTGGGGATGTAGGATGCACAACCCGCAGTGAAGATAAGGCCGAGTAGTAGCGTTTTCATGGTGTTTCTCTTTTCGATTGGATCCAGACTTCCCATTTCGTGATGAGCTTCGGCCGTGGTGTTACTCCCAGAAGTCTGCGGTGTACGCCATCGGCCCATCCGTCAAGTACGCCGACTGTGAAAATCTCTCCGGAGGTAACTTTCCCCTCCAGTGCATCAGCTAGGCTGTTGTGAATTGCTGCCAATCGTGGCAACAAGTGATCGAAGCCCGCCGGTTTGGCAATTGCCGCGTATGTTTCTCGAATCCTACACGCATGCTCCCGATGCTCCCGCGCTGTCATGAATGCCCTCCTACCTTCTCACCGGCATGATGACTTCGCAGCGTTGCGTATTCGGATCGCGGATGGCGATTGGGTTGAGGTCGGAATTGCAATCGCTGATTTCGAGCGTTGCGCTGAGGTGGTAATGCTCCAAGGCCTCGGCCAGGTAGCGGGTGTGGATGCACACGCATAGGGCACCGTGGGTGATGGTGATTTGCGAGTCACAGTGGGTAATGGCGATTTGCGAGCCTCGCTCGATGAAGAGCCCGTTGTTGGTGACGAGCAGATCGGTACAGTCGCCGCACTTTGCGACTTCGCGTTTTAGGGTACTGAGGCTAATGCGGTCGAGCGCGATCGGGATGCCGTCGTGTGGGATCACCTGCTCGCAATGGAACAAGCCGTCCGGATTTCCCACGGCATCGAGATAGAAGGCCTTTGGCTGTTCGACCTCCATGCCACGATCGGATACATACACGGTCACGTCACCCTCTCTCGGGAGCAACGCCAGCATGTCGGCCGCGTCGCCCGGCAAGCATAGATCCACGTCCGTGATCTGTGTCCAGGCGATAGCGAGCGGCGCGACGGCCAGGCGGTGACCATCGGTAGCGATGAAGCGCATGCCTGTCTTGTCACAGCGAACCTGCAAGCCGGTCATGTGGGGCCGGGTTTCGTCTTGCGAGCGGGCGTGCGCGATGCTCGTTGCGGCGAAACGTAGCGCTTGCGCGGCTACCGTGCCGACTGCTTTCGCGTCGGTGAGCCGCGACGGCGAGACGATGCGGGTTTGCAGGCGCTCGGGGAAGCCGCGTTGTGAGGGCGCCCAAGCCGCATCGAAGATCAACAGGGCAGCATCGGTGAGCTGCAGCTCGAGATCCGCTGCGCCGCTGAACCGGCTCCGCAAAGCACGGTGGAGCATGCTGCAGTCGACGGTGGCCTTGAAGGTCGCGCTCGCCTTGCACGGCACGGGGATCTCAACGCGGCCGTGCTCGCCGCTCGCACGCAACCAGAGATGGGCATCACGCAACCAGAGATGGGCATCCAGAGAAGTCTCCAAGGCGATCATGCGCCGCCAAGCATCTTTGGCATCCTTTGTTACCTTGTGCAGGCGCGCTACGATAGGTGCGAGGTCGGAGTGTTTGACGGTGCAAGGGACCTTAGTGGTGGTTTTCTTCATGGCAAATATTCTCTCGTCCTCCTAGAGTCCGCCGCGTTCCCCGCGGCGAGAGGTGAGCCGGTCCTTGGGCTCGGTCCGCCGCCGTGGCATCGGCGAGGGACCGCGCACGAGGCGCGGCGGGCGCTAGCCGCAGACAACGGCGATCGCGTGGTCAATCAGGCGGTCAAGGCGCGACGTAGCGCTTCCGGGCTCGCAGTCCTCGACGTACAGCTAGCGTCGTCGCTGTAGTCATCCCACGCGCCCGGCAGGCAGTGCCGCGGTTCGTCCGCGTCGCTGCCCCACTCCTCCTCCACCGACGACTCCTCTACCAGCATGTCCCATTCCGCGTCGGCCACCGCGGCGCCCTCCTGAGATAGATACTACACAAAGCCCGCCTCGCGGATTGTACAGCCCGGATTGGTGAGATCGGCGCCGCAGTACGGGCAATTGTCGGGAATCTCAACCGCGACAGGGGAGATCCTGCGGAATCTTCGTGAGTGTGACCTTGACTGGCATTTTCGTTACCCCTTCTTCGTTCGCGCCTTCCCGCCGGCCCGCCCCGTGAGGGGTAGGCACGGGGCGGGCCGGCAGTTGGCAAATTGCTATTGGTGCCCGTCCCGAGGCTGAACTCGGCGACAGACGGGCAGTGCTTCGTGCTATTCGTCGCTTTGATCGTCGCTCTCATCGCTCTCGTACTGCTCGACATGCAGATACTCCCACCCTTGCGTGGCAAGCGCGACGGCCATACGCTCTGCGGCTTCCCGCGAGCCCATCCCGTCGGCAATCGTTCCGGTCTGATAGTGGTTCTTTGCCTTGTTCTGTCCGGTTACCCTGTAGAGTTTCATTGTGTGCCCTTCTTTTTTTTTTGTGCCGACAAACTGGTCGGCTCTCGGTCCGTCTCTCAAAGCCCGTCATCCGGGCGGGCTTTGAGAGGCGGGCGAGCCCCACATGGGGGCTCGCCTTGCCTTGGTTGCTACGCTGCCGCCTTCAGGAAGCAATCCACCGCGGCGGGCAGAGCGCGCGCGTTGGGGCCGGACTGTGCGATCCATGCATTGTTGAGGCGCGTGTCAGCGCTGCGCCCGCGCTCGTGGGTGAGGTACTGGGTTACGGCGTTGTAAGCCGCCCATGCCGTGTGACGGACACCCGCCGGACGGTTGCCGATCCCGTACTCGTACAAGTGCTCGATCTTGTCGAAGATGCGGCGCGCGTCTTCCTCGGCGTTGTCGGGTGTGACTTCGAAGGCCGCGAGCCCCGAGGTTTTGATCGCCGGGGTAGCGTCGCCGTTCAACTTGGCCGGCCGGCCGAGCAGATCGGCGAAGCTTTCGACGGCGGGGGCTGGCGTGGCGTCGATCTTCTTGGGGGCGGGCGGGAAGACGGTGTCCACGTAGGCGCGAAGCTCGGCAACGTTCTTGATCGTACGGCCGGCCAGGGCCCGGAACACGGTGGCGGCTTGCTCGATCTGCGCGTCCACATCGTTGATCGTCGCGGTCAGGGCATCCACGGCGGCGTTGCCGCTTTGGGTGTGACGGATCCGGAAGTGCGTCCGGGCGCCGCGCCCAAGGGCCGCGCTCAGAGTGTTGTTGCAGACCACGCGGATCGGCGTGATGCCCATTGTGAAGGCCAGGGTGCCATCATGGCCGTTCGCGGCCAAGATATACTTGCTGACCCGATCGTCCGCAGAGGGAACGATCACGGCGTCGGGGCGGTTGATCTTGAGTAGCATCCACACCCGCGCGCCGCCGAAGAGGGCGCCCGCCGTCTCGATTGCAGCTTGCTTCGCCGCCACGAAGGGGGCGAGGGGCTCGAAGGCCTTGGTGTTCTGGATGGGGCGCCAATCGGCGCCGACCGTGCCGAGTACCTTGCTATCGGAGCTGCGGACCACGGCCCAGCGATCCACCTCGGTTCCGTTGGGCAACTGCAGCTGGACGCGGCTAACCGTCCAGTCGAGCCCAGCGGCCTTGATCGCTTCCTCGATCGTGGCGGGCGCCGTGGCCAACTCGATTCCAAGACCGTGCCAAGGCTTTTCACCTACATACATCATGCGTTCTACTTCGTGTGCCATTGTATCTACCCCTTTTTAGGCATTGTGCCCGCTATGCCCTTCGGGGAAGGGCATAGCGCGCACAAGGCGCGCGTTGCTACTCGGCTACGACTTCCAAACCGATGGCGAAGTCTGCCGCCATCGCATCCACTTGCTCGTTGAGCCACGCTGCGCGATCCTCGTCGCGATCCTCGGGCGCCATTGCATCCCAACGTTCCATGGCCCATCGGCGGAAGGTCGGTGTCATCTCACTAACTAGCGCGTCGATGCTTACAGCGGTGAATGGTCCAGCATCGCCAAATTGCGGGTTTGTGTTCCTGATATTGAGCATTTTTCATTTCCCCCTTCGTCCGCCTCTATCTCTAGAAGCGGGTGGAGGGGGGCGATCTAGAGGCCTTACCAACCCTTTCGATCGCTTCTCCTTCGTTTCGCTGGGTTGCGATTCCAGCGCGTGATAGCTTTTGCGGCTGGCCTCGGAAGGTTCAGGACCTTGCCGATCCGTGTGAGCCTGCTATCCGTTATTGCCCCGAGCCTTTCCGTCAGGTTGCTTATTACCTTCCCGTTAGAGCCCCTCGCATGTAACTATGCTTTAGGGGGAGTTCGCCGCTTGGACGCTTTCGGGTTTGGGCGCTTTGCCTGCTAGGTTCCCAGGGATTCAGTTGTCAAAGAACGGAGGGACTCGGTTCTATTCGGGACCTTTCCTTGTTTCGTTGTTGCCGGACGAATAGAGGCTATTGCAGGCGCCATGCCAGCCCTTTGACGCGATGGCATCATAGCAAAATCAACATCTTAGGGGCTCTAACGCACCTTTTGCATTGCGCTCGCAACACAAGCGCCACATTACCGTGTGGCAATCCTGCTCTAAGACCCCATGGCATCTAGCGGCAAGTCGAGGCATTGCTCGGCATTGCGCTTGGCATAGTAGCTGCATTGCGCCTATCTGCAACCTGGAGCTTTCCAGCGCAGCAAAGCGTTAGATGCAATGGGTTGTAAAGGGGTTGATTCGATGCATAATTCCGCACGTGAACTGCTTGACGCCGCGATCGCCAAAATTGAAGGTCCTTCTCTGCGCAAATGGGCGCAGCGTAACTATCAGGCGTGGCTCAACTACACCTCTGAGGTGTACGCCAAGAACCCAAAGATGGAGGCGGATCGCCTCTGTGCTTTCATCATCCTTACCGCTTTGGGGTAACGCTATGAAAACGAGACACAAGGATCTAGAGTTTCGCATTGACAATGCGGTGTTTCGCACGTTTGCGGAAGCATCTCACGCGGCAATCAATAACTCTATCACGTACGGGCGGGATGTAACGATAGACGTGGTGGTGTGGTCCCGTGCCGCTGCTCGGGTCTGGGCCGGTGATCATGGCGTCGAGGAGTACGACGCGGATCCGGCCGCTTCGGTGCATGAGCGCATCATCATCAAAGCGACCTCCCAAGGACGGGTGGCTTGACATGCAACAACGGAAGAAACAACTCTTCTGCGATACCGTGATCCGCGTCTTGGAGCACCCCGGACGTGCAACGGAATACTGGCTCATGAACCGGCAGGACCAAGGCCTTGCATCCCGTGGGGTCTACTACGCAACGCTGGATGCCCTACTGGAAGAATGGGCCATCACCTTGGGGCCTCGCGGTGCGGATGCATGTTCGCCCTTTATCCATGCCTATGCCCGCCGGGCGGATGAGTCATGCACGGGCTAACGCGGGAGCAAGTCGCCATTCTGCGCGCGGCCGGCCGCAATCGCGTTGCAGCGCGGATCGCGGTGCTGCTGGGTGAGGGGAGGATCGCGGCATCGGCTTTCATGCTACGGGGTGCAGATCTCCTGCGTGCAGCAGACAGCCCGAAGCGGGTAAAGCTTCGCCGACGCGGTTAGTCTTACAACTTAGAGCTTCGTGTAGCGCAGATCGGTTGCCACCGATCTGCGCATTTTTCTATTGACCGAAGCGGCTATGTGCAGGTATCGTTCATTTCGATCGTTGTTGGCACTCTTTGTCAATTTGGAGGGCTCGAACCATGGCAGCAAAGACGACTCCCGCGCGTAAAGCGCCGACTGCACCCGCTCGCATCGCATCCCGTCTCCCTTCCCGGGCAGCTCCGCCCGCACCCCGGCCCGCGCCACCCGCACCATCTACAGTTGCGCCGCCGCCTGCAGCTGCGCCACCTGCGCCGGAGCCCGCGAAGGCTCCCCGCAAGCGTTCGCCGCCGATGGATCGCGCGCTGAAGTTTGTCCGGCTCGCGGACAAGAATACCCGTCGAGCCCTGCGCTTGATCGGCAACTGGCGCGGCGAGGCCTCCGACGAGCAGAAGCGTATGAACGAGGAGATCATCGCGCAGCTGAAAGGCGCCGCGCCGTTGATCGAGCGGGCTTTGCTCGATACGGGCTTGCTCGCCAAGACCGGCTTTGCGCCGACCGAGGCGCGCGGTCGCGCGATCACCGAACCCCTCACCGCCGGTGAGCGGGTAACGATCAAAGAGGGCCATTACAACGAGGCCCTGCACGGCAAGGTCAACGACTTCGAGGTGGTGGTGCAGGTGGGAGGTTTCGTCAAGGTTCGACCGACCGGCGACTTGCGGACAAACCTCGTGCTCAATCGGCTGCATCTCGAATCGCTGGGCGACGAGGACGAGGACGGAGATGGAGACGAGAACGATCCGGTGAACGAGGCTGTTCAGGCTGGTGAGGAGGCCACCGAGGAGAGCGCCGCGGCGTTCGACGACCTCGAGTCCACGGAGTAGCGCATGCGTGTCCGGCGACGGGTCCTGAATTGGCACTTGGTCAAATTCTGCGCCCCGTCGCCGAGCTCGCAACAACGTCCAGTCGCGATTGTCGATTACCGATTGGTGTGCGGTCATGTCCTGCGCCTTCGGCACTTCGGGCCGAAGGCGCGGCAGGTTTGCGAGGGCAAATCGGCGATCCCTGATGGCGGTTGGGACTGTCCGGTATGCTGCGCGGCGACGATTTATGCCCTAGCAGCGGCTCGGAACTGGCGATGCTGAAGCCCTGTGTGATCTGCAAGCGCCCGGGGCACTTTCAGGTGTCGCACTTCCCCGATGGCGAGCACGCTGCGATCTCGGCGTCGATCTGCTCGTTGGCTTGCTTGGGCTTGTGGATCTGGCGCTACGGCATTCACCTGTCGAAGCAGGTGGCTCAGAAGCTCATCGCCGGCAAGCCCCCACGCGGTTAGCGCCGGCGGGAGCGACGCGTGCGGTAGTACCAGTAGCCGACTCCGGCCAGTACAGCCGCACCACTTCCAAGCAGCAGCGCTGTACGGTTCTGGGTGAAGAAATCCGAAGGTGCAGCGGCTGTTGGGTTCAAGGCCTGCAAGATCTGCGTGGCCGTTTGCTTCTGGGCGTCGGTGGCCTGCGGGTTGTTGACGGTGTCGATAGCAGCATTCTGAGCAACGGTTTTGAGGACGCCCGGCACCACCGGAACAGCTCCGAAGATCATGCGGCCCTCCGGCGTGAGGTAGTGCGCGCGGGTGCAGGAGTCGGTGCGTAGGTTGTGGTGCCCGCTCCGCCTCGGCGGCGCATCAGCAGCGCGGCGCCGAGGCCCAAAACGGCGATGCCTCCCAGGAGGGGCCATTTGTATTCCGAGAAGAAGCTTTCCCCGCCACCGCCACCGCCGCCGCCGTCCTCATCGGGAGCAGTTGCAGTGCTGGGGATCTTGGCGATGGTAGCCGCGACAGCGGAGTCTTCGGCGGCTGCAGCTGCCTCATCGGGCGTCTTGCCGTAGGCCGTCTTGCCGGTGCTCGGCTCGGTGGCTTCATAGCCTTCCTCACCGGAAGGCTCGACAACCTTCTTGACGGTGATAGCTGTGCCCTTGGAGGTCTTGCCGCCAGCCGTGCCGACGGTCTTTGAACCGGCCGGCGCCTTGGCCGGTGTCGACTTCGCCACGGCGGGCGTGCCGCCGCGACGCTTGATCTCGGTTTCGATGAGCCGCGCCAGCTCGCCGGCGTAGCTCTTGACGGTGGCGAGGTCGAGCTTGCCGGTCCGCCAAGCGGCATCGGCTTGCCCGGGGCCGATGTGGTTGGTGAACGCCCAGTTCACGCCGGCCACGGTCTTGGCGCCGATGGCACCGTCGACCTTGATGGCTTTCAGCGTGGCGCTGCCGGTGACCTTGCCGAGATTGGCCAGGGCGCTCTGCAAGCGCTTGGCGATCTCTTTGGTGATCGGCACCGGTTGCGCCTTGATGGCCTTGATGAGCTCGGCCTGCTTGGCGACCGACGATGAAGGGGCGGCCGAACCACGCCGCTTGATCTCGGTTTCGATGAGTGAAGAGAGGGTGTTGATGCTGCCGAGCACCTGCGCCTGGCTGAGCTTGCCGGTGCGGTACTGCGCCGGAGCCTGGCCGCTGCCGATGTGGTTGGTGAACGCCCAGTTCACGGCCGCGACTGTCTTCGAGCCGATGGCGCCATCGATCGAGACGGCGAGCTTGGAGCTGCCGGTCACCTTGCCGAGCGTGACGAGCGCTGTCTGCAGGCGCTTCACATCCGCCTTCGAAGCGCTCGAGGCCGTGGCCACGGCGGTTGTGGTGACGGTTTTGCTGGAGGTCGGCGAGGCCTTCACGGTGGCGCGCCGTTTGGTTTCGGCTTCGACGAGGCCGGCGAGCGTGGCCGCGTTGGCGAGCACGAAGGCTTGGGACAGGCTACCGGTGCGGTATTGCGCGGCAGCCTGTCCCGATCCGATGTGGTTGGTGAACGCCCAATTGACCGCAGCTACGGTCTTGGCACCGATGGCACCATCGACTGCCACCGCCAGCTTGGAGCTCCCGACTGCCTTACCCAGAGCCACGAGAGCGGCTTGAAGCCGCTTCACGTCGACTTTCTGGGAGGAGGGCGCCTTCGTGGTCGTCTTCTTGACTGTCGTCTTCTTGGCGGCTCCGAAGATGAAGCTGCTCGCTCCAAAGCTGGTGGTGAGCATTGATGTTTCCTTACGTGACGGTTGCGGAAAGAGGGTGAGAGGTTCGGCTGTTATCTATCGGCGCCAAGATGACGGACGCGCGTAAGAGGGCGCGTAGACCTTTTTGGCTGCCTTCTTCTTGTGAAGGGAGCGTGTGTGGCCCCGGCCGGCTTGGCACTGCTGGATGATGGTCATGCAGGTACGACCTGCCGAGCGCATCGATCCGGTGCTCTTCAGCTCGCCGTGCATGCACTCACGGAATTTGGTCTTGCAGGTGGAGCTGAATCGGGGGCTTCCGCGACGCTTGTGGCAGGGCTTGCAGGGGCGACATTTCTTTGCCATGGGTGATCTCCTTAGCACCCACGGTAGCGCGCCGGCACGTCCACGCGCAAATTTTACTCCGGCGCGTTCTCGGGCAGATAGCTTCGCTCGACTTTGATGAGCTGCACTTTGCCGTCGCGGATGCTGACAATGACTTGCCCGTGACCTCGCTCGCGGATGATCTTGTCCACCTGGGCGAAGATGATCGCAGCTGCCTTCTGTGCAGTCGGGGAAGTTGCCATCCTACTTCAGTCTTTCGACGGCTGCGGAGAGTTTGGTTGCGGCGTAGATGATGAGAAACCCCGCGACGGCTCCGCCTACGGCGCCGACGATATACATAGTCGTGTTGCCAAGCGACGTTGTGGCAGCTCCGAGCCCGGAATCGCCGAAGTCGGCCGGCATTTGCAGATCGAAGTTTCCACCACCGGGCAGTTTGAGCTTCTTCGTTTTCATCGCTTCACCAAATTGAAATCTTGGTACTTTGCACGCGGTGGTTCTTGACCAAAGCGACTAGCATCACCGCGCGTTCGCGCAAGCGTGGTGTCCAAAGCGATCCAGCGCTCGGTGCGACCCTTCGGTAGACCAGCCATGCAGTAGATGTGATCCCAGGTCTCGCCGCGATTTGAGGTGATTCGCGCCTTGGCTTGAAAGCCGTTGGCAATTGCGAGTGCTGCGTTTACGAGGCAGTGACCGTCGCAATCCTCTCCGCCCATTTGCAATGTGCGCAGTGGAGCAGAGAAGGTGTCGATAGTTGCAACATCGCCGGTATAGCGCACGTTGGTGACTACGAATTGATATATCGCTTGCAGCTCGCACATGACATCACGTCCGCGACAGTGCTCCGTCACTCGGCGAGCGAGAGCCAACATCGTCGGGTGCTGCAAGCCATTCCGCGGCGACCAAAGCAGGCTGCGCAGGAGTTTCATGCGATCTTGGAGGTTTTCCCCCACGCGATGGGCTTGCAGGGTCGGTGCGGGTTCCACGTTCCAAGAGTGCCCTTTTTGACAGCGTCTCGTCAAATTGCCAAGATGGCTACATGCTGACGACTACCACGGGTATGCAGAGCGCCGAGCTCGGCTTTGGCTTCAAGTCCTTCGTGAAGAAAGTGGGCGGCGCCGCCAAGGGTGTTGTGAAGACTACCGTCGTTGCCCCGACGAAGTTCGCGGTGAAGAAAACTCTCGTCGAGCCGACGAAGATCGTCGCGAAGAGCACCGGGCGCATGGTGACAGGCACGGCGCAAGCGGCGGGCAAGCTTGCCAAAGGTGATGTTACCGGCGCCGGCAAGTCGTTCGTCAAGGCAAGTCTCGAGCCTGTGCGCGGTGGTGCCGAGCTGACCACCCATGCCGCCAAGACGGCCTATCAAGCCTCCAAGGCGGTGACGGATCTCGCGCTCAAGCCGATCCGCTCGCGCCTGGGTACGCTCAAGGATCGTCGAGCGAAGCTGTTGGCGTGGAACCGTCGCCAGTCCAAGGTGCCGACGACGGCCGAGAAGGCGCAGGCGCGCAAGGATGTGAAGGCGCATCTTTCCTCGAAGGGTCCGCACGGCAAGATGCTGTCCTGGCTGGCCGGCCCGACCTTCGCCGGCGAGCTTGGTGTGGTCGGCTACGATGATGCGGCGCTGGCCGCTATCGCGACGGCGCTTGCGGCCTCGCTCGCCAAGATCGTCAACGATGCAGCTAAGAGCAAGTTCGCGCCGGCCGATGCCGCCAAGGCGGGCGCCTCCGCGGGTGCCGCAGCGGCCGTCCAGCAGGACACGGCTGCGGGGCAGACGTATCGGACGGTGAAGGAGGTTCAAGACGAGGTCAAGGCGGAAGCGGCCGAGCCGGTCACTCAAGAAGAGGTGGCGGCCGAGCCTGCAGCCGAGGCCGAGGAAGCCGCGACGGACGAGGAGACCTCGAACGTCGAGGGTGCGCTCTACGGCTTCGGGATGCTCGACGGGTTCCGTGGCGTCGCCGAGGAAGCAGCCGCCCCCGCGGCCATGACCGAGAACACAGCCAAGCAAGTTGGCTCGGCTGCGCAGCGGATCGTCTGCGGCATGTCCGCGGCGGCACTCAATGCCATCGGTGGCGTTTCGGCAGTCAAGGTCGCCGGCTCGCTTTGCCAGGCGGTCTCGACGGGCGACGATGCGACCGTGCGGCGCCTGCTGCCCTCGGCGGTGCAAATCGCTTCGCGTGCGACGAACGTCTTCGCGGCCGATGCTTACCGGCGCGGCTACATGAACGAGGGCGGTATGCCGGCATCGGGGTTTGGTGGCCCACTCGAGGATCTGAAGCGTCGGCGCGGGAAGAAGGGTGCGATGAAACGGTACCTCGAGCTGGAGGGCTTCCGGGGCGTGACGGCGGATGACCTTGGCAGGGTGGCCGCTTTCTCGGGCGCCGATCCGGAATCGCTCGCTTTCGGGCTCGCGGGTGTCGACGCGGCGGATCTGCGCGCGGCTCAGGATTCGGCCACGGGTTCGAACCTCGTGTTGGCGCCTGCCCTGATCGCGGTCGCGGCCGGGCTGTGGATGGCCTTCCGGGGATAACCCGCCAAGTCCTCGAAATCACTGCGCTTTTACCGCAGTGAATAACCTGTGGATACGCCCCGTCCAAGGGGATAACATGACTACAATGCGTAGCTTGATCGCTCTCTTGGCTTTGGGTTTCTTCGGCTGCTCGGTCGATACCAATGCCCTACGTTCGGCGTCCGACTCGCATGCCCCGGTCAAGGGCCCCGGTGTGGGGCTCGACGGCGGCACGCCCAGCACGCCCGATACGCTTCCCAGCACGCCCGACGTGCTGCCCGTTTCTCCCGACGCCACGCCCGGCACGGATGGTATCGCTGCTGACCTGCTCGGCGTGGCGCCGGATTTGCTCCCACCCGACGCCGGGCTCGCGCTCGACGGGCTTGCGCGCCCCACCGACACGAGCCCGGCGTCGGATTTGCGACCTGTGACACTCGATGTGCTGCCGGCGACGCCGGATGTGCTGCCCGCGCCCGACCTCGCGCCCGAGTGCCCCTACATCGCGTGGATGACCCGGCCCTCGACTGCTGAAGAGCAGTGGGGGATCAAGATGACGGTGCCGGAAACCGCCACTTGCTTCACGGTGTGCGGGAGCCTTCGGTATCTCTGGCTCGATCCGGCAGGCGCGCGTTCGGTGAAGATCAACGACAAGGCAGCCACGCGTCAGCTTGATCCCGTCGCTGGCTATCTGCCGAATCTGGCCGATGGCCCCTATGTCTTCCGCATCGGCGCTGGCGACCCGATCGTGCTGGCTGTCGCGGGCTACCCGACCAACACGACGGGTGCTTGCCCCTAGATTTCTCTAGATCTCGCCGCGGAACCAGGCTCGGATCCGGCCGAAGATTCCAGTGCTCGAGCCATCGATGCTGATCGGTTCCCAGCCGCCACCTGAGAGCAGATTGCGCTTTGGAGGTTTGATCATGCTCCGGCGAGTGCGCGCGTGCAGGGTGCTCGGGGCGAGCGGGCCGAAGGGGCGTTGGATGCGCGAGAACGCGCCGGTTTGCTTTTCGGGGGTCTGGGTTGTGATCATGGTAGCGCCCTCCTCGTAAACTTCCGGTAGATCCAGATACCGCCCACCGCCGCGCCGGCGAGTAGGGCGACAGTCCACCAATCGATCCCGGCGGATGGGCTTCCTGTATCAGGCCGGATGATGTTCGCGGGGCCCTGCACCGCTTGCCCGCGCGACTTCACGAGGTCGCGCCACTTGCCCATTTCCTGCTCGTACTGGCGAGCAGTGTTGACGTTGGAGCCCCAAAGGTGGCTTGCCGTCGTCAAAAAGTTGTGCGTGCTGAGGTAGAACGCATACCAAGAGTTCCACTCGGCGCCGGTGATCTTGTTCGCGCCCGTGGCGGCCGACACGTCGCCGTTGACGATGTCGAGCACACCAAGGATGCGAGAGAGCTCGGCGGCAACCGCGCTCGGGGTCCAGATGAGGGGATCGCTCGCGGCGAAGTTCATGTTGATGCTCCGTTTCGGCGGTTGAGTGCGACCCAGGTTAGCCCCCCGGCGATCCAGAAAGCGCCCCAGCGGGTGAATGACATCACCGTCTGGCGGGTTGTGAGTGCTTCCGTGCGGTAGAGCGCACGCGCGATAGCACCGACGCCGATTGCAGCGAGGTTACCGACGATCACAGGAATCGCGAACGTCTTGAACGTGACGGCGCAGGGCTTTTCGTCCATACCTTGCAGCGTAGCGGTGCCGAGCCTCGCGCGCAAATTTGACCTGCGTGCGGGCTTGTGGTGAAGTGAATTTCGTCAACTGAAGAGCTACCCCACAATGCGGGCGCTCGAAGCGGATCTCTCCGGAGACCCGTCTCGAGCGCCCGCTTTGCGTTTCTGGGTAGCACGCAACCCTCATTCAGGAGAAGAGCATGGCAAAGCGTCGTCGTCGAAAGGCTCGAAAGGCATGCGTGCGCACCCACAAGCGCGTGGTGTGCGGAACCCTCGTGTCGGGCGGCAAGCCCCGCCGGCGCCGTCGTCGGCGGAGCCGCAAGTAGATCTCCAAGGGATCAACACGGTGAAAAGGAGAAAAGTCATGGACGACTTCTTCGATGGACCCACGATGGACACGATCTCCGGCCCGCTGGTTGGCGGCGGCGTCGCTCAGCTCGGTATCCTCGGTACGCGCAAGTTCTTGCCGGCCAAGGCGAAGTGGGCGGGCGCCATCGGCGCCGTGCTCGGCGTCGGGGCTTCCTACCTCCTGATGCGCAAGGATCGCGAGAAGGGCATCGCCGGCATTGCCGTCGCGCTGCTCATTGGCATCCCCCGTCAAATCGAGGACATGCTGCTGCCGTCGAAGCTGTCGGGCAGCGACACTGACCTGCTCGGGGCGTACACCTCTGAAATGGGCGCCTACACCTCCGAGATGGGCGAAGCGTCGCCGATCGAGGTGCTCAACTCTGGCTCGGGCGGCACCGGTGTCATCGGCGCCGTGGTTCCTGAGGAGAGCATGGCCGGTGATCTCGGTGCCGACATCGAGATTCAGGACGCCGGCGCGTTCGGCTCGACGGGCTTCTAGTCCGCGGTTTCACCCTTCAACGTTCAAACCTCTTCCGCTCGGGGCGAGGGCGCCTCAGCCCCGAGCGCAAAACCTGGCGCCAACGGCCTCCGGCAACGCCGACCCGTAACCCCTTTCAAGGAGAATCAGCATGGCAACTCCCAATACCGGCACGCTCACGGTCAAGATCCCCGGCTTCCCGCAGCCCATCAGCTTCGCGGACTGGACGCACGACAACCTCTTCCACACCGTCGAGCTCCAGGGTCTCGACACCAACGAGGTGCAGGCCTTCATCGGCGCGCAGGGCACCCAGATCCCCGGCGGCACGCGCATCCTGACCGAGGTCGACACCAACATCCCGCGCTCGGGCGACAACGGCCTCAGTGAGGGCTGGGAGGCACTGGTCTACTCGATCCAGCTCGAGCCGGTGCGCGAGATGGCGCGCGATGCCACCACGGGCGCCTTCACGCTCGAGAACAACGCGCATCAGGTCTCCCGGCCGGTGCACGTCGGCGGTGACGATCCGGCCTACACGGCCGGCGGCGTCCTGTTCGACTTCATTCGCAAGACCTACTGCCGCTTCACCGTGAACCAGAAGGTGAAGAGCGAGGGTCCGGCGGTGAACTACCCCCAGGGCGTCGGCATCTCGGTCTTCGGGACCACGACCGATCTCGAGGTCGCGAACAACGGCATCCCGTCGCCGCGTGACGCGCGCGCGTTCGTGCTGCCCGTCTGGATCCAGCCGAACATCGCGTTCGTGATGAAGCTGCGGCCGCAGGTGGCGCTCGGCAACAGCGCATTGGCGCTCGGCTACGTCGACTGGTCGAACATCACGGCCGTGGCGCTCGGCTTCGACATCCGCGTCCGTCTGGTCGGGCTCGTGAAGCGCCCGGTGCAGTAACCTTCGGTGGTGCGTGCTGCCGCCTCCAAGCGGGCGGCAGGGTGAAAGAGCTTGGACTTGGAACCCCCAACTGCGAGTCGAGCCCTCCTGGTTGGGGGTTTCGCTTTGCTGGGATCGGAAATTTGCGGTCGGCAGCACATCCGCGCTACCGTGGGCACTATGGCAAACGGTGACAACGTCCAAGCCCTGGCGCAAACCTTGATGCAGCTGGTCCCGACCGCTCGGCGGATCGTCGATGGCCTGCGGTTCCTCTTCGATCAGCCGGTGATCCGCGAGCCCTATTTCCTGGGGACCTCGGCGCCTACCGGGTCGACGGTAGCCCCCGGCGCTGTGAACGTGCCGCAGCTGCAGTCGGACTTCTCGCACAGCCTCGAGTATCCATTCGAGGTGGATCGCATTCGCTTCTCGAACGATCCCTCGCACACCTTCCGCGATTGGCGCGTGCGCGTCGTCGATCAGACGTTCAACCACGAGTGGATGAAGAGCCAATCGGTGATGGTCGAGACCATGATCGACGCCAACACCGGGTTCTACGAGCTCCGCTATCCGTGGATCATTCGCCCTCAGGGCGGCGGCCAGAACTGGTTTGTCGACAACCTCGATCCGGTGAACCCCATCAACGTCAGCATCGTGCTGCACGGGCATCTGCTCATCCCGAGTCGGGGGCAGTAACCGATGTTTCCGGGGTTCCCCTTCGGCGACCCGTCGCTACCCGCGACGACGGCCGCCGATCCGACGCTCGGCCGTCAACCCGGCGGCCGGCCGCTCGGTTTCTACACCGGAGCCCCGCCGCGTACGCAGCTTACGCAAGTCAACGTCACGCCGAACGTGAACGCTCTGGGCGTCGTGCAACAGCCGACGCTCATCGTGCCCGGCACAACGCAGAACCGCTTTATTACCCTCACGGCGCCGCTGCTCGCCTTCGCGATCTTGGTCAGCTCGGAAGCGAGCTTCAACCCCTTCGCGAGCTACACGTTGCCGGCAGGACTCCCCTATGAAATCTCGTTGCCCGGCAACGAAGCACTCTATGCTGTCACCACGGCGCCGGTCTTCGTGGCGCTGCAAATCCAGATCGCGCCGGCCATCGCATCCGATACCGAGCGCAGACTGGGACCGGGGTAGACCATGATTCCGCTCGCGCTGGCGCTGGCGGGGCTCGGCTTTGGTGTGGTGCTGTGGGCCGCGCGCCGTGCGCCCACCGGCAAGACCATCACCTACGCAACGCCGGCGACGCCGGCAGGAGGGGGCTACGTGGCTACAACCATCATCCCCAAGGGGTTCACACCGGAGATTATCGCCAGCGCGACGAAATGGGCCCGCGCCCGCGGTGTGCCAGCACAGGAGATCCTGGCGACGATCTACGTCGAGTCGCGTGGTAACCCCAAAGCCTGGGCGAATCTCTCCACGGAGGATTCGCGCGGCCTTATGCAGGTCAATGTACGTGCTTGGGGCAGCAAACTCGCCGCTCGTGGGTACACTGAAGACGATCTATGGGATGTCGACAAGAACATCGAGATCGGCAGCGAGATCTATGCGAACTACCGCAAGACGGTGCAGAACCTCATTGCACAATCTGGTGTAGCGCAAGCTGCTTCAATCGATGTGCTGACGCGCCTCTATTACAAAGGCCCAGCCTACGTGAAGCAGAAGATCCTCGCCGGTGAAGATGCCTCGCATCCCTACAAGAATGCCGAGGCCGCCATTGACAACTGGAAAGTGGCTATGGATCTGGCGAGTAGGGTAACATCGGTCGCGTGAAAGGGATCTCATGATCAACCGCACTTACTTTGTAAGCCTCCCCACAACCCAGCGCACGATTCCCGCCTTCGTGGACCTCTGCGTGCGTGCGACGATGGGTACGCGGCTTCAGCCGGTCGCCAACCCTGTCACCTACGGTGCAGGCAACGTCACCGCACCGCCGACAGGTTGGGCGGCTGTCTGCGGCGACGCTGCCTACTACGAGCTCCGCGGGCGTCCATTGCCCTTCGAGCATCTCTTCGCAGCTGGCGCCGCGGGTGGCTTCACCCAGCGGCTGAATCTCGGATTCGGGCTGTCGGTCAATCTCTACGGCAATTGGCAGCTCCCGACACCCACCGTGCAGCTTTCGCAGAGCCTGCTCGCGGCGGTCGGTGGTGATACCGGCGGCGCCATGCCGGCTACCAATCTCGCCGATCCGGTCTACGGTGTCGCGCAGCCGGTGATCCGCGTGTTCTCGCCTACCAACGCCCTTCAAGGGCTGTTGACGGTCATCAACTTCAGCATCGCCGAGCGCAAGGACGAAGACTTCGATCAGGTCGGAGGTGTGTAGCCTATGACTTTCCTCTGGTCCCCTCCTGACTATCAGGGCGGTCCGCAACGGGTTCGCAGGAACCCGCAAGCATCGCTCTATCAGCCGGTGCTCGAGCCTGACGATTGGGGGTATGACAACACCATCACGCCGAACGGCATTGCCACGCTCGGCGATGCAACGGAGGTTGCCTCGCAGGCGGTCTCTGCACTCGACAAGGCAGGCACCAGAGGCGCCGCTGCACTCGGGGCAGCTGCGGGTTTTCTGCTTGCCTCCAATCGTCTGCTCGGCGCTGCCATCGGCGGCGTTGTGGGCTATTTCGGCGGCAAGTTCGTTGTTAGCGTGGCCAATAAGGTACTCGCTGTCAACTCGGCGGTTCGCACTGTCGAAACCAAGGTGGAGAAGGCAACATCATGATTGCGATGATGGCTGATTGGCTCGACGACCTCAAGACGCAGGGGATCAACCCCGGCGCGATCTGGAACGACATCAAAACCAACGCCAAGGATCTCGTGCTCAAAGATCTCCCCGGAGCCGCAGTCAAGACTGTGCAAGAGAAGGTTGCAAAAACTGCCGAACCGGTGGTGTCTGCAGTAGCGCAGAAGAAAGCTGAACGCGTGGTTTCGAAGGGCAACATCGCCTTGACGGCCTCGATCGGAGCTGTGGCTGGACTGCTCGTTGCGGGCGGCTCTTGGCAACGCCGCGCGGTCGGCGCGGGTGTGGGTGGCATTCTCGGCGGTTTGGCCGGTCTCAAGATCGGGCTCGTCAGCGACTAGGAGGGGTTTCCATGCAGCGGATCACGTCGGGCATCTATCGAGAGATTTGGCGCGAGACTGCCGTGCCGCTCGACGGCGGGGCGAGCGTGATCATCTTGACGGGCCTGCGCGCGCGGGCCGAGTCCCTGTCCCAGGTGTTCGGCGTTCTCGAGCTGCGCAACGTCTCGGGGGCTCCGCTCATCACGCCCGTGCTTTCGGTGAGCTCCACCGGGCATCTGGTGGTCACCCTCACGAACTCGGCCGTACCGGGCAACAGCACCAATTGGCAGCTCGACGTGACCTTGAATCACAGTATCCAGCAAGGTCGCGATGCTGGGGGTCAGGGGGCAATCTACGTGCTTTTTGGCAGCAGCTCCGGTGGCGACACGGCGACTTGGCCCATCGATCAGATTGCCTATTTCATTCTCGACGGCGATGCTGGCAACGATGCGCATCTGGGCTACATCGTCGCTCCGCCCGGGACGACGTTCACGCCCGCGCAGACAGCGGCGGTTGCGATTCGCACCACCGATCGTCTGGCGTCGATCATCCCCAAGTTCGGCGCTGGGCGCGGCTATGTTGTCTTAGCCAAGCCGAGAGCCGGTCAGGCCTGCTATGACGCCGCAGTGGTGGGTGATGGGCTCGGTACCTACCGTCGCGATTTGCTCGTCGGCTACGGGCTGCAGATCTTCCGCGGCAGCGACTTGACGAACAGTCCGGATGATCGCGCCCAGCTTGCCATGCGGGCGGTCACGGCGACTTTGGTCATCGACACCGTGGTGAATAGTCGCTGGGTACACTGCACCACGCCGGTGGGCATCCCAGCCAGTGAGATGGGGCGCTATCGAGCTCACGTGGTCCACGGCGGAATCTCGTTCTATGCCCCCTGCCAGAACAATCCCCAATCTGCCCCCAACCCCAACGACATCTTCGTGTGGCAAAACTCTTGGGGGCCTATTGCCCCTGGCGACACGGTTGTGCTCGAGACTGCCGACACTCGGCTCTACAACTTCCTTGAAGGTGTCGAGGGCGCTATTCTGCCTGCTACCGTGCCGCCAACGAATCACATAGCTTTGGCCGGTGTGGAGTTGGGGATCAATGGATCGGGTATCAACGGCTTGGTCATGCTTGGCAGTGAGGTCAACGGAGGCGCACCAAACTACTGCTGCGTTCGCACTCAATCATGTACCCTCAACGGATCGCTGAGCGCCATTTCCTCGTTCTACGATGAGACGGGCAGCGCTGCGCTCTTTGGTGGTTTCGGTATTGACTTGGCCGGCGGGTGCACATCACAGACTTCGATTCAATATATCGGGGTTGATGTAAGTTACCTCGGCAACTCATGTTCGATCTCCGCGCAGACTTTCAATTGCACCCGCACTTGGATGAATCTTTGCGACATATATGGATGCCCCAAAGGCATCAATTTGGATGGGATCGACTACGACCAGCTTTTCCTTCGTCCTGTTGCCCGAGCCAGCGTGCAAAACAGCTTTTGGCACCCGTCGATCAATTCGCTGGGTATCGAGATCTTTCCCGACACTGGGAGCACTGCTTCGGTATTTCTCACCAATCTGGCACAATACGACGGCGCTCCGGTTCAGCGCCCGGGGGTCATCATGCACCCCGGGCAATACACAGTGACGTTTGGCCTCGACGGTAGTTGGTTTTTGGGCAACGGCGTTTTGGTCAAGCACGGTTTTGCCGGAGCCGAGACCCTAGTTGACTGGGACTCGCTTTCCTGGACCGGCTTCGAGATCGAGGGCGGCCAAAAGGCAATCTGCACGTTCTCGGGACAGGGTTACCCCAACGACACCCTTCCCTGCCCGCGCGGTCTCGTCATGCGTTTGGTGGATGCGGCCATTTCAACCCCGCAGGCGGTGGGGCTGGTTGTGAGCGCGCCAGCGGCCACGCCGGATCGAATCGAGCTGGCACTGTCGACTGGGGTAGGTACCATGCGGGTGGTCGGGGCGATGCTGACCAACGGCGTGCAGGGTACCGTCGAGGCTCCGGGGGGCTATGTAGTGGTGGGTTACGATGGATACATGGTGCTTCGCCAAGAGGACGGCAGCACTAACCCCACCTCGGGCGATACGCTCTATTTGAGTGGGACTGCACCGGGCTGCATTACCATTACCCCTCCAGCTCTGCCCAACATGATCCTCGGTCGCGCTGCTCCGACTGGGCAGAATGCCACTAGCTCTGGCACGGAAGTCCCCACGGCCTGGGAGCCCGAACGGCCGATAGAGCCGTCGTAGGTCGACAGCGACAAGCGTTCGTGCTACTGGAGATCTCATGGCTACCGGCACCAAAGATTCCGGATCCTCGACAGCGCAGAAGATCGCCGTCGGTACGGGGGTCGCTGCATTGCTGGGTGGCATCTTGGGTATCCTGAGCAGAAAGCCGGCAGCGCCGAAGGCAAAGCTGGTCGGCGGCTGCGGGCGCTGCGGTCGCTAGGAAATTAGGACCCGTTAGGCCACCCTGTTAAGCTCGAGCGTATGGCTGAGCTCATACCTCCGGCTGGCTTTCTCGGTCCGACGCTAGCAGGTACTGGCGGCGGCGGTGGAGTGCCCCCAACGCGTACGCTGACGGCTGGTCCTGGGTTGACGGGAGGTGGAGATCTCTCGGCCGATCGTACGTTCTCGGTTCTCGCCTTCGATACCTCGATCACTGTGGCGGTAGGTGGGATCTCCGTCAACACCGCGGTCATCGTTCCGAGTGTACGCACCGTTACAGCCGGAAACGGGCTCACGGGCGGCGGGGCCTTGTCGGCCAACATCACACTCTCGGCGCTTGCCGACGCAGAGGGATCAATTTCCGTTGGCGCCGGCGGCCTCAAGGTTGGAGTTCTCGCCTTCGATGCTGAGCATGGGAATCGCGGCGGGGGGTCGCTGCATGCAGTCGCCACGCCCAATCCAGGCGGCGTGGCGGGCTTCATGTCGGCGGCCGACAAGACGAAGCTCGATGGCCTCAGCGCAAGCTCGACGTTGAGCGCAGCCTACAACACCGGCACGGTCGCGGCGGATCAGACGATCACGCCGACCAACGCGCACGGCGGCGGGGTGTTGATCAACGCCACGACGCCGGGGCCGGGCTTCACAGGCGTCACTGCCTTCGAGATCGATGTGATCGGCGGGTCGGTGAATTTCTACACCCGGGGCGGGTTCGATGTGGCGTCTTCCTTCAGCGTGCCGGCCGCCGCCGGCGCTGCGTGGGATGCGGTCGCTTTCAAGGCCTCGACGATCACGCTGACGGGTGGACCCACGACGGTCACCGCATTGGCGACGCTTTCAATCGAGGCCGGTGTGGTGTCCAGCGCAGCCGCCAACACGGCCACGACCGCCGCCACGGTTGCGATTGCTGGGCCGCCGACGGTTGCCGGGGCTGCCATCATCACCAAGCCGTTGGCGCTGTGGGTGAAGTCGGGCTTCTCCTCGTTTGCGGATCGTGTGGGTATCGGCACAGCCGATGACGTTGCTTCGACTCGACTGCGCATTGATGCCTCAGCAACGGTTGTCTCTGCGGCGGGGGCCAACTGGAAAGGCATCCAGATCATGGCCAGTACACTGACCTTGACAGGTGCTACGACACCGATCACTTCACTGTCGTTGGTACGTGTCGAAGCGCCAACGGTCTCAGCGGCAAGTGCAATTGCCGTAACCGATTTCTACACAATGCGTGTCGATTCGGCATCTTTTGGCGGTGTGGGGCCCGCATCTGCAACGCGTTCGTTCGCGCTGTTCTCCGATGGTAATGCGAAGCTCGGCGGCGGTTGCACGTTCACAGGAACTGACATCAATGCCGCGGGCCCATACACTGTGTTGGAAACCGACTTCTTCTTGGAGGTTCGTTACACAGCGACCGATGTCATCACAATCAACCTGCCCGCAATCGCGACAACCGGCAATGGTAGAGTGATCCCCGTAATCGATTCAGGCTACAATGCTGCGATTAAGAATATCACTCTTGCTCGCAACGGCGCCGACAAGATCAACAATGTCGCCGGCAATTACACGATGGCCGTTTCCGGTCAATGCCTTTGGCTCAAGGCCAATGCTACTACATCCAATTGGGAGTTGGTATGAGCTGGGGTGCAAAAACAGGGCTGGCAAGACAGACGGTTTACAACTCCGGTGTTGCAGCTACGCATACCTATTTGCCGAATATACGCTCTGCGGTCATTTGGGGCGTTGGGGGCGGCGGCGGTGGCGGTGGGGTCTCCGGATCCGGCTCCAATGCAGCTGCGGGCGCCGGTGGCGCCGGTGGGGGGTATTTCACCGTTGTGGTGACAACCGGTTTGACAACCTGCACATATACTGTCGGCACAGGCGGATCGGGAGGAACTGCAGGGGGCGGAGACGGCGGCACGGGCAACGATACGATTGTCATCCACGATGCTGTAACCTACACAGCAAAGGGCAGCGGCGGAGGAAAGGGCATGAATGCCGGGACCGCGGTTCTGATTTCAGCCGGCGGTGTATATCCCGCTTCCGGCACCGGCGGAGATATTGCAATGTTTGGTACACCCGGCATGCCTGGAATACGATTGTCCGGGACAGTGGCAGCCAGTGGTGCAGGGGGTAATACCGTCTTCGGCTCTGGGGGTAGATCGGTAATTGCTACTTCCGCCGGCTTTGGTGGCGGTCTTGGCGGTGGTGGCGGCGGCGCATGCAGCCTGGCAACGAATCAAACCGGCGGCGCCGGTGGCAATGGCGTTGTTATCATTGAAGAGTATTATTGAGGCACGGGTATTTCTTGTAAGGAGGGTGCGGAATGTCACAGCAGACGCTAACAACACCGATCGATATGAAGAACGTCACGAAGATCAAGCCAACCAAATTCGTCACTTTGCAGGATGACGATACTCCAAGCTGCGCGTTGACAGTCGAGTTTCGCAACAATGACGGGGTTCTTTTCAACACATTCACAGTCGTCGCATACGATACTCTCGCCTGCACGATCTTGTTTAAGAACCCCACACCAGCCAGCTACGTCGATCGAGTGTTGCTTGGAACGTCCTCAATTGCTGGGGCGTATACCGCCCTCAAAGCAGCGGATGATGGTGCTTCGGGTAGTCGTTCGGTACATCTCGATGCAGTCTTCGCCGCCGCCAAGACCATCGGTCTCATCTCCGCTACCGACTTCGCCTCCTCTTGACGGCACGGGGCCTCACGTGTAAACGCGAGGGTATGCCCATCAAGATCAAGCTCAATCAGCTCGTGTTGGCTGTCGAAACCAAGACCATCGAACGGCTCGAAGCCTGTCAGCCGCCCTGGCGCTACCGCTTCACCTGCGCCAAGCTCTGCGCTGCCGTGCTCGAGGAGTACCGACAGTACAGCACGCTCCGCGATGAGCTCGTGCGGAGATACGGTATCGAGGACAAGGAAAAGCACCTCATCGTTGTCGCGCATCCGGACAACACGCCCGAGAGGATGCAGGCTTTCCATGACGGCCTGAACGAGCTGTTGGGCACCGAGATCAACTTGGCAAACGAAGCACTTTACGCTGTGCAACTCGGCGAGAACTGCACGCTCACGATCAGCGATATCCGCATGCTCGGTCCCCTGATAGTCGAGTAGGGTCAGTGGTGCGACCGCCCAAGACCCTCTCGAATCACCGCGACCGCAACAACCGCTGAGGCCGCCACCGCGAGGGCCTGAACGAAGAGCACCGGCCGCCAGAGCGCAAATGCCAGCGGAAGTCCGGGGAACACAGAAAGCCCCAGGATATACAGCACGCCCGCGAGCGGTGGGATTTTCCCAATCGGCGCCCAGTTGATGGCACGCTCGAACCACTTGCCGTTGAAAGCCCGCGAGAACACTTTGCATAGATTCATCTTCGATCCCTCCTTCATGGTCTGATGTATTGCCGCCGGGCCTCATCGAGGCTGGGGATTTGATGGTGATAGCCCCACTGCCGAGCCTCTTCGTAAGCCTGGAGTGGCCCCCAGCTGTCGACCAGCACGCGGACGAGCATCACGGCAAGCCCGGTTCGGTCGTGTCCGTTCTGGCAGTGAATGTACCAGACGGCTTCCCGATCCTGCATCAACTGCACCCAGAACCGGATCGCCTGCATGCTCTCTGTGTCCGGCTTGGTGAACACCGACAGCCAATGCTTCGTGCTCGGCGGGATGGGCACGTGGTGGATATGGATGCCTGCCCGCGCGGCCATGGCGTCGCTGCCCTCTTCCTCGGTGTTGAGCTTCAAGACGTGGTGAATGCCCAGCCGGGCGAGCAGGCGCCACTCGGCAAGGCACGCCGCCTCACCCTCGCCGTCGCTGCAGGGCTGTCCGCCTCGGTAGACGTTAGCTCGCACGCGGCCGAGGTTCGGGATACCCTCGACGCGCCAGAGGTTGCCCGAGCACTCGAGGCCGGCGCTGTGGGCGATGGGGCAGGTATTGGCCGCGCAGCCGGCGGCGAGCAGCGCTAGTAGCGCTGAAAAGCGATAGACTTTCATGACTTCTCCTTCGGTTGAAGACAGTAGAGGGCTTTTTCCAAGTCTACCGCTCGGAAACGGGGAAGCTCCTTGAAGAGCACCGTGAGTGCGCTTGCAACGTCTGCAATGGGGGCCGGGAGATCCGGAAGCGCCCACGGCGCTGCGGAAATCGGCTCGGCAATGATGAAGTCCTCGGAATGAAGGCGGTTGTTGGAGTAGCGATTGGTACTGCCAACAGAGACGATCCGAAACGCCTTTCCATTCAGGCAAAACACTGCTTTGTGTGTTGCCCATGTTGGAGCTCTGCGAGGTGCATAACCGCAACCCGGACACGCGCGATCGCTCCGCCATGGAAATGCAACACAGGGCCACTCCCGCACAGGGAATGTCGACAAGTGGCGAAGGTGTGCACCTCTCCAAAAAGACGGGCCGAACTCGGCTTCGATGGCTGTCAAGCAGGCATCGGCCGCAGCTCTGCGCACAGCGCGGGCGATCTCACACTCGATTCGATCGCAACTGCAGTTTCCGTAATCGTCGGGCCCGAATTCCATCACGGTTTCTCTTTGTAGAGTCCCTGCAAGGCACCTTCGAGCTTCGCTCGAGCGCTCTTTGTCGCGCGGGCGTAGCTCAACGTCGTCTGCAGGTATCGGTGGCCAACACGCTCTTGGATGACGCCGGCGGCGACTTCGCCTTCGAGTAGGTGGGTGATGATCGAGTGCCGAAGGGTGTGCGGGTGTTGATGCCCCGGCTGCACCCCGGCGCGGGTTAGAATCCCAGTGATGAGGTGGTAGACCTCGTGGCGGGAGAGCCCCCAGCGCTTGCCCGTGCCGCCGCAGTGGTGGCACGGCGCCGTGGTCCACACCCGCTCGCGCATCGCCGGCCGCTCACCCGAGCCCTTGCAGACAGAGCAGGCCCCCGGGAAGCGCGAGGGGAAGAGGTAGGGCCGCTGCCCGGCTACCAGGATGGCCTTCGGTCGGGCCTCGAGCCAACTGGGCAAGACCTCACGGCAGAAGGGCAAGATCGCGTCCCATTCGGTGCCCTGGACCGAGCCCCGGACCACCGAGCGCGAGCTCTTGAGGTGAAGCACCCGGGCGCGCATCGAATGCAGGTCGACATCGGAGACCTTCTGTAGCCCCGGCTCGGCCGCGCGGGCGCCGAATTCATACATCCACGCGAAGAGCGCCCCTTCGAGCGGTCCGGTAGCCTTGGCGGTGGTGAAGGCAGCCCGCACCTCGTCGAGTTCGAGTAGGGCCTTGGGGTTCACTTTGGGCATTTACTGACCGTCCAAAGTAATGCACTTGGTGCAAAGCACTACCTGTGAGACCGTTTGCTCTTCGCCATCTTCACCAGCGTAGCAACCCGCGAAGCGCACCGGCAAATCCGCGGCTTCGGGGTGTTGGGCAATGAGCTGTTGCATCTTCTCGATGAGTTGCTTTGCAGTCACGGTTGTACCTCCGGTAGAAGCTTCTGTCCGCCCATCGACGCCCCGCGGATCGCTTCGTAGAGCGAACGTACGACGCCGTCGTTCCCCTGTACGACTACACTGGCCAAGAACTCCTGCTCGAAGGCACTCGCCTTCTCGGCATCCGTGGCACTTTCCAAAAGCTCGATTCGGAGAGCGACCGCTTCGAGCTTGCCCTTGATGATGAGAAGCAGGCAGCGAGAAGCAGGCAGCGCCAGCGCCGCCGGTCTTCGGCTTCGAGCCACGCATCCATCTCCGAGATGGTGGGCTTGCGGCACTGCCTGCCCTTGTAGTGCCGCCCGGCGTGCTCGGCCGCGTCCGCTTGGCTCGGCAATGGCAGCTCGAAGCGGATCTGCCGGCTGTAGGCCGAGAACTGGATTGCCGCCCGGCCGGGCATGCTGCCGTAGCTGAATGCAGCCCCGCGGCCAAGGTACTTGCGGATCACCTGCTCGATCTCGGCGCGCGAGCGGGCTTCGGACACCTGGGTTTGGTTGGCGTAGGGCATTTCACGATTCCGGCTTCGGCTGCGTGGAGAGGTCGTGTATGTGATGCACGAGGTCGTGCACGTGCACGTGCACGTGGCCGACCTCCAAAAAATGATCGGCGGGGTTGCCTTGGGGGTGACGCTGCTTGAAGATGGCGACTTGGTCTTGCCGGTGTCGGTTGATGATGGCCTGCTCGTCCTCGATCTCGGGATTGAAAGGCTCGACGCACTTCACGCCGTTGTTGACCATCACCACGGCGACCTTCGTGGTGGTGGTTGCGACTTTCGGGCCCTTCAAGAACCCTGCAACGCGCTTCTTGATGTCGTCGAGATCCTTTGCGGTGAAGCGCTCCCAGGTATTCGGGTCGTGTTTGACCACGGCGGCTTCAGGCGCCGTGGGCGGTTGAACCGGCTGCTCGTTGAACATCTGCTTAAATTGAGAGGCCATCAACGTACCTCCAATGAGCGTTGCTGCTCTTCCACGTCGCGAGCCATATGTAATGCGGCGGCGCTTCTTCTTCGTTGCCATGACAGCTAGCCCCACTCCCAACCGCTCGGGCTGGGCGCCAAGACCTCATCCATCGTCACCGCGTCGCACGCCCGGCGCGCAGCCTCGGTGGTGAGCACCGTGAGCTTGCGGGCCAGCATCGCGATGCTGTTGGCGAGATGGCCGTCCGACATCTGGGTGATCGGGATGCGTGCCCCCGAGCGTGTGATCCACACGTCGGGACCGCTGTACCGCATCTGAATGGCCGCGTTCTTCTCCGCGACGTGCTTGGCACAGCAGGTACGCCCGGGGGCTCTGGGCTCCGGACAGCGCATACAGTGAAGGCCTCGCTTCTCGGACGCCTCCCCCGAGCAGCGCGACGGGAGCCCCTCGCGGAGGTGCTGCGCACAGCGGGTGTGTCCAGGAATCGCGGGGGCGGGGCAACGCCCGTCGGGAACCAGCCCGTAACAGCGTCGTGGCCTCTTGGCTGCGCGGATCGGGCTCTTTCTTTTGGACTTCGGCTTCGGCTTCGACATTTCGGACCTCCTAGCCTTCGTGGACATCGGTCAAGATCACCTCAGCCATGCCTTTTCGGGTGACCTCTGTGCAGGTCACCTGCTCGGCATCCAGCCACATCTCGGCGCCTTCATCCACCGAGTACGTGCCGGCGAGCTTGCGGGCCTCTTGTTGGGTTAAGGCTCGGACGATACAGGCACACATCTCGTCGACATGTGCCCCGTCCTTTCGTTCCAGCTTCCACAGACGCATCGCCATTCTCGGACCTCCTAGCCCATCCAGAATGAACGCGCCGGCGGAGCCTGTCAAGCGCAAAAGGTTATGTTTTGCGCTGATAATGTAACCTAGGTTACATTATGCTCTGCGTCACCGCCGGTGAGCACCTTTCCCTTGCCCCCGTAGAGCCTCCGCTGTACGCTCGTTGGCATGGCACGCCTTCTTGCCGGCGCATCTTGGGCCCCACGAGCCCCGAAAGTAGAACCCAAAGCAGAGCCCAAGCCCACCCGTCGAGCCTGGCCACCGCCGGTGCGCAAGGAGCGGGGCCTAGGGACGCTGCGGGATGTAATGCCCCCCTACGTACGTGAAGATGTTCCCCTAGCGCCAGAGGGTGAATTCTGCGGTGGCTGCCCGGGACCTCAACCCCGCCTCGAAGGAGCCGAGGCAGATCGCCGCGCGGCCGTGCGGGCGCGAGGGGGCAACTGATGCCCCCCATCGTCGGAGCTTTCTATCGAAGCGCGCTTGGTCCTGTCGTGCAGGTTGAGGCCGTGGATGGCCCCCGCTGGCTTGCACGGTTCGTCTCCTCTTCCATCGAACTGAACCGCGCCAACCACCGGCAATGGATGCCCTACTGGCCCGACGAGCTATTCACGCAAGTACCACCCCAAGAGAACGTAGGCGGGGAATGCAAATGCGGGGGGTGTGAGAGTGGCAAGGCGCTTGGGCTTTGGCCGGTTATCGTACCGTTGGGGGGTAACTGATGCCCCGTCCACCCGGCCCCCACAACGAGCGCGACAGCCGACCGCTGGCCGTGCGCGTGCCCCTCGAGCTCTACGACCGAATCGTCAAGGCCTGTGGGGGCGAAGAGGCCTTCAAGCAGAACTTCCCCGCCTGGGCGCGCCGAGCGTTCGCAGCCGCGGTGGGCTCGCCCCGCGGGGGCAACCTCGGCGATGCCCAGCTCTCGGGCTTCGAGGAGGGCCGGCGCCAGGGCTGGGCGCACGGCAATCAGGTGTTCCGCGCAGCGCTTGAACGTGCGGCCAAGGAGCTGAAGAAGTGAAACTACCCCCGGCGAGATTTCCCTCGCCGGGGCCTTGCCATTCCGCACCTAGCCAAAACTGGCCTAGCCCTGCCCGACTACACCTGCTCCACCACACCGCACCGTACTATACGAGGCCACACGCCGCCGAGCCTAACCGGCTTCGCTCTACCACACCGCTCCGCACGTAGCCTGGCACTGCTGAACCTCACCTGCCCCACCGCACCGTACTACACCAGACTTCACCGCTCCGCGCCAAACCGTTCCTGACCAGCTAAACCAAGCCGCACTTAGCCTTGCTATGCCTAACAGCGCCTATCCTTGCCTGCCTTGATTCGCGCGACCGAAGCCGCGCACGATCGTTCGCGTCGGGTTGCCCCGTTATAACACGAACGCATCGCTTAAAGGGGATTGGTCCCTTTGATCTGGAAAGTACCCCAACCTTGCCCGCAACTCTCCTTCGAGAATGGGCGGCCGGCGCCAGTGCCGACAGAGATCCCAGCATGCTGAATGAGGTTCGCCACCGTGGCGGCTGTGAACAGATCCGCGTTGTAGCGCACGCGGAGCTTGCATTCCCACTTCGGCCATCGCGCACGCGCTCGCATATCCATCTTGCCACCATCGTTGCGCACCGGAGCGATGAAGCACTCGGGCTTGCCCTTGGTGAACTTGACGAGCGGCGTGCCGGTTCCCCTCTCGAAGCCGTCTGGAAGGATGAAGAGGCACATCTTCGCCTTGGTCATCTCAACACCGAGCGTGCAGCACGCGCGCACAAGCGCTTGTCGGTAGGCGCTAGCGTTCATACCCGGCCAGCCCTCCTCGGAGATGTGCATCGAGCCGCGGTAGCAGGCATCGAAGTCCTTCGGAGCACGTTGGCGATTCGAGGTCCGCGCTGTGCCACCTTCTGCCTGCTTCGCTGCGATCTGATGCTGCACCTCCTGGCTGAAGTTGTTGGAAACGAAATGCTCTCCCTCCAACGTCGTCGCGAAGACCTTGAAATTCGGGGGCTTGATCTCGATCTTGGTATCTGTAACGGTCACTTTCGCTTTCGGCTTGGGCATCGAATCCTCCTTGCGAGTTGAACTGCTAGCAAGAACGAGCATGCCCTAGTGAGTTTTTTATGTCAAGTAGCTTTTTTCGGTATTGACCTAAACCCCGCTTGTCGGCAAGCTGTCGAGTATGAAGAAGCCGCGCTACACGTTGAATGTCTCGAAAGAGGTTTCGGCCGCCGTGATGGATCTTCGCGCTGCGGAGCTGCGCAAGACCGGCAAGCATGCCACCGTCGATGAGGTGCTGCGGAAGCTGCTCCACCTCGGGAAGGAGAAGACCTCGTGACCCGAGCAACCACCGTCAGGGCGAAGGTCTACACCTGGGTGCCAGGCTCGCGGCTCGGGTACTTGAACGCCTCGATCATCGGCGCCGAGCTGGATCGCCTCATCGAAGGGAAGCGGCAGAAGCTCAAGGCCGAGGATGTCGTCGAGGCTGCACGCAACCCCCGTAGCCCTCTCCACAAAGCCTTCGAGTGGGACAACCGGAAAGCGGGGCATGCCTACCGCCTCACGCAGGCGCGGCACCTGTTGCGCTCGGTGCAAATCAAGATCATCACCCCGCAGCGGAAAGAGCAGACCATCCGGGCGACGGTGGCCTACAAGCAACCCGAGCAGCCGCACAAGCGCTTCTACTCGACGATGGCTGATGCCATGTCCGATCCCGACAGGCGCGCTGAGGTGGTGGAGCAAGCGCTGCGCGAGTTCCGCGCGCTCCGCCGGAAGTACGCCGAGCTTCACGAGCTGGCGCAGGTCTTCGCGGCGATCGACCATGCAGGACGGAAGTAGCCATGCCCCTCGAAGAAGCCCTCGCGCAGCTAGGCCAGGCCGCAACGGCGCTGCAGCTCGAGACCGAGAACCTGAACGCTGGTATCGTCGCGTTCGATACCCGCCTCGCGGAGATTGGCGCCGGGGTCACGCTGTGGCTCGACACGAAGCTCCTTGAGCTTGGAGAGAAAAGCTGGACGTTCGGCTACGCGCGCGTGAACGGCAAGATGGGGCTCGCGGTCCGCCAGGGCACGTTCGAGCCGCTGCTACTGCCGCTCATCAATGCCCCTCGCCACGTGCGGGTCGCGGCCGTCGCGTTGATGAGAGAGCTCATCACCGCGCTGACCGACCGTGCGCGCGAGCATGCCGACGAGGTTCGAGCGGCAGCCGAAGGGTTGAAGGCGCAATGAGCCTCCGGCAGCGTCCTTTCTACGGCGAGCGCATGCCCCTCGGGGCAGCCTTGCAGGCCTACTGCAACGACAAGCGGATCATCTTCGTCAAGCTGGAATGGATCCGGTGGAACCACCTTCGCGTCACCTTCGGGCGTAAGCACGCCTTCTGGACCGTCGACGCCGAGGTTCGGTGCACAACCGACAGCCTGGAAACCCGACAGGACAAGCTCTACAACCGCGCCACACGGGCGCTCGACTGCAAGCTGCGCGAGCTCGGGTGGACTACCACCACTTCTTCTGATGGCCCTCGTGCAGCGCCCACGCAAGCACCGGCACGGTTGCCAGCTTCCACCGCCCCGTCCAAGCCAGCACACCGGAAGCGACCATCAACGCGATCGGGGTGACGTGCAAGGTGCCCACCTGCCAGCTCCAGGGGTTCCACGAGGCGCCGGCCGTCGGGGGCGTAATGCTGTTCATCAGGCTGCCCCTACTGCGAGTAGGTACCACCGAGATCCATTGTAGATGATTGGGATCAAGCGCGATGGGTTGGTGGGTGTGGTGGCGATTGATGGCTCTTCTGCCGAGATTGAAAACGTGGCCAGGTTGCTGCCAATCCCAGCCCCGAAGTCTTCAGCACCGATATAGACCTGATTGGCCTGCGGCACTGGCATAGTTGCAGTGTTGGGCAGAAGCACGGTATGCAAGGCCCCGCCGCCGATCGTAGCACCGCCGATGCAAAGATTGTCGTAGGCATTCACAGTGTCGACATGAGCCGATCCCCATTGCACTCCAGACTCGCCCAAGCGGCCGGTGTGATTCGCTCCACTCTCGACATCAGGCGAATTGTAAAGCGTGAGAGTGGTATTGGAGCCAGGGCCATCGCCATTGAGCCGCAGAGCCAAGCCCAAAGCGCCGGCTCGCGGAGTGAGATAGAACTCGAATCCCGTACCGTACGTCGGTGCTGCGCTCACGCACTTGGTAACGATGCGTGCATCGAGAGTGTAGGCTGCGACTGGATGACCGTAGTAGTCGATCGTCGCCAGCTCATCCCCGCTTTGCACGGCGGTCGGCAATGCGATGGTGCCGCGCGAGCGCGCGAATTGGGCATTCGGACCGCCAACGATGTCGCCGGCGCGCCGGATCACGAAGGGGACTGCAAAGGCGGCGTTCTGTCGGATCTCGAAGCTGCCGCCATCGCCCGTCACGGCTGCCGTCGAGGCCTCGACGACTACGCCTCCGCCCTTGGCGGTGTCGATGACCATACGCTGGTCGACTGCCGCGGCACCGAAGTTGTAGGTCTGGGAAAGGTTCTGCGTCGAGGCCACGCCACCCACGCCAAAGCCGTTGACGACGGCAATGTACGCCCCGTGTAGAAAGTCCTGTCCCTGCTGCACGCTATGGGTGAGCTCGACATCGAGCGTCCAGGTGAAGCTCGTCGCTCCTACCGGATTCGAAACGGTCATGACCAGCACGCCGCCGACCACAGAGGCAGCCGCGCCGGGCACGGCCGCCCCCACGACGCCGTCTACTACGAGTAGGGCTCGAATGCGCGAGAGCGCCTGCGTCGCGATGCGAATGCGGGTCGTGATGACTTGAGGGGCGCCCCCGGGCTGCCCGGCTGCTTCTTGCCAGATCTCTCGAAGGGTACCTGCGACAATGCGTGTGGCTGCCATGATGCCTTAGCCTATATCCAAGGCCGCACCAAAAGCGAATTTAGCCCCCGTCGGCTGCGATTGCGAGCAGCACGTAGTTGTGCCCGTTGTAGCGGACGGGGATCAACGTATCGGCAGGCGTCACGCCGGCAGCTTGCTCTTGCGCCTCGGCCGAGATGTCGAACGTAGCCCCCGCGATGCCTCCGAACGGACTGCCCGTCCAGTCATTCGCGCCGAGGTACACCTGATTGGCTTGCGAGGCGGGCATAGTCGCCGTGTTCGGCAGCAGCACCGTTTGGTTCGCTCCGCCACCTACAGTCGCACCGCCCAAGACGACGTTGACGGCCGCACGCACCGTATCGATGTACCCTTCCAGCCAACGCTTGCTGACGGAGCCGATGGAGCCCGTTGCGTTCACGTCGGGCACCACAAACGGGGTGGTGAAAAGCCGCAGCTCGGTGCCGGTGGCGAGCGTCAGCAGCGACGCAGCCAAGGCCACCACGCCGCCGGTCGGCCGCACGAAGAACTCCAGATCGGTGGCGTAATTGGGCGCAACGGCGATACAAGTGGATCGAATGATGGCAGCGAAATCGTAGGCGCCGCTTTGATAGCCCAGCATCGAGAGATCGCCGATGGCGTCGGCGACCTGCAAGGCCACTGGAACGGCGAGCGTGCCGCGCGCGCGCCGGAGCTCGAGCACGGCCGCGTCGCTGCTATTCAACGCGCGATCGACCAGCAACGGCGTCGCGAAGGTATCACTCTGTCGAACCGTGAACGCCGGGCCGTTGCCAGTAACAACAGCCGTCGAGGCATCGACCACCACGCCACCGCCAAGGACGGTGCTGACCACCATCGTTTGATCGACCGCAGCGGCGCCGAAGTTGTAAGTCTGCGCCAGGTTCTGCGCTGAGCCGCCGCCCCCAACGCCAAAGCCGTTGACGACGGCAATGTAGCCGAAGGGCACCGGCATACCACGATCGAGCGCCTGTTGAATGCTGTGGGTGAGCTGGACATCGAGCGTCCATCGAATGCTCGTGCCGCCAACAGCATTGCCGACGACGATCTGTAGAAAGCCCGTAGACGAAACGGCAGCGCTGGCGGTAGCGGCTGCGGGGCCCACCACCGCATCCATGACCAGCGTCCCGCGCACGCGCTGCAACTGCTCGGGCGTGATGCGAATCCCGGTCGTGATCGTCTGCGCCGGGCCGCCTGCTTGCCCCGCCGCTTCCTGCCAGATCTCGCGAAGGACACCCGAAATGAGACGTATAGCTGCCATGGTGCTCCTAGCCTAACCCAGCCACCCTTTCGAGGGCAAATTTCAGGCCCTAGATACACCACCGCCGGCGCGGGTTGCCCCGGCCGGCGGTAATGGCGGATAGGTCAACCCTAGCGCCGCTCGGAATGCTGCAGCCGAATCTCGATCTGGCACTCGCCGGTGCAAGCGACCTTGATGCCCGTCGCCGTCCAGAAGAACTCGAGGGCTGTTGGCTCACCGCTGGTCGGTCCGGTGCGATTCACGATCGAGCGTGCATGCACGAGCCCGCAGAGAGATCCGCCCGAGTTGAAGACGGTCCAGTCGGCGACTTGCGCCAACCGAGCCTTGAGGGGACCTGCGGTGCAGGCAGCGAGGACTTCGACGTTGGTCTTGGTGGCCGCCGCGCCGTCCCCGGCGGCATCGAAGACCAAACTGTGTTGAGACGCGGCTTGGAAGGTGATGGTAGTGGCCATGATGGATTACCTTTCGTTGGAGTGCTCGGCGCGCATCTCGACCAGGAGGCCGCACGGCGCAGGGAATTCACCACCGCCGATGAATTCGAGGCTGAACTCGATCGAGTCGCCATGGAACACGACGATCGCCACGTCGGTAGGCGGTTGGAGGGTTGCATCGAGGCCGCCATCGACCAGCGTCCATCGAATGAAATCGTCGCCGCGGGTCGAGCCGCCGCCGACGTTAAGTGTCGTCCAATCGAGCGTGGTGCGCAGGCGCTCGTAGAGCGGACCCAGAAGCAGCTGCGCGAGAACAACCGCGCGAGCGACGCTCAACGTGGGATTGTCCGCACCACCGGTGTTCGACACGTACCACACCACACTCTCGGGCGTGCGGGAATTGGTGACTACTACTGCACTGGTGAACGTTGGCATGCCGATACTCCTTTACGCCTGCGTGGAGTGGTTGAGGCGGATTTCGATGGTGAGGGTGCTGGCGGCCTGGAGCGTACAGGAAAGGCCGTTGGCCACCCAGCGGATTCGGCGAGTGCCGCCTTTGGTGACAGCAGCGTCGGAAGGAACGGCCGCGACATCGTAGATGCGAATCTCGTTGCCGCGTGCCTGATCGATGTTGAAGTCGGCGGTTCCGGTCGGCAGTGCCGGACCGGGGCCCAAGAGGGTTCGCTTGAGCGGTCCCGCGGCGAGATCGGTCGCAAGATCGCTGAGGGAGCGAATGCCCTCCGCGCCGTCACCGGACAGCAAATACTGCTTGCTGTACGGCGTTGCCGAACCTGGAACGGGGGTGATAGTTGTGGCCATTTGGGTTCCTCCGAGATGATTGAAGCCATGTTAACAAGCTGTGAATGCAATGTCCAATTCCCCCCGTCGGCGAAGGGCGTGATACTCTAGAGGGCATGCAAACGCAATTCAAAGATCAAATCGGGCATCCCGAATTCGGCTTCGGCTTCATCCCCGATCCCCCCGAGCATCGCAGCTTCTACAGCGCGTTTCAGCACCATGCTGCAAGTCGGCTCCTGGCCGCGCCGACACTCCCCCTCGAAGCGAGCATCGATTGCTTCGCGCCGCCCATCTGGAACCAAGGCGCAACAGGCTCGTGCGGCGGCCACGGCACCGCCGGCGCCGTGACGACCACCTTCGCGTCGAAGGGTCCAGGGCTCTCCCGCCCCGCCGATCCGCGCATGCTCTACACCCTCGCCCGCGCGATCGACCGCGCCGATCCCGCTACGCCCCTACGCGACACCGGCACGAGCCCGAGCGCGCTTGTCCGTTGCATCGCTCAATGGGGTATCACGCTCGAGAACGAGACTGCAGGTGGCCGGAGCGCTCTCGACGCCGACTACACGCTGTGGCTGCAGGAGCATGTCAACGATGAGCCGAAGCTCGGCGAGCTCCAAGCCGCGAACGCGCGACCCAACGTCGGCTTCACCGGGATTTGGGACGAAGGTACAGCCAAGCGGGATGCTATCTGTGCCTCCATCGCCGATGGCTATGCCGTGATGGCCGCTGTCGAAGCCGGCAGCGCAGCCTTCCAGGGCTACGACCCCAGTCAGGGTCCGCTCGGCTTCACCGGCTCGAACCCCGATCACTGGGTCTACTTCACCGCCTACCGCACCGATGCCAGCGGCGCGCGGCAGATCTTCATGCGCAATTCGTGGGGCCTTCTCTGGACGCCCAGCGGCTGCGCGTGGTGCACCGAAGACTTCATCATCCGCGGGATGTTCTACCCGATCATCGCCAACTTGGGGTTGTAAGCCATGCTACAGAAACTGCAGAACGTTCTCATCTCCATCATCGGCCTCGCGTGCTTTCTCGGTGCGATGGCCTGCCCGGGGCCCCAGCCCCTGCCGCCCGTGCCGCCCGGCCCACCGCCGGCGGTAGCCGACGCCGCGGCTGACATACCGGCGCCGGTGCCCGGTAGCGTCGTCGAGATGGCCTGCGCGAACCTAGCGCGCCTGCAGTGCCCCGAAGGTCTGCGCCTCGATTGCGTGACCGTCGCTCAGAAGGCCATGGATCTGCATACCACCGACCTCAAGCTCGGCTGCCTCATCGGCGCGCAGACTGCAGCCGAGGTGCGAGCTTGCGGCTCGGTGAGCTGCAAGTAGCCCCTTGACAGCCGCGTCCGGGCAGCGCAAACGGAAGAGATGCCCGGCAGCAAAATTGTCGTTGTGTTCCATTCCGATGATTGCCACTTCTGCCACGAGTACCTACCGAGATTCCGGGCCGTGGCCGCGAAGTACCGAGGGCGTCTGCCCATCAAGTCGGTAAAGGTCGTGGCGCGGAACATCGCGCTGCTCGACCGCTACAAGATCGAGGGCCTGCCCACGACGGCGATTCTCGAGGGCGCCGACGAAAAGCTCGTCAAGAAGATCGAAGGCGCCATCACCAACGCCGAGATCGTGAAGCTCTTCGAGAAGGCCTGCGGCTAGCTTGGGATGATCAGCACGCGCGTCGCATCCACCGGGAACCGCGCGCCGTAGAGCAGCTTCGGGAAGTAATGGATCGGCAGCGACTGGGTTTTCACGCCCAGCTCTTTGCCGTCCATGTCCCACGTTCGCACCCGCACCTTAGCCGAAAGCACCCCGGCGTCGAGGCCCTCCACGCGATAGGCCGCGTAGATCGGTGTGGTTTTCCCCGTCGTGGGATCGTAGAGCTTCGTGCCCATCGACACCTTCTCGCCGAGTTGCACAACCTTGCCGGAACCAGCATCGACCATGGGGATCATCGTGTCCTCCGTGTGGGCAGCCGCGACGGTGCCCCCGGGCCATACCGTCGCGAGATCTCGCGGTGAAGGGCGTCGCTGTCCGCCCACACGCGCCTTTTCCGCTCTGCCAGCGGATCTGTCTTCTTGAACGTTTCGCTTGGCAGCTCATGCCCCCGACCAGCGGCGATGAACTCATCGGTCAGCTTCGAGCTCAACTTGTCGAGCCGATCGAGGCGTCGGTTGATCTCGCTCGGGGTGAGCGTCGAGAGATCTTCGTCGCCATCCAGGCTCCGCCGCCGTCGAGCCTGCACGGGCGCGCCCTCGATCTTGGCCCCGGGGCCGTAGATCACCATCGCACTGACGAGCAGGAAGCCGACCGGCACGGCGATGGCGAGCACCTTTTTGAGCTCGTCGGTCATACCCTCACCGCTTCGCGCGAATGGTCTTGGTCTTCCGGCCGCGGGTCTTGTAGTTCGACGGCATCCGCGCCTCGCCCGCATCGCGGGCGCAGGTCACGAACACGTCGATCGTGCTGCCGCGGTCGGGTTGCGCCGAGCGCTTCGCGGCCTCGAAGCTGCGGCCGGCGTGGGAATCATAGTCGTCGCCGTCGATGCGCAGGACCGTGAAGCGCTTTTCACCGGTGCGACAGGAAAGGGGGTGCTTGCGGGCCATGCTGTTCACTTTCTCCGGCAGGTTTTCTTGAAGGCTTTGAGCGAGCGATTCCAGCTCGCCATCGTAGAGGGATTCGGCTTCCGGCCGCGCCGTTGGAGCTGCCGGAGCACTTGCTTGGCGTCTTCGATGACCTCCGCCGCCTCGGCGCAGCTGCGTGCTTCGTGGAGGTGCATCACCCGAGCCGTGAAGTCGGCAGGAATGTGATCGACATGCCATCCAAGATTCGATCGACGACGGCGGCGTTTGGTCATTTCGCTTTCTCCGGGTTGACTTTCTCGAGCTTGGTGTCCGCCTCCGAAGCCGGCACCGCCGGCGCCGCAGGGTCGGCCGGCTTGGCAGCTTGCGTTTGCATGCCCCTGGCCACGAAGCGCGAGAACGTGATCAGCGCCAGGGCGTAACCCACATAGCGATGTGTAGTGATGCTCCCAGGCAGGAAGCTCATCATCTGCGCGATCGAGTCGTCGGGAGCGCTGAGCAGGAAGCTCACCGCCGCCGAAACGCAATGTGCGATCTTCTCGCGGATGGTCATGTGCAACGTCCTCGACACCCAGGCTACACGTCGAGGGCGCTACGGTCAAAATTGCCACCGGTGCGCCTTCCGCGGTACCTTTCCACCATGGCCACACGACGTAAGCCCCGTAAGTCCTCCGGCCGCGCCCGCGGCGCCGCCCTCGAAGCCAAGCGCGCCCCCAAGCACTGCCGGGTCGAGCTCTCCTCGTGCATGAAGGGCGGCGGGCGAAAGGTAGCCGGCAAGTGCATGCGGGCCTTCCACGCCTGCAAGCGGAAGTAGCCCATGAAGCGCCGCCGACGAACCCTCCGCACGCGTCTCGGCTCCACAGCCGCGCGGTTCGTCGAGGCCAAGACCGAGGCTATGACCCCGCCGCGTGCGGGTGACGGCATGCCTGTGATGCGTCGAGCGGCCACATCCACTGCAGCTCAAGAGGCCGTTCGTTTGTTCACCAAGGTGCGCTCGGAGACCAATTGCCTAGCTGCCATGGGTCACTTCGCTGAAGGGCAACGGCAGCTCGGCCGCCTTGTCGAGTTCATCGACAGCGGGGGTAAGGGCACGTTGATGCAGTTCAAGGACGCGCTCATCAAAGCATCCGACGCCGCACGGGCGGCGCAGCGAACGATCGCCGGGCGCTGCTTCTGCAATCGGTGACGCGCATGCGGGCTGCGGTCGTTCTCCTCGCCAGCCTGCTCGCCGCCCCGGCCGCAGCGGCGGAAGGCCCTCTGACGAAGTGCTGGTCGAGCGTCTGCGTCGGACCCGAGATCTCGGTGTCAGTCCTGGCAATGGAGCTGCCCTCACGGAAGATCACCGCGGGGCTGCTCCCCGTCGGCTCGATCGGCTACGGCATGCACACCGTCGGCGACTGGTTTGCGGCGGCGTTCTTCCTGTCCGCACGCGCGGGCGGCTCACAGCCGGGCTACCTCGCTCCGTCGCTGCAGCTGCGGATCGCCCGCGCTGCTACCGTCGGCGGCCAATGGTACATCGGCGAGGATGTGACCCGCTGGTCGTTGCTCATCGGCGGCGGCTTCGGGCTCTAAAGTAAGCGCTCGAGCGTCGGCGCCACGTCGGCAAACACCACACCATAGTTCGCAGGGTGAAGGCCATCGGCGCGCATGATCGCCATGGTATCGACCGGCATCACGTCGGGAAGGCCACGAATCGTCGCCCGCACGGCCGCGAGGCCCGGCAAGGCCTTCGTCGCTGGCGGTACGAGCCAGACGATCGCATGAGGCCGCTGCGCCTGGAGGTTCGCCAGGAACTGCGGCAGCGCTGCCGCGCCTGAGCTCGAGGTCGCATCGTTCGTCCCGAGCGAGATGAAGACGAGCGCACCGGCCGGCACCATATCGACGGCCTGCTGCTTGGTAAAGCGGCCCACCTTCGTGTCGTCGATGAAGCGCAACCCCTTGCCGGCCGCCCAGGCGGCGAGATGCGGTGATAGCCCCACCCCGAGGGAATCGCCGAGCGAGACGAGCGCCGTCACGCCGCCCGCCACGCTGGCAGGCAACCGTGGTACTGACGTGGATGCCGGCGCGCCGGCGCGCTTCTTCATGGAGAGCCCCCAAACGAGCGCGCCGCCGGTGAAGAGGAAGCCGAGAAGGAGAAGGCCTTGCATGATCGTCATAGCCTGACGAGCCCGAGAAAGCAGCCGATCCGTTTCCAGATCGACGGCCCAGGAATGTACGTCCGCGTGGCTAGGTTCACCACCGCCTCGTGAATGAGATCCAGCTTGCCATCCAAGCTCTGAACACGCTCGCCTAAAGTGGTGAGATCCCGACGCAGGCTTTCAACTTCTCCTGACGACATCGTTATGACCCTATCACCGTCAGAAGCCATCGGTCAAATCATCTCCCCTCAATCGGTAGCTGGCGCAAAGCTGCCATTTCGCGTGGCTAAGCAATGCGCATCGAAGTACAAAAGGCCAAGATTGCCGCCATAGCTATCCGCACCTACGCCTTGAGAGCGCCGCAAACACTTGAAGAACAGAAGCGATGAGTAGGTTTGATTCGGAGGCGCGGCTATATTGGTGGCGAAAACTACCACCGAGTGGCGGAGTGCCGGTTCACCGCCAACAAAATTGAACACATGCGGAACCGCAGTCCAGGCCGCGATCAATGGAACATCTGCATTGATCGGCACCCACGTGTACTGAATCTCTAAATTGATCGTCTGCCCGGCCCCGGGGCTGGTTGACAAGAGGTAGTGCAAGTGAATGTCTGCTAATGCGGCCGGCCTCCCGAAGCGGTGGTCGATCTGCGTTTTGAATTGGAAGTAGTCGTTTTGCCCGGACTGCAACCAGTTAATGAAGAACCCCGTTGCGCCGATCTGTGCAGTCAACCACTGTGCAGCTCCTGTTGGCGCCGTGGATATCTCGCCAAGAATGTCTGTAAATCCAGGCGGATCGTAGGCCATTTCACTTCACAGCTTTTTCGCGTCCGCAATGGGTTTCAAGTGCTTTACGTACCGCGATCATCATGCGTGCAGGTGCAGCCAAGTCGATCATCTTTACGGCGAAGCGACGCTTTCCACCGAGCGAATCCATCTGCGCTTGGACATGCCCCTGCATACGATGAGCTTCCTCGAAATCCTCTTGCGCGACAAGGCACCGCCCCGCTTGCGCAGCTTGCAAGGCAGCGGCAGCACTGCGCTTGTAATGCTGAATCGCCTTCCTCAATGAGCGAGCGTGCACCCGCGGTGAATCGCCAAGGCTTACTCGCTTTCGTCGCTTCGACATGTCAACCCTCCGGGTACTTTCGCACGCAACGTTGCGTAACCGATCGGAAGTCCTTTTCGAGCTGCTTGCGGAGCCGATCCAACGAATCGGCAAACTTCCGCTTCGAGCTGTGGCCTCGCCCGACCGAGGCCCCAACGCTGTGCAGGTTGTCGGCAGCCAAATCGGCTTTCCGCATGGCCGCCGTGAGGTAACCAATTGCCTCGCTGCATTGACTCGCGCCCTTAGCGTGCTCGTGCGCGTCGATGGCACCTTGATAGAAAGAGTGCGCCCTCGAACGATGCTCCTTGGGCGGAGCGCCCAAAACCGCAAATGTCCGTCGCCGATGTCGTCGCTTTGCCATGCTCATCTACCTTTCACAGCGCCCGCGGCGCCTTGTCCAAGTGCACTTCAGGTGGCACGCCTGAATCAGCGCCCGGCGGGCCACCATGCCCCGGCCGGTCTGCCGAGCTCGCGCGAAAGCTGCCCGGAGGCCCGAGCATGAGGGCCGACAGTGCGGATCACAGACCGGAAACCCCAACCTAGTTGGTAAAAGAAAGCAGCGTCGCCCGCAGCGGTCGGCCATGACCTTCCGCGAGGACTTCGTCTTGGGCGGCTTCCAGCGCTTCATTTCACCTCGAAGCCCTGTGTGGTGACCGCGAGCGCGCCCATCTTGCGGGCAAGGCCCGACCACTTGCGCGCGAGGCGTTCATCCTGCCAGTTCTCGCGCACGTGCGAGGCCTTCTCGCTCGCGATCTCGCCGATGGTGTCGAACACGTCCGAGACGCCACCGGAGCGATCCATCATGCGCTCGATGGTGTCGGCATCGTTGCGGGGCAGAGCGCCAAGGCCAACCCGAAACGGCTTCGTCCGCGCACGCTTGCGGAAGTCGCGGTTGTAGGCATGCACATCTTCAATTCGCTCCTGTTCAGCTACAACGGCATCGAGCTCCTCGAATCGCCGCTGCTCCTTTTGAGTTAAACGGCGTTGACGCTTGGCCTGACGAAGCTTGTACAACTCCATCGATTCATCCGGCGACAACGCACCGAGATCGCAACCGTGGAGCATGGATCGACCCTGCTGGCGCCGCCAGAGCATGTAGAGCACACTGGCCACGACCACGCCGCCGAGCCCGATGGCCGCGTACTTTACGATCTGGGCCGAGCTGTCGGAGACGGCCGGCGCCGCCGCGCGCGCTGCCACCGACGCCGGCGCTGCCGCCGCGGGCACGAGCGCTGTGGTCTTGGCCCCTCGCCGCGACAGCTCCGCGTTGAGGTAGCCCGCAAGCGAGGATGCGTTCGTCGAGACCTGCGATTGCGTCAACGTCCCCGTAGAGAGATTGGCCGGGGCGCCGCTGACGTACATCGCGAAGGCTCGATTGGCCGCCGCTGTGGTCTTGGGCCCGATCAAGCCATCGAGCACGATGGCAGCAAGCGTGGCGTCGCTGACCTTCTGACCGAGGGCGATAAGGGCTGTCTGCAGCGAAGCGACGCTCGAGGAGTACGCGCCGAGCTCGCCGAATCCATAGAGGGAGTCCCCGGCACCGTCGATTGCGAAGATCGTAGGCATGGGGACAAGCGTATCGCGCTACCCTGTGCAGTGTCTATTTTTCGCACCTACGGTGCCGAAACGAGCTGCACGCCGAACGGATCCCAGACGGTCGCGCTGCAGGTATCTGCCCCGCCGGCGGCCACGGCAAGTTGGATGCGGAAGAAGGCGTGCTCACGCTTGAACTGCACGTCCTGCTGGTAGGTACCGGGCGGAAGATTGGTTTGGTTGGCGTTCGCCGAGAAGCGCCGAATCGACTGCGACATGCGTACATCGCCCGCGCCCAGGTTCTCCTCGGTCGTCTCGCGGAACCACAACGTCGTCACCGCGTTGGGGTCCATCCACGTGAACTCGGGATACCACTGGATCACTGCCGTGGTGCCCGGCGGGGTGATGGTGTTGGCGATCGCCACCTGAAAATCGAGAACCAGGCGATCCCCCCGCACCATCGACGGAAGCGACGGTTGGAAGGCATTCGTCAACGGACCGTGGAACAGTACGAGCATCAACCGCCTCCTGCCAAGTAGCGCGTGAGCTGGTGTTCGTGGCTATCGACTGGCGAGGGCATGACTCGACCACCGAGGATGCGATGGAAGTGCCCGGCCACAATGTCGGTCAGCCCGTTGCCGTCGGCGTCGAACGTCGCTCGATGGGTGTGCACCGGCGCGGAGCGCCCCCAATCCTGCGTGGTGATGACGCAGGTTCTTGGCCGCGGGAACATCTGCGGGCGCGGAATGTTGTAGGGGTCGTACATCGACGACCCTTCTTACACGCCGCTGGGCTTCCGGCCGCCGGCGACGAGCATGTTGGGATTGACGCGCCCCGTGCGAACGCCCTGCACCGGAGGCATGATCCCGAGCGCCATGATGAGCGACGGCGGCATCATGCGCGCGTTCATCTTGACCGGCGAGGGCACCGAGGCCGGCAAGCTTGTCTGGCTTTCCGGACGCGCCACCGGGGTCTCTGCACCCGGCTCGGATGCGCTGGGCAGCGCGACCCCGCGCGGAGGCCGCGCCCCCGGGAAGTGCATGATACCGGGGAAGGGCTCGAACTCCGGTACGAACTGCGTGCGCAGGCTGCGCGGGATGAAACCGGGCTTCATGTTGCCCGGACGCTGGAAAGGATTCCGCGTGGCCTGCGTGGACGCTACCGGAGGGGTGATCGCCGCCGCGGGGGCTACCGTGGCAGGAATGGCAGCGGCCGGAGCAACTGACGGCGCCGCAGCAGCCGCAGCTGCAGACGCAGTGGTATCAGCACCAAATGCAGCGAAGATCATGCGCTCAGGCTACCCCCGAGCCTGGATCCGAGTCAAATTGTCGGCTAGCTCGCGAAACAGCATGCGGGTCTTCGAGGCAACTTTGGGGAACGGAATACACGCTCGAATGTCACCCAGGGCAGCAAGGAGCCCCATGCCTGTTTTCTCTCGAACGAGCTGCAGCAATGCTTCGTAGAGCTGCTCGGACAACTTCTCGGGATCCATGTTTGGCATCCTAGGCAACTATTCGACCGCGGTCAAATCTACAGCCTCAAACCGCTTTGCCGCGCAGGCAAACCGATTGGGATCCTGCTCGACCCCGACGAAGGTGAAGCCCGTCGCGAGCGCCACAATGCCGACCCCACCTTGACCCATAAAAGGATCGAGCACGCACCCTTCAGGCGGCGTGACCTGTTGAATGAGCTCGCCGAGCGTGAAATCTCCCAATGTTGCCTGATGACCCCGCAATACCTCTACGCCCTTGCAGGCGAGTATCAAAGGACGCCAGCCTTGCCGTAGATGATGGTGCGATGGCGCCTTGCTGCCATCGACAATCTGCCCGAGAGTATCGAAGTAGATCCAACCACCATCTTCGATTGCACACGCGAGTCGGTGAAGCGTCCGCGAGTTCCCAAAGGCGAGAAGGAAAGCTCCAGGGGCGGCGACGCGGAAGATCTCGGCCCACACCACCGGCGCGGGGATTGTACTGATCCCGTGCGGTGGATCGCAGACCACCGACGCGAACGAACCGTCAGGATACTGCTGCAATACCTCCAAGCAGTTGCCCGGTAGAAGCGCATAGCCGTCACCAACGATCTCGTTCATGTTGGAATCTCACCAATGGTTGTTATCGTGTTGTCGTCCTCGAGCGGAATACCGCCCAGGGCAATCGGCTTCAAGCCAGCGAGCTCGGCCAGCCGGTTTAAGTTAGCTGCGATCGTCTGCTGCAGAGGCTTGCGCGCCTCCGGGGCTGTGTAATCGAGCTTGTAGAAAGCCACATCGAGCGCTTTTAGAAAACTATTCGCTTCACCATGCTTGAAGTCCATATTGCTACCTTTCTGTAGAAAGCCTCAGCCCCTCGTACAAAACCGGCAAGCGAAAAGGCGACCACAACGACTGCAGGGCGCTAATGCGGCCCGCGGTGTTTCACCAGCGCGCAGTACGCGAAGGGCCATCGATCGCCACGTCTTCTGATTGTATTGCATCCGCCGAGAGGTTGGAAAAGTACCACGGCGGCAATATGCCTTATAGAGCTTCCGTGCTTGCCGAAGCGTCATCTTGTCAAGTCCCAATCTTCGTAGAACCGTGGAAGCATCATCTCGGGCTTCCATGCGGCTTTGACGGCTTCCAAATCCGCCCCGTCTTGATATTTACCGTGCGTGACTCCATAGGTCCGCAGCGTTTCGCCGACGTGGAGAAACTCGATTTGAGCAATGCGCATACCCACCTTCAAGGGGATTGTGTGGCGGCGCGAAAACGACGTGATTTCCATCGTCCAGCGATTGAAGAACCCCACGTCACCCTTACCAGCGCACTTGCAGACCCCGATCATTGCACGCCCGGCGCTGCTGCGCGCGAACATCTTGGTGGTGTAGTTGCGACGCGTGCCGATGAACTCCTGCGTGTGAGCAAGGATGGTTTCGCCAGCCTCAAGCTTAATTACATAATCCCGCCGTGAAATCCCCGGCATCTCGTAAAGCGGCGTTTCGGCACATTGAGGATGCCCCCAAACGCATTGAACGTTGAGCGCATCGAAAATGTTGAAAGCGGTGTCCTTGTTGCTACGCTCTTGGTAGTAAAATTCCCCCAAGCGCACGTCGTAGCTGTCAGTGCCCAGACAACGCTCGTCGAATGGCTCAATGATAATGTCGCCGCGCTCGCGGGCTGCAAGGATCTCTTTGTCACTGAGGGGCATTGATCAATACCTCCTGACTTCCCAGACGATGGCGTTGCGGCCGGGCGTGTCGCCCAGGCACGAAGCCCACACCGAGAGCTCGAAGACGTGATCGGGGTATTGCTCGAGCAGCACTTCGAGGTCGGCGTAGGATGAGGGTGTCATGTGAGTCTGAAGGAGGAACTTCGAGCGCAGGCCGAAAGCGTAGGCGTGCGATGCTGCCAGCGCTTCAGGCATCGGGCCCGTCTCGAAGGTGTGAAGGAACTCGCCGGTGAAGTCGTTGGCATACTGACCTTGCAGGATGCGCCGGCCGTTGGCCATTTCGGAGAGGCGGATCTGGTCGCGGCGGATACCGCAGGCGCTCCAGAAATCCGCCCAGAATTCAATCATTCTGGGGTAAACGTGAAACTCCTTCGGGCCGCCACCCTGTTCGAGCGCAACCCGCAAGGCGAGCGGGCCGGTGTAATCACTCGCTTGCCAATCCTCAATTGAGTCCCATTGCCGAACGCGATTGCCGTAGGCGCCGGCGTGGCAAAGGGCGTAGTTCTGGCGCTTGGTGAGAATATCAGGTTTTCGATTGACCATTTTTCCACTCCTCAACACGGGCAGGACCTGGACACGTTGCCAAACCACACGTGCAAAGTGCATCCGATCGGCATTCTGGGCAGGGGAACATATGCGGATAGCCGCTTGGCCATGGTGCATTGACAGTGCCATGACCGCCGCACACATTGCACCGTTTCGGATCGCGGCAGCCCGAATTTCCATACTCGGGTGGATATCGACCAGGCTCTTCGGTACGCCGAGCACCGCACTCGACACACTGCCATTGCACATTCAAGCCGCTAGGCTCGGGGACTTGACCGACGGCCATCCAGTTGTGCCTTTTCACGTCTCGCTCCATTGCTTGGCCGTCGCGCACTCCATCTCAAAGGGTACGCCGTTCCACTCCATATTCCAACAGGCATAGACATCCTGCTCGACCTGCGGCGCCAGCTCCTCCCGGCAGAGGATGAGCACCGAATCGTGCCCGTTGTGGATGATCCGGGCGTCGAACTCCCACTGATTCCACTTCTCCATGAACTTACCCGCGCCGATGGCCCAGAGATCGGCGCCGCCGGCCTGGGCCTTGTAGTTGTAGGCCACGTTCGGATCCACGCGCCCGAGCGGGAAGACCTGCCGGCGGCCGAGAATGGGTGAACGAATCTCGCCAGCCTTGATCGCCTCATTGAGCACGTTCGTCCGCCACGCCATTACCTCCGGCAACATGGCGTTGAAGCGCAACAGGAACTCACGCACCTGTCCAAGCGTCGCCTCCGGGAAGTCCTTCGCGATGGCCGCGAAGAGCTTGTCTTCCTGACCACCGTAGAAAGCCCCATACTCGAGGTTCTTCGTACGGTCGCGCATCTTGTTGCGGTTCTGGCAGTCGGGGCACGTGCACTTGCCGCCCGCCGCCCTCTTGTGCTCTTTGAAGATCTGCGCGAGGCGCGGCCACTCATTGGGGAAACCAATGGCGGCGAAGAGGCTGTGGATGTCATCGCCCTTACAAAAGCAATCCATCATCAGCTTACACTGCGCCATGGCGCCAATGAGCCGCGCTTCAAGTTGCTTCTGATCCGCGCCAACGAGAGTGTAACCCTCCGGCGCTTCGATCATCGTGCGGAGGTTCTCGGAGCCACCACCTGCACGCTTGGACCAGTTTTGCACATTGGGATTGGAGCCCCAACGACCGGTGATCTTGTGGATCGTCCAATTGGGATGCAGATACCCATCAACAGAAATGATGATCGGCTTCGCCTCGCCTTTGCCCTTGCCGGCGCGCTTGTCGCCTTCGATATACATGTTAATCGTGGCGGTCGTAAGCACGTAAGCGAGCAGCGCCCGAGCGGAGGTGTGACGCCCGTACTGCTCGAGAACCTCCCTGTCGATCTTCGGCAGGCCAGTTTTCTCGGTCACGCGATGGAGAGGCACACCCGAGGCGCGGAGGATCGCTGCCTGCTGCACCCTCGCTCCGAAGTTGACCCCCTTCTTCGAGATGGCAAGCTCGGCCTCGGCGCGCCGGATCGCACGCCGCACCGCCGTGGCGGTTTCATCGGTGTGAGGCAGGCCGTCTTCTTCGTCGGTCACGTACTGCGCGACCTTCGCGGCTTGCTTGGCGGCTTTCACCTCCAGCTCGCAAACGATCACGGCCTCATCCGCATCCTGCAACAGCGTTCTACCCGCGCTGGCCGGATCGGACGAGTCGCAAGCAACCTGGGCGCTGGCTGTTCCATCGGCCAGCAGCTCCTTGCGATACGCTTTCCAGGCTACCAGCCGCGCCCGTGCCTCTTCGAGCTCCGCTGCCGCCTTCGTCGACCCGATCCGAATGGTGCCCGTAGTTGGTTCTCCATTGCGCACCGTCTTGGCAAAGAACGTCGCTACCCAATCGAGGAACGGATCGCGGTACTCGCCTTCAGTGAAGGGCGTCAGCTCGGTGATCGCCTTCGCGCGCAGGGCATAAAGCCGCTGGGCGATCTCCTCGCGCCGTTGCGTGTTGACCGGCATCCCGATGCGGGTCATCTGCAACGCGAGATCGGCCATCAACTCATCGTAAGCGTAGACGCCCTCGGCGCCGACCCGCTGTATGTCAGCAAAGATGTGCGGCGCCATTCGACACATAGCTAAGGTGTCGTTAGCATTGTACTCGGCATCGGCGCATTCAATTGCAGAGAGCATCAAATCCTCCCCAACCGGCGCAGCTCCCAGAAGCACGCCACCAACGCGCCGACATCGTTCGCGGCGTTGTGGGCGCCCTCGAAGCCTTTCCCGAAGAGCTTCTCGTGCAGCTCGGAGAGCTTTGGCCACTTGAAGCCGCCGCCGCGCTTGCGCGGCAGCGCGCAAAGCTCCGTCGAGGCTTGCATGGTGCACAGGGGACGACGGCCCCACATCGCATTTTCCCAACCCAGCCGCTCGAACTCCTTGGCTACGACCTTCTGATCGAAGGGGATGTTGTGGGCAACCAGATTCACAGGGAAGTAGCACGCCCCCGTGAATAGCGCCATGACCTCGCCGATGGAGTGACCCTCTTTGAGTGCCCGCTCTTGCGAAATGCCGTGAATTGAAGTCAGCTCGGAAGGGATAGTCCACCCGTCGGGCTTGATAATGAAATTGGCCGCTGCCAAGTCCTTGCCGTCGTCGGTTTGCAGCAACCATGCGAGCTGGCAAAGGTGAACGTTGTCGCCCCCGGGCGGCAGGCCGGTTGTCTCAGTGTCGAAGAAGAGGTAAGGCATCACTTACTCCAACTCGTGTTCAAAACTCCTAAGAATACGAACATGCGCTTCGGCGCTTTGACAGGCCTCGAAATACTGAAGTTGCAGCCGCGGAGCCGCACCAGCGAGCATCAATGTCAGCCCATGGAACTCTTGAATCGCCATTGGCAACTCTCGATGCACACGTACAGCCATAGTATGATGTTCAAGGCAAAAGCAACAAAGTGCGCCGTGAAACACCTGATAACGAAGTGCCTTTTGCTTGCAGCCGGATGCCGCGCAACTCACAGCTCGTCTCCTTCAATATCAGCATCGGTCGCCCACATTCGGCACGTATCTTCGTCTGCGATTGAAGGAGCGATATCCGATAGAGCTGCCAACTGCTTTGGATGCAGCGCCGGGCGCGATTTGCGTGTCTTCTTCTCGGCCGCCAAAGCGGTATTGCGCGCCTCATGCTCCGCCTGCCGCTGCGCCTTGCGGGCCTCGCCCTCAGCCTTGAGCTGGGCGTTGCGGGCCTCGTGCTCCGCCTGCCGCGTAGCTTTCTTCGCCGCCTTCTCTGCCGCCTTCGCAGCATTGCGCTGCTCATGTTCAGTCATCCGGATCACCTTCTTGGCCGCCTTCTCTTTCTCCTTCTCGACCTTGACGACTTCGCGCTGCTGCGCCGCCCATTCGGCCGCGCGCCGGGCGTGGTCGACCTTCCAAGGCGGCACGCAGAGGTACTGCGAGGCCACCTGTTGCAGATCGTGGTCGATACCCGGGCACGCCACGTGGTGCATCAACATGCTGTCCCAAAACTGGCCGGCAATCGAGCCAACCTGCGCCTCCCATATCGCCTTGTCCGCCTGCTTGTTGTGCGCGAGCTTGGCGAGCCCGTCGAACTCCATCGACGCCTGTAGCAGCATCAAGCCCGACTCCCCGCCGCCGTTCTCGCCGGTGTAGTCGGGCAGTCCTTGCCCGCCGTGCGCTTGGTAATCGGCCATCAAGGCATCCCATTTGAACGATACCCCACGCTTCTGGCAAGCCACGCCGACCCAGGAGATCTGCGCGCGGTACGCATCGGCACCCAAGGCATCGAGGGCATTCTTGCTGCCATCGCAAGTCCACTCGAGGTCGATGCCAAGCACGCCTTCAGTATGCACGTCTGCGAGGATCGCCGTCATCTCCGGTACAACTCGCTCCGCCTCGTGCACCACAAGAATGTCAGCAGACCACTGCGCCGGCACTTCACCCCTGGCGACGGCCAAAGACTTGGCGATATCCGAGAAAAGGAACATCGCTTGCGCGTCGACATTCATCTTCTGCTTGCCACCCGAGGTCATCTCCCCGGCGCCCCCATGAAGGAGAGCCGCGGGGTGGAGAGCACCGATCACGGGGACGCCGGGGAGCAACGGGGACTCTTGGACGGTGCCGCGGGCCTGCGAGACGAAACGCACCGGGAGTTGCAGCGCCTTCATGGCCGTGCCGCCGAGCGCGCAGATCGCCGTGGGCTTGCCCAGCTCAAGGTCATCGCGGAGGCGCTCGCGGCAGCACTCCACGGCATAGTCGAAATCATCGTCGCGCGGCGGGCGCTGGCAGAGCAGGGCATTCACGACCCACACGAGCGCCCGATCGCCGCCCGCCCGGCGCAGTGCCTTGTTGACGATCTGCCCCGAAGGTCCGATGAAGGGGAACCCCTGGGCGCTCTCTTGCTTGCCCGGAGCCTCGCCAACGATGCAGAGCGAGCCCGTGCCGCCGAATGCCGGCACCGGCCGCACCGGTTTGCCGTCCCGAGCGCAGGGGCATTGCGCGCAGTAGAGCGAGCAATTGGCGCCGCGGACGTTGAGAGCCATCACGCAACTCGCTTCCGCAATACGAAGAGGTTGCTCTTATAGGCAATGTCAATCGAGAACTCTTCAGACTCGAATCCATCCGAATAGCAGAAACGCCCCCGCACTACATCCGCCGGCTTAACAATACAGATCACTTTGACCACACACGATCCGACCATGTTGGGGAGAATGAATACATCGCCAGGTTGCAACTCGCTCGAAGGCAGAATCAGCAAATCGCGGTTTGCTATAATCGGTTGCGGAAAAGGCGGCATCTCACCCCTCCTTCTTGCCAAACCGATCGAGCGCCCAGCGCGCAATGTAGTCGAGCGCCGAGGCCACGATAGGGTAGGTTGCATCGCCGGTGATGCCGTTGGGCTCGAAGCGGAACCCGACGAACTTTTCCATCGTCGCCTCGAAGGGAACCCCGTGCTGCCAGGCCATTGAAAGCGCAATGGCCACCGCATCGAGGGCACCCGACGCGAGCGAGCCTGACTTGTCCGCCTTGATGAAAATCTCCCCCGGGCGGCCGTCGGGGTAGGTGTTGATCGTGACCCACATCTTGAGGGGTTGCGGGATAGGCTTGCCGTGAACACACTGCTCAATCGCATCGGCGAGCTTGGAGCACACGACGCTGTCTGGCGACCGACGCAGCCACGCCACAATCAACGCGCGTTCGTCGGCGCGGCTCGCTTTCTCCGGGCGAGGGATGTGAAACTTGCGCGTGGATCCGGTGCGCAGCTCAGGAAGGCGTTGGCGGTGTACACGCATTTCATCGGCGCGAGGCTGGAACTGCTCGATCTCCGTCAGCAGGGCATCAACCGTCGCACCGGGATCTGGTTCGCTGCCCCCAGTGAGAATGCGAATTGCGGTACGAAGACCATCATCTTGGCCCCTACCGTGACTATCGGCGGCAACATCAGAAAGCCGGGCTTCCAGCTCCGCAATACGAGCACGGAGTTGATCTATGGACATGGTCGATTTCGGCATGTTCAATCCCTCGTAACCTTCTTCGACCAGGACGCAACCCGGACCCAAAGCTCAACACGCCTGCAAGCGCCAGTATCCACACCCTGCAAAGCATCCACCAGCGGCATGCAGCGCATCTCCCCATCTATCAACAACATATGCGGCACAGCCACCGCCTCAACAATTGCCTGCGCGATGCACTTCCGGCAATCCCAATCCGGCTCAGCGTGATCGGGACACTTGAAAGGCGGCTGGGGAATTGGGCAAGAAGCAGGTGCTGCAACCTCCTCCACCGAAGCACCCTCCACTAGCTCGTCATCGAGATCCGTCGCGCCGTACTCGGCCAGCGCCGCCGCCTTGGCGTCGGCGGAAAGCTTGGCTTCGATACCCGCCATCTTCTGGCGCTCATCTTCGGTGAGCTCACGGCTCATGTTGAGTACTGCTTCCGCGTGCCGTTGCGCTTGTGGGCCGTCGAAGTTGCCCGTCGTTTGCAGACCGCCAATGGTGTCGTGCACGAGGCAGTAGCGATCTCGAGGGACGTAGCAGGGAAGCCCGCAGACCGAGCCGGCCATGTTCCGGCGGATTTGGCAGGCGATATCGACTGCTTGCTTGCTGTAGTCCCCCGACGGGTACTCTGCAGAAAGTAGCTTGCAGAAACCCTGCGCGAGCCCCGTACATCCCATGTCGATGATGTCCTGCCCAATACCCACACCTATCCGATGAAGGAAATCGCGAATATTCGCCTCGATTCCTTCCCGTCGCGCGCTATCGCTCGCCGGCAAATCTGCCGCAAACCGGATTTCCCCCAACGGTCGCGTATCCCGTTCTTGCGTCATGACGAATCCTCCAGGGGAAGCGGCCGGAGTTGAACCGGCACCAGGCCGAGGTAGAAAGCCTTCCGCACCATTGGGCGCTTCCAAAAAGGGTTGGCACCGGAAACCAAAACATGCCCTGCAAAGCCCCCGGTGCCAACTCACTCACTCATTCACACAGCACACGCAAGCGAACTAGCGACGGGCCGGCGGAACCGGCGGACGCCTGGGCAGCGCGCCCGGAGCCTGCGCCGGACCCTTCGCCGCGGGAGCCTTGGCCGGAGGGGTAGCCGCCGGAGCCGCGAGCGCCGCCGGGGCAGCCTGGGCGGGAGCTGCCGAAGCCGCCGGAGCCGCCGCCGGAGCACTGGGCGCCGCCAGAGCCGCCTCGCCGTTCGACCAGCCAGCCGAGATCGGACGCTCCTTGCGCAGACGGCTGGTCACGACGGGCGTGGTCTCGCCGGTCTGGAGGTTGGGCTTGTCGTAGCTCTCCTCGTAGATCTCGGCGATGAACTCCGTGCCCTTGAAGCCGTCGGAGTCGAAACCGCCGTCGGCCTCGACGGGAACGCCGCAAGCGTCGAGCATGTTGCGCACGCGGCCCGCCGCCTTGGAGGCCAACGACAGCCAATGCTTCTTGCTGCTGCCGTTGTATTGGTCGGTGCTGGCGCCGCCGATCACGACCAGATCGAACTCGAGCTGGGGCTGCTTGTCGGTCGTCTTCGGCGGCTTGATCGTGCAGTCTTCCACCCGGAAGGCATAGTCGTCCGGCGGGAGGATCGTCTGCTCGCCATCCCAGGGTGTGATGTCGTTGAGATTGGTTTCGGGGATCAGGACTTTCGGCATTGGTAGCTCCTTCGTTCGCGTTCGGGTCACTGACAGACAGTCGGCTAGACCATCTAGCCGACCAGGTAACTAGCACCATCCGGATATGAGTGCCCACCAAAATCCGGACAGGCGGGAGACACAGGACGCTCGGGCAGGCCGAGCAATTCAACCATGGGTTTGAAACTCGGAAGCAAGGGCGACGGCGCATTGATTCGACTGCGCCCGCCAAGCCAATCTGCACGCAGCCACGGCCGCACGTGCAATTGATACTCTGGCAAGACTTCAGACTTCGTCGAGGTCGACACATGACAAAGCCACTTGTACGACATATACGCCCACAGCGCTGCTGATGCTCGCCCGGGAACTATAAGCTGCATCTCTTCATCGACGTGGCAAAGCCAAACGATGTGCGCCGGCAGCGCATGAATGCGAGCGACCATCGACGACAGCGCATCTGACAGTTCACCGTAGCGTTGCCGTCCGTCCTGCTTGGGATCTGCGCCCTTCAGCTCGCGCAGCACGCGGCCGGCATAGATTGATAGCGAATCGACCACGACCGTCTGCCAAGGAAAGCTACCCTTGCGCGCGAGCAGATCCGTGACGAGCTTAGGCATCTCCAGCATGTTCTCAATTTCCCAGACCTCTGGCGGAAAAGCCTTGTCCCAAAAAAACTCGGGGGTGGTCTTCGCCATCGATTCGAGCGTGGCCGCGCCGCCTTCCGTCGCGTCGGCGAGGAACAGCGGCTTGGGCCAGGTCGCAGCAAAGTGCGTCTTGCCCGACCCGGTCTTGCCGCCCACGATCACGCGAATCCGGCGCGGAACGGCTGCTTTACCAACGATGAATTGGCGCATGGTTCACACCCCCTCTTTCGGCGCCACTGCCTCCGCTGCGAACTCCGCCAACTCTTGATTGAGCAATATCAGAATGTGATCGTGCCAAGCCGACCACGTCAAGCCCGAGGGATGATGGCCCAGCCCACGATCCAAACGCATCTGCTCCCGCCGGCAGGCAGCTATAACCGACGAGTGGTCTTGCCCGCCGAACAGCTTCCCGATCTCGGGGAACGAGAGGGCTGTCTTCTTGCGAATGAGGAAACGAGCCGTATCACGCAGCTTGCAAAGCGTTGCGTGCGCGCGCCGCCCGCGCAAGTCCTTCTCGTTTACACCACCTGCACGCGCCACGACGGCAATCAACAGAGCAGCCAACCGGAAATCGTCCATGAGTTACTCCTCTTCGACAGCGCCTTGGGGCACACCGAGCTTCAATTGCGAATCGTCGAGGTCGCGACAATGCGCGAAGTATCGACAGAGTTTGAACTTCTTGCAGCCGAGCAGGGCCCGCGGCCACGGCCGATCGCCGAAGCGCTGCTTGAGATCCATCAACGTTCGCAGCCAGTAAACACGATCTTCCGCGTAGCGCCTAATGTACTCTGGCGGCGGTACCGGCATCCAAAGGCGCTGGAACCTCGGTGGCAGCGTCTTAGTCGGCTTGAATATGACATTGAGGCAGACGCCATTCAAGGGCGCCTCGAAGAAGTCGTCGAGCCCGGAGAGCTGCCAAGAGAGCATCTCACCGATGATCTCCCCGTGCATGCGATACTCTTCGAGGTCGGTACCGGCTTTGAGGAACTTGTGCTCTTGTATCCACAATCCGGGATGCAAACCCTCTTCGGTGTAGAACACCAAATCGAAGCGCGAGGTATGAAACTTGGCATCGCCGGCGTGCATCTCCACCGCCATGGGACGCACGTCTTCGTTAGCCCAGTGCTCGAAATAGCCGTTCAAGCACTGCTCCGCCACCATGTAGACCTCGCCCGGCAATCCGGCATTTTGCATCGCCTGCAGCAAAGCAAAGGGATCTGGCGGATTCGGTTGCCACCCCGGGTAGCGGTCGTCGGGCAGCATCGCCACGTAGTACACGGCAAGGAGGGCGTGCCCAACCGCGCCGATGTCGAGTCCAGGGGAGACCTCACCGACCAACAGCGGCGTTGCGCCCAAATCGTGCTTGAGCTGATAGCGCCGCGGGCAGCGTTGCAAGTCCGACTGCTTCGACCAGCCCGTGCCCGACTGTCCACCCAAAGGCGAGCAGCCGAGCGCAGCGAAAGCTTCCGCAATGATGGCGTCAACAGACTTGCCGGCGCCCGGCAATTGAACTCTCATAGCACCGTCTTCAGTAACAGGTTCCCCACTGGAGGTCAACAGCTAAATCACCGACGCTTCAGCAAGACCGCCCCGACGATACAGCTCCCCACCAAGACCACAAAGGGGAGCGGCGCGAGCCATGAATGCCGGACAACCGCATTGTCTGCCAACCAGCAGGACACGCAGCCAGCGAAGATCCCCACGCAGAATACGACGACGTTACGCATTGTCGATCCTCCGAATGCCGGCAAAGGCTACTTGAAATGTCTTAGTTACAGGCGGCCATTCCAGCCCAATTCCAATCCGGCGCATGGTTTCTGTCACATTGAGGCCCATCGCCTCGGGACACCACTCCGTCTTGTACTCACCATACATACTCACGGCTGAGAGCTGACAGCGACATACTCATGTGCCCCTACTGCCCGTGCGCGCCGCACCGGCCGGTCAAGCTCTGATGGCATGCCAGGCACACCCGCTGAATTTCCACCGCCTGTATACGAGCCGGCGCAGGCTCGTCTTTGTAGGTAGGTCCTCGATACCAGCCTACATCTTTCTCTTCCTTCAGCGCAGATGACATCGTGTCATCTGGGCATGCTTGGTGAGCATTGCAGTCGTAGCAAAATGCCGGACCACACTGCTGATAACCAACCCCGATATCCACGTAGGGCACTTCTACATTTTCCGATTTGCAGAATGGGCACATCATACCTTTCACCCTCGCCTTCTTGCTTCGTTGTAGGCCACCTCGACCACCTCCTTGCCATCTTCCGTCGGCAGTGCTGGCAACAATTTGCTACCGTCGCTAGCGTTCTTACCGATAGCCGCCATCAGGATAACGGTGTTGTCGTGGTCTTGATACTCGTTGGCCGCGTCGATGAACGATTGTGCGAGTGCTTGAACTTGTTGAGCCTTTTGGGTAATTGGCATGTTGCCTACTCCATGGTAGTGACGACTTGGATGCCGATGGCGCGATTGCTGCCCAGGGGGCTACTCGTGGAAAAGCCGCTTGCGCGCACCGCCCTGCCAGTACAAACAGCACTCAAGCTGAGCCTTGCTCCACTTCGGGTGCTCCAAACGCATGCGATCGACGTGCGCGGCGAGGTTGAAAACGTTCCACACCGCGAAGCAAGGCTTCGTGAGGTCGAAAAGGTCGGGCAGCAAGCCGACTTTGGGCGGGCAGCGCTCCGCCTGCCCGAAATTGGGGCACCCTTTCGGGTGCCGCGGGTGTGGGCGGCAGCAGAGCCCGCGCACGCTGGTGTCGATAACCGGCTCGATACGCGCGAAGGGCATGACCTACCCCGGGAGCAGAATCGGCGACGCCGGCTGGGCCCCGCGGAGCTTCAAGTTGGCCATGAGCGCTTCGAGCACTATCTCAACCGCCTGCTCGGTTGGAACCTCAACAAGCGCCAGCGAGGCATCGGACACGGCTGATGCTACGCCATCCCCCACCGGCTGCGCCGGCAAGAGCATCGGATGTGCCTTGAAGAGATCGGTGAGCATCTGCCGAATCTTGTCGCCAGCTTCGAGCAGCGAACCGAGCAGCGGTCCGATTTGCCCCTGTGGGTAGTTCGAGCTGCAGCGGACGCTCATCCGCCCGAGCGCATCCGTGTCGGCGTACACGAGCACGTAGCGCGCGCCGTTGGCGCAAAGCTTGCGGTTAAACTCGGCAACGAGATTGGCAATAGCGGTTTGGAACATGGGCAAAGTCGGGAACGACATAGGGATCCTCCTTAGATAGGGCCGTCGGGTCGAGAGTGATTCTTGAGGTCGTCGAGCGAGTAGAAGCCGCGCGCCCAGAGCACGCCTTGCAGGAAGCCGAGCCAGCGCATCGCTTTCTCGGTACGGCCCTCCTCGATAAGCTTCTGCCCTTCAGAGCACATGAAGTTGAGATGTGCAAGCTCGCTGAACTCCTGCATTTGCCAAGGTTGAAATCCCGCTGCCTTCACATCGTCGAACTGGTGCGCCGGAGTTCCAGGACGAGCCAACTGCAACCGACTCGCATAGAACTCGAATACGCGCATTACTTTCTCTTTCGTCATTGCTAGTACCTCCTCACTTCCCAAACAAGAGCATTGCGCCCGGGAGTATCGCCCAGGCAACGATCGTATATCGACACTTCGAGCACGTGCTTGGGGTATTGATCGAGCAACACGCGCCAGTCTTCGTATGATGACGGAGTCATTGCGCCCCGTAAGAGCATATCGGAGCGGAGGCCGTAGGTTTCTTGTGAGGCTTCCCGGAGGGCATCACGCATCTTGCGCTGAACCGTGGAGTAGCGAAAGCAGCCCCACAGCTCGTTGTCGTACTCACCTTGCAGGATAACGGTATCATCCGGCGCCGACTCGTTGATCATGAGGTCGCTACAATCGATGCCGGTCGCAGCCAGAGTTTGAAGGATGGGAGCCACGGCGCCCGGACGCAAGTCGTAGTAGCACAACCCACCAACCCCGCGCAGCGTTCGAAGGGTTACCCGCCCACCAAAGCCACTCACTTGCCACTCATCAACCGAGCGCCACGCTCGAAGCTTGTTCCCGAAGGCGCCGGACTGCCAAAGGGCGTAGTTCTGACGCTTGTTGAGAACGGTGGTCATGTGCTAATCCGCTCGAAACCCATTGAGGAACCCGAGCCCGAGCACGGCGAGCTTGTTGCGGAACTCCTCCACCTCGCGCTTGCTCAGGCGCGTTTCGGTGAGCTGCCCCGGGCGCCCATCGTGGAACTGATCGATGAGAACAGCCATCGCCTCGCGCTCGGGAAGCGATACCCGAATTGCCTTCTGCCGGTAGTCGACGAAGGCCTCCCAGGCCACGGGGCACACCGCCTGCACCATCTTGGCCATGACCTTGGCGTACTGTTGGATCTCCCACTGGGCGTGCTCGTCGAGTCGGAGGAAGAGGAAGTGCAGCAGGTTGTGCAGGTCGATCTTCCAGTACCACTGAGTGTAGGTCGAGAGTGGAAGGCCGATACGCGCGAGCTCGCGGCTGATGCCGCCGTTGTCGACGACCTCTTTGAAATCGCCCAGGCCGGTATCGAACACAGGATGATCCGAGTGTTGCGCCTGCCCGAGATATTCGTGATAGGTCTCGAAAGCCCAGTCGGCATCGGCGGTAAGCCTACCACGAAAGGCTTCCGCCACCCCCTCCGACGCCTGTGCGCCGCTGCCCTGCTTGTTCTTGGGATTCTGCCAAGCGATGCGCTTCACTTTGGGCACGTAGACCAACTCGGGCATCTCCCCATAGCGCCCCGACTGCTCGTTGACGCTGGCGGTGCGGTGGCGGATCCACTGCCTCGCCACGAAGATGGGCATCGCGCAGTGAAACTTGAACTCCACCATCTCGAAGGGCGAGGTGTGTACATGGGCCATCAAGTAGCGGATGAGGGCGCGATCTTCGTCCGCCGTGTGTGCCTTGTCGTCGATCTTGGACTCGCGTGCCGCCTGGGCGATAGCGGCGTCGCTGCCCATGTAGTCGACCAAGATCACAAAGCCGTGATCGAGAACTGGGCACCAATTGTCCAATAGAGCTTCTGCTGCAGGTACAATGTGTCTTGCCATCGCTTCAATCCTCCTCGCACTCTTCAGCTTCTTCGATGTATTCTTTCAAAGCAACCGTCTTCTCGCGCGCGTCTGCAAGTGCGCTCACCACAGCGCCGGTCGTTCGGGGATCATACGCCTGCAGCGCACCGGCAACGATCTCCAAAGCATGGAACAACGCCGTACAGGCATCCGCGGTTTTCCGCCATTTCAGCTTTGGCGGCCTCATAATACAATCCTTCGCATTGTTCCGGGTGGGTAACGGCCTCCTCGAAACTCCCGAAGTAAATCTTCGGGCAGCGATCGCTTGATGAGCGTAATCCCCCAGACGCCGCCAAACTCTTCGTCGCGCTTCATCGCCGCTTGCGCACCGGGCGAGACGCCCAGGTCGGTGTAGTACGCCACGAAGGTGCAGATCGAGCGGATCCGGTCGCGCCATGCGAAGCCCTTCGCCCGGTGCTCGTCATCCTCCGGCCAGTAGGCCGTACAGTTGCCGTGACTAGCAATCGGGACCTCGCCGAGCGATGCAGAGTGGAACTCGCACCACGCCAGATAGCGCAGGTTGACGTTGCGGTCGCCGTTACGATAGGGGGATTCGATGAGGACGATTGGCTGTTGTATTGGCATTGATCAACTCCGCTACACATTGAAGACACAACCGCTCATAGCGGTAACTTGTATTTCCCATGGGCGAAAAAGCTTGATCGCCGGGCTTCAAAGCCTTGTCGCACCCCGCGCAGATTTTCGGCAAGCGAAGCCTTGCTTGATCCCACAATGCCGAATCACCGTCGCGTGCAATACCAAGCAGTTTAGGAGACAACACCTGGATAACCCTGAAAGTCCTAAAACTCATCGCAACAACTCTTTCATACAATGAGGACGATTGGCTGTTGTATTGGCATCGATCAACTCCTTGTCGGTCACAGGTGGACGTGGTCGCCGTTACACAGAACGTTCAGGGAGTAGCTCTTGAAGAGCGCTGAGTCCTGCATACTCGGGTCGGCGCTGTTGGCACAGAAGGGGTGGTCGAAGTAGGGCTTGTTGCAAATCGGGCACAGGCACCTACCGTCTGCCCGGTAGAAGTCCACCATGTCGCAATTGATTCCTTTGCAGGTAACTGCGTGCAGCGGCATGTTGCTCCTCAGCTCGTATGAAGACTCATCGCAACACCTCTTTCATAATGTCGTTGCTCCCCAGACCCAACGTCGCAGCGATCATGCGCGCCGATGGCCTTCACCCTGCGAACTATGGTGTGGCCTCCACACACGCCACAGTGAAATAAGCAAAGCGAAGTCGATCCACGCCAACCAAACTACCACCGCCGGCAACCACCATCGCCACCATACTACTGGTGTCTTGGTAACAATGGCCCGTAGAACACAACCAATAACCCCACCAATCAAAGCTGTATACAAGAACCAGCGTCGCGCGTCTAGAAAGGCCAATAGCGATTGATGAAAGGGCTTCATGGCAACACCGCTCGGAGATGACAAGCAGCTCGGGAGATTCATAGCAACACCGCCTTCATGATGTCTTCGTTTCCAAGTCCCAACGTCGCAGCAAAACCGTTCTTGGCCCCGAGGGCTGCAATGAGCTTCGATTCCGTCGGATCGTCGGTGTAGAAGTAGGTTACCGAGTGAGGTCGATCCTTGTGGAAGGTTCGCATTTCTGCCTGGTAGACAACCGGCGGGGTCCAATCCAGCTCGACGAAGATAGCACAGTCGGAGCAAGAAAGGTCAAGGCTAACACCGCCAACACCCATCGAAGCAACCAGGAAGCAGGGGCCGTCGTGCCGCCGAAACGCCTCGACATGCGACTCGCGAGCGGAGCCTGAATCCGCCGAGCGCAGCGTCCAATGCGGCCGGATTTCCAGCTGCTCTTCGACCCGATCGAAGATCTCGTTGTGCCACGTCCAAAGCACGACCTTGTGCCCGTCCTCGGCGGCGCAGAGCGCCCTCTCGACTGCGGGCTTGACTTTGAGCAAGCCCGCCTTGCGGCGCAGGGTTGCCTTGTACTGCGCCTCATTCGAGGTCCCGCGGGCGAGCGTCGCCTTCATGGCCGCCGCTTCGAGGTCGGCGTATTGCTTCGCCGTCAGGGAGACCGGCTCGAGCACGCGCGTCGTCGGCGGGAGCTCAGGCGCCACGTCCTTCCAAGTAAGCCGCGCGGTCATGTAACCAAGCCGCGCCCGAAGCTCTTCATCGTGGCTGATACCACTGTAGGTCCATCCATGGGCGCCGGGTATGCCGCCCGCGTAGCGCACGCCGAACTCGTGCTGGGTGCCCCACGCCCCCGGAGTGATGAGGTGCAACAATTGCCAGAGCGAGATTGGGCGATTCCATACCGGCGTGCCGGAGAGCCCGAGAATCTTCTTGGCCATCGGTGTAAGGAGCGCGATTGCTTGCACACGCTGGGAGTGCTTGCTCTGCAGCAGGTGCACTTCATCGAGCACCAACGTGCCGACGCCTTGCTTCTGAAGGAAGGTTGTGTGGTAGCCCAAGATCTCGTAATGGCAGAAGTACGCCGGCAACCCCGGCCAATCACCTTCCGCTTCCTGGGTTGCCAGGCAGGAAAGCGGCCAGTTGAAGGTGCGATCGACCCATTCCTTCCAGGCCTCGCGCGCGGCGAGCGGGCCAGCGATGACCAGAGGACCGAGCGCCGGATCGTGGAGATGGCACGCCAAGGGGGTCTTGCCTGTCCGCATCTCCATAGCCAGCAGTGCCCCGCGGAAGCCGCCGAGCTCGTTGCGGACCTGCAGCTGATAGGGCCGCAGGAGATCAGTCGGCAAGGGTGGCGGCGCCGGCGGCGGGTAGCCCTCAGCGATGGCGCGCACCTCGTCGGGCATGCAGGGGAGGTGCGTGAAGTGGAAATCGACGATGATCCCGCCTGCAGCGGCGCCGAAAATGAGCCCCGGCAACGGGTCGTCAGCGAGCGGCTTGAACCACTCGAGCGGTGGGTCGCACCAGGTGAACCAATCCGGGCGCGCGGTATGGGGGCGAACGATCATTCAGGCTCCGCCCACGCCGGGCGTGGGTGCAGGAAGCGATCCCAAGACACGTCCAAGAGGAAAAGCCGTTCCTTGCTGCGCGTGACCGCCACGTAGCAGATATTACTCTCCTCGGATTCCTCATCCGCGCTGCCAAAGAAGGACGACCCTACCAGCCACACCGTCTTGGCTTCGAGCCCTTTAGCCTTGTGGACTGTCGAGCACATGACGGCATCACTGCGCGCCGGCTGATCGTCGCTCGAACCGCTGTGATTCAAGCGACGAATGAGATCTAGATAGCTAGTCGACCCTTCAAGGAAGACCTTCACCACCGCGCAATCATCGTCGATCTTCGCCTTGCGCTCAGACACCTTCTTCAGATCCCTAGCTTTGGCCTCGATCTGCTTGTGCCGAGCCAAACGCCAGGCTTCGAGCGCTTCGGGCAACTCCTCGAGATCCATTTCTGCACGCCCCCGAGCGAGCTTGCGCACGATTTGCAGCGCCCGCTTACTCATGTCGTGCCCTTTGATGTAGGCGGCCTTGCCGCTCTTGATCAATGCCAGGTACCAACCGGCAAGCGGTGCATTGGTGCGCGAGAGGAGAAAATCACCAGGCTCCATGCAAGCCAGCGCTTCAGCCTCTCCGAACTCATCATCTGTTGTGCCCTCCGGCGCGTCGTCGGGGCAATTGATGTCGTGCACGTACTTCTGTGCGAGGCGCACAACGGATTGCGGGCACCGGTAGGTGGTCGTCAAGTGCAGCTCTTCGGCGTGCAACTCCTCCTTGAGCCGATCGAGGCAGCCGACATCGGCTCCACGAAAACCATAGATTGCCTGACGATCGTCGCCAACCAGCGCGAAGCGTTTCTTGCAGAGCAGCTGCGCCAGTTCGAGCTGCAGTGGCGACATGTCCTGAGCTTCATCGACGACCAGCAAATCGAACCGCGGCCGAGCCCAGGCAAGCGCCACGGGCAGAAAGATCATGTCGGCAAAGTCGATGATCTCCGTCGGTCCCTTCGCGAGCTGCACGGCCTCAAAGGCGGCTTCCGCCACCCGCTCGGAGTTCCAGAAGTCGGTATCGGGCAGCGACTCGAACAGCGAGGAGTCGCAGTCCATCAACCAATCGAAGACTTCGAGCTTGGCTTGGTCTTCAGGCCAGATCGCCAGAGGGTCGCCCAAGATCTCGCGGATCTTGGTGTGCATGTTCGCGATCGTGATGAGTACCCCTTCAGAGGCCTGCTTGCCTTCGCCGCCGAGCTGCTTCGCCGCCGCGACTGCAAGTACGTGCTTCCGCGCGTCGTTGTCCAACTTCACCGAGGGTACCCAGTCGCGGATGATGCCGAACCCGAGACTGTGCAACGTCTGCGCGCGCACGTTGCTAGCGCGGATGCGGGTCTGCAGCTCATTCGCGATCGCCTTGTTGAAGGCGGCCACGCAGACGCGCTTCTCAGGCGCGCGCTGCACGCCTTCAAGCAGGGTCGTGGTCTTGCCGGTGCCGGCGCGAGCGCGCACGAGCAGGTTGCCCGAGCCGCGGGTGAACCATTCGAAGATCGCCTCTTGCTCGTCACTCCAAACGATGGAGCCGGGCGCGGGAGCGGGGGGAAGCTTGAATCTCATGACTCCGCCGGATTGTTCAGCATGCGCCGTACCTCGATCCCGAGCGGTGATGGAATGAAGGCGCTGGCACGCTTGTGTGAACTGTACAACCTCACCCAACCCGCACCGTCCTCCAAAACGAGGCCTACCCTACCCGCACCCTCCCCACGAAGGATGAGACAGGGAACACTGACTGGACCATCTCTGAATGCGGGCAAATCCTGCAGCGAGATCCGCACACAGATCTTGAACCCTTCGGACACCGCACACCCGATTGAGATATCAACCTGCGGTTGTTGATCATCGTCCGCAGGGGCCATGTTCACTTCCACTACATGGGCAATGAAACTGAAGTCACGCATTTGATTCTCCTTAGAACGGACGTTTGCAAGCCGGGCAACAAGCCTTCTCGATCGGCGCGAACTCGAGGTTGTCGCCGGGCTCCGCGAACTTGGGTAGCAGATAGGCATTCGCCCAGCGGCCCGAGCGAGTCTGCCGTTGGAACACGCCCTTGCAGATGAGTCGCGCCTCGAAGAGCTCCACGCGCCGAGGGCGCTCGGTGGAAGAGGGCATGCCAAGGCCGGTCTGGATCTCCTCATCGGTCGCGCCGTCGCGGCCCTGGGCTTCGATGAAGCGGAGCACAGCCGCGCGCTTCGCCCCGAGGTTGATGAGCATCCGAGCGGCAGCTTCGGAGGTCGAGCTGCCTTTGACAAACGGCGCTTTGCTCACAGCAGATCCCTTTCTCGCAAGTGCGGCGCAGCCCAAGCTAGTTCCGGCGAGGATCGTACCACAGCTAGCAGATGCCGCTTGGCATCTGCATAGGTGATATCCGTTTCCTCCCACACGACCCAACAGCGTCGATGGCCCTCGACAGTCGGAGCCGGCTCGCTGAAGATACCAACGCCGACGAAGACGGGGATTTGGGGCTCACCGGTGAGCTTGAAGACCGCGACGAGATAGGCCGTGTGATACGCAACGCCAGCACGCTGTGCTTCCCGTCGCTGCAGCCCCGCCAGCCGCTCCGCCAGCCGTTCTTGCGTGACCTCGATACCGGAAAGCTGAAGGTTGCCTTGCACGAAGCTCAAACGCTGGATTTCCTTCTCGGTGTCGGTCATCGGTCCATGCGCTTCAATTGCGGCTTTCAATTCGTCATTGCTGCTCATAGACACCCTTTCAATAGATGATATACTCGCCCACCGGCCCCCGGCTATCACCCTTCGAATTGATAGCCCGCGCAGCTTGCACGAGGTCGGCGCGGAAGCCGAGCCGGCGGTATTGGTCCACGAGGCTTTCATCCGCCGACTGGGAAAGGATCACGTGCGCGCCTTCGGATCGCCAGTAGACGGCTTGCACGGCGAGGTGCAGCTGGCAGACGTACCCGAAGCCCTCGGCGGTATAGCTCGTGAAGTCCGAACTTGCAGACACCGGCATGTAGGGTGGATCGCAGTAGATCAAGGCACCCCTCACGTCGAGCTTGGCGATCTCCGGATCGGCAAAGTCGTGCGAAAGCAGCTGTGCATCTTGCAAGACGCCCGAACAACACTGCAGGTGTTCGAGGGTCGGAAAGCCGACGTTGGGGTTCTTCCCCCAGGGCACATTGAACTCACCGGAGGAGTTCACGCGGTAAATACCGTTGAAGCAAGTCTTGTTGAGGAAGATCAATTGCGCGGCTCGCACCTCATCGAATGTTGCAATGTCGGCGTTGAAATCGTCCCGGATCTCAGCGAATACAACACTAGGACGCGCCCTATACATCATTTCCAGATCGTGCAGCGCCCGTGAGACCGCTAAAGCGTCGTCGCGCAACTTGCAATAGGCGTGAATCAAATCCGAATTGGCATCGTTCAAGACCGCATACCTCGGCTGCAAGGCGAAGAACAGCGCACCGCCGCCAAGGAAAGGTTCCACGTAGAGGTCGGTCTCGCGATTCCAGGATGCGGGAATGCGTTCGAGGATCTGGGGAATGAGCTTGGATTTCCCGCCGGCCCACTTCACGAACGGTCGAGGTTGTTCAATTGCCATGATAGAACCCCCGTCGCAATCCTTGCCAGAACGAGCCCCGGATCCAACCGGTGCCGACTATTGCCCCGCCACTCAAGCCGTGGCTCGGTCCATCGAAATTGGCCGGAACAGACTTCCAGGATACAAGCTTTCGATCACAGGGTCCGCAACATGAATGCGGCCAACGAGATGTATACGGGCAGGTTGTTCGCCATCGACCCAGACCGAGCAGCCAACGAAGGGCCTTCATAGCATGCCTATCCGGTTGACGCCCCTGAATTGACTTCAGAGATGCGCTTGTTGAACAATTCTGCGTAGTTAGCATTCAACTCCATTCCTAGGTAGTGACGACCCAGTTTCTTGGATAGCGCACATGTGGTTCCGCTCCCTGTGAAGGGATCCAGCACGATATTGCCGATCTTTGATCCGGCCAAAATACATGGTTCTATTAGAGCGGGCGGAAAGGTAGCAAAGTGTGCGCCTTTGAAGGGGGCTGTAGGGACTGTCCAAACTGAGCGTCTATTGCGTTTGCCGTCAATTACAGAGCGCAGATCCTGTCCTCCTGGCACCGAGCTACGGTGCCTCGAATACGTCGGCCCATGCAGCGCCTTGCGATTTCCACAGCTAGGCGGCTGCCCTGATGGGGAATAGCCTCGGCCAGTCAAATCGTGAACAGTCTTTCCCACTGCCTCTTCACGGACCGCCTCAGAATCATAATAGTACCTTTCCGATTTGCTCAATAGAAACAGGTACTCGTGGGCTTTTGTCGGCCGGTCGGTCACAGACTCCGGCATTACATTTGGCTTGTGCCAAATGATATCAGAACGCAAATACCAGCCATCCGCGCGAAGGGCGAATGCAACCATCCAGGGAATGCCAATCAGATCTTTGGGTTTGTACCCGACGAGCTTGCCCCCTGAGCATGTGGAAGTTGTCTGGTGCCCACCGTGGAGCGCGTGAGCGTGCTTCCCTGAAGATTTCCCCCCTGTTTTACCTGTGTTCGCGTAGGAATCGCCCAGGTTAAGCCAAAGCGTGCCTGTGGCATTCAATACGCGTCGAACTTCATGAAAAACAGCAACGATGTTCGATACGTACTCCTCTGGAGTCTTCTCTCGTCCCAGTTGTTCTGCAACGCCATAGTCTCGAAGCCCCCAATAGGGAGGACTGGTCACACAGCATTGCGCGTATTCACTCGGAACACCCGCAAGAAGGGTCAGCGCATCACCAATCAAAACAGCGTCTTTCATGTAATCCCTGTCGAATCAGTGGAGTGTGTCAACCGGATAAGCATGCTTCATAGCGTCGGCACCCGTGGGCAGCCACAAGTCGAAATCGGCGTGCGGTGCTCGCCGCAGAAGGCCTCATCATGCAGCTTCTTCTCTGCCTTCTTGGCTTCGAGGTCGACCCGCGCCGCAAGCACCCGGGCGCGGATCTGCAGATCGGAGTTGCCGGCGAAGTCGGCGATATCTTCCACGAAGGCTAACAGATCGAGCGCCAGGACCTCAGCGCCGAGCTTGCGAGCGTCAGCCGCGGGCATGATTGCCTCCATCCTGGGCGTCGTTCGGGGTGGATTTCGCGGCGGTGTACTTCGAAGCCAGCGCGAGCAGTCGCGCGGCAAGGTGCGCGCGCGCTTCGGATCGAAGCGCATCCATTTGCTTGTGTCCGATGGTGCTTGCACTTGCGCGCAGTCGACGCACAGCCAGATCGCCGGCCTCGGCGAGATCTTGCAGATCCTTGACGATGCGCTCGAGGTTCATCTACTCGCCCTCGAACTCGTTGCGCCCGCGCCCGTGCTGGAATTCGTTGCGGCTCCGGCCGCGCGAGCCGGATCGTCGGCCCTTCGGCGCTCCACCCTTCTTCTTGTCCGGCTCGCGCCGGGTCGCTTCGTTGCGAGCTCGCTCGGCGTCGGGAGCCGGCTTACGCGGCTTGGCCAAATCGGCGCGTATGACCCGATTGCACAACGAGATCTCGGCGCTGTTGATGCAGTCGATTACCTCCTCGATCGAGAGCACCTCAGAGGCCTCGAGATCGAGGAACCCAAAGCCGCGGGGAGCGCCGGTATCTCGATAGGTTGCCAGGTGCACTCGCGCGGCTCCAATGCCGGCCTCACGAAGCGCGGTCACCACGTCGTCGGGATGCGCGTCGTAGGAAATGTTACCGAGGAAGATTCTTCGAGATTCGTTGTTGTAGTTGCTCACGCGCGTAGCTCCTTTTCAGTTCCACGAAACGGTCAGTAAGTCGTCGGGGATGCCGATCTTCGTCTTTGTGCAGCTGTGGGATAGTTCGCAGCTTGATCCAAGGCGAGGGCTTGAAGCGCTTCACAGCTACTCGCGCAGCTCGCCGGGCTCTACGTCGGCAACCTTGCAGCGCTCGGGGTGAAGCTTGCGCCAGGCGTCCACGCGGCAGATGAGCCAATCGATAGAGAGGCGTTGCTCTTCAGAGGCGTTCGAGATTTCGAGCAACCGACGATAGAAGGCCAACATTGCCGGCACGGCGTTGTCGTGCGGCCGGAAGACGATGAACTCGTCGGCCGGGATCTCTTTGCCGTCCTTGTTCTTGATGAGCGTGCCGTGAACTTTCGAGTCGAGCGCGAGCATTGAATCTCCTCCTTTTTTCATCGAGTACTGTCATCTACCAAGCAGCTTTTCATCAGCCGACGAACGTAACCGCAAGCCGGGCAAGTCGCCTCGTGAGGACGAACCGGGGAGCCGCAACTTGCACAGGCTTGCCAGCTCACCTCGGCGGGCTTGGGCGGATCTGGAAACGGGTAGTTGTCACGGAAGGCTTTCGTTGCTGCTGGCGAGGAGAAGGGTTGCGAGGAGAGGTATTTCACTGTGACTTTCCTTTCGATCTGCGCAGTCGGGCTACAGCCTGTGCGACAACCTCAGTGACCGCCCAGATTGCCATCAATGTAACTGCCACTGCATGCCCGGGGTGTGCAATTGCACAGCGAACTAGGTAATCCATCAATTGACCTTCGTCGCGAGGGCCTTCAAGCAACGATCGAGATCGACCTGAAGTTTGTGCAGCGCCTTGGTGTTCTTCGCGAGCAGGGTAGTCGCTTCACGGATCAACGCCACTGTGGATTTGCACTTCAACGCGCGTCTCCCGAGTGAGCTACGCCAGGAGAGCGCGCATTACCTTGCGCTCGACCTGGACAGTCGCGAAGGGGGCACCCGAGCAGATCATCGCTTCGAGCTTGCGCCCGTAGGATTCGCCACGCATGCGCTTCTTCCGGCGCCAGCCCTCACCACCTTTTCCCCGAGCTATCGCCGACTGCTGTCGACGGTAGAATCGCGGGCCGTATTGGTGGGTGTTGAATAGGATGGGCTGGAAGGCTGCTTTCTCGCGCTCTTCCCTCGTGCGCGCGAGCGCCATCGCTACGCGGGCCATCGCCTTCCGCTGCTGCCGCTTCGAGAGCGGCTTCCGACTTCGACGCATGACTTTGACTCCTTTAGCTGCACCGCGCAGGGCACGGAGGCAACGTTACGCCGGCTCTCCGGATCCTGTCAACGCTTTTTTGTGACGATGGCGAGGTCAACCTTCATCGACTGCATTTCCGACGAGAGGCGATCGAATGCTGTCGCCTGCGTGTGGAGTGTGCGATCGAGTCGTTCGAGCGTGCCGCGCATGTTCTCGCGCGTGACCGCCTCGAGCTTCGCGTCTTCGGTGTACTCCGAGCGCGTGACGTAGAGAAGGTGCCCCAAGCCACCCGCCAATGCCACGGCCGCGCCTATGGTACTGAGCACGAGAGCTGCCCAGCGCCACATACGCTCGCTCTGTGGCTGCGGGACTGGAAGGGGAATGCGGTGTACACGACTGGGTTCGTCCGTAATGACTTCAATTACTTCGTGATCGGACGTGTTCGACATGTCCTCGACCATACACTCACCGTCGAGGAAAACGCAAATTACCTTGACAGCCTCAGGAGCGAGGCCGCAGAGTCGAAGACGCTAGGAGTTCTGACTTGATGGAAGATCTCTCACCCCGTCCCGTTTGGGACTTTGCTACCTATGCTCCGCTTGTGCCCAGTCGTGGATGGATTCGTGATTACTTGGCCTACGCCATCCAATGCACGGATGCGCCGCCGCTGTATCACATCCTCACCGGGATTGGCGGTGTCTCGCTTGTCATCTCACCCGACCACGTGTTAGTGGTGTTTGGTGAAGAGCATCCATTGCATCTCTTCATTATGATTGTGGGCGAGTCCGGCAATCGCAAATCAGCGGCCATCAAACGCTGCTTGAAGGTGATTCACCCATGCCTTGCACGCCAGCAGCTCGATCACCGTGTATGGTATCCCGAAGCCAGCTCGGTTGAGGGTATCTTCGACGGCTTGCTGGCAGATCCGTGCAGGTTGATGGTCGCGTCGGAATGGACCGACTTGCACAACATGCACAAGGCGAACTATGCGCAGCATGCGCGTGAGTTCTTCAACCTCCTTTACGACGGCATGCCGCTTACGCGCCTCAAGATGGGTAACCAAATGGCGGTCCCCAAGCCGTGTGTATCGATCCTCGGCGCCTCGACGCCGGGGCTCGTTCGCGGCGCGACCAACTTGCATGATTGGGAGGCCGGTAAGCTCGCGCGCTACCTCATCGGCTACCAAAGCAAGCCTGAAGAATGCGAGATGATTGCAGCCATCGAGCATCCAAAGCTCGTTGTCGATCTGCAGGTCAACTATGATATGCTCATGTCTTCCTCGCTCTCAAACGCTTTTGTGCTTTCACAAGAGGCGTGGGAGTGCAAAGTGGGTTGGGAGCGTGGCGAGCAATGGCGCGACTTCAGGCGCGGGTTGCCAGAGCATTTGCAGCCATCCGCCTTGCGCGTTTCCGAACATCTCTATCGAATAGCGACGATTTACCAAGCCTCGATGACGTATCCACACGAAATGGTGGTCAGTGAAGAAGCGATGTGGGCGGCGATCAACCTGGTTTGGTATTGCATGCAGAGCGCACAAGAGGTCTTCGGGCTGCTATCCTCGGATGAGAAGAACCCTGTGACCCGAGTCCTGCAAGTCGTGCGCATGTTCGGGCGTGGCGGAGTGGACCACCGTGAGCTGCTACGCCGCTCGCGCCTGCAAGCCCGTCAACTCATCGAAGCTTTGGAGACCCTACGCCTCCGGGGAGAAATCCACACCGCGGCGGTCCGAGGAGCGACCAAGCACTACTATCGTCAGCCGCCTGCGACCTTCAAAGATCCTGAGGAAGTAGCGCCCTGAAAATCGCTGTTGGCGCACCGGACCATCTGGAAATGCAACCCGGTGAAACTGTTCAGGTTTACAGCTTTCTACGCGCTGCCCCGGATTTGCTGTATTCATTAAGATAACTGCCTGGAATCGTTGAGGTGGGTGGTTTGACGCGGGGGTCGGCTGTGTGTAGGGGAGTAATATACTAATAATTATATATATTACATGAAGAGAGTTGACACAGAGTGAACTAGATTTTATGATTCTTGTTATCCCAGAACGCGGTGACAGTGGGGTCTTTCACAGGAAAAGCCCAACAGTTCATCAAAGTTAGGTGGATCTCGAGTTCGCCAGTTGCTACGCGGTGCGATTTTCGTTTTCAATGAGGTAGTCGACATGCAAGCCAGTTTTCCCGACCTCAAGACCCGCGTTCTCACTTTCATCGTTAAAGCCGGCGCCGAAGGTGTCACGCGGACGCAAATCATGCAGCGGTTTCAGACCCGCACGAAAGCTCTGGATCTGCTACTGGCGCCGCTGCTTATCGAGCAGAAGATCAAGCAGGTGCAAGATACGAAGCGTTGGGGCTTAGGGCGTCCAGCGATGAGGTTCTACGCCGCCGGTGTAGAGCTTGAGTTGACACCTGCCAAGAAACCCGCTACACCTATTCTACCGTTTGGGGCTCCCCCGACGCGAAGCTCGACCTGCCAGACTTGCGGTGTAGCAATCCCGTTACCCGAAGTGGGGCGGCCCCATGTCTTCTGCTCGGAAGCCTGTCGGAAAGCGGCTCGCGACGGTGAAGGCCTTCCGACGCTGCAGGACCTGCTCCGCCGTGCGCTCGACCCACGCACGCGGGCTCGGGTGGGGCTCGCGCTCGTTCTGGCCGATCTGAGTATCCGTGGCTTCCAAGTCGCGATCGATCTCTTCGGCGCCACGACCAGGTTGCTTGTGCACGACGGCGTAGGCTCGACATTCCTCGACGTGTTCGTGCTCTCCGACTCGGGCTCGTTCCCCGGGATCGAGGACTACGAGTCGGTGGCTCTAGTTTACCGTGACGGCCGGATCATCTATGCTGGCCGGCAGCCGTTAGTCGACATCGCTAAGGAGGAAACGCATGGCGCTCTCTGAACTTGCTGCTGCTCGATTGGATCTGTTTGTACTGGACTGCGCGCTTGAAGGATGCAATTCAGTCGGCATCGCAGTTGCCAAGGCACTTGCAGTCGCTTCGGAGCATCCTGGCGTCGAGACGCATATCGACTGCTGCAATGCTCGTGAAGCTACCGAGGCTTTGACTTACATTTACAGCCACAAGGTGCAGCAACGTGAGCACGCCCATTGGAACAGCACTGAGGCCGGCCTCGAGCTACCCAACGGCAGCATCGTGGTCGTCATGCTCGACGGGAAGAAGGTTGTGCCGAAATGACAGCGGCTTGGGCGCTTCTTCTGCTGGCTGCTCCGTCACCATCGGTCAACACCGTTAGTGGTGATATGGTCTGCCGAGTGCAGCACGCAATTCGGCATCGTAACCCTGCCTGGTCAATCGACACGTGTGCTCGGGTCGCCGAGGCTGCAAACGCGACCTTCGATCCCTATCTCGTGATGGCGGTGGCGGTCAACGAATCAGACCTACAAGAGCTCGCCTTCCGCAAGGCCCGGCGCGGGGTCTACGATACCGGGCTCATGGGCATTCGGTGTCGGCTCGACCGCGGTCAGTGCACGAACTGGCCGGTTCGCGGGCGGCGCCTGGAGGAGCTACTCGATCCGGTAGTTAGCATCCAAGCCGGCGAGCAGTTGCTCAGGCGCAAGCGGCAGCACGACCCCAAACACTGGTTGAGGCACTACAATGGGGGGACAACCGAGCACGGCTATGCAGCTCAGGTCTCCGCCACGAAGGCAGCGCTGCATGGCCGGCGTCGATTGGTTGAATCGGCGACCGTGAATAAACGGACTTGGCAGATCGTCAAAGCGGTATTGGAGTAGTAACCCATGCCAGACCCAACGCATTTCTTCGTGCCATGTGCAGGCGCAGACACGCCGAAAGCGTGCAAGCGTAATATATTGATGCCGCTTGCAGCGTTCTTCGATGAGCAAGCGTTGGCTTCGGCTCTTCAAGCGAAGGAGTGGAACCTCTTTGTCGGCGAGGTGGATCAAACTGGGGAGCAACGCAACTTGCCGAAGTTGATCTACTTCGCCTTTTGCCCCGCGTGCAGCGCGCTGCGCTTGCCTTTGACTGGGATGCTGAATCAAGTTGGTGACGGCGTGCACGGCGGGAATTGATGCTATGGTGGACATTGACGACCTCAATCCACGATACGTGCTCTATGCGCATCCACTTCCACCTGCGGTGTGCATGCAGCAAGACTGCGAGCGGTGGCCAGGCGGATGCATGACGGGGTTTCTCGGCTGGATCAATCAACGTTGGCGCGAGTTCGATCGGCTGATGGGTTGGAACAACCGTGATCCGGAAGCGCGCTCGGATGAAGCAATGTTCTGGTTCGACCTCTGGTTGTTGGCCTCTACAAAGGCCAAGGGCCCGGGTGTTTGCACCCAGGCCCCTGAAACCTGCTAAGGAGTCCAACGCGAGGAAGGACGATTTCGACGCTAACCGATTCCCCTTCAGGTGTCAACATTCAAGGAGTAGGGTATTTCTCGTGTCAGCAGCGGTGAACAAGCAGGTTCTGCTCTGCCCGGTCTGCGGTAAAAGCGGCCCGATTGGGCGCTTCAGCATCGACCCGCAGGGTACTCCAGCATCCGAGCGTATCATCTACTCACCCAAGATCGCGTTGTGCTACAATCAGCCCGGCACCGGTCGTATGTGCTGGACTCATCATCCGGTGCCGCTGCATGTCTTGATTGCGCTCCGTCAGCAGCTGACGGAGGCCCTGGCGCGGCTTGATGAAAGCATTGCGGAGGTTGCAGAATGAGTGTCTACGTCGATCC
>Ga0210129_1000005_pt1 | contig 82681 bp, 104 predicted proteins | sample WestPond_Cattail_2_FD_185582 | JGI IMG/M metagenome (GOLD analysis project Ga0210129, IMG submission 185582) | Wetland microbial communities from the San Francisco Bay, California, USA, that impact long-term carbon sequestration -... | ecosystem: Environmental > Aquatic > Marine > Wetlands ... | reverse complement strand
CTCGCGATCGCGACGCGCACGGATCTCCGCGCGAAGCGCAGACGAGAGTGTCTCATCGAGCTCCTGCTCGGCGCCGGGGACGCCCTCCAAAATCGTGGTGAGACGCCCGTTGTGTCGAAGCTCCCAGCAGCACAGATCGAGGAGCTCCATTTTTCCCATGAAAAACTCGTGGTGCTGAAGCATCTTCAAAAGCCCGGCCTCCGAGTCGGTGTCGCTCATGGCCCACAAGTCGCGCATCGCGTCGTGGCGGAACCGATTAAACGCCGCGAGAAACTCGCCGTAGAATCGTCCGCGCTCCACGACCGGCAAGACCATCGCCTCGAACGAGACGCCTGGTTTCTTGAAGACTTCCTCCGACCACGAGACGTCGATGAGCGACATTTTCTCGACGACGCACGTCTCTTCGGCGCGCTCGAGGAGCTTCGCCGTCAATCCGCGCAACTCGGTGAAAACGCGCTCGAGCTCGAGGGCGTTCTCATCGTCCGTTCCCTCGCCCACGTAAACGGGAAGCGCGAACGCGTCGTCGAGGGGATTCTCGACCACGGCCTGCACCGCGGAGACGCGCTCGAGAATTTGAAACGGATCGGGGTGAGCGAGCTCGCGCGCCGTGACGTGCGGGTGCCAGAAAGCGGCGAAGTACGCGCGACAAAGAAACATCGCTCCGACGAGCCCGAAGGAGGTGATGTACTTCGTCGAGAGTTTCTCGTCCTCGGCGATTCCCTCGGCGTAGACGCCGCGATCGAAGACGCACTTGACGCTCTCGGGACACTCGAACGCGAAAACGTCGAACGTCGACGAGGCTTGAACGTCCGTCGCGATCGTGCCCATCACCGACATGTACCGCTGCATCAACTGACGATTAAACGCGAAACGACGCCGACCCATTTTCTTTTCCCCCGGGCAGAGTTGAGTTGTGCGGCGCGCGGCCCGTGGCGTATCTCCAGCGCGGGACTCGGTACTGGAAAAAGAAAATGAGAATCTACGTCGTCGCGGTCTTGGCGGCGGTGGTCGCGTTTCTCGCCCGAGACGCGACGGCGACCGCCGCGCCCAGTAAATCGCCTTCGAAGACGCCGACGACTTCGAAACCGAGCAAGTCGCCGTCGCGAGCGCCGAGCAAAACCCCGACGACGTCGAAACCGAGCAAATCGCCGTCGCGAGCACCGTCCGGCACGCCGACGACTTCCAAGCCGAGCAAATCGCCGACGCGAGTGCCGACGGCACCAGCGGTCGAAGTTCAAGGAGTCGGTGGCGCCGCGTTCGCTCTCGGAGTCGTGGCGTGTCTCGTGATCCTCGCGATTTAGAAATAGTATCTACGGCCCGATCCGGTATCAAGTAAAAACACCGAATCCGAAAATGAGATTTTTTCTTTTGATCGCTCTTTGCTTGCTCGCGCTGCTCGCGCTCGCCGCCGATCTAGTCGCGGCGACGAATCAACCGTCGCGGTCGCCGACGAGCTCGCCGACGCTCACGCCCGTGGCAGGACCGGAAGGAGTGGGAATCAGCGCTTTTGTTTTGGGGTTGGTTTCGACCGCGGTTATTCTTTTCGTTTAAGAATCGACACACATAAAATAGAAATCGAAATGTTCGCTCCGTCTCCTCCTCTCGTCGATCCGCGCGAGGCTCGTCCCGTCGCTTCGGTGGCCGATTTCGTTCGGCTTTGCGAGCGAGAAAAAGCCGCGGCGAGAAGAGCGGACGCGAAGCTTCTCGCGAAACACGGCGAAAAAAAAACTCTCGCGGAGCTCTTGGCGGCTCCCGGCGGTTTCTTTGGACGCGTCGGCCGGCTCAGGGACGGATGCGATACGCACCCCGCGTGCGTCGCTTTGTTCGAGATGAAAAAAGCGACGTTCGACGTCTCACCTCGAAGCTTCTACGACAACTTCGATCACGCCGCGTTTCTTCTCGCCGTGCGACTCGATCTCTTCGCCGTGTCGAAAACGGAGCTTCTCCACGTCATTTGCACGGTGCGCGAAACGACGAGCTCCACTCTCGCCGTCGTGGTGCGGTGCTTCGAATCGGATCCGCGAGCTTTGGGATCTGAACTGGCGAAGAAACAAAGAAGCGCGCTTATGTCGCTTTGTCGCACGGCGACGATCGACGCGGTTCGCGGCGACGCGTTTCGTTTGCGCATGATCGCACCGCTCGTTCGCCGTCTCGCGATTTGCGCGGACGCGATTCGATCCGAAAAGATTCCGGCGGAGCTCTACTGGTACTTTGTTCGAGGAGAGCCGTGGGAGCAGTCGATGAAACGCGCCGACGGGATTTTAGAGGTCATGCGCGAAATCGCGTCGTGCGGCGTCCATCCGGACGAGCGCGCCGTCGTCGACGCGGCGGAGGAGGCCGCGCCCGTGAACGTCGTGCGATGGCTCATCGATCGGTGCGACGCGTTCACCGACGAGACGAGCTCGGCGCTTGACGAGATGGCGAGGCGACACGTAAGAGGAGACTTTCTGACGTGCGAGCGCGAGACGTTTCGACCGATGTTTACGTATCGACGCGGCGCTCTGACGCGGGACGAGGCGAGGCGCGTTTCGCGGTCGTTGGCGACTCGAGCGAGCGCGCAGGCTCTGCTCGGGGTGTTCGCCGACGCGTACCGCGCCGCGCCGACACGCGCCTCGCCTTTTTTAGAATGGATCGACGCGGACGGCGACGGCGCGATGTTCGCGGCCGTGGCGGAGTACGTCGTTGAATAATTTTTTTACTTTTTACTTTATCGTGCGGACGATTACCCGCGCGCAGGAGAAGTAAACCGTAAATGAAACAAATCCAGGTAACGATCGTCTTGATGATTTTACACGCGTCGATGTCGACGCGTCGCACAAAGGTGAGAATCAGAATCTCACGGCAGATGACGCAGCAAGACGCAAAGACGCCGACGTCGAACGCAAAGAGAACTCCGGTGATCCGATGAGCGCCGACATTTTGAAGTGTGATTCGAGGAATATTTACGTGCGGTCGCGCTTGCGTAAATGAATAATCAACTCGTCCATCAACCTTCCCTTTTTCCAGTCTACGCGGCGTCTCTTTTTGAAACACTCGCGGCATTGAATGTAGTGACTCTCCTTTTCATATTTATTTTCCGCGCGCGTTCTCAACTCGGCGCGCGCTTGTTGACCGCGTCGTCCCTTCGCATACGACAAGACGCAGCAGATCGGAAACCCCGAGTAGATGCCGTTCGCGATGTCGTACGCCGCGACGAGCTCGTCGCGATGAAACTCTCGAAACACAGCGAGGTTGATTTCCTCGACCTTTCGCGTCATTTTGAAATGTGATTCAACAGAATCGTTTACCGATTAAATAAATACCTAGTTCGCTCATGAGGAGTCCCTTCCTCGTTGGAACGTGTCGCCTCGCGCGGAAACACGCTCTGCATTGAATGTATTGCGCGTCGTTCTTCTCGAAATAGGCGACATCCGTGCGCGTGCGGTACTCGGCCCGAGCGACGTTTCCGTCTCGTCCCTTCGCAAACGACAAGACGCAGCAAATCGGAAATCCCGAATAAATGCCGTTGGCGATCTCGTACGCCGTGACGAGCTCATCGCGATGAAACTCGCGAAACACCTCGAGATTGATCTCCTCGACTTTTCGCGTCATTTTCAAGTGTGATTAAAAATCGATCATCCACGCGATGGAGCACCAAAGCGCTCGATCGCCGTCGGTGTCGAAAAATCTTTTCCATCTCTTATCCGCGACCAAGACTCGCGTGGCGTCGGCGAGTCCTCGACCGAAAATGATCGCGTGATCGGGATCGTAGAACACGTCGGCGTCGACGTCGTAGTCGAGGTCTATGACGTATTTAAACTCGCCGGGAGCCAAAATGCGCGCGGCGGTGGCCGAGACGTGAATCGGACGGCGCGGGCGGTTCGTCGCCAACGCGATCAACCCGTAAATGTTGCCGGTGGGATACAACAGGGATAAATCGACGCCGCGAAACACGAGAAGCGCGAGCAGCGACACGAGCGCGGACGAGTATCCCCTCGCTAAACTGTGCAACATGGAGCGACCGGCCACGAGACCAATCGTCGCCGGTCTGAACTCATCGAGTTCAAAGTACGACGCGTACAAGGATTTCGTCGCGTTGCTAGGGTCTCGCACAACGACGTACGTCGTGTCGGACGTTATTTCTGGGATGCGACGGTGTAGATCCGCTCTCCTCGCCGAGTCGAACACCGCGAGCGTGACGTCGTCGTCAAGCGCGCAATAAAGCGCCCAAATAAATTCGTCCGTGATCGTCGCCTCCATCTCCATTTTCAAGTGTGCCTCAAAACAAAGAACAAATCATGCTCCAAATGGCTCCGTCTCCGTCTCGCGCGAAAAATCTCCTCCATCTTTTATCCGGGGACAGAACGAGCGGAGCGTCGCGCCAGCGACGCGCGCAGATCATTTCTTTATCGCGTCCGTCGTCGATCGTCTCTCTCAATCCCGTGATTCGCGCGACCGTCGCGCTCACCCAAACCGCATTGAGCGCTCGCGCTTCGGACGTGGCGACAAACTCGCACATCCATTCCGATATCGAAATCGTTCCGTGCATCCATTTCATTCGCACTCCCTCGAACGAAACGCCGCGATCCATGAGAAGAGCCACGAACGACAAGACGTATCCCGATAAGTATCCGCGCGTCCAACCGCCATTCTCCCACGCGAGAACCATGAGCGCGGCGGCGATTCCGATGGTGTACGTTTCTTTCTCGACGATAAACTCGGTGAGATCGATTACGTAATCGTGACCAAACGAGACGTCTCGCACGATGAATTTAGTGACGGGTGGATGCATCGGTGCGTGCAGATCGACGGACTTGGCGATCTCGAACGCGCGCGAGGGCATGGAACATAGAATCGTGAAGAAAAACGGATCGGTGAACGTGTGCATCTTATCGGGTGTGACTCAAAACAGAGAACAAATAATGCTCCAAATGGCTCCGTCTCCGTCTCGCGCGAAAAATTTCCTCCATCTTTTATCCGGGAGCAAAATGAGCGGAGCGTCGCGCCAGCGACGCGCGTACAGGTGCACGCGACACGAGCGCTGCTGCGCTCCGTCGCGCTCGTTCGCGAACGGGACGCCCAATATCGCGTTGACAGAGCGCGGCAGCGCCATGATGCCGTGCACGCGAATCGATCGAGCGATGTAGTCGCGAAACTCGCATTGTCCATCGACGAAGTTTCCGTCGAGTTGGACGCCGCGATCGACGAGAAGCGCGACGAAGCAAAGTTTCTGCCAATCCAGCGTGGCGTACATGACGGTCGCCATCGCGAGCGTTCCCACGGTTTTACGCGAGAGCGACACCGATCGAACGGACGCGTACGGTCGATTTGTATCACACGCCGCGCTCCACGCGCCGAACTGTTCGTCGTCGATGATCTCGTCGAGATCGATTTTTTTCGCCCTGTCGAACAAATCCTGATATATTGTGTACGTGTCCATGAACAAATTGTAACAGAGCCGGCGCAGGAACAAATTACGGATCGCGAGGACGTGTCGATAGGATCTCGCCGTCCTACTCTCGCCGAGGACGGCGTTCCAAAAGTCGGTGTAGGTCGCCATGTTTATGAGTGTGGTTCAAAACAAAGAAGAAATAATTCGCCACAGCGCTCGATCGCCGTCGGTGTCAAAAAATCTTTTCCATTTTTTATTCGCGTATAGAACGAGCGGAGCGTCGCGCCGTCTCGCTTTGTGAATTGTGTACGCGAAGATCGTGTCGTCGAAGTCTGTAGTTCGCGTCAAACCCAGAATTCGCGCGACGAGCGGCGTCACGCGCAAGTATTTCGCCACGACGAGCTCGCGAATGTATTTCGGTACCGTGAGACGATCGCCGTTGGACTTGATCAAAACCCCATCGAACGAGACGCCGCGATCGGTTAAAAGAGCGATGAAATCGACGACGTGCGTCGATGGGAATCCCGTGCTCGCCGTCAGAACGGCGAGACCCGCCAAAACACCGACGGACGGATACGCATCCGGTAGAATAAACGAGCGTAGATCGATGGACGCCGTGTAACTCTCCCACTCAGCGCGAATATGAAAAAATTGCTCGCGTAGCCAGACGCGCTCGTGCGGGTCGATTTCGCTCGCCAAATGGAAAGCGGTCGATCGGAGACCGCATTTAAGATCGTACAACAAAGTGTTTCGGATCGTTTGCATGTTTCGTTTCAAGTGTGATTCAAACGTCGCCGTACTTCCGCCGAATGTTTCCACCGATCGTGATGGTCGGATCGAGCTTGTAAAAGTCTGCCGACGTGCTCGTGACGACGCGGAACTCGTACTCGGTCCCGGTTTTCCCCACGATAAGCGGAACTTTTTTGTCGTCACGCACGCAGGCGAAGCACTCGACCATGCGTGTCGCGCCCCCGACGTATTTCGCGGGGATCATGTCTCCGAGGCAAACGGGACTATCCTTTGGGAAAGTCACATCGCAGTGGGGGTGAGTGAATGCGATCGACTGGATATTCTCGTAGATGATGATCTCGACTCCATCGTCGTCCTTTTCCTTGGGTTCGAGCGCCGCGACGCGCCGCTTCAACGCCTCGACCTCGGACCGGAGAGCGTCGACGTCCATTTTCGTCTTTGAGTTGTGGAAATATTTCTGATTCGAAAAAATATATTAGCACCGTCACACGTAAATTTCCATGGCGCCGCCGCCGCCTGTGTTCCGCTCGATCGCCGAGGCTCTCGCGTGGCGGAGCGAGGAGATGCGCGCGATTCACGAGCGCGTAGAGGCCAAGTTAGACGCCGTGCTTCGGCTTCAAAAAGACGAGACCGCCGCGATTCGGCGCGGAGACGAGTGGGACGCCGACGATATTCGGGGCAAGATCGCCGTTCTTTTACAGAGTATCGAGTACGCGACGCGCGTGCGGTAATCACTCGTCGGCATTCGGATCCACGTTTTCTTTGTCGCGAAACTCGCCCACGGCTTCGTCGACGGCGTCGATGATCTCTTCCGGCGCGAGCGCGTCGTGCTTTTTGAGCGTCATGCGGCGGTACGCGCACGCGGCGAGCTCGTGATCTCCGTCGCACCGACGCAGAATCATCGCCGCCAACACGTGCTGCGGACGATGCGGCGCGACGCGCTCGAGTCTGCGCGCCGACTCGAACGAGTCGAGCGTCGTCTCGTCGTAGTCGAAGTCGCGCGCGTGCACCACCGACGAGTCGAGAACCGATCCTCCAAACGCGCGTTTCGGAAAAAGCGAGTGAAGCTCCACCACGCGAACGCGCGCGGCTAATTTATCCATCGGAGTGCTGACCCCGCGAAGGTACGCCGGTAGCGCGGACAAGATGGCGTCGGTATCCACGACGCCAGAGTTGGGACACACGTCAAAGCTCGCGAGATAATCCTCCACGGCGGCGCGGATCTCCTCTCCCCCGTCGAAACTCAAACCGAAACTCAACGAAACGAGAAACGCGACGAGTTTCTCGCGGCTCATTTTTTCGAGCACCCCACAACGCTTTTTTACGAGAGACATCCCGCCGCGCCGAGTCTTCTTTTTCTTGTGTTTCAAAATGCGCGACCGCAGCATCGTCGCATCGAAAAAGCTCCAGGCCGCGCTCGTCGTGGGTCGCAAGGTCGTCGACAAGAAGAAGAACGCCGTCGTCGCCGTCGCGCCCGTCGCTGTCGCTGCCCCCGCGCCCGAAGTCAAGGTCAAGAAGGTGAAGCGCGAGAAGCCCGTCGAGCGTGAGCCCGAGCGTGAGCCCGAGCCGGAGGCGGACGCCGACGGTACCCCCGAGCGTCGCGAGCGGGGCGAGAAGGCGTTGGAGGAGATCCGCGAGTACCAAACGAAGGGGGTCGCGCCGCTTCGGCCCGGGACGTTCAAGACGCTCGTTCGCGCGGCGCTCGCGGACGACGCGGCGACGAAGGGGCGCGAGGCGATGCACATGGGAAGCGAGGCGATCGCGACGTTTCAAGTTCTCGCGGAGGCCGATCTTCACCGTCGTCTCGAGACCGCTCGGATCATGCGCGTTTGCGCCGTCGACGCCGCGCGCGAGCGCGACGAGCGCGAGAAGCACAAGCGCGGACGCCACGCCAAGGTTTTTCGCGCGCCCCGCATCACGTCGGTGGACGTCGACACCGCGAACCGAATCTGCGGCGGGTCGCTCGATTGGTCGTTCGCCGTTCCCGACTACGAGACGCGCGAGGAGGCCGACAAGAACAAGCGCGCCAAGTTCGCGATCGAAGCGTTCGCCGGCGACGAGAAGATCCTCATCGCCGGGGCGGGAGCGGGGGCTTAGCGGCGCAGCAGCCGCGGCACACACTTGAAAAAGAGATGGAGACCGAGAATGAAAAGATCGAGTTGGCCGGAGTGAAGACGTCTGTCGAGGTGTCTGTTTTTCTTGAGAAATTCGAGCGGCACACCGAGCTCTTCGATTGGGCGGCGTGTTTCAAGGACGCGAACGCGTTCAACTGGACCGAGCGCGAGTCGTCGCACGAGGTCGTCTCACTCCTTAAAAACGTCGTCGCGCTCGAGTCGCTCGGAATCCTCTACCGCGCCGCTCGAACCCCAGAAACGAAAAAAGCGCTCGAGCTGCACGTCTGCTCCGTCGCGGCGCGACTCTCCACGAAACAAGCGCGGGGTATTTTGAAACAGTTGAAAGCGAAAGCCGGTCAGTAAACCATGCGTCTTTTCTCGTACCTTTGTCTAGCCGCCGCTACCGATTTGTGCGTCGCCGTTCCGTGGTCGAACTTCACGGCGCCGGCGACGCCGGGACTCCCCGTCGTGCTGAAATCAGCGCTCAAGAATCAACGCAAACTCGCCGACACCACGAAGATGCGCTTCGATCTCGCTCCTCCTTTGCTGAGGTACGACGCCGATCCGGCTCTTTGTCTCTCTGGTTTGCTCGGAGGCGCCGCGATTCACACATCGCCGTACAACGCCGCTCTCGAATCGTGCGACTCGGCGTTGCGCGCGGATTGGAGTTTCGCGTTTCCGTTCGTGAAGCACGTCGCCACGCAGCAGTGTTTGACCGTCATGAGATGCGTGCGGCGCCAGCACCGCTTTTGCGATCAAACCCCGCCCCGGCGGCTCGTCAAAATGGCGGGACCGCCCTTCGTCGCCGGATCGCCGCTCGCGCTTCAACCGTGCTCCGCCGTGCCGAAAAAAGCCCAAGAGTGGATTCTACTCACCGACTGCGCCGTGGGATGCGCCCCTTTTTTACTCGGGAATCGCAGGTGCGATCCGCAATGCGACGTCGCGGCGTGTTTGTGGGACGGCGGCGACTGCTCTCCCGCGCCCACCGCGGGACCCACGCCGCCAACATTCTCACCGACGAAGGCACCCACCGCGATTCCGTCCGTCGCGCCCAGTTCGTCTCCTGCGTCCGAAACGCCGAGCGGAACGCCTAGTCTCTCCCCGAGTCTCTCACCCAGCACCGCGCCGAGTTTCTCACCCAGCGCCGCGCCCAGTCTCTCACCGAGCGCCGCGCCGAGTTTTTCACCCAGTCTCTCACCGAGCGCCGCGCCTCTTTCCATCAATCCATCGCGCGCTCCTGCGTTTACTTTTTCTCCGTCAGCGACGCCGTCGACGGCGCCGACGCCCGCGCGCGTCAGCGTCAACGCGACGATCGCTCATTCGAGCGGCGGATTCTACTGGGAGCAGTGGCTCGTTCTTTTGGTTTTGATCGCGCCTTTGTTCGTGGCGGTGTTTTTCGTAGCGCGTAATCTGAATTAAAAATCGTCGACCTCGCCTCCTGCCGCCACCGCAACGGGCTCGGGCGCGGACGCTGCGTCGCTCGCGCCGGATCCGGCTCCGGTCAAAATACCATCCCACATCGACGGCGGAGGCGCGCCCTTCTCCTTCTTCTTCTTCTTCTCCTTGGGTTTCTTCGGCTCCCCCTCGACTCGCGCCTTTTTCGCCTTGGGCGCTTTCGGCGGATTCGCGAATTCCTCGAATCGAGCGATGAGAGGCGACACGCCGTCGTCGATTCCGGCGCGCTGCAACGCGGGGAGCGCCTCGCGCAAAAGTTTCGCCGTGCGTTTCGCCGTGCGCTTAGGATTCGCGTTTTCGATCTTGGCCTGCTTCGCCTGATCCGCAAATATTTTCCTTTCGGCGGGGGGGAGCGCGTCGAAATCCTCCTTCGATCCTCCGAAAAAATCGAGCGCCGTGATTTTCTCTTTTTCTTTTTGGACCGCGGGCACGGGCTGCGGCTCCGGCTCCGGCGCGGGCGCGGGACTCGAGCTCGGACTCGCCGGAGCGGAAATCGGCGTCGTCGACATTGCCAGACTCGCTCGCGAAGCGTCGTCTAGGAACGCCAGCGGCTCGAGAGAGTACGCCGCCGGCACCGCCGCGGGCGCCGCGGGCGCCGCGGGCGCGCCCTTGGCCTTGATCATGAGCGTGCGAAACGATTCGGCCATTTACTCGATTACGGTGTGGCTCGATTCGCGCGCGCGAATTGAGAGACGAAAATATCAGACTCGTCGTCCCCGTCTTCGCTCTCCCGCTGAAGCGACTCCAACGCGCGATCGGTTTCGCCGCCGGAACCGCCGCCGAGCGTCTCGGCCGCGCGAAAAACGTCGAGCGATTTTTTCGCGAAATTGAACGGCGTCGCTCGCGTCTGAAACGCTGGTTTCATTTCGAGAACGAGCTCCTTCGTTCGCGGATCGATTCGAGGAAGCCACGCGTTGGTCACTTTCACCGCGCGAAGAATCTCGGCCGCATCGAGAACGCACTCGGGATCCGTCGCGAAGCAAACAAACGCGCGATCGAGCGAGAAATATATTCGCTGGTGCTGAATCTCGACGCGAAAATTTGCGGCGAGCGCGACGACGAAACGAGACACGATTTCGTGAAACTCGAGATTTCGATCCGACGTTTCAATCATCTCGCGAGACCACACGAGACACATCTGCTCGAACCGACTCGAGACGTGCGCGAAAAAAGAATCGATCGCTCGCTCATCCGCCGAGCTCATTGGGGCTTCTTCGACTTGGACTTGACCGAGCGCCGGCGCTTAAACGTGTGATCCACGCCGCCACCGACGATCACCGCGCCGTGAAAAAGACCGCGGAGGTGGCGGCGCGTCGAAAGAGCGCCGCGAATGTTTCGCGCCGAGATGGACGCGACGCCCGTTTTCTTCGAGACCGGCGCCGACACCGCGGCCTGCGCCAGAATCTCCGCCGTGATCTCCTCGATCACGCCCGCCAAGTAGCGCCCCGCCACCTTTCCCTTGCGCTTCAGGTTCGTGTGCGACCGCATGAACGAGTTGATCCGCCCCTCGTTCAACGCGAACGCGCGAGCGCGCTTCGGCGCGGCGACGGCGGCGACGGCGGCGTCGGTCATTTTATATTTCTGTTTCTGAAATTGAGTTGTGGGGCGACGGAACACAACTCAACTCGAGGAGAGAAAAGAGAAAAATGGATTCCGTCGTCGCCGCCGCCGCCCCTCAAAAGAAGCGCGGACGCAAGCCCGCCGTTCCGGGGGCGGAGAAGAAAAAGTCGAAGAAAACGAGCGTCGTGAAGAAGCTCCGCCTCCTCTCTCTTCTTTCCAACATCAAGAGCGTCTCGCTTCTTGGAAAAGTGAGTCTTCGCGGATCGGCGCAGCACGTCATGCAGAGTCTGCACACGGAGCTCGCGCTTCGAATCGTTCGCGGCGCTTCGATGCTCGCCGAGGCCAACGGAAGCTCCACCCTCACGTCGAAGCACATTCGCGCCGCCGCCGGAATCCTCATCGACGACTGCGAGTTTCGCGAGACCGTTTTCACCAACGTCGAGAAGAAAATCACGCATTTCCTCTCGCTTCCCAAGCCCCCCAAGAAGTCGCGTCCTTTTCCAGGAAAGAAGGCGAAGCCCGCGCCCGTCGCCGAGGCCGCTCCCGCAGTCGCGGCCGCGAAGCCCGTCGCCGCCGCTCCCGCTCCCGCGCCCCAAAAGACGACGATTTCGGCGACGCCGGCCTCGCAGTCGATCATGTCGAAGTTGCTCGGTTGAGTCGATGAGCGAGCGCGTCGGAGAGTGTCAAACGGTTTCGTCGATCGAGTAAACATGGCGCGTCGCCTTTTTTCGATCGCGCTTTTTATCTTTATCTCGCTCGCGGTGCGACCGACGGACGCGAAAAAATTCGTCGCGTATCATCACGGGAAGCGGGGTCCCGGCGCCGCCGGCGCCCGCGGAAAAACGACGCGGTTCGTCACGATCTTCGACGCGGACGCGCCGCCCGAGCCCGACGCCGAAAGCGGCGTTTTCGTCGAGGAGGACTCCGCGACTAAAATCGCCGTTTCGTCGCTCGACGTCTTCGCAGAGGAGAGACCCACGCCGCGCCCCACTCCGAAACCGACGTTTTTCCCCACCGTGAAATACGACTCGCAACAAAAAGAACCGAAGCGGAGAGTCGCGGCGGGCGCCGCGTCCCTCACCGCCGCGCCCTCCGCTGGGCTTCGGCTGCAGCCCGCCGTCCTCGACGCGATCTCGCTCGGAGGTAAATTCTCGGAAACGAAATACACCGGAGCTGGAATCATGGTGTTCGTTCTCGACACGGGATGCGACGCGTCGCATCCGTTGTTGAGCGGCGTCGCGCTCGGTCCCTCGTTTTATCCGGGAACTTCCACGGGAACCGACGTCGTCGGACACGGCACGTTCGTCGCGTCGCAAATCAAGCGCGTGGCCCCGAACGCGCAAGTGACGTGCGTCAAAATTTTCGGCGACGCCGGCGAGGGAACCGTCGGCGCCGCCGCCGCCGGAATGCAGTGGGCCGCGGAGCAGTGCACGTTCGCTGGAGCGCCGCCGTGCGTCCTGAACCTGAGCGGCGGAACCGCGGTGGGATCGACTCTTTTAGATAAAATCGCGAGCGACCTCGCCGCGCTCGACGACGTTTTGGGCGTGTACGCCTCTGGAAACTACGTCGGCGGAGCGTGTCGCTACGCTCCGGCGTCCGCGATCAACGCCGTTTCCGTGGCGGCGTGCGACTCGTTTTTGAACTTCGCGCCCTTCAGCGCGTTTGGACCGTGCGTCTCTCTCATCGCGCCGGGAACCTCCGTCGTGGGCGCGAAACCCGGTCGCGCGCTTCAGGTGCTTTCCGGAACCTCCGTGAGCGCGCCGTTCGTCGCGGGCGCCGCGGCGCTCGCGCGGCAGCAGGAACCACTCATGACGGCGCTCGAGACGTCCGCTCAGCTCGAGCGAATCGCGAGACGGGGACTCGTCGCCGGGCTCCCCACTGGACAAACGCCGAATCTGCTTCTCACGCTCCCCACGCCCCAAGACTCGCCGTACCCGTTTTTAAACGCGACGGGATCCGACGTTTTTTACGCGTGGAGAGGAGCGTGGACGTTCTCGGCCTCGGCGCGGTTCGAATTCAACGTTTCTTCCGGGGAGAGATGGGGATTCGGAATCTCTCTCTCGACGATGAAAACGCGAACGCCGCTCGTCTCGATTTGGGGCGAGTCGAAAACGGTTGATTTTTATCAATCGTCGAAGCGCGTCGCGACGGCGCGCGACGCTCCCATTACCGATCGAAGCGTTCTCGCGTTTTGGACGTCGCCCGTTTTATCGGTGTACCTCGTGGCGCAGCCCTACGGAATCGCGTACGCGCGACACGACTACGTCATTCCGAGCGCGGCGGTCTCGAGCGCTCCGCTGTTCCACTCGACGTTTTCGGGCGCCGAGTTTTCGATTCTTCGCGCCGCGGCGCCGCCAGCGTCTCCCCCGCGCGTGACGCCGCTCTCGGCGCCGTGCGCCGATCGAAAAACTTTGAGAGGGTGCGTCGCGCAGAGAAACGCGACGGAGTCGGGACAGTTCATGCACCACACGTGCGTGTGGCTCGGATCGGGATGCATCTCTAAAAACGCGTGCGGCGGCCTGGGACAAGGCGCGTGTCTCTCGCGGCGCCCCGCGTGTCAATGGTCGAGCACGAGTGGATGCGCGAGGTTTTCACCGGGTTGAAATTATGCTCTACGCAACTTTCGGCTGTCTCATCAAGTTCAGAATGATTCGAACGACGAGCAACAGAATCATGGCGGCCATCCATTGCGAGGGGAAGAGTCCATCGACTTGATGCGTCGCCTCGAGAAGGAGCTGCGCCAAGTAAACGGAGTCCAGCGAGACGCCGAATCCGACGTTCACGAGAACGAGCGAGTCCATTTTCGCGCGTAGTTTTTGGAACTTTGAGATCTCGCACGCCGCCGCGACGAAGTACACGGTCGTGATCACAGATAAAACGAAAGAAAAGGTGTTCAGCACGGAGAGAACCTCGTACGTGAGGCTCCACATCTCCGTCTCGGCTGCGTTGTCCTCGTTGTACGCGTAGTGGTACCACGAAAGCGCGATGCCCAACGATTGAACCACGACGTTCCGCAGACCGAAAAACGCCTCGGCTAAATCGTCCGGCGCGTCGGTGTCCATTTTATTTTTCTTTTTTCTTTTTTTCTTTTTTCTCGCGAGAGATGGAGACGAACGTACGAGAACGAGACGAGACGAAGAAAATACGGACGGCGACGCCGTGGGCGAGAGCGCTCGAATCGCCGAGGTTCGTTTTTCGCGACACAACGGAAAAGCGCGCGAGACTTGACGAGCGACTTCCCCCGAGAAAAAAAGAAAAAAATGGCTCGTTCTTTTGATTTTCCGCTCACGCGCAAGGCCGTCGGGGAGTCGCGCTCGGCTTGGACTGTGCGCGCGGCGCGCAAGGCGGGCGTCGCCCGTCTGCAGGGCCGCCGCGTGGCGCATCTCAAGACGAAGAAGTACGTCGTTTACCCCGGCGCCACGGACGAGATCAAGCTCTCTGTTTTGTCGTACATCACCAAGTACGTTCCCTTGTTCCGCATCGCGGCGCAGAGCGCGAAGCGCAAGACGATCACCGCGGCCGACATCGCGACGGTCATGGCGATTCGCGGCGAGACCGTGTTCGGCCGCTTGACTCCGACGGTCGCCGCCGCCGCCGCCGCGCCCAAGGCCGAGTCGGAGACGGAGCCCGTCGTCGCGGCGTGAGAGTGAGAGTGGAATGTTTGAAGAGCAAAATTTTCCTTTTTACAAAAATGAAAAAAACTATTCATTTTTAACATCTTCTTTTATCCCTTTATCGCTCAGCGTAGAAATTGCCTTGGCATACGGTCGCGGGCCATCTTTATTGTTCGACGCATCGCGCGAGATAGGACTGATACCGTACTTTTGAAATTTTTCGCACGCATCCTTGACGAACGTTAACGTGTCGTCTTTAAGCGTCGCGTTAATTTTTTTCGTCGCCTTGTACTCTTGCACAAGAAGTCCCCGAGTTGTCTCGACGCGATCGTCGAGACTCTTCGCAATCAGATTCGCGCGTCTTTCTCTCATATCTTCGTATTGTTTCTCGGCTGCGGCCAATTCACGTTTCAAGCGGTCGACCGCGGTCTTTCTCCGCGAGCCTTCGTCTTTGAACGCGGCGACGATCGCGTCTTCGGCCCCGAAGCGAGTGTCCGCCGGAGCCGCCGGAGCCGCCGGAGCCGCAGCCGCGGGGCCGAGACGAAGGAAATTCTCCATCGCCGTTAATTCGCCAATAGCTAGCATGCGAAGAACAACGTCGCTCATATCGAAAGCGTCGGTGTAGTGCTCTCGCGCTCGTTTCACGTCCTCGCGCGCTTTTACCAACTCGCGATCGGGATCCATTCCCACGCAACGCGCTTTTATATTGTGTCTCGTCCGGGCGGATATAGACACCGGCAGCACACGCGAAAAGAAATGTTTCGACGATTGATTCGAGCCGCACGAACCGCGCCGACGACGCCGGAAGCGATCGCCGCGGAGGACGCGTTCGTTCATCGGGCGTTGACGACTTTCATCGGAATTTACGGCGGGCTCGAAATTCTCGAGTTGCGGAGAGACGTTCGAAATTTAAAGGCGAGAGTCGCGCGACTCGAATTGAAAAATCACACTTAAAATGAATCTCGACGTCTCTCTCGATTTCGCTCAGAAGCTCTGGTGCTCTGAGTTGATCTACGACGGCGCGTACCTGCTTCTCGGAAGCGGAACCACCGCGCTTGTCGTTGACTGCGCGACGGGCGAGCGCTTCGGGATAACGACCGTCGAGAGGCAAGGCCCGCGCACGTACGGCGGTGTCTGTGTCTCGCTAGATTCGCGCGCAAACGTTGTGTGGGTGCACAACTGGCAGCAGTACACACTTCGGTTCTTTTTCGACGTCGCCGCTAAAAAGTTGCTGGTCGAGCGCCGCAATAATCGTCGGTACTACGCCGAGTTGAGAGGAGCGTACGCGTTTACTTTCGGCGGGGACTCCTGGCACGGTTGGGACCTCGAAACGGATCAGCGCATACGTACAAACGATATCGTCGCGAAAGGATTTCCGATTTGCATGGACTCGCCTGCGACAAAAATGTGGATCAAGACGAGAGATAGATCGCAGTTCGAGACGAGAGATAGATCGCAGTTCGAGTTATACGACATCGCGACAGGGGTCGTGCTCGCCTCGGTGCGCAACGCGAGTACTCGGACGACGGATGGAGCGTCGCACTACACTGCGTTTGTTGATTTCGGCACGAGCGAGTGGTGCGCCATTCGAGACGATTGCTCCCTGTCGCGGACGCGGATGTACGCGACGGACATCGACGTCGTGCGCGGAAACCAAGACGTTCTCGCCGTCATGACGCACGTCCCGCCGTGTAATTTGGAGATTCGCGCGACTCGCACGGGCGAACTTTTCTTTTCCGTGCCGTCGCGCTCTTTCCCTGGGCAGGTGCGACTCAGTCGAAAATCAATCTTCGTTCATCATCCCGACACTGATCAACTCGTGATTTACGAGACCCCGAATGTGTTCGCTCACACGCTGCTCGTCGTGTTGAGCGAGAGGAGATGGGCGAGATTTTTTTGCGACGCCGACGGAGATCATTTTTTAGCGTCGATTATTTCTTCTTTGTGACACACGTGAAATGATGCCGATTTTGGATTTACTCGTCGCGGTGCTCGGCGTCGGGGCGGCGTTTTACACGTCGTACCTACTCTCGCCGGAACTCTTCATGTTCGGGTTTTTCGACGCCGCGCCTCTTCCCGAAACGGCGTACGCGTGTCCCGGCGGGCGGTACTGGGTCCTCGAAAAACGCGACTGTCCCAAACCCGAGAATTTCACGCTCGACGTCGCGTTGAAATTGTTCTTTCTCCAAGCGCAAATCATCGTCGAAGATGGTTCGCTCACGAATTTCTTTACCGCGCGGTGTAAATGATCACAACGAAATGTACTTGGCCTCCTTCATCCTCTTCGACGTCGTCGTCGGCTCGTGGCTAGTCGCGTGTCGCTCCGGGGTCGTGCAGCGCGAAGCTCAGCGCGTCGCGGCGTGCGTGTTGCCGCTGTGGTTTTGCGCGCGTCGTCGTCGCGCACACGATGTGCAGAAAAAAATCGGAGCTCACGGAGAAACTTTTACATTAAAGCGACTCGTTGATCAACTCGACTCCGCGCCTCATCAGCGCGTCTTTCGCTTCGCCCACGCCGGTCTCTGCGGACAGCGCGATCAGACGAACACCCTCGTTGAATTTTTCCGCCCGTGTTCTCTGCTCGCGATTCTTATCGAGATAATCGAAGACACCCATCATCAGTGGAAGGACGAGGATGGAAAGCACCGCGACGGCGATGACATCCGCTTGCGACATTCTTTTAGTTTCACGTGTGACTCACGGCTCACTCTTCGTCGCGCGAAACACCGAGCGCCTCAAATTTCTTTTCGATTGCGGAGTTCAGTTGTCGCGAGTTTCTCAACACGAGCTTGAGACGGCACTTGATGGCGTCGAGATCCGCGATTCCGCGCGCGTGCTTCTCAAATCGATATTTCTCATCTTCGGTCCATTGATCCTTCGGCGGCAGCGCGTCGATCGCGGCGTCCGTGACGCGTCCCTCGATCGTCATACCGCCGAGATCAAACCGCGGCACGTTGCATGCCCGGAACCCGAGATCGTACCGCTCCAGGCGCTCGCTGTACGGAGGCGCTTGAAAATCGACGCCGAACATCTCGGCGAACTCGTCCTTCCAACCGAGTTTTTCGCTCTCTGGATCGTAGCCGCCGTCCGACCACATTTCCGCCGCAAAGTACAACGCCTTCGCGCGCGCGATTGGAAGTCGCTGAAACTCCTCCTCATGCGCGTACTCGACGCGGTGAATCGCGATGGCCAGTTGAGGCGCCAATCCGTCGCGAAGGTGTAATCCCGCGTAAACGCTCCGCTCCCTGAGTGAAAACTCGTCGTGCATTCGTTTACCCTCGGCGTACGTCGCCGCAACGCTCAGAACGTACGGCGGAACTTCGCGGCGCCATATCTCTTCGTAAAGTGGCCCTTCCGCGGCCGCGAGCACCCGTTTGACGTTCTCGCGGTAATTCATTTTGTGTTGTGATTTATTTATTCGCTCAAAATCTCGCGGTGCTTCGCCTCGAACATGCTCTTGAGCCGTCGCGAATTCGAAAGAATCTTCCAAAGTCGCTCGCGCGCTTCGTCGATGGTCGTCGAGTCTCGCACGTAATGATTAAAGTTGCACGGCGCCGCGTCCTCGAGCCGCCCGAATCGATCGATGGCCTCGTCCGTGATTCGGCGCGTGTCCAGCGCGTCGAGATCGAAAAGAGGAACGAACGCGTTTCTGCTCGCGTTGAACTCCTCGAGGCGAACCGTAAACGGTTCTCGCGTCACGTCGACGCCGAAAATTTGCGAAAACTCCCGCGTCCAATCGAGTAAAAATTCGTCGAGCTCCTCCGTCCGCGTGTCGTGACCGCCGCGCCACGAGCGAACGTGTTTCTCGAGCCGCCGCACGCGCTCCAACGGATGTTTCGTCCACTCTTCCTCGCCGAGCCGCGTCACCATCTCGTCCGCGCACCACAGCTGGTACGCCGGAGTTCCGCGAGTTCCCCGCGCGGCGCTCGCAAACGTTCCGAGAAGTCGCACCGCGTCGCGCCGCGTCGGAGCGAGCTCCTTCACCTTGGCGGGCACCATCGTCTCCCATAACGCGTCGCAAATTTTAGCGCGCTCGCGCTCCTCGTACTCGAGTTCGTCCATTTTTTTTAAACAATTTCAACGTCGCGCGATTTTCGTTTCTCAAACACTCGCTTCGTCGATTCGGTTGTGTGTTGCGTCCACCAAATTTGCGACCAATCACCCCCGAGACAAACGCCGTGAATCTCGCCGCCGCAAATGATGAACCTGCTGCCGAACCACCATCGCGCGACGTAAACACCGTCCTCGTCGATCTCAGCGCGTTCGCCGTACGTGAAACCGGACTGCGTCAAGCGGTACCCCGCGCGCGCGAGCAAGTGCAGCACGTAATGAAAATGATATCTCTCCGGAACATGGCGCATGCACTGGAAGCGCGAAGGTTGAAATCCGCGAAGCGTCGTTGTGAATCCAGAATCGTAAATTTCGAAAAAACGCGCGTGCGTGAAATGAGCCAATTTGTACAAGCGCGGAAGCGAGTCGAAGTCTTTAAATCGCGACCACGGCGCGAAACCCCAATGCGGCGGCGGTTCATCTTTCAGAATCGACAATCGTTTCGCCGCGATTATTTTAAAAGCCTCGCGCGACGATCGCTCGACGTCGCTCGCCTCCCCCACGTCGCCGCCCAGAAACTCCAGAATCTTTACCCAACCGACCGTGATCATTTCTCATTTAACGAGTGAGCCTGTTGTTGCGCGGCGCGCCGCCGAGATTTTTTTGGACGTCCGCGAGTGCCCGCAAAACGCACTCGTCCGCTTCCGCCTCGGCGCCGCGCAAGCCGCGCACGTCGCAAACGCTCACCAAAAGCGGAGGCGCCGGTTCTTCCTCGTACAAAATGACCATCATGAGACCCTGCCACGTGGCTCGCGTCGTGCCGACGCTCCATCGAGGAAATCCGCGAGGCGAAACGTGAGCGTAGTTGAACTCCACGCGACCCGACTCCGTCGTGTAGTACTCGTTCGGCTCCTCCGTGTATCCTCGAATCACGTCCCCCACGAGCGGAACGTCTTGTTGCTTGCGCACGCGAACGCCGACGCACGCGATCCAATACCGAAAAAGCGGCTTCGTGTAGTAGAACCGCGAGTCGTACTCGGTCTTGGTCTTCATGTAGTTGAGAAAATTCAACCCGTAAATATCGCGAGCGAACCATGCCGGCTCGTCCTTTCCGGGAACGTGAATCAAATGCGGCGCTCCTCCGCCGCGAACGAACATCCACGTCGACTCGCGCGCGACGCCGTCGATGAGATCAGAAGGTTCGGTGTTCTCCGCGTCGCAAATCAAAACGACGTTGAACCCGTTCGACTTCAACGCGGTCGCTTCGTCGAGCGAACGAGCGGCGACGCACTCCCATTCGCGCAAACAAACGTCGGCGAATTTCTCGCTCACCGCGACGCACGCCGGATCACCCCACGAGAAAATATTCGAGCTCATCGTCACAATTCAAATCGAGATGCGTCTCAGCGCGATTCCCGTGTTTCCCGGCCACGTTCCCGGCGGCGCGCCGGTGTTCGAGTCGCAGCGAGACGAGTACGACGGTCCCAAAAAATTCGACGCGCCCGTGATTCGTGTTCTCGTCGAGGCGCGGCGCTCTGTTCTCGATGAGCTCGTTCGCGCGACCGACGCGGAACTCGAACCCTTCGAGGTGGAGCAGCTCGTTCAGATTCGGTTCTATATGATGTTTGAGACCGACGAGCCCTTCCGCGCCGCGCGAAAAATTCTTTTGGGCGGCACGCGAGCGTTTAAAGAGGAGCGAGCCCGCGTCGCTGGAGCCGCGGCCGCCGAGCTCGAGTCGCCTCTCGATCTCGAAAGCGTGCGACTCGAAGCTCGCGGGGCGCACATGCGTCACATCGGGGAGCGGCGGTGGCGCCTCATCGAGGAGGCGCGCGGCGCGGCGGACGCCGCGGCCGAGGCGAAGCGGGCGTGGGACGCCGTTCCCCCGACGCAGATCGAGCGGCGCGAGGCTCTCGGTAAAAAATTCGACGCCGCCGTTCTCGAGGCTCGGCGCGCCTCCGACGCCGCGGACGCGCCGCACTCTTTGGCGGGGCTCGCCGAGATCGAGAACGCCGCCGTCGAGCGCGCGCGCGCCGCTCCCGCGAAAAGACGCGCCGAGGCCGAGGCGAGAGCGCAAGTCTCGGCTCGTCTCGAGGCTCGAATCGACGCGAGAGGAGACACGAAGAAAAAAATTACGAGCGTTCTCGAGGCGTGGGAAAGACGCCGCGCGCTCGAGTCTCTCGTGCTGTGCGACGATCTCGCGCGGGCGCACGTCGCGTATCAAAAAATGGCGACGGAGCTCGACGCGATTCGACTCGAGGCGTGCGACGCGTGCGCCGGAAAAATTTGCGCGTTCGACGCGGCGACGTTCGTCGAGGATTGGAACGCGTGCGCGACGTGCGGCGCGATCGAAAAATTCAAGGGCCGAGACTGCGCCGACTGTGCCGAGTGCGTCGAGATTCATCGCGATTGGTTTTCGGGAAAACCGCCCGATCGATCTCTCTCTCGCAAAATGGACGTGGCGCGCTCGTTCGTGCACGATCCGCATCGGCGATGGATGTCGGGCCCAAAAGCGCTGGACCACGAGGAGATCGCGCGGCGCGTCGCCGATTTAAACGCGGAGTTCGACGCGTACAAGCTGGAGTCGTCCGCTCAATTTCAGCTCGTTCGGCTGTGTCGCGCCGTGGAGAGAGTCTCGAGCTTGAAGCGACAAGGCGCTTCCGCCGACGCGGCCGAGCCGATCTCGCGCTCGTACTTTGAGCCGCTCAAGGAACCTCTACGCGTCGCGCCGTACCCCGCGTGCGCCGCTCGACCGTGCGCTTTCATCGCCGCGGCGCTGCACACCGCGTACTCGCTCGCGGCCGCGCGCGACGTTTTGCGCGAGTGCGGCGCGGAGCGCGAGCGGGCTCCGGCGGAACCGGAGCCGGAACAGCAAGCGGCTTTCGGCTCCGCCGGGTCCGGCGGTCCGGCGTGCGAGAAACGTCGGTACGGAAAAACGTGCGGGCGCGCCGTGATGGCGGGAGTGGGAATGTGCGCCGAGTGCTACTTGTGCTCGTGCGGCGAGCGCCCGCGACTGTGCAACGTCGGCGGGAGCGCGACCGTGCGGTACTGCTCGCGATGCTGGAGCGAGAAATGCAACAAGAAACGCGCGCCGAAACGTGAGGCGAGCTCCGATTAATTTTTTTTTTCAAATCACAACTCAAAAATGGACGACGTCGAATGGTGCTCGTCGGAAACGTACTGTCCGAAAGGTTTCACGTGCATTTTCATCGGTAGACCTTTCCCGATGTTCTGCGCGTTGCTTCCCCTAACAAGCACGATCGACTGCGGCCGCGGTTTGTACGCGCACCACGGGAAATGCGAGACATTTTGGGACGTGCACCACGACGAGTTTTTTTTACTGGCGTGCTCACTCGCGATCGCGATCGGGTTGGTGGCGTTGGCGGCGTGTGCTCTCGTGAAAAAGGTGCCGAAGGAGGTTGTTTGAATCCAAGAATCGATTATTCTCGATCCGCGTCGAGCGAATATTTTCATTCCCACCCCCAAATAGACACCCCCTTTTTTCGGGGGTGGTAACCCGGTAGCGATTAGTATATAATTACCGATATATATATGAACTCTCGCCCGCTGTGTGAAGTCAGGACGTGAAGAGCAATTCCAGGACGCAAGCGGTGATAAGCTACTAAACAAACATTCAACACAAGAACACCACGATCCTGCACTTCGTCTCCCCCGCCTCGATTTGACCCCCTCATATACAACTTATATATAAGTTGTATATAATATATATTCCATCCCTCCGGGGTACCCCCTCTCCCCCCAGCCGGGGCCCGGTATAAATTACCGCGTCCGGTAAAATTACCGGGCCCGGTAGCGGTTAGTATATAATTACCGATATATATGAACTCTCGCCCGCTGTGTGAAGTCAGGACGTGAAGAGCAATTCCAGGACGCAAGCGGTGATAAGCGAGTAAAGAAAAGTTAAACGCAGGAACGCCACGATCCTGCACTTCACCTCGCGCCTCTCGATTTGATCCCCATATATACAACTTATATATAAGTTGTATATAATATATATTCCACCCCTCTGGACCCCCCTCACTCCCCTGGACCGGCCGGACCAAGGTCGTAGGAGCTCGAAGGTCGTAGGCGCCCGCCCGGTCAGGGGGAGAGGGGGGGGTGGGCGAGAGGTGGAATATATATTATATACAACTTATATATAAGTTGTATATATGGGGGTCAAATCGAGAAGCGCGACGCAAAGTCCAGGATCGTGGCGTTCCTGCGTTTACCGTTTCTTTACTCGCGTGGTGCTGCGTCCGTCTTGTAATCGCGCTGCGCGTCCTGACTTCACACAGCGGCGAAAAGTTAGTATATATCCGGTAATTATATACGAACCGCTACCGGTTACCGGATCCGGTACTCGACCCGGTAATATATTACCGGGATTATCCTGGTATATATAAACCCGGCGGAAATTCCGGACTTTGGTACTTCGCCCACCCCCAAAACAAGGGGGTGGTGTTTTGGGGGTGGTAATCCGGTAGCGGTTAGTATATAATTACCGATATATATATAAACTTTTCGCTGCTGTGTGAAGTCAGGACGCGCAGCGCTATTCCAGGACGGACGTAGCAATCCGCGAGTAAGTAAAAGTTAAACACAGGAACACCACGATCCTGGACTTTGCTTGGCGCCTCTCGATATCACCCCCATATATACAACATATATATAGAAAGTATATAATATATATTTCCGACCTCGGCCCACCCCCTCACTCCCCCCGACCGGGCCGGGACGGGGCCACCCCCGAAACGCCACCCGCTTTTTCTGGGGGTGGTAATCCGGTAATGTTTTATATATAATTACCGATATATATAAACTTTTCTCCGCTGTGTGAAGTCAGGACGCGCAGCGCGATTCCAGGACGCGAGCGGTGTTACGCGAGTAAAGCAAAGTTAAACTCAGAATCACCACGATCCTGGACTTTGCTTTCGCGTCCTCGATTTGACCCCCATATATACAACATATATAGAAAGTATATAATATATATTTCCACCCTCTGGACCCCCCTCACTCCCCCCGACCGGGCGGGCGCCTACGACCTTTAGCCCCTACGACCTTGGGCCGGCGGATCCTGGGGGAGAGAGGGGGGTCCGGGGACCGAGAATATATATTATATACTTTCTATATATATGTTATATATGAGGGGGTCAAATCGAGCCCCCCGAAGCACAGTCCAGGATCGTGGCGTTCTCGCGTTGAATGTTTCTTTCCGCGCTTATCGCTGCTTCAGTCTAGCTTTCGCGCTGCGCTTCCTGACTTCACACAGCGGCGAAAAGTTCATATATATATCCGGTAATTATATACGAACCGCTACCGGGTACCGGCGCTCACAACCCTCGGCCCTTCCTCGCGTTCTTGAGCCTCTGCAGAATGTCTCGTCGCGCGTTGTTCAAAAGGCCCTTGCCTTCGATCGAGAGTCGCGGCGCGTCTTGCTTCGCGTTTGGGACGGAGTCGCGAAGGAACGCGGCGCTGACTCGATCTCGCCACTCGCTCCATCGCTCGCCCCATCCCGTAAACTCGCAGCTGAAGTACTTATGAACCGTGAGGTACTCGTTCAGAAACTCGCGCGCGCCGTGCACGAGCCGCCAATCCGACTCCTCGTCCGCGTCGAAGTACGCCTCGTCGCTCGAAATGATTCCGAATATCTCGCCGCGGTGACGCCCAAAATAGTCGAACACTCGCGCCCGTCGATCGAGCAACTCGCACGGCGCGTTTCGCGGCTCCAACACTTCGATCTCCAAAATGCAAAACGCCGCCGGACACCACTGCACCCATCCCTTTCGCGCCCCGCGCGAGCACGGATCCGCGTCGCAAAACGACGGCGCCATTCCGTTTCTCGCGCGTCGCGCCGAGTGACGATTCGGATCCCACATCACGCTCTGCTCGTAGTCTACGGAAACGTCCACGCCGCACCCCTGAAACATCCACACCGGCCCCGTCGGCTCCTCCAGCTCCAGAACGGCGGTGCCGTCCGGAAACACGACGTGCGACTCCGTCCGCACGTAAAAAACGGCCGAGTCGTCGTCGCCCCACTCTTGGAGCCGCATTCGCAGCGGAGATCGTCGCGACGTCTCCTTGAATTTACGAAAAATCTGCTCGTGTCGCGCCACGAACCGCCCCGACGGAATCTTTTTCAACTCGTTCAAATCCATCTCGTCGCACGCGAGACTCTCGATGAAATTCGCCGAGACGCGTCTCGGCTCGACTCGATCGTGCGCGAACACGAGATAATCCGTCGGCGAGTCGTCCGCTCGCACTAAAATCGCCTCGCCCCCCGTTTCACGCAAACGAACGCTCGTCGCGTACGCCCTCATCGATCCGCGAGCGAGCGGGCGATCGTCTCGACGCCGAAGATGTACGCCAGCGACGCGAGAGATTTATGGTGTGTGTCCAGCTTGAGCGCCGCGACTCCCACGCGTCTCGGTCGATCGGGCCCAGTCTCGTTCGGAACGGTGAACGCGTCCGTCACGATCACGGAGACCGAGTCGATCTCGCGAACCGCGCGCGCGAGTTTTCCGAAAAGCTCTTTTCCTCTCGGTTCGTCTCGAAAAAGCGTCTCGGCCAAAGCGTCGATCTCGGCGTCGAGCGCGAGGTGGAACTCGCCGTCCGGAAAATCGACGCGTTTCAGCGACAGCGGCGCGTACTCGTCTTTCGGAAGAAGCGCCGCCGCATCCAAAACGTTCGGGGCGAGAAAATCGGCGACCATCGTCGGATCGTCGGAAACGACCTCGATCTCCGTCGTGGGGTGAACCACGAACTCGATCGCGCCCGAAACGAGTCGGGGGCCCGCCGCGGGCGCAGCCGCAGCCGCGCGAAACTCCGCCGGTGTTTGGAATCGACAAAACATGTCCATCGCCGCACTCTCGAAACGATGACCGAGATCGAGGGCGCGCGCGTCTCGATCGATTCCGCGAAACTAGTTCTCGCGCGAGTCGAGAGCGGGCTCCGCGTCAAACTGTGCTTCGAGGGAAACTCGGCTTACTGTCGGTCGTGCGCCGCGGGAAAGTGTCGACCCGTTCCCCTGGGCCAAATCGTTTCGTTGTGGCGCTCCGGCGCGGACGCGCGCGTCGGTTTACTCGACGAGAAACGTCCGTGGAAATTCGATCTCGCCCACTCGACGTTTACGAAAAAAAATGCGCTCGGTTCCGACCTCTCGCACGGGGCGGTGATTGTTTTTTTTTATTGGGCGGGGTACTCGCTCGCCGTCGCCGGTCCCTCGTTCAAAACCAACGCGTGGGTCTTTCCCGAGAGCGCCGCCGCCGCGCCGGAACCGGAGCCGCTGCTCATTCTCGAGCCTCCGCTGGTTCAGGTGGCGGTGCCCCCGAAACAAATTTGCGTCGTTCACGCCGGAAAACTTTGGCTCGTTTCCGCCGGCGGAGAAAGAGTCGCGCCGGGGGGCCACACGTAATTTTTTTTTCCACAACACAACTCAACTCTCGACTCGACTCGAAAAAAAAAATGGACCAAGACGATCTCTCTCTCTCTCTCTCCGCCGATGCGGCCGCGGCGGCGCCCGAGCCCGACGAGGAGACGCTCCGCGCGGCCCTCGAGGACGCCAAAAAACGCGCGGCCGGTGCCAAGGCGCACGCCAACAATTTCACGCGCGAGCAAAACGAGCACTTTGCGGGCAAGGGCGGAGACAAGCGCGGTGTGACGTTCAATTGCGAGTTCATTCGTCGCACCAAATCGCAAAGCAAGGACAAACTTTGGAATTTTTACGAGGACTCGATCGTTCCGCTCAAGAGCGGGGCGTTTGCGGGCACTTCCGCCGACCACGTCAGCGTCAATACGTTTGAAAAGACGCCCGGGCCCAACACGAAAAATTTTTGGCAGAAGCCGGTGACGGAGAACGCGGAGATTCGTCTTTTCTTCAACCACGCGTACAAGATCACGTGGGGTCCGTTCGCTCCGAGCTCGTCCGACACCGCCGCTCACGAGGCGTGCGTCTACCAGCGCGGCGACATGGTGCAGCTCCAGGGTGTGCAGTACTCGCGCATGCAAAAAATGGGCACGCCCGAGATCACGTGCAAGTTGTCGGCGTACGCGATGACGCCCGTGCTCCGCCAGAACCTTTGCACGTTTCTGCGGTCCGTTCCCATCTCGGAGAAGAGCGTCGATTTTCTCGCGCCCGACCGTCGCGCGGAGTTCGAGGCGGATCTCGCCGCGATCGTGACGCCGCAGGAGCAGGAGGAGACGCGCCGGTACAAGGAGGCGAAGAGGGGCGTGCAGACTGGCCCTCCCAAGAAGGAGAGCGACCCGCTCAAGGTTCTTCACAACGGCACGCGCGTGTTCCACATCGAGGTCGACAACACGGGCGCGGCGCTCGAAAAGGCGGGCGTCGAGTTTATTTTGGGAGACGCCGAGTCCATCAACGTCAAGGCCGCGGGCGGCGCCTTCGACGCGCAGGCCAAGGACGGAACGAGCCGCGTTCGCAAGCTCGGGGGCACGCGTTCCGGGTACGACGCCAACAAGCACACTCCGCTCATGTTCGCCGTGAGCCAGTGCGCCCCGGACGCGGCGGGTATTCCTCAAGTCAAGAAGTCGTTTGTGAACGTCAACTTGTACGCGGAGTCGTGTCCGTTCGGCGTTTCGCTCGAGGAGTGGAAGCTCTTTGGGCCGTCGGCGTACAACGGCATGGTGGGTGTTTTGACGGGGTGGGGCGTTTCCGACACGCGCAACTCGGAGCGCGTGGCCGTGGCGGAGGAGCTGGGCGCGCCGCTCGACGTCGAGGTGAAGCTCGCGGACGCGCTGTTCGTTTGGGACTTCGCCTCCGTCGTGGAGGCCACGGGGTACAAGGCCGAGTCGTTCGACGAGATTCAAAAGCTCGGGCTCTTCGATCGCAACCCCGCGGCGCTCCAGGCGTACAAGAACGCGGCGACGGGCTCGGCGTACGAGGATCTCTCGCGTCCCGAGTGGCAGTACACGACGTTCACGGGCACGCGCGTGGATTTGCAGAGCGCGATCGACCTGTCGTTCGTGACGGGCTCGATCGCGCGCGTCGCGGCTGCGGCGCCGGACGAGACGGAGGTCGAGTTTTACGTGCGCAGCCCCGCGACGGCGAAGGTGCCGGAGCTCAAAAAGGCGACGTCGCTCTCGGACTACCTCAGCGTCGAGAGCCACCCTCGCTGGTACAGCGACCTTCCCGACGACAAGCCCGTTCCCGTTCAAATTTGGATGGCGGCCAAGGACCGCAACCGCTGCGTCTCCGACTTCGTGGATGCAGCGGAGGGCGGAAAGTTCTCGCGCTGATTTTTTTTTTGTTTTTTGTTTTTCCGAGTACTGGAGTAGGGGAGATTGGGTGGCGGAATGTTGACATCTTCGGGTGTAGGACAAGCGTGGGTAAGGTAAGGCGGATTTTACGACGTGAAAATGAGGCGAACGACCCCCTCTCCCAAACGAGGCACCGCCCGCTCGCCCGCTGATGTCACACGCTGTGTTGTGGGGTGGTTATCACGAGTCCATTGAATTGTGCTGCATCAAAACTCTCGTAGCCCCGCTAGGCCCGAACCTTCCGTGAAACCTGGGCTTATAACCATTGAGCTTATTCTGACGCGCAGGTATCGCCTCTGGCGGAAACGCGCGGAAGAGACGCGCCCCGGCAAAGACGAGAACCCAGACGAGGAGGACGTAGGCGACGACAAGCTCCATTTCCCGTGTAATCGGGGTCCTCGACTGGTTGCGTTATCTCCTCCCACGGCGATGGGGAGTGGGCACGGAAAATATTGCGACGAAATTTATCGCGAGCTGATGGATCACACTTGAAAATGTCGCGATTCGTCGTGACGCGGATGTATGAGGGCGAATCGTTTTTGTTTGCTGTATTTGAGGACGCGCTGATTTTCGCCGTCGCCGAGATTGAGGCGCTCGCGAGCGGAACTCCGTCATACGAGGAGATCGTTTGTTTGCTGCACGTCATGCGAGTCGACACTCCAGAACAATTTAACGCTTATATTCGCGATAAGATTTGGGACATGCAAATATCGGACGATTGGGGAAGCGCGCCGATCGTGATGGGCGAGATAAAATAACCGATCTCCGGAATTGTTTTTTCACGCACAAATAATTCCACGATGAGCGCGAGGTTCCAAAAAAAGTACGCGGTCGTGTACGTCGACTGCAGGCGAAAGACGTTCCCGTCGTTTGAGGCGGCGAAGCGAGAGGCGGGTAGAGCGTGCGGCGCGGCGGCCGAGTTTCTCGAGCGCGACGGCGCGCCGTTCGCCGACCTAAAAGCGAGGGACACGCGCGCGCTGAACAGCGAGATCAAGACGCTGTGGCGCGCCGTCGACGCGACACCCGGTACCGCGCCCGTGACCGTAAAATTTCTCGGCCACATCTGAAATCGAAATGATCATCTGGATCGTCGAGGACTGGTGGGATCAAACGAAGAAATATTTTTGCTCGTTTGAAAACGCGAAGAAAGAGTTGATCCTCGTCGAGAAGCGCGTCGTGCGAGAGCGCGCGTGTTACGCGAACCGAGACGAGATTTTGGCGCTGCTCGACGAAATCGAGCGCGACGCGCGCGACGTCGCTTCTCTTACAGAGAAACTGGCGCGCGTTCCCCCAATGATCGTCCTCGCGTGGGGCGTCGGTCGCGGCTTCGGCGCCGTCGAATTATACGCGCTCGAGACGGAGGATTGATTCAATTCAAAACATCTCTACGCCAACAACTCCTGCACCGTGTCGCTCAGCGGTTTGTTCTCGGGAATCTCGACGAACTTGAGGTTCGACGCGAGCGCCACGAAAAGAGGTCCTTTCTGAAAATTCATTCCGAAACCGCCCACGTAGACCTCGACTTTGCGGCCGTCGGGCATGTCGACGGTGCACCGAACGGCGCGGCGCTTCATGTGTTTTCCAAACGAGAGACCCCAGACGTCGTACTCGACGCACGACTCCGGGACTTTCTCGAAAAAGTTGCGCATGTCCGCGATGGGGAGCTTGCGCGTGCGATCCGAGAAGCGGAGCTCGATGTACTTGCCCCCCACGCGCGCGTCCGGCATCTCCGCTTCGCCCTCGCCCTCGCCCTCGACGTACGTCGACGCGTCGTCGTCGTCGGGCTCGGGTTTCGCTTTCTTATCGCGCAGCGGGACCTCGGTGCGGCGCTTCTGCTCCGCTTGCACCGGCGCCTGCGCGGGCGCTTGAATCGGCAGACGAAACGCTTGCGCGGCCGCCGGCGCGGCGGGCGCGAGCGTCAATCCCTCTTTGAACGCGGCGATGCTCTTCTCAAACGAGCGCTTGAGATCGTCGAGAGCTTTGGTAAAGTCGGGCGCCGGAGCGGCAGCCGGAGCGGGCGCCGGCGCGACCACGACGCGGCCCTCGAGATTAGCGAGGCGAGTCTCGAGCGCGCGAATCGCGCCGCGCATCTCCTCCATTTGAAGGGGAAGAGGCGTGTACATCGGCGCGTTGAAGTAAGGAGGCACTTGCTGCATTTTTGCGCTCGCTTTTGCTTTTTGTGTTGTGTCGTGAAAAATATTTGCGACGAGAAAGAAATATTTACCCCTCGAGCGCTTTAATTTGCTCCTCGAGCGGCTTCTCGTTGATCTCCACGAACTCGAGGTTCTCGGCGAGCGCGACGTACACCGACGACACGCGATGATCGGGACCAAAGCCGCCCACGAACACGTTCACGCGGTCTCCGTCGGGCATCACGACGTGCGACGCCACCGAGCGGCGCGCTAATTTCTTCTCGGTCTCGCCCACGCGCTTGTAGATGATCTCGGAGGCCGCCTCGGGTACCTCGCTCACCAGACGAGTGGCGTTGTCGAGCGACGCCGACGCGCGCCAATCGCGGCCGATGAGCACCGCCTTTCCGTTCTCGACGCGGAACTCCACCTTGTCGTGCTTCGACGCCGGCGCCGACGCCACCCGCTGCTTCTTGGCCGGCTGCTGCTGCTGCTGCGCTTGCGCCGCTTTGATCTCAGCGACGAGCTTCGCCAAATCGTCGATCTTCTTCTCCACGCGCGCGAGCGTGAGAGTCATCGCGAGCGTGTCGGGCGCGGGCGGCGCGAACGTGCCAAAGGGAAAGAGAGACGACGCGCCGTCGTTGCCGCCGAAACCAAACGGAGGAATGTTTTGCATCTTGCCCTTCGGTTCAATTGAGTGTGCGTGTCGCGAAAAAAAAATCTCTCCCCTAAAACAATTCAACGGGCGCCGAGGCCCGCGGAACAAAGCGCAGAAACGGAGTCCCGTCGCGGGAGTACGACAAACGTGGATCCGTCTCGGAAAGCGCGCCGACGAGTACTTCCATGCGCGAGCCCGTCGTCGTGTGAGTGAAACACGCGACGCACGGAACGCCCGGACGCGTCTCGAGATCGAGGTACTCGCGCGCAAAAAATGTCCCGACGGGAGTGCGTCCGTCGAGCGGAAGCGCGACGTCCCAATCCGCGCTCGCAAACGCGATTTTTTCGCCCACCGTCTTGACGTGAACACGCCCGAACTTGGTATCGTCGAAGCGGAGTGCGGGAGCAGCGGCGGCAGTCGCGCCGTTCATGTGCATCTCGAGTCGAGCGAGGCGCGTCTCGAGATCGTCAAGGCGCGGATCGCGAGGCACGCCAAAGCCGCCGAAGCTGCCGAACATCGGCGCGGCGCCGGGCGGCGGTCCCCCGAAGAGGGAAGAGCGCCCGTCAAAGAGAGACGATTTCTGAGAGTATTTCTCGTTCATTTTCGATTTGAAGTGTGTCGCAAAAAAAAAATCTCTCTCTTAAAACATTTGACGTCCCGGATGAATGATCACGGGCGCTTTAACCCCGTACGGCGCCCCCTGGAAGACCGTGTACGACAAATGGGGATCCGTCTCGGAAAACGCGCCGACGAGCACCTCCATGCGCGAGCCCGTCGTCGTGTGAGCGAAACACGCGACGCACGGAACGCCCGGGCGCGTCTCGAGATCGAGGTACTCGCGCGCAAAAAAATTACCCACGGGCGTGCGTCCGTCGAGCGGAAGTGCGACGTCCCAATTCGCGCTCGCAAACGCAATTTTTTCGCCCCTCGTCTTTACGCGAACGCGTCCAAACTTGGTGTCGTCGAAGCGTGGCGGGACGGCGACGGCCGCCCCGTCGTCAATCTGCAACTCGAGTTTCGTCACGCGTTTTTCCAGCATATGTAAATCGCTGAGGCGCGGCTCTGGTGTCGTCCAAAACGGATCGCGAGGCACGCCAAAGCCGCTGAACGCCGGCGGAAACCCGCCGAACGTCGGCGCCGCGCCGGGTGGAGGCCCCCCAAAGAGCCCGGACGAGGAACGCCCCCCGAAGAGAGACGATTGTTGCGAGATTTTGTCGCTCATTTTCGATTTGAAGTGTGATTCGCAACAAAAACTAATCAAATCCGTCCGACGCTTTCGCGTTGTCCTCGATGTCTTTCGTCGAGTCGATGGGGTAAAATTTAGCGGGCTTCGAGAGGCCCTGCTTGTACAGCCCGAAACAAAGGCGCGCGTTTTGCGGCGACGTGCGCGAAATCAAAATATTCACGCGCGCGCCGTCGACCCAGCACCAACCGAGCGCGCACAAGAGCGTGTAGTCCGTGCGGAGCCCAGACGCGCGGTTCTCCATCGGAATGAAATCGGTCCACATCGTGCGGCCGTCGATCGGAAGAGTCACCTTCCAATCGTCGTGCTCGAACAAAACCTCCTTGTCGTTCGTGAGCGAGATCTCGACGTCCGAAAAATCGCTCTCGTCGAGTTCCGTCTCCGACTCGGAGTCGGAGTCCGCGGCCGCGGCCGCGGGAGCCGGAGGCGGCGCCGGGGTGCCCTCCGGAAAGGCGCGCTCCAAAATCTCCTCGACGTGTTTCAGACGCTTCTCGAGAGACGACATTTTTCTTTCAGTTGTGTCGTTTTACTTGGCGAAAATATTCACGACGGTGCTCACGAGCATGACCGCGAAAAATGCGTCGAGCAAGTACGGCTCCCACCAGTAGTTCCATTCTGGCGGGCGCAGCATCGCGGCGCAGTCGGCACACGCGGTACGCGGGGCGCACCTCTCGTGCATGAGTTGAAAGCATCTACCCGCGACGACGAACCTCGGCACCAGGAACCGATCGCCCGCGAGTCCATCTTCGTGACAAATGTGACACCTCATTTCAGTTGTGATTATGAAACAAAGCGTCGACGTCGCCGAGCGGCGGCTCTCTCACCATTCGCTCGCGTTCGCGCTCGATCTCTTCCAGCGCCGTCTCGAACGCGCGACACGCCGCCTCCAGCGCCGCGATTTCCACAAAAAGCTCGGCAACGTCCGACATGCGATTTATAAGTGTGACGGTGCTCACCTCGTCCCGACCACAGCGTCGTCGATGACCTCCGTCAGCGTCAAGAGCATTTCTCCCACGCGATTTATTTCGTCGTACGCTCGCGACTCCGACGAGAACCCCAACGCGCCGAAAATCAACGTGTTCGCTTGCGCGGGAACGTGCTGCTCCACGAAGGCGCGAAAGTGCTGCGACGCGTCGAGCGAGAGCTCAAACTCCGCCGCAACGACTCGCTTCACGATCGAGGGAAACGGCGTCGGCGCCGCGCGCGGCATCGCCGTCTCTCTCATCAGCCGAGCCGCGAATCGAAATATTCGAAGCGTCACACCCAGAACCGCGAGCCCGGAATCGGGTTTCGGGTACCCCGTCTTCTCGAACACGAACGGTCGCGCGCCGTAGTATCGCACGAAATCAAAAACCGACTTGTCGCTCTGAACCATCTCCTTCGTCGTCCACGTTTGAAGAAGACCCGCGTTCGTTCGCGCAAACACCGGATCGATTCTCGTCGGGTAAAATTCGCGCGACACCGGCGCCACGAGGCGCAGAAGCGGCGCGAGAGAGAATCCGCGCGTGGTCGGAACTTGAAGAAGGTGTCTCGCCAGTTTCCAAAGCCGCGAGAAAACCTCGAGAAGAGCGTCGCGCGTCACGAGCGAGGCGGGATGTCTCCTTCTGTCCAAAACGTCGCGCTCGTACTCGTCCAAGTCGGCGTTCTCTCGAAGCTCGCGATCCACCGCCGCGCTCATCGAGAGAGCCGCTTGCTGCACGACGTACGACGACACATCGAATCCGGGACGCACGCCGTGCGCTTGCGTCGCCACCACCAGAGCCTCACGCAGTTTCGTCCATTGAGGACACGCGTCGCTCGGTCGCAGCTCCGGATCGAATCCCCACTGCGAGTCGTCGTCCGAGTCCGCGTCCATCCCCACAACCGAAATGAAGCGCCGAACCTTTATCCTCGTCGATCCGTGGGTCGCGCACTGTCCCGTCGACGTTTGTCCTCGAATCTGCGTCGATGAGGACTACGCCGAGAAACCTCTCTTTGAAGTCGTCGAGGATTTCGTTCGGCCTTTGGTGTTTGAGGGCCAAGTCGCCTTCTCCGACGTCGCGTTCGAGCCCGCCTTCTTGGGCGAGGCCCTCTCCCTCGCCGTGAGCCCCACGCGCATGGACTCCACCATGACGTGGACCCGATTCGTGGGAAACCTTCGCCCCGCCGATACCTGTCTCCTGCTGTGGCGCCCCGCGCAGCGCTCGGGAGCCGACGCGAACAAACAAAATTTGCTCTTGCGCTACGCGCGCGAGAAGCTCGGCGGGCTTCCCCCCTTCGTCGCCGAGTCGCGAGACGTTCCTACCGCCGGACTTCGCATGCTCCAACTCGCCGCCGCGCCGAAATTTCAATTCTGCTTCGTGAACACCGAGCACGTCGAACCAAGGACCCGCGCGCTGAAACAAATCAGAGGAAGCGTGCTCGTCGAGAACGTCGATTTGTGATTCAATCTCAATCTTTAATCTCGCGAGCCGTCGCGACTACCTCCGTCGTGCACGCCCGCATCGCCTCGGTCACTACGCGAATGAACTCGAGCGCGTCGGCGCGGGTCGCGAACCTGAAAAGCTCGTTGTGCTTCGTGTCGTGCGCGAACATGATGAAAACGGCGCCGTCCTGCTTTTTCTCTTCCATAATGGCCAGAACGTTGCGCGCCTCGATCAAAATCGCGCCGTACGCTCTCGCCCCCGCGTTCGCGCGCTTGTAGAAAACAGGAGCCATTTTTGATTTGAAGTGTGATTCGGAAAAATATTTACGTCGTGCGCGCCTTCATCGCGTCTTTCATCCGCCGCAGAAACTTGAGCGCGTCCTCCTCCGTGGCGAAATCTATCGCCACGCGCTCCGCGGGGTTCGCGACGAACGCGACGTTCAACTTCGTCTTGGCGAGCGACGATTGACATATCGCCATGATCGTCGCCGGATCGATCGAGAGCGCGCCGTAGTCGACGTCGTCGGCGAGAGAAGCGCGCTCGTAATAAATGGGGGCCATCTTTCGTTTGATGTGTGAGGCGCACAACGTAAAATGTCGACCGACGTCGCTCTCACCGCGTACGAGTACGATTGTTTTCGCATGCAACGCGGTCTCGAACCAAAGTATCACGTCATGCGACGCAAGAAAACGGGCTACGATGTGTGCCGCATGCGAAGAGTCCACGCGTTTCGCGTCGTTCGTATGGTGAAGGACGCGCTCGGCTCTGGCACAGAATGGTTTATCTGTGCCGACGCGTTTAATCCTCGAGCCGCTTTGATGTTGATCACGGAGCGTCTCGCGCTCATGGGGGTTCCAATCGTGGCGCTGTACGACGATATGATTCGCGTCGGGACTAATATTTTTATTTCGCTTACGTGCTCGGATCCGACCAAAACGTGGCACGTCGTATCGACGTGCGATCCCATGCCCAAGTGGGAGAAACGACTCCTTGTTGCGCTCGTTGAAGGCTCCGAACCCATTTGGCCGCGCGACCGCGCCGCCGCCGCCGTCGCTCCGCTTCTGAGAACGACGATTCCCACCGATTTGATCCGAACGATTTTTAATTTTTTGAAATGGTGAGTCGCACAACCGAAAGTAAAATGTCGACCGACGTCGCTCTCACCGCGTACGAGTACGATTGTTTTCGCATGCAACGCGGACTCGAGCCAAAGTATCACGTCGTGGGCGCAGAGCGGCGCTATTGGTTCGGTCACACGGAAGCGATGATTTCGTTTCGCGCGGCCGTCGACATAAAAGACGCGCTCGACGATGATCGCGCGCTAAATATTGTAATCGACACGTTCTCCGACTTTCGCGTCCGCATGTTGATATTGAAGCGATTGACGCTCATGGGTATCCCAAGGGTAGAGACGAGGCACCCGCGTGTGTTACATACTATTGGACGGAAAATCCACATCGCGTCGAAATTCGTCGAATCGGCGAATAATTCGATGTTTTATCGCACAACGGATCCGCCGTCCAATTGGGAGCAGCCCTGTTTGTTTCCCATCAACTCCGAGGACGGCTCCGAACCCATTTGGCCGCGCGACCGCGCCGCCGCCGCCGTCGCCACGCTTCTGAGAACGGCCATCGCGCCCGATTTGATTCGAACGATTTTTAATTTTTTGAAATGGTGAGTCGCACAACGGAAACAAAATGTCGAACGACGTCGCTCTCACCGCGTATGAGTATGATTGTTTTCGCATGCAACGCGGACTCGAACCAAAGTATCACGTCGCGTTCCCGAAGCGGCCTGCTTGGATCGGTGGCACATCTTTTATCTTTTCGTTTCGAGCTGCCGTCGCCATTAAAAAAGCGCTCGATGAGAAACGCGCCGTGAATATTTACATTGACTGTTTCTCGGAGAAGCGTGTTTTTAACGTGCTTCTACGACGTTTGGAGCTCATGGGGCTTCACGCTGAAAATATATCGGAGAGTCCTTTACGATTCACGGTCGCGCCGAGCGTTAGTGTATCGACTGTGCTCTGGGACCGCTGCGGTGTTTGGCATTACATACGTCTGGGTGATGGACGATTGCCTTGGGAGCAGCCCTGTTTGTTTTCTGCCGACCCATACGAACCGATTTGGCCGCGAGATCGCGCCGCCGCCGCCGTCGCCACGCTTCTGAGAACGGCCATCGCGCCCGATTTGATTCGAACGATTTTTAATTTTTTGAAATGGTGAGTCGCACAACCGAAAGTAAAATGTCAATTTTCTCAAACGACGTGCCGCTGTCGCGTCTCGACTACGACGTCGGGCGATGTTTGCGCGGAAAGCGACCCAAGTACTTTCAACGCAAGCGCGATTACTCGACGTTCCGCTACGAGATGCATTCGATTCACGCCGCGACCGCCGTCGCGATTTTAAAGGCCGCCGTGGAAAAAAAAGAATCACAAGAATTCGACATCTACACGCCGCACATCGAAGCGACCGGCGAAAACATCATGCGGCGGTTCGCGCTATTGGACATGACGCCGGTGCGAACACGCGACGACGCTACCGGCGCCGTGACGTTTTATTTCGGTCCTGAAAAAAAAATATGGTGTCGCGTCAGCGTCGGTATCGGCAACGGCGCCGGCGGAACGTGGTGCATGTCCGAAAACGACTCGATGCTGGAGATGGCGACGGCGCGCGTGTCGCTGCTTACATTGTTTCCGCGAGCCGAAAGCGCCGATCTGGTGCCGATATGGCCGAGAACGAAAGCAAACGCCGCGCTGTGCGAGACGCTTCGGATCATCCCCGGTGATTTGGCGAGAATCGTCTCGGCGTTCGTTCGATGGTAGAGTATGAGCGGCCGCTCGACACACGCGTAAAAAAAAATGAAGACCCGCGGAGCTGTGTCGCGACGTTCTCGATTTGAGCATTTGCTTGGATGTGAAGGATCGACTCGTTCTCCCGAAATTAGAGAAAGTTCCGCGCGACGTTCCTCATCGAATGAGAGTCGTGAAACGAACGAAGCGACACTTTGATCGACTCGTTATTTCGATTTTATCGAAAGAAAAAGATCGACTCGAGCGCGAGTTTCTTCTTCGGCTTCTCGTCGATCTTTGAGCGGCCTCCACAACCGAACCAAAATGTCGAGGAAGTGTGTATACTGCGCGCGCGATATTGAGAGCTACGAACCACTGGATAAATCGTACCATCTCATCTGCCACGGTCATCACCAACGCCTTCAGCGTTGGAGACCCGCGAATACGAGCAAGCCGCCCCCACACACGAATTCGAAAATGACGGAAACCGACGCGCGCTTCGACGAGGTTTGTAAATCTCTCGCTCCGTACGAGCAACACTTGGCGCCGCAAACGTTTCGAGTGAGTAAAGCGATTCCTCTTGGGGACGACCTCGTCGAGCTCGCGCGGCGCCTCGCGGAGAAGTACGGGCCTGGGATCTCCATCGAGCGCGGCGCGGGGATTGCTCACGTTCAAATCGACGTCGCGTTTCCGCCCGGGACCTACGCCGCGTTTCTCGCCACGGGAAAGATGCCCGATTTCACCCGCACAACTCAATTCGAAAATGGACGACCTCGTGTTTAAGCAGGTGTGTAAGATGCTCGCGCCGTTTGAGAAATATCTCGTTTCCGTCGTGCACGTCGACTGCCGGAAGCACGGGTGTTCTTTCTCGCTCGAGGATAAGGCCGCCGAAAATCGCGTCGTCGAGCTTCTCCGGAAAAAATTTGAAGATAAAATAGCGGTATCGAAAGCCGGAGACGGCGTGCACGTGATCTTCTACACGTCGATTCCCAAGGTCGCGTACGAGGAGTTTGAGAAACACGTTGATCGAATCGCGGCGATGCGGCCGGGTGATGGCATCGACATCGCGTTTTCGTGCGAGGCCGTCTACGATCTTCTCGCGTGCTACTTTGATGCTCTTCCCGGCACGTACCAATGCGGACACGTGATCGGATCCAACGTCGTTTCCGTTTTGCTGTCGGGCCCGCGCGCTGCGCTTTGATTTCATTTAATTTAAACAGGATCGAACGCAAACGCCGCGGGCCGCTCCGGCTCTTCTTCTTCCTCTCGCTCGACGACGACCGATTCGAAAATCGATTCTAGATTCGCGGGCGGTTCTCTTTTTTTCGGCGGTGGAACCGCAGGTGCCGGCGCCGAAGCCTTTTCTCGCACCTCGCGCGGAATCTCGACCTTTTTCGCCGGCTGCTGCGCGGGCGGATCAGCTCTGCGTCTCAGCGCCGAGCGCAAAACTTGAGCCGGTTTCGCCTTGAGCGCGTCGTTCTCGAGTTCGCGAAACTTGACGTACCGATCCGACCAGTAGAAATAAAGCGTCGCGCCGAGTCCGAGCCCCCCGATGAAAATCGGCGCGTGAAGCACCCCCACGCTCTGACACAAAACCAAATCGAACTTTAGACCCGGTGGCGAGAACGCGAGACCGTGCGTCACGTTCGCGAAAAACATCGCCGCGAAAATCGCCCAATGAGCCAGCATCTCCGTCGGAGAGTCGTCCGTGCTCACGTTCACCGGAAGAAAAAGCGTCGCCACCGCGAGAACCACGGCCCCAGTCGTTTGCGGCGATCGCGTCGAGAACGCCCGCCGAACGTCGCGCGAGTACGCGCACGCGAACGACGCGCACACTCCCACGAACCCAACGATTCCGCCGATTACCGGCGAAACGACGTGCGCCCATTTCGGCCAGTTTCGACCGATCGAAAGCCACACGAACCATACTCCGACGAAATAAACGCTCGAAACGTTGAAGTTGTGCTCCGCGCCCTCTCGCCTATTTTTTTTCGCGATTTCACGCTTGATTGGATTCGCCTCTCCCGTCGCCGCCGCCTCCTCCAAATCACGCTCGATGGAAAACAAAGAGTACAAAACGGATAAAACGCACACGATCATCCCGAGAAGAATGCTCGCCTCCCCCGCGACGTTCTGCGCCACCATCCACGCCGTCGCCGCCGTCGAGAAAAGAGACGCCCCGACCCCGAACCAACGCATCTCGTGCAGCTCCTCCGATAATAATTTTCGTCTCATTTCCCCTATTCGAATGTGAGCATCGGAGAACTAGGAACGTACGACATGCTCGGCGAGTAGTTCATCGTAGGCGCCGTCACCGGAGAGCTCGGCGAATATTTCTGGTATCCTTCGCCGTCCGAATCCGAATCCGAATCCGACTCGAAATCAAACGCGTCCGCCGCTTCCGTGTAAAATCGTGGCTCCCGCAGCGTCAGAAGTTCCGGCTCCGGCTCCGGTTCCGGTTCCGGTTCCGGCTCGTCGGCGCACTCTCGCTCGAGCGAGTCCTCGTCGACGATCAAATCGAATTGGCTTCCCGTTCCGAGCGGGATTCGTCGCGCCATCGCGATTCGAGACGATACCTCGCCGCACGCGTCGAACTCGCCGCGCGTCGCGGCGCGCATCGCCACTCTCTCCACTTGCTCGAATCCCATCTGGTGCAGCGCCGAGTCGCTCATCGCCGCGAAACTCGTGCTCGCCGTTCCCAGAGGAACACCGCGACACATCATCGCGTCCGCAAGCAACGCCGAATGGTGCGCCGCGACGCCGGAAGCCCCGTCCGACGCGAACGCTTTTTGAAGCTCCTCGATGATGCACTCCCTCGCCGCCTGCGCCCCCAAAACTCGAAACGTCGCGAAAATGGACGACGTCGTCGCCTTGTGTCCCGTAGCGAGCGCCGCGCGAAACGCCGAGACCGCGTGTTCCAGCGTCGGGACGCACTGAATCTCCAACGCGTCGTTCGACACTCTCCAACTCGACGAGAAAGAAGCGTGGCCCCGAACGACGCACTCCAGCGGATCGATCGTACTAGACGAGCACAAAAGACGCATCTCCGGTCGTTGAATCCCCGCGAACGGTCGCGATCCCGTATCGGACTCGTACGTGTGCGCCACGACCTTGACGACTCCCGCGACGCATCGCAATCGATCGGCGCAGTCGCGCAGAGTCGTTCCCGTCGCCGAGAGCGCCGCGTCGTCGAACTCCAAAACGAAAACGTGCGTCCCGTCCGCCGCTTGTTTCTGTCGCTTCTCCGGCGCGCCCGCGGGCGCGGGACCGCCGCGACACCGCTCGTACACCGCGACCCACCATTCCGGGACGTACGACTCCACTCGAATCGAGCGACACGATCGAACCAAATCGCGAACGGTGACGCGCGCCAGTTCCTTTCCCAGCGCGTGCGCCGCCGCGGCCGAGCCCGCGTACACGTCGATCGTCGCGCTTCCCTCCTTCGTCGTGGCGCCGAATATTTGTTTCACGCGACCGTACCCCGCGACGCGCTGAAGAGTTTGTCCCGCGAAATGGTACGTCCGAAGCGTCGTTTGAGTCGTCGGCTGCGCGATGCACTCCGCAGCGTGACACCCCACCGCCTCGCCCGCCTCCGCGCGCAGACGCTCCGCCTGGTACCACAACGCGCTCTCGACTCGAGTTCGCTCCGTCGCATCGCACGACTCGACGAGTCGCCGAACCTCGTCTCGAATCGTCGCCGGAAACACGGCGGAGTTCCCCTCGTATCGAGCGTCCGGCGCGGCCCGCGCTGCGCTCAAATCAAACGCGTTCTTTCCGTACGGGTTCAATCCAGTCCCGCCGTAGAGATACTGCACCACTCGTTTCGACGCGCACATTCGTACCGTCCCGTCGTGGAAAACACACGCCCCCTCGAGCATCTTCATCAACTTACGAGCGTCGTATCCCACGTCCTTCGTCTTGTTGCACACGTCCACGATCGCGACGCGGCTCCACATCGCGTGCCAAACGTACTCGTGCGCTCGGAGTCCCTGCGAGAAATTCGACGCCACGAATCCGTGCGCCTCCGCCGTGTCCTCCCCCGGCGAGAAATGAATCGACGCGCGTTTTCCAAGACCCATTCGTGTTGGAGGACCGCCGTTGACGTTTTGCATTCCGAGCGCCACGCCCATCGACACCAAATTCGTCGCGCTTCCCTTGGACTCACACTCCGCCATGATCATCACCGGATTTCGCGCCGCGCGAGCCGACGAAACGAATCGATCTCCAACCGCGTTTCGAGAAGCGCTCATCGCCGCCACGTCGTTCGCTCGAATCGAGTCGTCGCTTCCCCAAAAAACACGCTCTCGCGCGAGGGACCGCAACTCCGAGCTCCATCGCGCCGTCTCTCCAAGCGCGAACGCGTCGCGGCCGTCCATCGTGAATCCGCGATTCCCAAGCCAATCGTTCACCGCGAACTGTGTCCTGCTCAGAAAAACGACGCACGCTTCCGGCGAGACGAATCGGCTCAATGCCTCGACGAGGCCGCCAGCTTTCGCCCCGATCTCGCGCTTACCGAGACGTCCCCGAATGATTCGACCGTTTCGAACCAGCAAGTTTTCCCCGTCGGAGTCTCCGTCCCGCCCGAACGAGAATCCCGGCGGAAGAAGCGACGAAAGAGCGTCGAGGCCCGTCCAGTACCGCGCGCCGTCTCGCGTGAGAATCGTCGGCTCGATTCCGATCTCGTCCGATCGAGCCGCCGCGGAAAACATCCCCATCTCCGCCTCGGAGAGCAAAACGCCCGGCTCCGAAAGTAGCCACGTCCCGACGAGTGCGTCCATCATGAGCCCGATGATCGGTAGACCGTTTTGCGCCGAGAGAACGTTTGAAGTCACGCTCGCGAGAAGCTGAACCTCGATCTTCGCCTGCGCGCTCTGCGGCGCGTGAACGTTCATCTCGTCGCCGTCGAAATCGGCGTTGAAACCCACGCACGTCGCGGGCGGAAGCTGAACCGATTTTCCGTTGATGATCACCACCTTGAACGCCATCATCGAATGGCGGTGCAGCGTCGGTTGACGATTGAGCAAAACCCAATCGCCGTTTCTCACACCGAGACCCTGCGCGATCTCCACCGGCACGCCCACCTCGTCCAGACGCAACCACGATCCGCCCGTGATCACCGCTCTGGCGGAGTACTCGACCGTGCCTCCAAGTATGTTGCCTCGAAAACGGCCTTCTTTCGACGACAGACGATCGAAGAGACCATCAAACGCCACAGAAGAGTACGTCGCTCCGAGACCCGTAGCTTCTCCTACCCCCTTGTGTCTCTCGCGGTACGTCCGTTGCCCCGCGGCGGTTCCGGGCGAAACGAGCGCCGCGACGGCGCGATGAAGATCCGCGCGAACATATTTTTGCACTCCAGCGTCCGCTCGTCGAAGGGCGTCCGCCGCTTTCAAAATGTTCGCGTACGCCGCCGTTAATTTATCGCACACGTACACTCCGCTCGATTTGCGACAGTACGGTCGCGCGCTCGGAGGAAGAACCGCGATGCGTCGCCAAACGAGCTGGCGAGGATGAGCGGTCTCGGGTCGCAGAAACCCCACGCGTCTCAGCTGCGTCGCTCGCAAATCGGAAAATATTCTCGAGACGTCCGACGCGTCGATCGTCGCGTCGCACACCACGCGCGCTCCGCTTCGCCAAACGAGTCGAAACTCTCCGCCGCCCATCGACTCGATTTTCGGCGCGGATTCGCCGCACGTCTCGCACCGCTTCGTCTGCGCGTCCACGATCCCGCCGCATCCGCGCAAAAAAATTCTGTCCGGCAAGACGTACGCGAGACACACGCGGCTCAACACTCGCTTCGTGTGTCTGATAAAGTGCGGCGGAACCGTCGCGCATCCGAGATCGATGATTCCCACGTGGCCCGCGCACCCCATCCAGTCGCGCCCGCACGTGAGACAAAGCTCCTTGGGCCGCCGAGGACCGAGACGCAAATCGCACAATGATCCCATCGCGGCCGACGCGTCTTCGATGAACGCGCGCGTTGGGTTCGTGAGCTCGCACGCGAACACCCCCTTGGCCTCGAAATTTATTAATCCCCATTGCGCCGTCGTCATTCACTTCACAACGGAAAAAATGGAATTCTCGCTCTCTCTCTCGCCCCGCGACTTGCGCGTCGTTCGCGAGTTTTGTTGTGTCGAACCGTGTCGCTACCGCCGCCTCTTTCCGCTCGAGGCGGAGCGAGAGGGTGACGACGACGAGCGGCACTGGGCCAAGACGTACGGCGCTTTTCTCCAATTTCACGTTCCGCGCTCGCGACAAGACTTTGCGAAAATAAAAGCGAGGGCGCACGCGTTTCTTCGCGACGCGACGGAAAGGCGCAAGGAATTCGAGGAGATGGCGCAGCGGCGCGTCGAGACGGATCCCGACATCGTCGAGCTCGAGAAGCGGCGCGACGCCGTTTTGGTGGCCGAGCTCGACGCGGCCAACGCCGCGCGCGCGGAGGACGTGGCCGCGTTCGTCGCGCGGCGGGAGTACGCCATCAAGCGCGCCGCTCTTCTCGCCGTCGGCGCCGATCCCGCCGAGGTGCTGACGCCGCCGCCCCCGTCGCCGAAACGCAAGTGGGATTTCGTGGAAGCCAGACGCGCCACGGCACTTCTCAACGTCCGCAAACGACGCGTGCTCGACGTGCCGAGCCGCGTACGCGGGTGCAGCGACGAAGCCATCGCCGTCGCGAAACGGTTCGTCGCCGCCGCCGAAGCCGACGAGGCGAGTCTCGACGCGGTCGATTGGAGTCGTGTGTAAAGAAATTCTCTTTTAAATTTCTCCAATCGTGTCGCTACGAAACCGCGCCGCTCCTAGCGCACGCCGCTCCGCCGCCGCCGTTGCACTCGCACGGACACTTGGTCGGGGCGACGGAAACGGCGGCGGCGAGACAGTGCGGATGCGCCACGTGCGACGGATCGAGCGGCGAGAAGAGCGTCTTCTCGGCCCACTCGCGGTTCTTTTGCTGCGCCAGCGGCGACACCAAAAGAAACAACTCGCCGAGCATCGCCTTTCCGCAAACGACGCACGACAGCCGCGCCAGCTCGCGCTGCGTCGCGGCCTCCACGTGCGTTCCGCGAACCCTCGTCTCCGCGACGTCGCCGGCGCCGGCGCCGCGAAACTCCGCCGCGAACTTCGTGGCGCATCCCGCGAAGTACGACCGCAGCGCGTCCGCCGAAAATTTCTTGATCGTCACGTTGGCCATCTTCGACGTCGAGATGGGGAGCGACTCGGAAAAATATTCCGAAAACGACGACGCAGCCGCCGCGCGCGCCACGATCGAGTCCGACGCCGGACCGGGGCCTGCAGCGGAAGCTGTCGTCGTCGCGGCGGTCGTCTTTTGCTTCTTCGGAGCGGGAGATCGCGCGTGCGTGTGAGCGTGAGCGTGTCCGCGCGGCTCGAACAAATCGGCGATCTCGACGTGGCGCGCGAGCTCCGTCGCGACCCTCTCCAAGTCCTCCGCGCTGAACTTCGTCACGCACGCGAGATCCGCAACGAGCTCCTCGTACACCCGCCACTTCTTCACGCACGTCTCGACGTGCGTCGTGAACGCCGCGAGCATCGCCTCGTTCGCGCGAACGTGACCCACCTCCGCGCGAACGCCGCCGACCGAGATCGTCGCCGTAGCCTTGATCTCCGTCGCCGCCAGCGCCTCGTCGTACTCGCGCGCGCGCGCGCCGCACTTCTCGCGCACCCCCGAAAGAAAATCGTCGCGCTCCGTTTGCCCGGTATCGTCGTCGTCGTCCGAGTCCGACTCGTCGCACGCCACGAGCATCGGGGCCACGACGCCGAAAATTTTTTCGCGAGCCAGCGCCGAGACCTGAAACTCGTCCATCGTCTTGCGCATCGCCGCCGCCGCCTCGCGAGTGTGCGGAAGCTTATCGAGCGCAGCGCGCGACCACTCCGTCTGCTCCTCCGGCGACCCGAGCGGCAAAACGAGCGCGAACTGAGCCGCCGAGACGCGAATCTCTATTTTTTCGACCGGAGCCGAGAGAGACGAGAACCAAGCCGTCTTTGACATTTTTTCTTTTTCTTTTTCGAGTGTGGAAAAAAATTATCGTCTCGTCCCGATACCCATCCACTCGGCGACGAGAAACAAAAGATCGCGGTCGCGGTTCACCCCCGCCCCGCCCGGAACTCGGCGCAATCCTCCAACGAGGGCCTGCAACGCCAGAACGTCTCTCACGCGCGCTGCAGGTGCGAAGTGATCCTCTCGCCAAAAGTACGTGCGAGGCACTCGCACGTTTTCTAACTCCGCGATCGCGGCGCGGAGCTGAATCCACTCGTCGCTGTGCGTGTGATCCGTTTCCGACGCGATTTTCAAAAAATTGCACGCGTGCTTCACTTGGATCGGCACGACGGTGTACCACGTGTCGACGCGCGTCAACTCCATCGCTGCGCGAAAAACGGCGGTCGGCACGCCGGGAACGCGCGTCAACCATCTGATCAACGTGCGCGTGCGCCCAATCGCCAGGATACACTGAATCATCATAGCTCGATCGAGATCGGGCGACGTCACAATCGCGAGCGCCGTCTCGTGAACGTTCCGCATTTCATCCATTTGTTCCGAAAGAAGTTTTTCGCGATCGGCGGCGCGTTCCAGCAGGCGCACATACGCTGGCGAATATTTCTTCGCCGGTTTGAAACTCGGCACATCGAATCCGAAAAACGGATTTTGTATCAGAGAGTACAAACGCCAATACGACACTTCCGTGTCGCCGCGCTCGACGCGTTGCAGCGCGGCGTACACTTCCGCATCTCCGTACGCGATGATCCGAATATCGCTCAGAGAAAATCTCATTTTTAAAAAGACGAAACGTTCGGCTACATACCCATCCACTGAGCGAGCGACTCCACCAAATCCGTGTTTCGGTAGACGCCCGCCCCGACCCCGCCGCGACGCATCCCGCCGAGAAGCGCGCGAAACGCCGCAGCGTCCCTGAACCAATCGTCGTCCGCCTCCATCCGCGTCAAATCCGCCAGCGATAAATTCCTCGCGAGCCGCCGACGGAAAATATCGCGGTACTCCCTCCGAAGCGCCGAAGAGTCGATCATCCAGCTCGGTGGGGGATTCACCAGCCGCAAACGATCGTACACGAGCGCTCGCGACGTCCCGGCCGGAATATCCGCCGCCGCCCGAGCCAAGCGAGCGTGAACCAAATCGGAGTTCGCATCCAAAAGCCGATCGATCCACGTGCGATGCGGCGCGAACGTCGCGGCTTGTGCGAGAGCGCCGAGATGCGTTCCCGCGCGCGCGTCTAAAATTTGCGCCACCATCGCGGCGTCCGTCGGAGTCGCTCCGGAAAAAGGAACGAACGCGCGAACCGGCGACCAATGTTCCGCCGCGTCGCGGAGCAGCTCGTCGTCGGGCGCGCCGAACCGACGCTCCATGGCGAAATAAACGGCCTTGGAAATATCCATGAACGAGTACGGACCGCGCGCTCTCGCCGCCTCGAAATCGCCCGCCTCGATCCAATCCGGTATCGCCTCGAGAGGATCCAGCATGTTGACGACGCGCCACGTCTGGCCCTGGCGCCGAAGCTCGCGCGCGAGCTCCGGAGAGCTCCATCGCCGCAAAACGACGGGCCATCCCGCCGCCGCGATTCGCCCGAACAGCGCCGGCATCTTCGTTCGCATGATCCGCTCGTTCTCTCCGTGAGCCACCAAATCGAGCGTTCGCGCAACCGACATCGTCTCCCCAATCCACGCGAGAGTCGCGTCGTCGAACTCGCTCAAATCGACTTTGGACGTCGTCTGCCATCGAAGCTCTGCGCCGTGGTAGATCGCGAACATGATCATTCGGCGGTACAGCGGCTGATGCGCTTTGATCTTTTCGACGAGCTCCGGCGTTCGCGCCACGGAATATAAACTCCATCCGGCACGCTCGGTCGAAGGAAGCGCGGCGAGCCTGGCGAAATCCAAAGCCTCAAACTCCGCAATGAGCTCCTCCTCCCGTTCCGCGTAATCTTCCACATTTATAAAAGAGAGACGCGCCGAAATTAATTCCGAGATCTCTTTGCGAAATAAGGGGTTTCGCCGCATAATCTCCAAAAAAGGCTCGTCCTCCTCACTCAACTCAATTTCGTCCGCGAAATATCGACGGATGTGGAAATCCATACTCCTGATCTCCATGAGTCTCTCGACGAGCGCGTCCGCATCGGCGTCCATTTTAGTTTTCGTTTTTCTTTTGTGGTTTGATCGGACGGTCGCGTATACGAAAATTTAAGGAATAATCCACCCCGGGTGCTTCGTCTGCATCCAATCCCAAAACGGTCGCGCTTCCGGTAGAACGTCCTCGACCCTAAATTTGAACGGCGCGAGATGTCGCATGTAGGACGCCGGACCGCGCCGCTCGAGCTCCACGAGAAGCGACTCCGCCACTCCCTCCTTCAGAGTGAACGACTCCACCGCCAAAACAAGAATTTCTTTTTGGTCGGGAACATAGTACGCCATGACGTATCCTAGAATTTCCATCTCGAACTTATCCCGCGCGATGATCGTGTGCGCTTTTGCGACGTCTTCGAAGCCGTACAGATGATCGACGACGTACCCGATCTGAATCCCGGCTTTTCTTTGCCTCTCGCGAAGCCGCAACACGTCTTCTAGCTGACGCGCGGCCTCTTCGAAATCGAACGTGTCCGACGATAAAAATTCCACGTACCCCATGGAGAGCTCCTTCGCGCGGAACGGCGCGTGAAAAAGACGATTGTTCGCGGGGGTGACGTCGAGGAAAGGAAGCATCGATCCGCTCACGGAATTTTTTCCGATTTGATCCCAGAGCCCCTGGTCCAAAAGAGTCAAATCAAGCTCGCCCGTCTCGACCCATTTACGCGCGAACGGAGACGCGTCCGCGCTACTTCCGGCGATGGCGAGAAACCGCGCCCCGTCCGCGAAATCATCCCCCATTCGCAAAATAGCGGAAATAACGCGGCGCATCACGTCGTGAGCGTTTTGCACGTACGCGAAGAGTTTCGGCGTGCGTGCGAGCGTGAGAACGCGTCCCAATCCGGCATATAAATATTCGTACACCGCGTACTTCAACTCGGTCTCGGAGAGCGCCTCGATCGCCTGGCGACACTCGAGCTCTTTCCGCGCGAATTCGGCGATGTTCGTCGCTAAAAATTTACACCCCGTCGTTCGCCCCCCGAGCGCGTGCGCCCAAACCGGGTTCGATCGCACCACAGAGAGCCAGTACGGATCGTGCGGCGCCGAAACGAGCGGAACCCCGCCAGGAAGCGAGATCCATCTCGATAACTGAGTGTCGAACAAATGAATCTTACGCAACGTGTCGCGGGAGCTCGTCATTTTCTTTTTCTTTTTCTTTTTAGTCTCCCCGCCGCGGGGCATCATACGCGCGCGACGAAGTAAAGAATCCCGTCGCTCTTTCGTTTCGATTCGCGCCCGCCGCCGCCCCCGACTTTATTCGCCAATCCCCATCTCGTTCCGTGCCGCTCCACGATCGACTTCTCCATTCGAAGCGCCGCGCACTCTCCCGTCTCGGTCGCATCGTCTCGAAACTGGCGCAGCACGATCATCACAGCCGATTTATTCATCGGCGTCGCGCGGCGGTGCCAATTGAACCGCGTCGAGAATCCCGCGACCGTCGTTTTTCCCACGTAGTACGTCGGAGCCGCGAACCCCGCCGCGTCGAAAATTTCAATCAGACCCTCGATCTTCGCCGCGATCTCCGACTCCGCGCTTTTATCCTCGTCGACGTCGCCAAACACCTCGCTGAAATCACGCACGTAGAAATGTAGCGGCGGATCGCGCTTTTTCTTTTTTATCGAGCTCGACAACTCCGTCGGAGCGCCCGCCGCGCCGGCTGCGGCTCGCTCACGCGCCAAAATACTCACCAGCCTCGCCTCGAACTCCGCCCCCGATCCACACTCGTTTTTATTTTTCCTTTTCCTTTTGTCCCTATTTATTTTTTCGACCGCCGCGGCCGCCGCGGCGGGAACCACAACCGGAACTCTCTCCCCGAGACACTGCGCCGCTCGATGGAGACTCACAACGCAAATCATCCCCGCAGCCGCGAACAAGTACCCCGCCAGAAAAAAACGCATACCCGGAACATCGAGAGCCGCGCCGAGCGACGACTCCATTTATTATATTTTGATCATCGCCTCCGCTATTCGCCGCTATGCATCCCGTCCCGCTATTCGCCTCCGCTATTCTCTATCCGCCGCTATTCGCTCCGCTCCGCTATTCGCGCCTGTGGTGTAGTGGCTACATTTCGAGCTTATGCCTCGAAGATCGCGAGATCGAAACTCGCCGGGCGCACTTTTTTTCATATCGCGCGGTCCAGTAGTTGAGCGGCTACAACGTCCCCCTTCTAAGGGGAAGGACGCGGGTTCAAATCCCGCCTGGACTCTTTTTTCCACAGCCAGCGCGTAAATATAAACCGACTAGGAACCCCACATTATAAATGAAGAAAACGACTCTGTGTCGCAACTTCTCGTCGAAAGGCGTTTGTCCGTCGGGTCGTCGCTGCGAGTTCGCGCACGGAGAGGACGAGCTCGAAAGAGGACTCGCGGCGTGCGTCGCCGGGCGAAAGCTCGAGCGCGTCAAGACATACGACCTCAGCGCCTGGCTCGAGAAATCGCCGCGCATCGTTCATAACTGACCCCCATGGACTCGCTCTCGTTCGAGCGGGCGTACGAGCTCCGTCGCGGCGCGGCTCGCGCCAAGCGACTCATCTTCGCCGGCGATCTCAACGAAGTACACGGCGCCGGCGTCGTCTCGCTCGACGTGACCCCCACAACGAAACGGGCCCTGCGCGAGCTCCTGCGAGAGAGAGGTCTGCGCGCCGAGTGGCACGCCACGTTTCCAAACGTCGTATATATTTATCCGGGGAGATGATCGTCTTTTAATTCGACGCCGCCGCCGTCCATCTCTTCGCCGCTTCCGCGATTTGCGTCTTTTCAATCTCTCGCTGCACGTAGAGCCGCGCGGGCTCCGTCGTGTAGAACATGAGCCGAGGAATATTACTCGGATGCGTCTCGTGCGCGGCGTGGTTCAATCCGACCTCGATGCCCCTCGTCACGCAGTAGACGATGAACGCGCCGCCGTGCGGATATTTTAGCGACGTGATTTGCGGATGCGCGATTTTCATGAGCGTGTACGCCAGCGTCCACGCCGACGTCGCCACCGGTTCGTCGCGCGCTTGCATGTACTCGTCGAGCCCGTACGCCACGCACAAACAATACGACTCATAGTCGACGTCGCACGCGTGCTTGTTGACGTCCAAACCACCAAGATATCTAAAAAAATCAACCCCGCCGTGCTGATAATAATCCTTTTTGTATGTAGGAGACTTGAGTTCGTTGAGAGACGCGTGGCTCGAGGAACGACACACGCCGCACGTGATCCCATCGCACCGCGGGGTAGTCCCGTTCTCGAACACAAACTTGCACGACGACGCCGCGTGCGAGTCCAACGAGTGACCGTTGCGACACAGCCTTCCGCACAGCGCGCGTTTCACGATGGGGAGCGCCCACTCGAATTTTTTGCGCTCCTCGGGATCGGCGGCGATTTGCTTCAAACGCTCGTCCATTTTTTTTTTCGTTGTGCGTATGTATCGCTTCGCCACAAAATAAATAAAATAAAAAGAAAATGGCGGAGTACGACGTCGCGAACCCCGAGACGCTCGGCGCGCGCGAGCTTCTTCGGCTGCGCGTCGAGAAATTCGCCGACGATGATTTCAGCATCTACGACTCGTTCCGAACGGCGAATCCCATCGATCTCATCGGGATCATCGACGTCGAGGATCGCGCCGCGCTCATGCGAAACCCGAGGATGAGACGCGTTCTCGAGCGGATTCCGCAGCAAACGTCGCAAAGCATCGCGAATCTCATCGTCGTCGCGGCCGCGCGCGAACAATTTTGCGTTGGGATTCTCGAGGCCGACCGCGACGCCTTGAGACTCGAGGTCGCCGATATTCTCGATCGGTACCGTTTCGATCGGCCGCGATTCGCTCGTATACTCGGCGCGATCGCGCGAACGCCGGAGCTCGTCGAGTTTCTCGCGACCATCGACGAGCTCGTCGCCGACTCGATCGTGGTTTCCAGGGTAAACGACGTCGACGCGTGGATCATCGACGAGATTCTCGACGTCATGCGCGGATTACCCGTTCGTCCGCCCGAACTCATCGAGATGCCCGAACTCGACGCCATCGTGTCTCGCGATCTGCGTTTGTGGTCCGTGCGCGTGTACGTGCGGAGCGGAGAAGTCGACACGCCCGACGTCGGTCCTCTTTTGACCAATCCCGCGTTTCGCCGATTCGTGAATCTGCCGCGCGTCGTGTCGATCGAGGACGCCGCTCTCTTGCGCGCTGCGGTGGTGGCCGAACCAGCCGCGCTCGAATACGTCGCGTCGCTCGAGAATTTGAGCGCCGTTGCGGCGCGGAGGCAAATGTTGGACTTCCAAAATCTCTTCTCGCTCGCGCGCGACGCGGACACCGCCGCGCGGCTCTCGCTCGTTCCGCGCGCGCTCGCTACGGCGGTGACGCAAGCCGTTATGGAGATCTCTCTCAACCCTCTTCTGTACGCGATGGGCGAGTCGCCCAACGCAGCGCCTATCGCCGTGAAATATCGCCAATCCGAAAAACAAATCATCGATTTGACGCTCGTCCCCGATCCGAAATGGCGCGCCGTGATTTTGTACGCCCGTGGATTCGACGAGCTCCGTCGTTTGGCGAAGTTCGAGCCGAACATCGCGGTGATGCTCGCCGATCCCAAAACGCGCAAGAAAGTTTTGGAAGACGCGGACCTCGTCCGGTCGTTTTGGAGCGCGGACGTCGCCGCGGCTCTTCGCGCTGCTGAAAACTACAGATGGATCGTGTTCGCCAGCCAAGGCGAGCCGCAGCACGTACTCCGAAGCGATTTGGAGCGTCTCGAAGAAGCGCATCCTTTGTTCACGGCAGAAGTGCGACTTCGGTATCTGTCTCTCGCTCGCGCGTTAGGAATGACCGACACCGTGCGATATCAAAACGAGCTGGCGACCGTGGAGTGGTCGGATAATCTCAGTCTCTTTCGGCGCGCGATTAACGCCGACGCTCTCGCCGTGCTCGCCAACACGCCGCCCGATCGAGTCGGTCGCTTCATCGCGAGATCGACGTTCTACTCGAATCCGCTCTGGTTTCGCGCGGCGCGAAGCGAGTACGGATTGGCGCGGACGTGGGATCTGGCTCGGCGAGCCGCGACCTACACCGATATGCAGCGCAGCGACCTCTCGCCCGCGGAGTTTTTAGGCGCTCTCGAGTGGCTTGCGATGGCCCCGGAGGGAATCCTCGAGCTTCACATCGCGCCTCGTGCCTACGCGAACGCCTTGCGACACGCCGTCGCGCGCAAATATTTGCGCGGCGAGATCGGGCGCGACGAGTTTGTGTCGTCGACGTGGGACAATAAGTGGGGATCGAAATGGTTGCTGCTTCATCGCGCGGCGCGCGCGAACCAGTTGAGCGGCGACGTCGTTTTACCGCCGGCGATTTGGGGTGCGATCAGCGCATGGCTTTCGGGGCGACCCGTTAGGGCAATTCCTTTTTCTAGATGAACAGAGCTAAAGAACAAACCGCGGTCCAAATTCCAGCGAACTCGACGACGGGTGGCAGCGCCTCGAAATCGTCGCGCATTCCCCTCACGAGCGCGAGGCCCACGCCCGCCGAGAATATTCGACCGGTCATGGGCAGAATCGAGTACGTCGTGTACCAGAACGGCGACGGATTCGTCTCCGCCGTTCGAATCGCGAGAACCGTTTGCGCCGCGGCGAGCGCGGCCGTCGAAGCGACCGGCGCCGCGAGAGCGAGGAGCCAATCGGGAACGTAGTTCTGCGTCGCCGTCCATCTCGCCACGAGCGCCGCGACGAAAAAGTACGCCGAGACCGAAGCGACGATTCCGATCTCCACCGCCGTTCGCCCGATTCGACCCGCCGACTCCGCCGACGCCGCCGAAACGAGCGACGCCCCAGCTCCGATGAGACCGATTTGCGACGCCGAAAATCGACACGTATCCGCAAAGAAAAACGAGAGCGTCGCATCGAGCGCCGGAACCGTCGCGAGCACGAACACCAAAAGACTCTCTCTCCATATTGTTTTTTCTTCGGAGACCGCAGGTTCCGGCTCCGGTTCCGGCTCCGGCGGCCGCGCCGCTGGCTCCAGCGACGCGCGAAAGAAGAAAATCTCTTGGAGGATAAAACAGACGGCGCAGAGCGTGGCGGTGGTGACGGTCGTCGTTTGAAACGTGAGCTTCTCGGTGACGACGCCGCCGAGGACGTACCCGAGGAATTGACCGACGCAAAACGCGGAGAGACCTCTCGACTGCGTCGCGCCGGGAACTCGCAGACGAACGGCGTCGAGCGCGGCGCCCCACGCGATGAAGGTCGTCTCCTGTGCCGTGATGAGCGCCGCGACGGTTCTGAAATCGGCGTCGCGCCGACGCACCGCGAAACAGATACCGAGCGAGACGAAGAACTGAGACGCGCAGCAGACTCGCGCCGTGAGACGAACTCCGAATTTACCGGCGCAGAACGCGGCGACGGGCGAGACGATCCACGCCGCCGTCGTCATGACCGCGACCGTCGCCACGCCGTCGACGTTGGCCCCCGCCGAGATGAGCCACCAGAGCCTCGATATCTCCGCGACGTCCGAAACGAACCCCGCGACGAAGCTCAGCGCGTTCATTACTCGAATTCAACTATGAGCGGACGCGCCGGTCTAAAATAAAGGCGGCGGGAAAATGGGGGGCTCCGCGAGTAAAATCCGCGTCGATCCAAATTCGAATCGAGATCCGCTTCTTCTTAAGTCAAATGATGTTCTTGGACTGGTGACGGGCTTGGCAGTCGATGATAACGCGCCCGAGGAACCGCGACTCCCGATCGTCGTTAGTAAAAACGAAAGAGCGCCTTCGAATTGGGCGTCGGTCGGCGGCATCAAAACGTTTTTCTTTTGTATGACGTTCGCCCTCATCGTCTCGCTCGAGTTCGGCGTCGGTGTTATTTGGCCGTGCACGCAAGCGTCGCCGCTCGTCACGATATCTCAAAATCTCATCGATCAACCCGTGATCAATACGTGGTACTGGCTGACGATTTTCACGTTCATCGGCCTCACCCCTCTTCGTTACCATCCCGCGTACTTTACGCTGCGCGTGACGCATTTTCGGTCTTTTTCGGATTGGTACTTCAATGCGAAGCGCGGCAACTACTTCATTGTGGGATTAACGGAAAAGGTCGGCGAAGGGAAAAAACCTCTTCCGGTCGTCGTTGGTTGGAAAGCGAGCTACGCGATTCACATGATGTCGTGTATTCGATTGGTTTCTGGGATCGCCACGGGATTTTTCTCCGGCCTGGTCCTCTCGATCAAAAACGGACAAGTCGGGTCGGAGCACGACATCGCCGCGTACGCTCTTGCTATTTTGTACGGCGTTTGGGAGCTCAACAACGTCATGATTCGCATTTTCGACACGTTCGTGTTTACCGCGATGACGCGAATGAACAACATCGTCGGCGACATCGAGTACAAAGGAAACACGTACAGAGGCGTTTTGGTGAGCTGGTCGGATTGGCGCTACTTGCCGTGGACTCGCGTCTGGTTGAGCGTGTTGGAATTCGCGATGTGGATCGCATTCATCGCCACGGGCATAGAATCGAAAGTCGCGACTCCATCGAGCGTGGCAGCCCAATACGAATATGCGCTGGCGATGATTCTAGTGCTTTGTCCGCTTCACTACACGTTGGATTTGTAACTCAGTCGAAATACCCCGTCTGCTCGCGAATAAACCGCATCTTCCTCTCAAACGCGACGGGCGGCGGCATAGGCGACTCCACACCTCAAAGAAGAGAAAAAAAATGTCGGCGAGAAAGCGGCTCTGTTTCCGGGCCCCCAAGCGTCTATCGGATGTGATTCGCGGTCCTTTTGATTTTTCGGTCGCCCTCGACGCGGCCGTCGCCGACGCGAAATTTCGCGTCGAATCCGCGATCAACGCCGCCGGAATCGCGGGGTTGATTTCGCTCGAAACGACGTACGTCGAGACCGTGAAGCGATACGCGCGGAAAACCGGCGACGCGAAGCTCGAACGATCCGCCGCCGCTCTTCTCCTCCTCCTCGGCGAGATGCGGCCCCTCGCCCTCGAGTTTCAAGGCGACGTCGACGCCTCGCGCGCCGCCGATCTCGACTCGGACTCGGACTCCGAATCCGAATCGTCTGAGGAAGAAGAGAAAACGGCGTCGTCCGACTCGGATTCAGATTCCGATTCCGAGTCCGAAGCCGAAGCCGCCGCGGAGCCCGATTCCGAGTCGGAGTCGGAATCGGACGAGGAGATGTAGACTTTAATTCGCGCGATAAAATGAGCAGCGCGTCGTCGAAACAAATTATTCGTTTGGGGTACGATTGCAGCCTTCCCGAGTTTATGTTTGAAATCGTCGAAGCGGAACGAGGCCGCGAAACGAAAACGATTCATTTTCGCGACAACGTCAAAGTGCTTCACATGGCTCAAACCGATAACGCGCGCGTGCGATATTATCTTTTGGGTCCAATCGAGCGCGAGTCCGCGACGTTCAAATACGTCTACGTCACGGTTTTGATGCTGTCGTCCGAGTTCAAACATCACAAGGCGATCAACGCGACGTTGGTGAAGAGCGCCACCTCGATTATTCCGCTCGATCTCGTCAACGGCGGAGAGTTTCACATTCATCAAGACGCGCTTTCGAATTTAGAGCTGGTCGATTTGTAATCACGATCCGCGCTTAATTTTCTCCGCCGTCGCTCCCGCCCCGAGCGTCTCGAAAAAGAGCGCGTCGCCGGTCACGACCTCGGCCCAATGAAAATCGGGCGACACGCCGTCGCACGCCACTCGCTCGTAGCAAAGAAAGTCGCCCGGAACCGCCCCGAGCGCGCGGGCTTGCGGGTCGCCCTCGTACACCGTCGGATACGGTCCCGCGAACGGCGGTCGAACTCCGAAAACAAAAACGCGCCTCGTTCGCTGCGCCTCCCACATCTTATACCGAGTCTCGTCCGCCGTGAAATACTCGATTCGCACGCCCGGAAACTCCTCGCTCATTTTCGTTCGCGTCGCGCGCGTCGGAAGAGAATCCCCGCCAACCACGATCACCAAGCGTCGAAGCGCCATCGACGTCCACCATTTGATCTCCGCTCGAAGCGGGGCCTGGTGCGCCGACGCGCAGCACACCGTCACTCCGACGCACGACTCGGGATCGTCCAAATCAATCTCTTGGAGACACGCGACGTATCTCGTCGGCTCGCCCGTGTACACGAAATGCAACAGCCCTCGTCGCCGCATCATCGCTTCGATCACGACGAGTTGCGGCTGCGGCTGCGGCGGAGCGGCGGCGGGGCTCTCATCTGGACGGGGTTCGTCCCCTACCGCCGCTTTTTCGGCGACGCCCCGATAATAAGCGAGAAGAGCCTCGGTGGAGTCGGAGCGGACGCGATCCATCTCGCCTGGACCGACGTTCTCGCCTGGATGAGATCGTGCGAGCGCGTTTGCGGCGATCCGCCCCTCGTGATTTTTTCGCTTGTGGACCGTCCGAAAATGATCGCCGTCGTCGCCGAAGCCTCGAAAAAAATTCGCTGGATCTCGCTCCCCGGCGGAGCGAGAGCGGTCCCCGAGCGAGACGCGATCGACGAGTTGTGGCGAGCCTGGCGCGAATTATTTTCGGCGGAAGAAGAAGACGAGTTCGTGTTCGTGTAAAGTTTTTTAGCGCACACCGCAAAATGGAGTCCGAGACCGAGCGAATGATTCAACAGACCTCGGAAAAAATCTCCGAGTGTCGCGCCTGGGACTTTACGCACGCGGACGACAAACGTCCTTTGCACAAAGACGGGTGGGCCGGAGTGCACGCTTCCTACGACGCGGCCGAGACGATTTTGCGGCTCGCGCTGCGCAACGTCGAGAATCGACCGGTGCTCGCGGCGTGCTTCGCTGAAATCGCGTACTTCGAGACGCTCACGATGTGTTCATTGAGGGGTATTTCTACGACTTAACCAATCGATTGAGATCTTCCGCGTCCGTGTTTTCCTCTCTTTCGCTTCGTCGCCGCTCGACTCAGCGAGTGAGGATTTTGTAACACAAACACGATCGAGCGCGGCTCCTCGTCGATGACCAGCGACAACACGCGCGCCACCGTTTGCGCGTCGCACATTCTTTCGGGTGTGTGCCCCTTATAAACAATCGAGGCCCGTCCCGCCGCACGCCGAGAGAGGCGCTGGGCCCGCCACTTTTTGGACGTACCGCGACGCTTCGGGCGCTTGGGCGATCGAGTTCGTGTATGAGTTCGCCGCTGTCAGCGCGTTTCTCGTCTGCACGATCACGTCGCGAGGAATCACCGCGATTTCCAGCAAAAGAAGCCACCCCAGCCACAAAGCGCACATTCCCGCCAAACCAACCAGCACGTACTGAATAAACGTCTCGCAATAAACGAAACTGTACGCCCCGCCGTCTCCTCGCGAAACGACGTATCCCGCGTCGTCGACGGTGTCGCCCCACTCGTTGATCTCCTCCTCCGTCAGCGCCTTCTTCGGCTTCGAAGGCATGCACACCCCGCAGCACGCGGTGTATCCTGAATTACTCTCCAAATCCGATTCGTCGTCGGAATCGGAACTCATTTCTTTCTTTTCTTTTTTATCCCCTTTATTCGCGTCCGCCCCTACTCTTCTTCCTCTTCGATCGGATCGTCGTGTTCTTCCGCTTCTCCCTCGTCGGAGCCTGAGTCTGAATCCGACTCGGATAAAGACAAAGCGCGGCCCTGTTCGTCGCGCCGCCGAACGACGTCCGAGACGATTTTAAAGTACGAGAGCGGAATTCCGAAATCGTCGCAGTCCTCGCCCGCGACCAGCAAACGCGGCGGCCGCGCCGGAACCGCCAGCGTCTCGCGAATCTGACGCGGCGTCTTTCCCTTTACGTACGCCGCGATCAGAGCCGACGTCGTCGCGCACAAAGACTCCGCCTCGATGCGCCACGCCGCCTTGTTCAACTCGAACAGCCGCTTCTGGCGCTCCGCCGTCGAAAGAGGCCCTTCCCACAACGCCCCCGGAAGAAAAAATTCGTGAACCCACGGCCACTCTGCGAAAATAATTTTCGCGTCCGTCGAAATAAGCGGCGCGCGCGGCCGCGGCGGGCCCGGACTCGACGCGGACGCGTACCGCTCGCAAAACATCACGATGAGGCGCAACTCCGCCGCGCCGACGCCGAGAATCGGAACCGTTTCCGTTTCCGGCTCGTCCGGCTCGCCGTCGCAAATCATCTCGGATACTAGGCGACACATTCTCATCGCCGCGCGCGTCGTCTCGATCCGCGCCCCGTCGCTCGAAACCAAAGTAACCGAACTCATTTACGAGGGACGGACAAGAAGCTCTCGCTCGTCTCCGCGGTGAAAAAGAGTGTGGCCGACTCGCCTCGCTGTCGCTTCGCTTTTATTCGTCCCGTCGCCTTCTCCGCCTCTTTTCGTTTCGTTCGATCTGCCATCACGTCCGCGTGCGCTCGAACGCGGTGCTTCTCCTCGAACGCGGAAACTCGCGACGTCGCGTCGCGAACGTACTTGATTCCGCTCGTGAATAATTTTCGAGTAATTTTTCCCTTTGTGAGAAGCTCCAACGGTCCGAGTCCAGGAACGAGCGAGTTTAAAAAGTCGTCGCGCTCCGCCAGTCTCTCCACTCCGCTCGTCAGCCCGTGCCGCATCGCGTTCACGAATCCAATCGCGTGAATCGTCGCGCGAACCTCGAGACCCGCCTCGCCGTACGCCTCCCGAAGCCGAACGAGCTCGTCGACGTACCCCGAAACGTGCTCCTCGAGGTCCGGCGTAGACTTGTGCCCGCAAAACAACAAACGCAACACGCCGCGAATCTCACGGTCGACGCTCTCCGGCTTCTTCGCCACGAACGCGTGTTTCGTCATTTTGCGTTGTGACGCACAACGCAAACATGTCCGACGAGAAACCGCGCTTCTCTCCCACGATTCGCGTCGGCGCGCGATCGTACCGCCTCTCGGTGAAGTTCGTCGACACGTCTGCGGTCGACGTGGCCAAAATCGACCTGTACAGCGACGACGTCGCGAACGTCTCCTTCTCGTACGATGGATGCGACGACGATCTGATTCGAATGTCGCTCATTTACGTCGAAGGGGCGAACGACGCAGTTCAAACGTGCAAAGACGCGCTCTCCTACTTCGACGGTCTCGTGCGATGGTGCGACTCGCACGGCGTGGGACTCATCGACTACGCCGTCATGTACCTGAAACACTTTCGCCTGTCGCACGAAAACGCGGCGCACGTCGTCGCCCGATCCGTGTGCGACGAAATCGTCTCGAAATCAATCTCAAATCCACGACGAACCATTGAAGACGATTTGGTTTTCATTTTTAATCCGTGATTTCAGGAGGTTTCACGCCCCACCGGTTCGCAGCATTTACGTTCTTGTTCGGACGCAAAACTCCCGGCTGAGTCACTCGAACGGGCTTGGTCGATTTCGCTTTCGCCGTCAAAAGTCTCGACTGCGCGGTCGCGGTGTCCCGCTTCAAGTCGTACACACTGGTGAATGGGCTCGTCGTCGTCGTCGGCCGCGCACGGCTCATCGGCGTCGGCGCGGGCGCAGGCGCAGGCGCGGGCGCGGGCGCGGGCGCGACTGCCGCGGGGCGCTCGCTTCCCTCGAGGAGAGAAAACGTCCGCACCAAATCCTCGAGTTTATCGATTTCCGCTTTGTTCTTGTTGAACTCCTTCTCGAGTTGAGGAAAATCAAACGCGCCGGGAAGCACGCACCCCTCGCCCGTGTAAATCGCGAGCACGTGCGACGCGAACGCGTTGGAGATGCCCAGCTTCGTCGCCAACGCGTCGCGAAGAGGAAGATCCTCTCCACCCACCGGATCGCGATGCACCGCCATCTCCAGCACGACCTCGAGGATACCCATCTTTCCTTTTTCTACACGCTCGCTCCGCCGAGGATATACGTCTATCTTCGCCCCCGTCTCGCGAAAACGAAATCACCAATTGAGAAAAAATGGCGACGCTTCGACGCCATCTCGCCGATGCCGCCGCCGCTGCGACTTCCTCGAATCTACCCTCGGCGAAAACGGCCGCTGCGACGGTGGCGAAAGGATCGGTGAACTTTGGCAAAGGCGCTGCGACCGGAGTCTCCAACGCGATTTCAGGAGGAACATGGCAAAACTCCTTCGCCCGACTCGTTTCGATCATTCCTGGCATGCCCAGTCCACTCGCCACTCCGCAGCCCCTGAGCGTTTATTCGCTCGTGAAGCTTCTCGTCCCGTGGACCATCTACGTCGTCTACAGCGGCGCCTCGCTCGTTCTCGGCATCTTCGCCGCGTTCTACACCATTTCGCTCTTCGCCGATTGGATCGGAATTTGTCTCGCCGGATGCGTCACCGATCCGCTCATGGCGTGCACAGGAAACTACTGCGCCCGGCCCTTTCTTCGCTCCAAAAAGAAAACGCTCGAAGCCGCCGCGTCCGATGGAGCCGCGTTTCGGTACTGGCTCCTAAGCGTATTTTGGTGGATCATCGGCTCGCCCGTCCAGATCCTTTTTGGTATATTCGAGTTCGCCGGACGACTTCTCATGAACGCCGGAACGCTCGTTCCGCTTCTCGTCGTCATCGGACTCGCCGCCACCCTCGCCGATAACTACGTCTGGGCCTTCGACACCCTCGACTTCATCGTCGACGCCGGCGGCTCTCTATGGAATTTCGTCGGCGGATTCTACAACATCGCCCGCGCTCTCTCGTTCGTCTTCCTCATCCCATTGAATCTCAACACCTACTACACATGGGAACTCTACCGCTTTTTTTCGCTCACCTACGGCGCCGCCATATTCAACTCCGGCGGCGCCGCCGTCGATCCAGGACAACTCGTCGTCTCGTTCTTTTCAGGAACAGATCCCGAGCTCACCAATTTGGGCAACACATTCGGCCGCCGTCTCGGCGACGTCGTCGCCACCGCGTCGCCCACGTCGCCATTCGCCACCGACTCTTCTACCCCATACGACGCGGGACCCGACATCACCGAAATCGTCACCGCTCTCTCGATTGGGATTCGACTCTACGCCACCGTTCTCGAAGTTCTTTACAGCGTCACGTTTCTCATCCTCAAAATTATTTTGATCATTTTATTGCCCGCGATATCGTACATCGCCACCGCCGTCTTGGGATTAATGTCCGTCCTCGCCTGCGCCCTTCCCTCGCCGCAATGCACCCTGCTCGAAGGCGTGCAGAGCATCGCCACCTTCTTCGTCGCGCTCATCAACTCCAACGTTCTAGATCCAATCAACTCAGTCATTCCCGGTTCCAACCTCCAAATCGCCAATCCCTCCGTCGCGTGCTCCGCCGCCGATTTCGGATCCGGCGTCCCCTGCAACTGCGCGTCGCAAAATTCAGGCATCTACACCAATCTACCAGCGTGCGGCGCCATCACGTACGCGTGCGAGTTCAATCCCGACACCAACGAGTACACCGAGATTCAAACACAAAACGGTGTTCAAACCACGCTCGGAACGTACACGTCGCAGCCCCAAGTGTGTCAGCACTCGGGCCGCGTCCTATCGCACGAATCCGCGCTCGCTCTTCTCGAAACCCACGATCACATCGGGTGCTACTTCGCCTGCGTAAACGGAACGAAATTCGAAGCCTGTCCCCTCGAAGGACCCGAGCTCATTTGGCACGGCGAGTGCGATCACGCGCCGGTCGCCGCCGGCCGCCGACGAATCGCAGAAGCCGTTCCGTACCATAAATCAGAGGCGTACCTCCGCGACACCTTTGGTTCGCGCGCCGATTTCGTCACCGTCACGACCCGAGGCGGAGCCAGCACGAGCGCCGCTGCGGCTCCGCAGCGGGCGAACAAAAATAAAATGCACGACAGCGGCGGCGTCACCGAGACCATTCGATCCATGATCGGCGGACGAACCACCGTCTCCGACGAGGCGTACACGTGCGACCTCGCGCAAACGGGCGATTTCGTCGACGAGTACGTTCGAGGAACGTGCGTCTCCCACCTCCTCGCCGCCGAAGCCGTTCGAAAAGTATCGACCCACTCCAATTTCGGAAAATCCATTCGACAAGCCGTCGCTTCCGGTTCTTCCGGCTCTGCCGGCCGGCGACTCGACGCGGCGGCCGCTGCCGCAGCGGACGCGAAATCGAGAGCGCACGCGAGGAAACAAGCCACCGTCCTCGTTCGACTCGTCGAGTTCGTCGCCGTCCGCGCCGCTCGAATCACGAAATCGTCCCCCGCCACGCGTCGCTCGCTCCTCTCCGAAGCGTGGTCCGCCAAAGACTCGAAACACGTCGCCCGAGAACTCAAAGACTCCTTCGGAATCTCCCTCGTCGCGCCCTACGCCCACTTCTACGGCGTTCTCGCCTCTCGCCTAACCGAATCAATCGTCAAGTTCGACGAGCACGTCTCCGCCGAGAAACGAAGACAAGAGAGACGCAAAACTCTCACGAAACCGCCCGTCATTTTCGGCGGCGCCGGTTCGGGCCGCCACCTCGCCGCCGTCTCCACCTCGCCCACCACCGTCCCGACTTCCAAAAACAAAATCGGCCTTTTCGCAAATTCACAATGTCCCGAGAGCTACACCTGTCCCGACGGAAAAACGTGCGTCGCCGACAAAAAGAACTGCCCCGAGCCGATTTATTGGTCTGTCGACGTCTCGTTCAAATGGGCGCTTCTTCAAGCTCAACTCGTTTGTGAGGCGCAGAGCATCCCCACGATTTGGAGCGCCATCAACACGTGCTGGAGAGAGATCGATCAGAACCCAGCCATAAACCCAGTCGCCATGCAGAACATCGGCAAAGACCCCCAAGTCGAAACGTCCCTACGATACTGTCTCCCCATGATCGCCGCTCTCCCGCTCCCCGCCGCCAAAGCCACCGAACTCGATTTTCGCGCTCTCGTCGGAGAATGGTGCTCCACCGGAATCCCCGGCTCCACCGTCGAACCTTGCACTTGCCCCCAATATATATCCGTCGGGATCCTGGAATCAGACTACATTTGGTTTTTTAACGTGCCATATTATGTATACGCGATGGTGTTTAACGCCTGTCAAGTTTTTTGGTACTTTTTTACCCTGATTTTCACCAGAGACGGACCTATCGATGAATGGTGGCACTGGATGACTCAACCGTTTGTGGGCGATTATTCATTCCCAGCTTGGTTACCGTATCTCTTTGGTGATCAAAATCAACCGGGCAGCACAGGGCAACAGCTGTTCTGCGCTTCGATCAATTCATACGCTCTTTTTGCTCTCGTCTGGCTCATCATCGTATTTGTGATTCTCTTTCGCACGTTGATGAAGCGAGCGTTTATCGTGCTTTATGAGTTCGCAGGGCTTCTCGTGTTCCCATTTGATAAGCTCATGGAGTTCATCTACTTCCGCTTGATTCACAGGGCGAACCGAGAAAAGGCCGAGCGACAAATCATCGCGGCTGCGGCACAGCGGAGAAAGAACTTTGAGTACCTCCGCGACTTGAGCGCGAAGCGGTTCGGGACGATTTTGCCGATGGACAACGCCGCCGCGATCGCCGCGAATAAGCGAGAGATCGCTAGGCTAATTGAAGAGCTCGACCGATTCCGCAAAGAAATGAATGCGGTTAGAAAGACGGAATAATTTGTAATTAAACACCTGGGAAATCCGCAGCCAATCTCAGAATATCCGCCCATCGCTCCGCGTAATCTTTCTCTAAAACCGCGACCAAAGCCGCAGTGTCCTGCTCGCGAGCCGCGTCCATCCGCGCTTTGCGAGCATCGTCGACGAGCGTCGCCTCGTTCCATCGCGGTACAGGAAACGGCTTGGCTGTGTTTGTGAACGTGCATACCATGGCGATGTTGCCGTGAACGTACGGCTTTGATGGATCGAGTCGATCGGGTGAGACTTTTTGCCAACTCGGCGCGTCGACGTCGACGCGTACCGGGATGCCCGTGTGCTCGCACCGCCCGCCCGCCGCCACGATCTTCACGCAAAAGTACGCAGTGCACACTTCGACGGGCAAATCCTTGACATGGTCATAAATACCGCGCGCATTGCGCGTCTCGCTGATGTTCGCCCCATTAATCAGCGCCGTAGACTTTTGATATAAAACTGTCATTATAAAGGTATCGTCGATTTTGATCGTCGCGCGACGATTTTCCATTAATAATCGCGCGAATGTAATGATTTCAGACGTGGATCTCGAAGATTCTCGTTGCTCTACGGCGCCGTCGATGTTAAACTCTAGATCGGGGATTTTGAACGGCGCGTTGAGATAATGGGGAACGGGGCGCACGTTGTCAGGGGCATAACCCAATTCATCGTCGAGTCGATCGGGGGAAAGTTGAATAACCGAACCCGTGAGAGCCTCCCAGCAGAAACGAAACGGTTGATTGATGTAAGTAGGGGATATGATATAGTCGTTGCATAAAATATTGGCGCTATTCAACGTCGCGCCAGTATCTTCCAGCCATAGTCTAAAAGCCCACGGGGATACCCAGAAAGGGCGCGAAAGAAGCTTGACACCAGTCGCCATCCGTGCTTTATTTCTCGCGTCGGTATTTGATAACATAGCGGAGTATAACTGAGAGATACACATGTCCGTAGTTTCGCGCCGCGTGTCGTCTCGTAAGGTACCACAACGGTAACAATCGGTCAAAATGCGCATATGTGAAATTATTTTAGTTCCACATGTGTTGCACTGAGGAACCCATTTACCCTCGGCGTAACATGGTGCGCAAACGTTTCCAGGCGGTAGGAATCCATATAAAAGTCGAAATGCGTCGGCGTCAACGCAATTGGCGAGTCCAACGTGTACGTCGCATTTACGACAGGCCACAAAACGCTCTCCGTCCTTGGCGATGTTTCCGATAAGCTTGCGCTTCTTACTTTTTTCCTGTGCGATTGAGGCCATGCGAGAAGCTTCACGGAGACACATATGAAATTTTGTCCCGTTAAATGCCATCTCGATAATTGAATGGCGCCCGATCGGGCATGCTTTGGACGCACATGGAAATTTAGCGAAGCCGGGCCCGCAATCGTCGCAAAGTTTAAAAGCGGCATACCATGTCTCTTTGGGCGGCGGGATCTCGCGTACCGACGCCGGCGCGAACGCGTTTGCGCGCATCACGGGTTTGCCGCACTCGACGCATTCGCCGCGCCACAGGGGATCGAGTTTTTTAAAGGGATAATAAAATTTATCTTGCCGAGGCGCGCGATATCGCATCATCTTGATTTGAGTTGTGGGTTTTTTACTTCTTTACCGCTCCGCTCCGCTCCGCTTCGCTTTCTCTCTCTTTACCGCGCGACCACGACGTTGATGAGCTGACACGCGCCGTACGCGGTGGCGTTGACCCACGAGTTCTTGTACTTCATGGCGTTTGCGTCCTCCAAGGCGCAGGGCGCGGGGAGACGAACTTGGGAGCGGGAGTTTATCCCAACAACGTCTTTGATCAGCGCGATGCGAACGGCGTGGCCTTGGACGATGCAGTGCACATCGCGACCGGTGGGGATCTTGAATTGAAGCTTTTGCGGATTGAAGCGGTGGTGCTCGGAGACGGCGTATTGAATGGCGACGCGGTAGGGCGGCGCGACGCTCGAGGGGCATTTTCCGGCCTTGGCGTCGATCGTTTGAAACGCGCGAGTGTTGGGGTTCAGGTTGTACGTCGACGGCTTATCGAGGGGGACGGGCACGTACAGCGCGTAGACGTGGTCCATCGGACGCACGTTGGGGCTCAAATTGTTCGAGAGCTCGGCGTAATAATTCACGGCGTCGACGGCGAGGGCGCGGACGCTGGTTTTGTACGTCGCTTCGGTCTTGTCGCTGGAAACGACGCCGATGGCGGAGTAGCGACGAAACGCTTCGTCGACGGTGGGGGGATTGGGCGAGTTGATGGCTTCTTGGTGGAGGTAGTACGTGAGCGAGACGTGCGTGAGGCCGCGGGTCTCGATGCCGAGGTTGGCGCCCATGAACCGTCCGCCGACGTGGTACGCGCTTCCGCGAAACCCTTGATGCACGATGGGGTTGATGTCGACGTAGAGAACCATTCCGCGCGAGATCGACATCGTGGGATCGTCGGCTTCGTTTCGGTCGAGACATTGGACCTCAATTTTTAATCCAATGCGTCTCGCGTTGCTGTTGCTGGTGTTGAATCCGCTGGCTTGCGTTCCGGCGACGCGCGGTTTCTTGGGATCGGGGAGGCCTGTGGTGCTGTAGACGCCGCTTCCGAGTCCGGCTTGGAGTCCGGGCTGCGCGGACGAAAACGGAGAAAACGGCTCCGACGGAAAGTTGCGGCCGCCCGAAATCGCGGGAGTAAACGACATTTTTGTTTTGGTTTTACGCGCCGCTCGGATGTTCGTTCGGATTCAGTTTTGAGTCGCGGAGCCGAAAGGAATATAGCCGCAAAGCGAAGACACAGTGAAAACTCGCGATGGAGTACGTCGCGGCGCGTGAGGATGGACTGCGCGTGTTGAAATCGCGTCATTTCAGGTCCGAGGATCCGGCGTCGGCGCCTCCGCGCGGAAAACGTCGAATCGAGGAGTCGGGATCTGATTCGGACTCGGCCGAGAATTTCTCGATTCCGCGTCCGAAGCGGGCGCAGGCGCAGCGGCCGCAGGTGCAAATGGCGATTCCGGTCGCGGCGGAGTCGCGGCGGGAGGTGACGATCAAGACGGAGTCGCCGGCGACGGCGTGTGCGGCGGTTCGGGCGTTGGACGAGAGCTACGCGGAAGAGGAGGAGTTCGTTCCGGTGTCTTCGGTGGCGCTGACGACGGAGTTTGTGGCTCCACCGCATTTGTGTCCGTGCTGCGCGGTGGGGTTCAACGGTTCATTGGAGGAGGACGAGGCGCCGTACTTGTTCACGGTGTGGCAAGTTTTTGAAAAGGGAAAAAAGACGACGCCGGTGGGGATGCTCTCACTGGAGGTGGTCGCGGCGTACGACGAGGTGGTTCGCGGACCGCTTTTGAAGGACGGAGAGGAGTGTCCTGTGTGGTCGGCGTCGCAGGTGGAGAATCACTTGCGGGACCACATCGTGGATCCGGAGTTTCAGATCATCAACGACGCTCGATTTTGCCGAATCGTAAAGGGCCGACTGGAGGACGCGTGCGCGGAGAAGAGCTCCAAGACGGGGCGGCTAAAGATGAACCATCAAGTGATGCAGGACTGGCTCTCGTTTACGAAAGCGGGAACGGCGCTGCTCAACACAAAAGAAAAGAGCCTGAAGTAGATGGACGCGGCGTTTATCCCCGCGGTGTCGACGCCGGGTCCGGTCGCCATCGTCTCAAACGCAATCGCCGCGGCGTACTTTTGGTTCTGTTTGCTCTTTACGCGAGGGGAAGCACTTTCGAGATTCTGGGACGCGACGGGTATTCCATTGCCGGGTCTTTTTGAGGGTCCCTACGGCGACGTTCCGTTCGAGCAGCAACTCGAAACAGCGGTTTTTGATTCTTACGTGTTTACGATTTTCTTCGTGATTTTCACGATTCTTTGGCTCGGAATGCGAAAGATTCTTTTTCTGCGCGGAGACGAGGCGCATTCTCGGTTTCGGGAGTACGGCCTTTTGTTTCTCGCGGTGACGGGTATCGTGCTGCTCTTGTTTGATCGCGTTTGAAAATAAACAAAGTTTGATGCTTTCTCTGCACAACTAAATTAAATAAACGCTCAGCGGCGCGGCTCCGATGGATTATATTTTAGATACCTCGTGCTTCGAGTCGCTCACGCCGGAGACGAACCCGATTTCGCTTCAAAATATCGGAGGCGACTCCGGGGTGTATTGCTGGCCCATGATTCGCGGCTTCTGGCCGTGGAACGTGAACGTGTTGTTTACGTGGGCGTCGCTCGAGTTCGTCTCTCTGACGTCCGGCGTCTCGATCGCGGGCGTTTTACTCGGTCTCGCGGTTTTGATCGGCGCGACGCGGCTCAAACATGTTTATAGCCACAACTAAAGATGACGACGTGTCCCTTGTGCGTCGCGGACTTCAACGCGTCGTTGACCCGCGATGACGCGCCTTTGCTCCACGCTGTTTGGGTCGAGTATAAGAACTCGAAGAGCGCGGGCGTTCCTTTTTCGACGCTCGTCGCGCGCGTCTGCTCATCGTACGAGTACGCGGTGCGTCGGCCGCTGTTGCGAGACGGCGAGAATTGTCGCGAGTGGAGCTCGGCGGAGGTGCGGCGGCATTTACGCTACCACATCTGAAAATGGAGGAAGACCCGATCGAGTCGCTCGTTCCCGTCGCGTTTTGGCGGCGGTACAAGAAGCACTGTCGCCGGAACGCGGACGTTCCCTTCTACCGCGCCGCTTTTATGAAGAGCTGGGACGGCGCCGACGCCGACGACGGAGCGGCCGCAGCGGCGCGGAACATCGCGACAAAGGTTCGCGCGGGAACGGTTTCCGACATCATCATCGTCGCGGTGGACGACGCGTTTCCCGCTCCGCTCGTGAAAAAATCTCGCCCGAACCACTACGTGGAGCGGACGGAGGACGCTTACGATAAAATCGAGGCCGCGATGCGAGCGTACAAGCTTCTGGGATGCTCGGCTTTTTTACGCTTCTCGGTTTTTCCGGCTCTGCCGCGCGGACAGGACGAGCCCGTACACATGCGGCAGTACCGCCGCGCGACGCTTCAAATCGTTTATTTTTACGACGAGAAAGTTTTTTCGTGCTGCGACCCGCCGCGCGTGTGCGTCCGCTCCGTTTGCGCGGACTGCTCTCCTGACTCGCCGACGTCGAACTGCTGCTGGTCGCTGGTGACGCACAACGACTTTCACGCGTTTATGGTGGCGCCGAACTTTGCGCGGTGCGTCTCTTTGGCGCAGGACGAGCGTCTCGCGGCGCTCGAGGAGTGTCCCGCGGCGAGGGCGTGGTTCGCGGAGACGCACGACGCCGCGGCGCGCAAAGATTTGAAAAAGTTTCTGTGCTTCGAGCGCGACTCGCACACACGAAAAGCGAGGACGAGAACGGAAATCGAAGAGAATTTTCCTTTCGACGTCGAGACTTGATTTTTAAAATGGACGAGAGACGAAGACCGTATATTGGCGAGACGTACGGCCGTCCTTTCTACGTCACGTCTGATCGGGTGACGCATCTCAGCTCCGACGGTGATTGGAGCATGCTAGCACATATCGGGAATACCGAATACGAAATGTTATACGAAATCATGTTTTCGCGAGAAGCGAAAGCGCGAATCAAAGGCTGGCGCGTCGTTTTGCGTGAGCCGACGTTGTTTGAATGGTGCGCTTTTGTGTACACTGGCCCGACGCCCGCGCGATCCAAAGCTCAAGAAGCGTTTGTGCGTGAGTTCAACGCGAGGTTCATGCCGTTTATGCGCGAGCGACTCGATGCGGTGCTCGCCGATCGGCGGTGGCGGCGATTTTTTTGCTGCGCGGATGGAGATCACGCGTTGGCGGGAATAATTGCGGGGCTTTTTCACACTTGAACAAATGGATCGACCCCGCATCTTGCAAACGAGCGGTCGTCCGTTCTACGTCGACGCGCTCGGCGTGACGCATTTCGGATCCGACGGTGACTGGTTCTGTATTTCGCGTCAAGGCGTATGGCTCGATTGGTGCCGCGATCGACCCGAGGACTACGGCGTCCGTTTAAAATCGATGATGGTCTCACGAGCGACGAAAGCGCGAATCGAAAGCGACAAAATTGTTCTTTTCGATGAGGCGCACGTTTGGGGATCGATATTTTACATTGGGCCCGCGCACGCGCGCGCGAAAGCCCATGACGCGTTTGTGAAGATGTTCAACGCAAGGTTCATGTCGTTAATGCGCGAGCGACTCGAGGCGGTGCTCGCCGATCGTCGTTGGCGTCGATTTTTTCGCGACGCGGACGGCGATCACGCGTTGGCGGGAATAATTGCGGGGCTTTTTCACACTTGAACAAATGAGTCGCCCATGCATCTCGCGGACGTACGGCTGTCCGTTCTACGTGTCCACTAGCGGATTCACGATTGTTTCGAGCGACGGAGAGTGGAGAGTGAAAGCCGTGTCACAAGACAAGTTTATTGCGATGAGACGCGGATCAGAGATTTGGATTCCCGACGCGGGCATGGCGTATTATGAGTCCGGGCGCGTCGTTTTGCGCTACGGGAACCATATTATGGCCGGTGTTTTTTACAAGGGCACGTGTCCCAAGGACCTGGCATACTCCAATTTTCTCGACGCGTTCAACATGCGATTCGGCGCGCGAAAATATTTAAGCGAGCGGCTCGAGGTCGTGCTTCCCGATCGTCGCTGGCGTCGATTTTTACGCGAAGCGGACGGGGATCACGCGTTGGCGTCGATTTGTTTCTCCTTATTTTAATGACCGATCGCTCCCACATGCGAATCGACGACGCTTCTTTTTTCCTCCGCCTCGCGCAAAAGTCCTCTCCCGCCGCGGGTCGCGCTTCGAACCTCCGCGAGAAGCAGCGCCGTTTCCGCGATCAGAGCGCGACACTCGTCGCATCCGCGGTTCCCGCGCAGACTCAACTCGCGAAGAGCGAGGACGCACTCCGCGTCTGCGCGCGCGCGCGCGTTGCGCCATGAGTGAATCATTCGCGAACCTCTCTCTTCTTTGCGCGGCGTGCTCCGCTCGGTTCGGCGCGGAAGAGCCGCGCGTCGTCGAGCTTCGCAGCGCCGTCGCGGCGCTCGGCGCCGGACCACAAACGACGACGGAGCGCGTCGCGGTGGTCACCCGTCTCTTTGCTGCGATTACGGGGATTATGACTATGATCGAGTCCGACGCGGACGCGGACGCGGACGTCGGAGTCGAGGAGATTCGAGCGCTTCTCGAGAAGAGTTTGATTTAGCCGGGCGGAGCCGGCGCCGCGACGACGCGACACGACGAATCGGCGGTGTTTCCGGCGCAGAAACAGTAGCGCGCGGCCGGCGTTCGGCAAGGACAGTTCGGCTTTTTGGCGGGACACGGTTTTTTTCTCGGGTATCGCGCGCACAGCTCGTAGCACAGAGAATCGGGACCGATGAACGTCGGCGTCGGCGCGGCGGAGGGGGCCGGCGATCGCGCCGCGGCCGCGACAGCCGCACCGTGAAAATAATAATGTAATAAAATAAGAGCGAGAGGTAACCCGACGCGCATTTCGCGGCACAAACGAATTTACGAGTGAGCCGACATCGTCGGATCGATTTTCATCGGCTCGGCTCCGCCGTAAAGCACGAGCGGAAAAATGGTGAATTCGACGTCGACTCCCTTTCCTCTCAGAAACGCTTTCGTCAGCATCACTCCCTCGTCGAAATTGTGCTTCTCGAACGACGCGTGGATGATCGGAGTCTTGGATCCGGCCTTGCTCGACGTCGTGGCGAAAATTTCCTTTTCGGTGAACCGTTTACGAAGCTCCGTTTTTAGTTCGCGCACGAGACCAGAGACGCGCTCTTCGTCCCGGCGCCACTCCCACTCCTCGCGTCGCGACTTGAATCCGCGCGTCGACTCGTACCCGAAAACGAAATCAGAGACTCGCTCGCGAAGCGTCGTTTTGAATTCCGGCGCTCGCGCGGGTCCCGACTCGACGCGAGGCACGAGAGACATTTTTTTTCATGTGTGAATTTAAATCCCCAACAAATATCGCACGACGCCAGAAACAATTCTCGCGTCCTCGTCTCTGTCCCATAAATCCGTTTGGAGTTTGGAGGTTCGGTGTCTCGTGCTCAGAAAAGCTTGCGCCCCTGAAACGTAAGCGTCGAGTCGAGCGCGTTCCACGTCCGCGGGAGAGTACCGCGGCGCGCGCCCGATCGGCTCGAGACCGCCGCCGCGACGCATCCATTGTCGCGCGAACTCCCACGCTCGCGGAGTTTCTCCTCGGTAAATCGCCTCGCGAACGTACTCCCTCGCCGACGTCGCGTCGCCCACCTCGAACAAAAGCGCCTCGCTCAGCGTCGGATCCAGCGCGTTCAAACCGTACGTCAGAGTCTCTCGCGCGTCGGCGCGACTCGACGCGATTCCCAATTCACGCACCACGAGCCAAACCTCGGGGCCGAGTCGTTGTCTCCCGTTCCATTCGTAGAACCGAGAAAGAACGTGCGTCAAAACGGACGTCGTGCGGCCCGAGATCTTGCGCCCAAACGCCGCGGGATCGCCAAACGACCGCATCGCCCCAACGACCAAGGCGTATCTCGTCGCCGGAGGAAACGCGCTCATCGTCGTCCCGTTCCCCGCGAGCTCCGCCAAAACCGCCGCCGCGACTCGAGCGTCGGCGAACGCCTCCGCTGACGCGTCCGCGTCCGCGCGCGAGTTCACGTACCACAACGCGGAGTTCGCGTCGTGTCGCGGAAGAAGCGAGGGGTCGCCGCCGCGCGCTCGAATCCACGCCTCGAGCGATCGATCGCCGCGAATCGTCGAGAACCATAAGCCGTACGGCGTCTCGAGCGAGTCCGTCTCCGCGGCGCCGACGGCGATCTCCGCTAGTTCCGGAGGAACCGACGCCCCGAGCGACACGAGAAGAAGCAAACCCTGCGCCACCAAAGGATCCGCCGCTCGAATCGCCCGCCCCGTCGCCATCGCCGCTCGAGCGCGCGCGAGCGCGAGCTCCTCCAGCCGCATGTACATCGCCATTTCTGTTTCCCCTCCGCCACAACGTAAATAGGGAGATGTCCGATTTTCGCGCGTTCAGCGTCGCTTCGAAAGCGCAAAAGAGGCGAGACGCTCTCGGAACGGATCAGCAAAAGTGCGCCCGATTTCTCGCGACGCTCGGATCGACGCGCGCGACTTTCTTTTATAATTTTAAATGGCCGGGCGATCAAACGTTTTCGGCGCCGACCGGATTCGCAGCGGCGTTTCCCGCGAAAGCGCCGTTCGTTCGTGATTTCTGTATCGAATCGAACGTCGGGTTCGGCGTCTCCGTCGTGTGCGTCAAACCCCGGTGGGACGTGCGTCGCGACTTGACTCCCGAAATCGCGTCGACGATCCGACTCCGCGCGAACAAAGTCCTCTGTGAAAAGTCGCCGTTTCCCCCGTCGCCCGACGACTCGCCCGACTCCGCGAAATGGTGGCCCTCCCTCGGGCGCGGGGGACGCGTCGGGCTCTACAAGAAAGTATCCGACGAGCCGGAATGGTACGTCGTGGTGTGCGCCGGGTGCGACGACGCGACGCTTGAAAAGTTCGAGCGCGCGCTCGAGGAGTTTCAGGGATCTCCCGGAAAAACCGTCGCGTCGATGGGCGGCTCCGCTTCGTTTCTCGACGCTCTACCGCTCTTTTCCAAAATGGAGGCGCTCGCCGATCGAAATCGAGAGAGGATCGCGCTCCTCTTCGCGGACGCCGCGGGGTTCGACGTTCAGGGACACGGAAAACTTAAAGATCGAGGCGCGGGCGAACCGTGCGACTCCGAGCTCTTCGCTGGGTTTTCGCGCTCCGGCGGCGGAGCCGCGGCGGCGGCGGCGGAAGAGACTCGTCTCGCGGCTCGGCGATGGTTGTTTGAGATCGCGCCCGACTCGGCGGAGCCTGGATCCGCCGCTCGGCTTCCGCCGGGATTCACGAAAAAAATAGGATGGGGGTACCGGTTTCCCGCTCGAGCGCCTTCGGAGACTGAGACGGCGTTCGACTCGTCGTTCGCGGGCGCCGACGCGGCGAAGATTTTGGACGAGTCGGAGATCGAGCGCAGAAACGAGTACGCGACGTCTCGCGTCTCGTGCGCGTGGAACGTTCTGCGTCGCGGCGAGAGTCGCGACGAGGTGGTTTGGTACTCGGACTGCGCCCCGCAAGGCTCTCTCGTGGAGTACGGCGATCCCGCGGCGCACGTTTTCGTTTATCGATGGAGCGCCGGCGCCGCCGGAGCGGGCTCGGCGACTCTTCCTTTCGAGACGATGGGCGCGTTTCCCGTCGTGGTGCCTCCGGCCGCCGCGGGCGGCGACCGAGAGAAAATCGTTCAGGACGAGGACGCGGCTCGTCATTTCTCTTCGGATTCGATGATCAAGAAAAACGCGCAGTTGTTCGCGTCGTACGCGTCGCGCGAGACGAGACAGACGGAGGCCGAGATTTTCGGATCCGAATTCACGCCGTCGGGTAGAACGGTTCTCGAGCCGATGCTCGTTCGCGAGGCGAATCGGGCGTACGACGGGACCGTTTTTCTCTGCGGCGGTTCCGCCGCGGCGCCGGCGGCGGCGGCGGACGCTCGTCGTCTGCTCGAGCGGCGGTGCGGAATCGTCGATTTCGAGTACGAGCCTCCGAGTTAGTATGTTCCTCTCGTGGGAGCACATTTCAAACCCCGTTCCGCGTGTACGGCGGGACCTTTTTTTAAGAAAAGAAAGAAAAGAAAAAGAAAAATGGCGCAAGCTCCGACGGGACCGATCCATGCGGTCGGTCTCATGGACTACGCCGCGAATCACGCGCCGCAGATCTACAAGCAGCGCGAGAGCATGGCGAACAACACTCGCGCGCTTGGAAAAACGGTGATTCAACTGTTTCCAAATTTGAACGTTCGTAACGCGAACATCGACATTGGATCGCCTCTTTTTCTCGACGCGCAGGCTCGCTCCAACGGAACGGAGCTCTCGCACCCTCCCGTGTTTCAGTACTTTAACGGAGCGTACGTTCCGATTTCGGAGATGGCGGGTTCGTCGGTGGGATGGTCGGGCGCGTCTGATTTGACGAAGCCCGCGGATATGAATCGGCTCAAGCTCGAGGGGATGCAGCACTTTGAGGACTCGCTGGTGTACCTGGGCGTGGCGAACACGAACTCTGATTTTACGGTGTCGCAAACGGACAACGGGGGCGAGAATCCTCCGTCGGTTCAAATCGCGGGCGTGTTTCAGTTTCCGGCGTACGTCGATATTCCGGTGGGTGCTCTTTTGATTTGGCGCGTTCCTAGAAACTTGAGCGGACTTCCCTCGAATTTGATTCGCAGCGCCGAGGGGGAGCGTTCGATCGAGATGGAGGGAACGCGGCGCACGAAGGTGATGGCGGAGATCGTTCCGTGGGACCCGACGGAGTGTCACGTGACGCGCGATTGGATGCGGCGGTATTTGGGGTTCGACAAGATGGCGACGATGCAGACGCACTCGACGCACGAGTTCAATCAATTGACCAAGGCTCCAAACGCGTTTGTGGACTCGTTTGTTGATTTGATCAAGAACGTGTTGTGGATGGGCGAGGCGGTGCGGCTCGCGCACGTGGGCAACGGCGGAGTGATGCTCGACGCCAAGACGAAGATGTTCGGGCTCGAGGCGCTCACGGACACTGAGCGCAATGAACCGAGGCTGAAGCTTTCAAAAGCCGCGGCGACGGCGCTGAAGCACCCCAAGCTGGAGGGTGTTCCGTACATCGTGGCGGTCGTTTTTCTGGCGCTGGGCGTGGAGGACGACGCGTTTATTCCTTTGCCGCTGGGGGGCCCGGTGCCGATGAAGGCGGTTCGCGACCTTCAAACGAACGCGGCGACTCGATCGTTGATCGCGTATCAGACGCACGTGTACAAGTACCAGAAGCGTTTCGTGGGAACGGCGACGCGCGGAGGTCTTCGCGGGCATTGGGCCGAGGGAAAGTTGGGGAATTACAGTTGAGCGGTGTTGTTGAGGAATTGTGAAAAAGCGCGTCAGTCGGAAAACCATCTCTGTCGCGTCACGAAGCGGTTCACAAGGATTCTGAGTAGGCGAATGGGGCGGGCGAGAGAGAGAAAGAGAGTTACCGGGTCCGACCCACAACTTAAATGGAGGACGCGGCGGAACTCGTCCCTCCCCGGGACTTTTCGAATGAAAACCCCGTTTTTTGGACCGCGGCGACTCCACTGAGCCGAATGCCGCGCGCCGAACTCGAGGCGCTCATTAAAACGAAAACCTCGTTCGCCGCCGCATCTCGCTATTTTCGAGAGAAGTTCGGGTACAAAAACCCAAATAGCGTAGGTAGACGCTTGAAGAAACGATGCGAGAAAGAGGGGATCGACATCTCTCATTTCGAGCACAAAAACTTCAAACCGACGAAGGAACGCGCGCCGACGTGCGATCTCCGCAAACTTATTCTAGCGACGGATCTGCTCGAAGAGTGCGCTCGGTGCGGCCAAGGTCCAGTTTTTCGGGGCAAACCGCTCGTTATCGAGATCGATCATATCGATGGCGACTGCGAGAACCACGCCGTCTCGAATCTACAATGGCTGTGTCCGGATTGTCATTGTCAAAAAACCGCGGCGGACCGCGTCGCCACGCGAAATACGAAGAAATCGGCTTCCGATCGTACCCTCAGGGAGCGGTTGCTCCGCGATGGGACGTTGACAAACGAGTGCTGCGAGTGCGGTCGCGGCCCGACGAAAAACGACGCGCCGCTCACGCTGCAGCTGGATCACATCGACGGCGACCACTTCAACAACGACGTCGCCAATCTTCGTATCATGTGCCCCAATTGTCATTACCAAACACCGACGCATCGCGGGCGAAACAAACCGCTACATTTGCGCGCGAGACGCGGAGAGTGGTGTTCCACGTGCGACATTCGCCTCTCGGTCGTGACCGGGTCGTGTCTCAAGTGCGACGGAATCAAACGAACCGCGACGCAAACGTACACGTGCAAGGATTGTCCGACGATCATTCCATACACGTCCGTGCGCTGCGCGTCGTGCAAAGAAAAACACAAAAAACGCAACACGTGCATCGAACCAAATTGCGGTGCCAAAATCGGGGTCAAGGCTACGCGGTGCAAGCACTGCAGCAACAAGATTCATCGCGCGAATCAAATGGCGGGTGTTCCAAAACGACAAAAAATCGAGAAGAAGTGCATCGACTGCGGCACCGACATCGACATCGCCGCTACGAGGTGCGTCAAGTGCAAAGGCATCGCTACTCGAAAAATCGCGCGACCCTCGTACGAGGAGCTGAAAGCGCGGCTGGCGACCATGTCACAAAACGATCTCGCGCGGGAGATGCGCGTCAGTCAAACCAACATCTCGTGGTGGATGAAGCGATACGAAGCGGAGCATAAGGATTCTGAGTAGGCGAATGGGGCGGGCGAGAGAGAGAAAGAGAGTTACTGTGCTTCCATGTTAACAGAGCTCGATTTAGCGGAGATGATGCGGACGTCGTTTCTTGATTTGGTGAGCGAGAGTCGTGTTTTTGATATGCGAACGGAGGCGAACTTGGATCGGTATCCGCCGTCGTTAAAGTACTCGACGACTTGGGCGAGAAAGAGTGAGGATTGGTGCTCGGACGGGGCGAAGATCTGAAAGAGCCGTGAGTCTCTGCTGCTGCGCAGCGCGACAAAAAACGCACGACGATGGATAGTTTCTCGATGTTGAGTAAAAAGGCGAGGGCGACTTGGGCGGTGGCGGTCGTTTTTCCGCTTCGACGGGGCATGATGACGACGACGTAGGGGGTGAGATCGTTGGAGTTCCATTTGTTTTTTCTCATGATGGCGAGTCGATTGGCTTCGAAACATGGACCGTAGATACACGCGGCGGCTGAGGCGATGATGAAACTTTGGACGCGGGATTGATTCTGCGTGCGCGGAAGCTTTAAGAAATCGTCGCATTCCGCGAGGGTCTTGTAGATGTTCTTGACTCGATCGTGTCCTAGTTCGAGTGGCGATCGGCGTTTCCGGGTGATGGCGCGTTTCCATCCTGGGGTGATGGACGTTTTTCGAAGATCTCGTTGGTGTTGAAAGTGCGCGGCGGCGGCGCCGGCGACTCCGGCCCACGCGTCGTTCAGTTCGAGGGACATTTCTCGTATGCGCGCTCCACACGCGAAAGGGAAAGATGTCGTACAGGGAGGAGCTGGCGAACCGCGCGCTTCACGAGAAGGTGCTTCGGGACCTCGATCGAAAGTTCGCGTCGGCGGTGACGCTGGACGAGACGTACGCGGCGTTTCAAAAAAACACGCCGGAAAAGTACCGCGCGCGGATTCACGTTCGAGGAAAATGCGATAAACTCGACGAGTTTTTAAAGCCGTACGGCGCGATTACGTCGACGGACTACAACTACACGGAGGAGCGTCTCGATTTGTACCTGGACGTGAATCGCGTTCGCGTTCGCGATTGGTCGGATATCGTTTGGTGGGTGAAGCGCGTGAGCTTCTCGGCGGGAAGCGCGGCGTTTTCGGGAATCGTGTGGCACGTGCTCCTCCTCGCGCAGGCGCAGGCTCGGGCGCAGGCGGGCGCGCCAGCGGAGCCGGCGGCGCCTTAAGCGCGTTTGCGCTTTTGCGGCGGCGGCGGGGCGGATCCGGATCTCGATCTCTTTTTGCTGGTGCGTCCGCTGCGGCGCCGGGGTTCGTCGTCGGAGTCGGTGGCTTCGTCTTCGTCGGACTCGGACTCGGCGGTCTCGCCGACGAAGCGGTTGACGTGCGCGATGAGACAGAGGACGTTTTGGGTCGAGGTTGAGTTTTGATCGGTGATTCCTGCGCGGCGAACGGCGGCGCCTAGTTTTTGAACGACGAACTCGAGACGAACGCCGGGCGTGGCGGCGCGAATGGGAACGACTTCGTTGTGCGTGACGCGCGTGGTGGGGAGCAGGGGACACACCATGACGATGGTGTCGGGCATGAGCCGGGCGGAGATGTACCGATTGTGGCACTGAAGGGTGTGGGTGACGGCGCGTTGAATTTGAGTGACGCGCATTTTCTGCATGTCGTCGACGTCGAGTCCGAAATTCATGGCGGTGAACCCGATACCATTTTTCGTCGCTTTGAACGTCTCGTTGTCGCGCTCGGTGACGGCGAGGGCGCCGTCGACGTACCGTTTGGGAAAAACGCGAACGGCGACGTCGTCGCTCGAAGCGCGCACGATGTAGTTGGCGAATCCGCACTCCTCGACTAGTTTCTCGAGGGAGAAATCGTCGGCGGAGTCGGGGGCGCCCAGAAACATCTCGAACGACGCGTCCTCTTCAAACTCGGAAATCTCGGACTGCGCTCGCCCCCCAAAACACGCGCGCGCCGCCGAGCGAGACATGGTTTAAAGTGTGGGGGTTTACGATTACATCACGACGCACTTCGTCTCGGACCCCGCTTTCGTTTTCGGCGGAGCGTAAAAATTCACAACGAGAGATTCCTCGTTGAGCGGAACGCGCGCGTAAAATTGAGACGTCGGCCATCCCTCCGAAGCGCTCGTGAGAAACTTTTCGACGCGCTCGATTAATTTCAGCGCTGTTTTAGGTGAAATCGTGCTTCCCCCCAATGGATAAACCCAAATATAGTTGCCGTTCACCGCGGCGTTCACCGTCTCGAAGTACGCGTCCCCGCGCATCATCGCGGCGTAGCACTCGCAGAACCGCGCGAACATACACTCGATGAACGCCTCTCCGATTTTGTCGGGATCGGGCGCGACGTAATTTTCCACCCAGAGAGAGTACGCCGTGGGCGAAGAGTTGGACATGAGCGGAGTAAGCATTATCTTTTTCTTTTTAACGTGTGAGATTCAAAAAAAAATTAAAGCTCTCCGCCGTAAAAGGCCTCGGCGCCGCCCTCGATTGGACCCTCGTTGGCGAGCGCGTTTCGCGCGTGGATCTCAGCGAGGGCGGCGAGCCACTCGGCGCGCTCGTCGCGGCGACACGCTCCGAGATCTCCGCGATCGTATTCGCCGATATCTTCGCGATCGTATTCGCACGTCTGCGCGGCTTTGGCGACGACGTACGTCCCGCGCACGGGGCGAACGGCTTGCGCTTCCTCGTCGAGTTTGATGGCGACGAACCCGCTCGTGAGCGTGGTGTCGATTTGCACGCCGAACAGGTCCAATTTGACCGGAGCGTGTCTGAGCGTCGCCCCGAGCTTCGACGTCGTCTCGCCGCGATTCGCACCGGCGAGCACGCCGAGCCATCCGTCGAGGTAGTAATCGGGCGGTCCGCCGCATCCGTGCTGCACGCGCGTGGACGACACGACGTCGCGCCAGAAAATTTGCTGCGCCGCGTCGCCCGCGACCTCGAGGCCCAAAGCGAGACGCAGCCACATGGCGAAGATTGGATCAAAGTTTTTCACGAACCACGCGGTCAAAGGAGGGTACGCCGCCTTGATTATTTGGTACTGCGCGTCGAGCTTGATCCAATCGTCGCGCGTGCCCAGAAGCGTCACGGCGGGAATGCCGCACAGGATGGTAAACCTGTAGCTGAAAAAGTGTTTCATGACGCTCATGATTTGCGCGTGCGCGACGAGAGAGTCGATGGGCGTCGTGGTCGAGAACGAGGGAACGAACGCGTCGATCGAGCCGGGAATCGTGCGGAGCTGAAGCTGCTCGCCGACGAGATGAATGAAGAGCGCCCAGTCTTCGGTGCCGAGTACCACGTTGATTTCCTCGCGCCCCTCGTGTCGCACGAAATATTTGCGCGCGGCTTCGGGATCATCGTCGATGTGCGTCGCGACTCGCTGGGTGAGAAAAAGAAGAACGTCCTCGGGGGAGAACTGAATCTCGAGATGGTTGGCCCACGCGAAAAGAAACGCGCCGGCGAAATTGTTTCCATCGGCGCCGGAGAGGAGCGTCTCGTCCGCGACGTCGAACGACGAGAACCGAGCGACGCTCGCGGAAGCGTCGGGAACAAACGACGCGGCGCGCCTGGCGGTGAAGTTGGCGCGCGTGACGATGGGGCGAGGAAGCGCGTCGTCGATGACGAACCGCGCGTCGCCCGCGACGCGACTCGCGACGATCAAGAGGGAGAGAGCCGAGATAAAAAGACGCATTTTCTTTTTGAAGTGTGGGTTTTAAAACAATTAACCGCACAGTTTCTCAAACACGCTACAGCTCAAACTTTTTGTTGCGCTCTCCGCGGGCGAGATTCTCTTCGACGGCGCGCAGAACTGCCGCAACGGCGACGTCGGCCGCCGCGTCGTCGAGCGCGCGACAATCGACCTCCGAAACGAGGTACGTGGGCGCCGGATCATCGTCGTAGAGCAGATGCATCGCGAGCCCCGTACAAACGCTGCTTGGTTTCTCACAAACGAACCAGCGCGGAAACCCCTCTGGATGCGCGCTCCTTCCCGAACACTCGTCGATGCGGTAATCCACGAAGTACGGCGAGTCAATGTAAAAGGTCGCGTCCGTGGTCGCGTATCCGCGCACGACGTTCCCGATCAAAGGAACGCGCTGCGTTTTGCCAACGCGAACGCCAACAAACGCCGTGAATTGGCGAAACAAAACGGGGTCGTTGAAAATGTTTTCGCGCGCCTCGCGCTGAGACTTATCGTTGTGGTACGCGCTGAAGCTGTAGACCTCGCGAGCGAAATCTTTGGCGGCGTGATCGCGCCGAATGCCGCTTTGAAATCTTTGGCGACGCGTGTACCCGCGAATCAGGAACTCGAGGCGCATGACGCACGGCTCCTCCTCTTTGAACCCGGCCTCTTCCTCCCACTCGCGCAACTTGCGCTTGGGAACGTCCAAAATCTGGTCGGGGTTCGCAAACGCAGATGGGTGATCTAGAAACGTAAGAGCGACGGCGTCGATCAGGTCGGCCTCGAAATCGTTCAACTCGCTGTTTGTCGTGGTTTTCTCTTGAATGAAACGCGAGACGTCGCCCACAAGAACGACGTTGCATCCGGTAGATTTCAGCGCGCGCGCCTCGTCGATGGACGCGGTGGAGACGCATTCCCAAGCATCGACGCACGTTTCAGCGATTTGCTCGCTCACGGCGACGCACGCCGGCTCTCCCCACGAGAATATTTTCGATGTGTCGACGCTCATTTTCTTTTTGAGATCGGGGGTTTACGAGAGAGGGAGAGTGGAGAAGAGACGATTTCCTTTTTGAAGTGTGAGCCGTAAAATTAATCGCGCAAGCGCTTCAGCCTATCGATCGCGCCGGTAATTTTACCGAGTGACTCCGCGTTCCACGGCGCAACGAATCTTTTCGACGTCGCGAGCCGCGTTTCCCATGCGCGTCGCGGCACCGCTCGCGCCGTGCCGAGAGCGAAGCAGACGGCGATAGTCTTGAACGCGACCGAGCCGAGTTCGAAAACGAGACGGTGGTCCGCCATTTTCTTTTTGAAGTGTGAGGTTTACTCGGAATCAGAATCGGAATCATTTTTTTCGAGACGCGGAGTTTCGCTGACCCACCTCCGCGGTCGGTACGGATTCAACCGCATGATCATCTCCCAATCATCTCTCGTGCGTAAACTTCGCCCGATTCCGAGCGCCTGCGCCGACAAAAACATTCGTTGAATCTCTGATTGCGATCGAGTCGCCGGTAAATTTTGCGCCAGCGTCGCCCGAATTTGTTCGAGTCGCTCAGTTTCGAGCGGCGTCCGCGTCCTCGCCGGTGCCGATGAGCTCGAGCTCATGCTTTAAATCCGCGTCGTTGGTAAAAGCAATATTTACGTTGTGATCGCGAATGAAACACGCCTTCGCGCGCGTTTTTCCGCAGCGGCGCGGCATGGCGACTCGCTCCATCGGCGCATCCGTAAATTTCAACTGCGGCGGGTCCGCGCCGGCGCCG